>SAMEA104315432__coassemble_58_pt1 | contig 105826 bp, 73 predicted proteins | sample SAMEA104315432__metabat2_low_PE_031 | metagenome-assembled genome bin SAMEA104315432 (sample SAMEA104315432) | gut metagenome | biome: Monkey gut; feature: monkey-associated habitat; material: faeces | place: China | collected 2013
AAAGGTAAAGAGATAAAAAAACATGGACAAGGCTGCATCGCGGATACGCTTACAATTCCACCCTAATTCCACCCATAATTCCACCTTATCTAACATACTGATTATAAAGCACATAATATACCCAAGGTGGAAGGGTGGAACTTCTATCTATAAAAAAAATTATTTGCGAATTATAGCCGAAAAGTTGTGAAGATATGTTAAATATACTCCTGTTACAGTTCAATTTACTTCTAAAGTCAGTCCGTAATCGAAGGAAAGCACCTCCAAGGAGTGACTAGTTAAGGCTTCTGTAAAAGCATAGTTATTGGACAGTAAAAGCATAGTTATTAGACGGTGAAAGCATAGTTATTAGACAGCGAAAGCATAGTTATTGTAATGCAAGAGCTATGCTTAACAGACTTTATCAAAATGCTACTCACCCATACAGGCATGCCAAAGGGAATATCGAGCTTCGGGATTTATAGTCTGTAGCTGATGGAAGAGAGCTGTCATGGTGGCACGATTGGTCTGTTCCTCGTATGGGCATAGTCGCTTTTGCTTATGGAAGCCTTCTTGCGCGGCTACTGCTTTGATGTCGGCTTCGTGGGCAAGGCAGAGGGGGCGGATAATCTGGAGATGGTAATGATTCATCTGCATGAGCGGACGCATGGTCTCTGCTTTGCCTTCGAAGGTGATATTCATCAGATAGGTGATGATGAAGTCGTCGTTATGATGCCCGAGGGCTATCTTATTGAAGCCTTTTTCCTGCGCAAAAAGGAAAAGGGCTTTGCGCCTGTTCCATGCACAGAGGAAGCATCTCGTCTTTCGCTGGTCGGTGCTCTCATCGAATGAGGTATGTATGATGTGCAGGGGCATCTGGAGCTGGTCACAGAACTGCTGTAGATATGTGCAGTCGGTCTCGTAGGGTATATTGTCCATTATGACATGCGCTGCTTCCACCTCTATGTGTGGACGGAAGATTCTGGCACGTTCAGCCATGAGGCGTGCAAGCATCAGTGAGTCTTTGCCACCTGATAAAGCGATAAGAATACAATCCCCATCTTTAAGGAGACCGTATTCCGTCGTTGCTTTCTTGAAGTGCTTTCTTATTCTGTTTAGCATTGAGAGTTTTTTAAGAATTGAGGAGACCGCCTCTTATCCCCCTGTGAGGGGGAGGCTATATACGTTCTCCGGCTTGCGGTGACTAACTAACGTCAGCCGGTAACGTGGCTGACACAGTGGCGGAAACCCCATACCGGGAGATAAGAGTGGGACTACTACTCTGCTTCGAGCAGGAGCACCCTACTTGCCCAATCATTTTTCTTGCTATACTCCACATCGTGGGTGTATGGCATTTCGAGGCCATTCTGCATTAGGAAAGCGCCTGAGTAGGTCTTGCCTTCGCAAGTGAGGGGCTTGAGGTCGATGCGATTGAGCTCATGCACTGTGTACATACGGTCGGCATCCAGTCCTGCCATTCTGACGCGCGGGATATGCTGATTCTTGAATGTCTCCAGTTTCCACCAGAAGAAGACCGCCTTCTGCTTGTCGGCTGAGACATACATCTCTGACGCCATGTTGTCGCCTTTGTAAGGGGAGTGGAGACGGTAGAGGTCACCAAACTGGATTACGGGGCGCACCTTCTTATATTCGGAGATGACTTGACGACAGAATGCTTTCTCTTCGTCAGTCATATTCTTGGGCTGTATCTCCATTCCAAGTCTGCCCGACATTGCTACATCACAGCGCAGCTTGAGCGACGTAGTGCGGAAAACGGCATGATTTGGCACGGCAGAGATATGGCTCGCCATTGCTATGGCTGGGAAGAAATAACTGGTGCCCCACTGCATGAAGATACGCTGAAGGGCGTCGGTATTGTCGCTTACCCAGAACTCATCAAAGTAAGGGAGCAGTCCGTAGTTTGCTCGTCCTCCGCCGGAAGCGCAGTCCTGTATTACCACGTCAGGATACTTTGCCCTGATTCGCTCCAATACCTTTATCAATCCCTGATGGTAAGCGATGTAGAGATGGCTCTGATCATTCTTTGAAAGATACTGGCTACCATGATTCATCACCGGCGCATTAGCATCCCATTTGATGTATGCTATCTCTGGGTACTTGGTGAGAAGATTATCCACGATGGAGAAGACGAAGTCTTGCACCTTAGGATTAGAGAGGTCGAGCACCACCTGTGTGCCGCCACGTCCCTTTACCGGCTCACGCTGAGGAGCCTTTATTATCCAGTCGGGATGCTTCTCATATAGTTCAGAGGTGGTGTTAGCCATTTCCGGTTCTATCCATACACCAAATTTTATGCCATTCTTCTTAGCGTCAGCAATAAGTCGCTCAAAACCTTCTGGTAGTTTCTTTTTATCCACCACCCAGTCGCCCAGTCCGGCATTGTCGGTGAGTCGAGGATATTTCTCTCCAAACCATCCATCATCCATCACAAAGAGTTCTCCGCCCATTGACTTTATGTCGCGCATCATCTGGTCCATTCCTTCATGATTGATGTCGAAATAGACGCCTTCCCACGAATTAAGAAGTATCATCCTCTCCTGGTCTGCATGGCGTAGCATATACTTGCGAGCCCAGGAATGGAAGGTCTGACTCACACCGTTGGTACCGCTGACAGAGTAGGTATAGGCACTTCGTGGCGTGGTGAAGGTTTCGCCTTTGCGCAGATGATACTCGGAATTGTCGGGATTGATGCCTGCAAAATAGTAGTGATAATCAGAGTCGTCAGTGTCGATGGATATGCGATAGTTGCCACTATAGCATAATGCCGCGCCTATTACGTCGCCAAAGTTTTCCTTTGCCGGACCATCGAGCGATAGCATCACCTCATTTCTGTTTGTCGTAGCATTGCGCAGTCCGTCCTTATCCTTGATTTCCAAAAGTCCATTTTGCAATTTTTGCTCATACAGTTGCGCCTCGCTTGCCCATGAACCGTGGAAATGAGTGCAATAGACATCATTGCGACGCACAGGGAGAAGAGGGTTATAAAACTGTGTAAGCGTTACTGTCTGCTTCTCTCCATTGGTGATGTCGGTCCATGATTCTATCATATCTACGTCATTATATGCAAGATAATATAGATGTACGGTGACAGGATAGATGGAATCCTTCAGGCGTATGGTCAGGAGATTGCCTTTGCGCGGTTTGCCGTTAGGCGCTTTGTCGGTGATGGCAGTGACCTTATAATCATCCACTATGAGATTGGTGGAGAGGTTTCCGTCACTATGACGCATGGCGAGACAGGTCTCGCTCTGGGTATGCGTAGCGCCGTAAGCGGGATAGAGGTCTGCCCTACTCCAGTTTTCGTCATTAGGACGATCGAGATTGGCCATGTCAGCCTCGGTGATGGAGGGACCATAATAGAGGAATTGCGGTTCGTAACCTTTGCTTATATCAAAGACCATCGCAGTGCGTGGCGTGGCTATTCTTACCTTGTCGGCATGGATTGGCAAGCCAAAGAGTAATAAAGCGGCTGATATGGATAAGATTTTTGACATTGTTGGTTATGTTGTTTTGTTGTCTTGTTGTTTTGGATAAGAATATTCCTTTTTCTTATCACTTGATGTGCGCTGTAAGGAAGGTTGCGTTACCAAAGATATAGAGCACATTTTCGGAGGCTGGCACGAGGAGCGTCTCGCCCTGTCTCACCTTTATGCCATTGATATTGGCTTCGCCCCATAGGCAGACCACCACGACGAATGAATCACAGTGGAAGTCAATCTCTTGCGCCACCTGCACCACGACTCTATGCACCACGAAATATGGACAGTTGATGAGCTGAGAGGTGGGTTGGGTGGAGTCATAACTGGTGCGATATTCAGGCCATACCTGATAGTCGATGGCATCCTTAGCCTGCTCGATATGTAGCTCGCGTGGCTTTCCGTGGGCATCTACTCTGCCAAAGTCATAGACACGATAGGTGATGTCAGAGGTCTGCTGGATTTCAGCCAGGAAGCATCCGGCGCCAATAGCGTGGAGACGACCTGCAGGAAGGAAGAAGAGGTCGCCCTGATGAGCCTCGTGGGTGGCAATGACGTCCTGCATAGGCGAGCGTCCATTGACTGGTTCGGCAGTGGCAAGTTTCTCGTATTCGTCAGGCGTGATAGACTCTTTCAGTCCGGCATAAATCTTACTGCCCACATCGCTCTTGATGACATACCACATCTCTGTCTTTCCTGCGCATCCATGACGCTCCATAGCGAGTTTGTCGTCAGGATGCACCTGTACGGAGAGGTCTTGACGTGAGTCGATAAATTTTACTAAGAGCGGAAACTTATTTCCGAATTTCTTATATACCTTATTGCCTATAAGCAGTCCTTTGTATTTATCAATCAACTGGGTAAGCGTCATTCCAACATCTACATCGTCGATGATGCCACGCTCTATTGCCACGCTCTCATGGCCTGGCACTCCGGATATCTCCCAGCTTTCGCCTATATTAGGCTGAGCTGTGTATATACCTTTGAATGGGGCTATCTGATAGCCTCCCCATAATGTAGTCTTTAGATAGGGATCAAATTTGTAGGGTTTCATAGGAGGGGGATGTAAAAAGTGAAAAGTGAAGAGTGAAAAGTGAAAAATCGCGCAGACGCAATTGAGAAACCGCAAGCTGAAGAACGTATATAGCCTCCCCCTTACAGGGGGATAAGAGAGGGTCTATTTCTTTATTTAATGAATCCTTTCTATCAACTCCAGACACATACGACTGTTGTGGTAAGGACATTTCCAGAAGCCGGCATGGTCATCCTTGCGATTGATGTGGCGCTCGGGGTCGCGACTCCAGTACCATTCTCCCAGTTCGTGGTCGATGAGGTTGTCCTTGATGTACTGCCAGCAGTGGAGGGCTTTCTGCAATGCAGACTCATCATGGAAATACTGATAGATATTATAAAATCCCACCACTGTCTCTGCCTGCACCCACCAATGACGATCAGCATCCACATAACCAGTGTCGAGGTTGGCTTCATGAGTCATCGAACCATCGGCATTGAGACCTTTCTCTGAGGCTTTTGCCACCTTCTGAACTATCGGTTCCACCTTCGCAAGCACCGCTTCGTCGCCCAATACGAGCGCAGCCTCGTGCATCAGCCAAGAGCATTCGATATCGTGACCATAGCTTTCCAGCCATCCCGCTCCCCTCGTCCAGTCGTTTTCAAAGAAGAGATCAAGATGATAAGTTTCGGGATTGAGTATCTTTTCGCAGAAGATGTCTATCAGATTGCGAAGAGATTTCTCCACTTTCATTTGCCATTCCTTACGTAGCATCGCCTTATTGCCTGGCACAGAGACTACATCCTGAGCTGACAGTTCCTTGAAGCAACGATAGAGATTAGTGTAAGGCTCAATGATATGGAGATGGGTGTTTTGCGACTTTGGATAATTAGCATCAAGTTCGGAGAGGCGCATATCTGCTATCTCGCCCCACTCTCTGGTGCAAGCCTCAATATATCCATTGTTTTCCCTATCGAGAGAATGAGTTTCGATAGAGTCATAGAGCGCCATACATGCTTGGAGAGCTTCTTCATCGCCTGTGGCACGCACATATTCAGAGAGTCCATAGATGGCGAAACCAATGGCATAGAATTGCTTTTTGGTATCTACAGGGTTACCCTTATAGTCGAGTTCCCAATATATTCCTCCATATTCAGGGTCAATGAAATGATGGAGGATATAGTCTTTAGCTCGCGTAGCAGCTTCGAGATACTCAGGATGCCCCAGCACCCTGTAAGCGGCAGAGAAGCTCCAGAGTATTCTCGCATTGAGGATACCTCCCTTATTAGCCTCTTTCACCAAGGTGCCATCGCCCTTCATCTGACCATAGAATCCACCATTTTCCTTATCCTGCATCTTCAGCCAGAAGGGCAGAATATTCTCAGTGACGGTCTCAAGGACTTCCTGTTTCAGTATTTTCACTTGATTATTCATATTACTATAATCGGGATTTTTACAAGTAGATAATAAGCAGGATGACTACCTATCCATTATTTTTTCAACGGAAATCTGTAAGCAAGCCAACCCATTATGAGAGCAACGGCAGCTGGGAAAAGGGAGAACATCGCCCATACCATAGCCTTGACAGACTCTTCATCAGTGATGGTGACGATGGTTTCGCCTGTCGTCATATCTGTGGTGGAGACCAGTCCTGCCATGCCGAGGAGAGCGGCAATGAGCGAACCTGATATTGCTCCGCCGAATTTCTGAGCCATAGTGCCGGAAGAAAAGATAAGTCCGGTGGAGGAATTGCCAAATTTCTCTGTAGCGAAATCAGCCACATCAGCATACATAGACCAAAGGAGCGGAGAGTAAAGTCCGGCTCCTACCGATGTGAGAATGGAGACGCCTATCATCACCCAGATATATGAAGCGTTCATCGGAATGAAAAAGAAGAGCACCGAAGTGGCAAAGCAAATGACAGACGACCATACGAAAGCCATACGCTTGGAACCTACCCAGCGAGTGAAAGCAGGCGAAAGGGCGCCGAAGAGCATACAAGTCACTTCTCCTATTGCCATAAAGACCGTGAAATTGATAATCAATTTGCCGAGAGTCACATCGCCACCGATACAGTAAGTGAACATATATCCTGCCACTGCGTAGCGGAATCCATTGAAGAAATTGGTGCAGACAGCGACCGAAGTGATGTAAATCCAAGGCTTGTTCTTGAAGAGATCACCAAACTGCTTGAAGGAGAATTTCTCCGCACGCTTAGGCTTGATGCGCTCCTTGGTCAGAAGTCCGCAAACCATAGTCATGATGCAGGCAAGCAAGCCAAACGAAGCTCCCAGCACGGCATACTGATGCTGTGCGCTTCCTCCCACCATCTGCTGGAGATAAGGGAAAGAAAGTAGCGTGACGAAGCCCATAGCATAGGCTCCCACCATACGATAAGAAGAGAATTGATTCTTCTCATCATCATCTTCTGTCATCACTCCGAGCAGTGAGCCATACGGCACATTGACCATAGTATAGACAGCCATCATCATGAGATAGAGAGTGTAAGCCCAGATACGCTTGCCCGTAGGACCTAAGTCTGGGGTGAAGAGCAACAGAGCGAAGATGAGTCCAAACGGTATTGCTCCGAAGATAAGCCACGGACGATATGTTCCCCATCGGGACTGCGTGCGGTCGGCAAGGCTTCCCATGAGCGGGTCGGTGACGACATCAAACATACGTGCCACGAGCATCAACGCTGCGGCATCAGCAAATGTGAGTCCGAAGACATTGGTGAAAAACAGCGGGAAAGCCGTTGACATAATCTTCCAGGTGATGCCTCCTGAGGCTGCATCACCTAATGCGTATCCTATTTTTTCTTTTATTGTTGGCATTTTTTAGGGAGGGGGCTTAAATGAAGAATGAAGAATATGAGTTACTTTTTTCTGTTAGTGAAAAGTGAAGAGTGAAAAGTGAAAAATCGCACTGACGCAATTGTTAAATGAAGAATGTAGAATGAAGAATGTAGAATTCTGATTACGTTCTTCGGCTTGCGAGTCCTCGTTTGGTATCTCAAGAGAACAAGACTAACTCCCATTCTTCATTCTTCATTTGCCACTGAGGTGGTCTTATTCTTTATTTAATGAATTCTTGGCAATCAGGGCCTTGATGGTCTCTACCGAAGAAGCCGTGAAAAGGCCGTCTTCAGGAGTGTTCATACAATAGTCCACAAGTTTGTCAATAGTGGAGGTTGCCACGTGCATACGTGTGTCAGCAGAAGCATAATAGATGAGCACACGGTCATCGCCTCTATGCAGTCCGTCCTCATGTTCACCATCAGCAATCCATCCATTAGCGAATGCTACATTCATCACATCGCCGAGATATTCATCGTTGTCTGGCACGAGGAAGAAACCTCCTGGCTTTGCAATCGTCTTAGTAGGGTCCTCAAGACTTGTCATATAGAGATAAAGTACGTAGCGCAGTCCGTCAGCAGTGGCGCGAACGCCGTGTGCAAGATGCAGCCAACCGCGATCTGTCTTGATAGGATGAGGACCTTCACCATTCTTCACCTCGGTGATAGTATGGTAATGACGTGCATTTATGATAGTCTCTTCCTTGACTTCAGCATGCTCTATGTCGTCTATCAAAGCCCAACCGATGCCACCTCCCGAACCAGTATCTATGAAACCATCCTGCGGACGTGTGTAGAAAGCATACTTGCCATCCACAAACTCAGGATGCAACACTACGTTTCTCTGCTGCGACTTGGTCTTGAGGTCAGGCAGACGGTACCACGTCTTGAAATCCTTGGTTCGAGCAATGCCAGCTGTGGCAGTGGCAGCACTGAGGTCTCCTGGCTTTGTGTCATCATGACGCTCAGCACAGAATACACCGTATATCCAGCCATCCTCATGAGCTGTGACGCGCATATCATAGATATTGGTGGCAGGAATGACATCGTCAGGCATGGTGATAGGTTCTTCCCAGAAGCGGAAATTGTCTATACCATTAGGACTCTCAGCCACTGCGAAGAAGCTCTTTCGGTCAGCACCCTCGACGCGAACCACGAGAAGGTACTTGCCGTGCCACTTTATCGCACCGCTATTGAGCGTCGCATTGACCATGATGCGCTGCATGAGGTAAGGATTATCCTTTTCACAGAAGTCATATTTCCATTCCAGCGGAGTATGCTCAGCTGTGAGCACTGGATATACATACTTGTCGTATATACCGTTTCCCCATTCCTTTATCTGATTGGGGCGAGAGAGGAGTTGCTCATGATGCTCTCTAAGAGCCTTTATTTTTTCTTGAAAATTCATTGTTAGTGGTTGTTGGTTATTGGTTGTGGGTTATTGGTTGTTGGTTATTATATCCGCCGGTAACGCGGCGAACACAGTGGCGGGTTGTTGTATTTGACGGTAACGCGGCGGACACAGGGGCGGATTGTTGTATTGACGGTAACGCGGCGGACACAGGGGCGGGGCGTTAGTAAGCGATAGAATTATTGATTCATTTGATTTTCTTTATATCATTAACGAAGAGAAAGCGTTTTTGTTTTGCCCAAGCCTTAAAATCATCAGCAGTCGTGGCGGCAGGAGAAGCTCCGAAATGATCTTTGCTGTAGTTGCGCCAAGGCAAGAAATAGCACACTGGATATTTCTCCACCAGCGGTCTGAAGACACGTTGCCACCACGTAGAGTCAGGTGAATTCTGATAGCCACACTCAGTGACAGCAATCAGTTTTCCACGTTCGGATGCTATCTTAGTGATGATATTTAGGTCAGAGTCCAGTTGCTTGATAAAGTCAGCCTCCGTGCCCCACTGGTAAGCATCCTCGCCAATGAGATCCACACGGTCGTCGCCAGGATAGCGCACGAGCCACTCTGCTTCGGTCCATGCTCCGGAAAGATTCGGAGAATACGACCATACGAGATAGTCCTTCAGCGTGGAAGAAGCAACAGGCACAGCATTGATGCAGTCTTGGGTGTAGTTCCAAAGTGCATGAAACTCTTCATCAGAGCAGTTGTCCTGTCCCCACCAAAACCAAGAACCATTATTCTCATGCCAAGGGCGGAATATCAGAGGAATCTGATTACCCTTATTGTCTTTCAGCGAAAGGAGGAAATCAGACACTCTTTTCACCCATATATTATATAGCTCATGCTTTTTTCCGCCTGGAAGAATAGAGCGAACAGTATGCTTTGGGTTAGGCAACTGGCTAATCAAATCATTCTGTCTAAGTTTGCCGAGGGCATCGACAGCCTGATTGTAAGCCGTGGTGTCGCTCGCTATCCAAGCCGTAGAGCCGAGGAGAGGATTGCGAGGATGCCATGAAATGGTCACTATACCTCCACGTTCATGCTGCCTTATAATCTCTTGACGTATCCTTTCGAAAGGCACGGAATCGAGATTCTTGCTATCAGCCATTTCGATTCCACCGAGATCAAAGCCCATTACAGCAGGGAAATCTCCCACGAGTTCGTAAGTATCAGAGCGATTGAGGTCCCAGTCCCACGTGATACCATAGAAGGTGTCGTCCTGATGTCCGTATATATAACCTTTCTTTTGTATCTTAGCAAGACGCTGAATCAATTTCTGCCGAGGTGTTTGTTTCCCGGCAAAAGCGTTGATACAGACACAAAGAGATAATACGGTCAAAGAAATAAAGGTAAGGAATCGTCTCATTGTTTAGTCGTTTTTTGAATAGTAGATGGTGCAAAAGGGTCGAAGAGTCGCACGAAATAAATAGGGTAAGTCGCTCGTAGAGCGGTGCCCGTCTCTAATTTATGAGTGCAAACTTGTCGAAGACTCGCACGAAATAAATAGGGTAAGTCGCTCGAAGAGCGGTGCACGTCTCTGATTTATGAGTGCAAACTTGTCGAAGACTCGCACGAAATAAATAGGGTAAGTCGCTCGAAGAGCGGTGCACGTCTCTGATTTATGAGTGCAAAGGTAGTATATTTCACCCATACTATCTTTGCTTTTTTTGTCATATTCTTGTACTTGCGACTAAGTCCCGTATTATTCTCATTTTGCTTGGTATTGACTTGCAGCCAACTAAAGAGCCAACAGCTATTATTTCACATCATCTCCCCTCAAGATATACAAGCCATTAGTTTCTCGGAGAAAGAGAGTGCGTGGAGAATTAGCAAACTTTGTGAAGTCAGACACTGCAGGATGACCTGGGAATGGAACGAAGAAATGACCTGGATGATGATTGTCGTTCCTTCCGAACAGGATGAAGGAGAAGGAATGCTTGTCGAGGACTGGGAGAAGAATCTCCGTAAACCATGACTCATAAGGCACTGACTCCGCTCCTGTGGCAAAGATGGCAACAGGTTTGGAATAGTCTTTACCCATCTTTTCAAGGCTTGACAGCGACTCATCCAACTGCTTTGAGTAAACACCCATCGTGTCTTTATCCGCAGATTTAGACAAATCGAAAAGTTCGATGCCGAGGATGTCAATATTCTCCATCATATCTTTCAGTTTAGCAGACTTATCACCTGGCGCATCAGAGCGAGCAGAAAGCTTAGGAACGGTGTAAGCAAGGAGAGTATTCACCACTTCCTTATCCTCAAATCTTTCGCGCAAAGTCTGCCAGAAGCCAGCATTCAGCCCATCAGAACAAGGTCGGAGAATAACAGGGACACGCACTCCGTAAGGCTCTTCCAGCGAGATGAGGAAGTCACAGAGTCGGTCTATCTGAGCAGTAGAAGGCACTTTCTTGATATGCCACGAAAGAAGGCAAGCACCGCCACAGTCGTATTGCGCAAGGACAGCACGGCGAATGGCGTCAAATGAGATACCATAGATATTGGCTTCACTGCCCATTTCTATGCCTCCAATCTCAAAGCCCACGACAGCAGGCGACTCACTGCATACGCTCTTGATGTCTGTTCGGGCACTGTCTCCCTCCCACCCTATTCCATAGAGCGTAGCGTCCTGTTGACCGACAAGGAAACCTTTATCGGCAATAGAGTCGAGATTATGAATGAGAGCCTCCGTCCTTTTGGTTCTTCCACTGTCAGCCAAATCATCTTTCGCTTTGCCTTTGTTGCCACAGGAAGCCATTATGAAGGCAGAAACAATCAGTAAGAGAGTAACTTTTTCTATTTTCATAAGAATACGAAAGAATCCCCATGATTATAAGAAACATACTTCTCATGGGGATTCATAAATAAACATTTATTCAACAATCACATTGATGACATTACCTTTCTTGTCTCTCTCGAAGGTAATCTTCGGGGCTTTGTCCCAAACGGTAGCGTAGGTGTAGGACGCATCATTGCTTGTTGCGGCATTTACCATCATCGGAATGAGGTTAGCACCGTCACGCACGAAGTCGCCATTGTTGTGGTCGAAGTATCCATGACTCTCAGAAGCACCAGTCTTCTCATCGACAGAAGGTACGAGATTCATGTTATCCCAAAGCATTACAGGGATGCCAAACTTGTTTGCAGTGCGACAATAGAACTCAAGATAATACTTACGTACCGCATTCTGCCAAGGAAGCAAATGCTCAGAGCATCCGAACTCACCGAGATATACAGGGATATTATTGTCGATAAACTTAGCGCGAAGCTTATACATAGTCTCTATGATAGCCTGCTCGGAAGTGGCATTGCCAGTAAGGGTGTGTCCCCAGATGCTGTCGTTAGCAAGACAGAAATTGTAAGGATCATAGCAGTGGACGCCCACCATCACCTTATTAGCCTCATCTTCAGGAAGCTTGAGAGCATCAATGCCTTCGATGCTTGCTGCATAAGTAGAGACGCCTACCCAGTGCTTAGTAGCACCCTCATTGGCACGGATAGCATTGAGAGCCACCTGATTCCATTCATTCATCAGAGCGAGCTGGTCTTCTGTAGCCTTTGAAGCAGACCATTGGTCATTATCATGTACCTCATTGAAGGTCTCGAAGATAAGTTTCTCACTGCGATTGCCTAATTTCTTAGCCACCTGTGACCAAACAGCAATGATAAGATTCTCATTAGCCTCGTTGACTGTAGGATACTTTTCAGACTCGCCGAGAGTAGTCTCAAAGGAATCATGGTGAGTATTGACAATGACATTAAGGCCAGCAGCAATAGCCCAATCCACATTCTGGGCAACCTCATCGAGGTAAGCGGCATCGATAACACCGTCAGTCATGTGTGCAGTCCATGTGACAGGCATACGAACAGTCTTTACTCCTGCAGAGGAAAGCTTGGTATAAAGAGCCTGAGTAGGAGTAGCCTTATCCCAATATCCCCACTGCATATCGCTTGTATCAAAGTGATTGCCGAGGTTCCAGCCGAAGCCAAGTTGCTCAGTCATCTGAGTTGCCGTATTGCTTGGGAGGGAAGGAAGAGTCCATGTGAAGTCAATGTCTTTGTCATAGGACTGGTTGTCTGCAGTCTTCACGAGACCGGCAGGAACATGAAGAGTGTGGGTGTCAGCCAAATCCGCATCGACAGTGATGGTAAGAACATTGCTTGCACCGAGCACTAAAGCCTTCTTGACAGGTTTGCCATCGAACATAATCTTTGATGTATTGTCAGTGACAAAGTTTATCTTCTCATTGAAATTCAACTCAATGGTTCTCTCACCGAGCAACATAGGAGCCTGAACAGAAGGTGACTCGCTGACAAACTCAGGAGCATCCATAGGCTTTACATCATATTGAGCATCTGTATCTGCACAGGCAGCAAGTCCGAGAAGGACTGCCGCTGCGCCGAATGCAGAAAGGAATTTATACGTCTTCATAATTGTATCAGAATTTGAATTGTTGAATTTATGTTTAAACAAACGTAAGCGGGATGACCATCAGATTGTTATTCGATGGTAATCTTAGTGATCTTGCAGTTGTCACCGTTAGCAAGGAATGTACCGCCCCAATACTGTTGCTTGTATGCAGCGTCGAGCATATCCTTAGTAAGAGTGATGCCTATCTTGCCACCATTGCCGTCAAGGTCATATTCCTTAAACTTACCGCCTTCAGTGTCGGAGTTACCAACGTTGCAGAAACTGCCATAAGTTGGTCCCCAATGACCTTCTACGATCTGAAGTTTCCAGTCTGCATCAGTTGGAGTAACATAGAAATATATCGTCTGACCAACCTTAGCTTCTACTGCTGCCAACTCTGCACCTGCATCAGAGAGGAACGTTGGCTGGTTGTCCCAATCGTCAGCAATGGCTTCACCCTGCCAGAGAGTGGTCTCAAGGACCTCGTAGTGGGTAGTGGTAATCTTGTCAACTACCACCTTGTCGCCATTGAAGAGGAAGATACCGCCCCACCACTGCTGTGTCAATGCTGCCTTGAGCATTTCTTCTGTCACAGTGATTGTGATGTAACCCTTGTTTGCATCAAGGTCATACTCAGTAAACTTACCGCCTTCTGTGTTTGAATTGCCTACATTACAGTAACTTGCATAAGTAGCTCCCCAGTGACCTTCTACAATCTGGAGCTTCCAGTCTGTAGCCATAGGAGTAATATGGAAACTGATTACGTCACCTACAACGATTCCTGCATCCTTGAATTCCTTACCACCATCAGTGAGAACAGAAGGATGGTTACTCCAATTATCAGCGACAGCCTGACCCTGCCAGAGAACTGTAGTTACCTCAGTATTAGGGATAAAGTCAATCTTATAGGATATTTCACCATTGCTGGAAACCAAGCGAACAGTAGAACCCTTCTTTGCCTTCACAGGAATACCGATGACAAGTTTGTCATTACTTGCGATATACTGGCAAGGAGTGCCATTGATTTCCACGCTTGTAATCTTGTCGATATTCTTCACATTGAGAATCATTGTCTCGCCAGCCTTGAGTTCAGCATCGTCGCCAGGAAGCTCTGTAGCGTAGCAGAAGACAGCCTCTTCGACAGTAATATCAGCTACTTTCACCTCAGCACCATTCTTGAGCTGGAGAGTTACAGCGCCTGACTTTGCGTCCATAGGTACAGTAAGATTGAGCAGAGTGCCATCAGACTGTATCTCCACCTCGGCAGGAGTCTCGCTTTCATTGAACTTTACAGTCTTCACGAGATCCAGATTCTGACCTGTGATAGAGAGAGCACCACCAGCAGAGACTGGATTTGCAGAGTATGCTGTCACAGTAGGCTTCACGAGTGTGTAAGCCACAGTCACCTTCTTGCCATTTGCCATGATGAGAGTGATGTCGCCTTCCTGAGCGAGTTCTGGCACTACCACCTTGATTTCAGAAGCAGAAGGGGTAACCACTATACTTCCAGCCACATTAGGGAATGATACGAGAGCTACAACATCAAGGTCTTTACCGGTAATTACCAATTCTGCACCATTCTTTACAGGGGTGCCATTGTTGGCTTTCAGCTCTGTAGGAGCAACGGTTTCGAGTTTGCATACAGGTACCTCAACGCCAGACTTACAGATGAAATTGATATCACCGTCAGGAGCTGTAGCAGGAAGAACGAATGAGAGGGATTTTCCATCCTTTGAGATTTCCATCTCAGAGAATTCCAACTGTCCGAGTTCTGAGTCGGCATCACCAGTCTTGATGGAAGAGACGAGAGAGAGGAAGTCGCCAGTAACGGTAATCTTCTCACCAGCCTTAGCAACTACTGTGCCCTGAAGCGCAGCCTCACCACGAGGAGAAGCAATCTTAGAGATAGTAGGAGTGCCTACCTCAAGGATTTCATCTGTCTCCATTATGTTGTATGTCACGTCCTCATCTGGGTCGATAAGAGTGACATCCACATCATTGAGTCCGACTCTTCCAGTGCGGGCATTCTCTGGCACCACCACCTTTATCTCATAACGTGAATGAGCTGTGAAATCATTCTCAGAGACATTGACGCCATCTTCGAAGGTAACAGAGTGGATAAGATTGAGATAATCACCCTTGATAGTCACCTCTTCACCCGGCATTGCAGCCTCTGGAGTGAAGCCTTCTATGACGATAGGCTCGATAAACTCAATGTTATTGTCAGTCTCGATGGTCTGGTCGGTCTTTGAAACAAGAACCAACTTACCAGGGATTGGACCATCCTTAGGCACTGTGATGCGGATTTCGCTTGGAATGCCGGACTTTACCACCTCAATATTAGTAATAGGTTCCACGCCAGGCACCTTAATCTGTGCAATCTGATCAAGATTGGAACCGACAAAGCGAAGGACGCCACCACGCATCAATGGGTTTGCACCCCAAGCGTTGAGAGTGACTCCACCTTTATACTGATTGGTATCAAGGTCGTCCTCGCTGCACGCTGCCATTGTAAAACCAGTGATGGCTACTGCAAGGAGCGCTATTATGTTATAGAAATACTTTTTCATAATTGTATTATCTGCTTAATGAGATTACTTACTTGGTACTACGCGAATGTTATCGATACAGATGACAGGAGTACAATCCTCACCGTTTACACCACCGCCTACAACGAAGAAGGTCAAGCTGGAGAATGACTCTGGTTTGAGATTGAATGGGAGTGCAGAACCATCGAATGAGTAAACGAAAGATGTGGTGATAGGAATACTTACTGTAATCCACTTGCCGCCGGTGTCAAATGAACCTGTCTCCTTCCAAGGACGATAGAGAGCACGTGACAGAGGCTTCATATCCTTGAAGTAATCATCCTTTTCCCAATCTCCACCATCCATGCCAGGACAGCGGAAGAAGACGTTGTTTGCTGCCTTTAAGCCGCCATTTCCGCTGAGAGTAACATAGTCTTTACCAGCGAATATGATCTGCATTGCGCCAGCCTTCCATGGACTGTCCTTAGGAATCATCATCTCAAACTTGAGTGTAAGGTTCTCTGGCTTTGAGAAATCCACAAGGTTAGTGAGAGCCATACCTGAACCAGAAGTAAAGTTCTGAGGATCATCCCATGAACCACACCAATGCTCGAATGTAAAGTTGGCATCATCCCAACCGCCATCTGCTGACATTTCTGCACCATCGCCACCTAACTGGATATAGTAACCATCAAGAGACTTGTCATCATTGAAGCAACGAGTGCCGTGCCATCCGTGGTTGACCTTATTGTCTGTGATTTCTACAGGAACGCCACCACCGTCGAAATCGAAGAGAAGACCGCGTGACTCCTGGTAATGGAAACCGGAAACGCCTGTACCATACATGGAAGTTGCGGTGATTGAACCTTCCCTTGCGTTCTCAGGAATGATAACTGTGGCATAAGTATAGTCAGGAGATACATTCTTGATTGTGGCAGGAATGTTGTTTCCTGCTTCATCCTTGAAGAATATCTGCAATGGTTTATCTGCATTATCCACAAGGTATTGACCGATAATCTTGGTCTCAGTGCCTGGCTGATCGTATTCACAACCCATCGTGGTAACCTGCGGAGCAGGGATAACAACGTGGAAAGGAACCTCTACTACCTCCTTCTTGTTATTATAAAGGTAGATCTTGTCCGTTACGGTTTCCGGTACATTCTTCGGTACTGAAACGATAAGAGTATTGTCAGTGATGTAAGATGTGTTGAGCACACACTGGCGGTCATTGAACCATATATCGACAACGCTTCTCAGATTCTCACCTACGAGGCAGAGCACGCTCTGAGGAGAAGCCTCCTCCACCAGTTCTCCATTGGTATAGTGAGTACCTTCGGCATCATTGTTGCCCTTGATTTCACTTGAGAGAGCACGGATATAGTTCACCTTTGGTGTACCATCCTGTATCTCATATTCATTAGGCTGGTCTTTGCAGGATGTCAATGACATTGCAAAAAGAGCGCAGAATACGAGCAACATGCTCTTGGTATATGTCTTAAAGCTAATCATATTCTATTAACTTTTTGTTAGTTTTGAGTTGGTAATTATTGATTAATAGCTGTAGGTCTGACGTACATCTACGTGAATGCCGTCAACATTGGAACCGAGATTAGGATTGAACACCACGTCCTCTGAAGGGAAAGGCAGGCAGAAATACTGCTTTCCTGACACTTTGTCCTTCTTCATGAGTGCAACTGGGTTTGGAACTGCTGTCTTTGTATCGTAAGTTACGTTGGTATTATCCCATTTTCCTGTTTTGTAATAATTCTTATAGCAGTCATCAAGATTCCAGAGAGCGTTGCGCTGCTGTGCCTTAATATCTGAGATACAGAAGTCTGGATTGTAGTAAGATACGCGTACATAGTCGTACCAGCGGTCGCCTTCCATAGCAAACTCAAGGCGGCGTTCCTTCCAGATATCATCCCAAGATACGGAAGCAGGCTTTGTAGTTACGCTCTTTACGGCACGCTGATGTACCATAGAGTATGCGTCTATCACCTCTGGATTGGTGGAAGGTGCTGATCCAGGACCGATATTGGAAGCACCGAGCATTGCCTCTGCATAGACGAGGTAAACGTCAGAGAGACGGAGGAGGAATGTAGGAACGGAAGAAGCCATTCTGCCATCTGAGCATCCTGCGCCTTGCTGGTGGTCGAATGTATCACCATAGATGTGCTTTACGGTATTGGAACCTGTAGCTGACTCAAGCGAACCTGTCACGCTCTTATATGTCTTGTCACCGACAGTACGGCCTTCATAGATGAAGTTGAGATAATCGAATCCACCTCTATCCTGCCAGAACTGGTCATAAGAGAAGCCTGGGAGCATCATTGTGGCGTGGAGACGTGAGTCGAGCGAACTAAGCCATGAGTCTGGCTGACCTTCTGCCAAATCCACTCCGAATGCTTTCTGGAGATCTACGGAGAGACCATTCCATCCACCCCATGTAGCGCCCCAGTCATCAATGCCATTTATGGCAAGGTCTGACTGGAAAGAATTCTGACGCGTCCAGTTTTCACCATCGGCAGTCCAGCGCCATACGATGAGACCTTCCTGGGTCTTGCGGTTTGCGAGTTTGAATACATCCTCGTAATTCTCCTCAAGTCCGCTTCCATTGAAGCCCTTGCCGGTGCTCTTGAAGTGGTCAATCACCATCTTGGCATACTTAGCAGCATTGTCGAGGTCTGACTGATTGACTGTTCCTGTCACGCCAGCCTTAGCGAGATACACCTTAGCCAGGAGTCCCTTAGCAGACCACTGGTCGAGACGTCCCTCAGCAATTTTCAGAGTTTCAGAAGATTTCTCAAGGTCTTCGATAGCCTTTTCGAGGGTCATAACTATGTATTCATATACGTCTGGCTTCTGTATCTTCTGTGCATTCTGATACTGTCCGGATGTGAGTTCGGCTTTATTATCGTGTACGATAGGCACTTCACCGAAAGTTCGAACAAGGAAGAAGTAGCCCATAGCCTTCCATACGAGGCATTCGCCCATAGCCTGAAGTTTAGCAGCCTCTGAGCCTTTGCTTTTTGAGATATTATTATAGACCATGTTTGTATGACCTATAGCAGCCCAAAGAGAGTAGGACATATTGATAAGGTCTTCGTCCGAACCGTTTACAGTGAATGTAAGGTAAGGGCTGGAACCCCAGTAATAGTTACCTGAAAGCACCTCTCCGACCTTGATAAATCCACGCTGGAAGTCATACCAAGGAGAGTTGTAGAGGTAGTTGGTGGCAGAGATGCACTGATCATCGGAATCGTAATAGTTGTCCTCATTGTAGGAATCCTCCGTAGGTCTGTCAAGGAAATCTCCGCAAGAAGACGCTGTCATTGACAATGCAATGGCAACTGCCATATATTTAAGGTTGGAAAATTTCATTTTCATAATATTGTTTTTTATCTGACAATTTGAAAAAGACGATTTAGAATGATACATTCAGACCGAATGAGCAAGTGGTAGGTGATGGGTAACGTCCATTATCCAGTCCCATTACATTCTGTGATGTAGTAGAGACACCGATTTCTGGGTCATATCCATCGTAACCAGTGATAGTCACAAGGTTCTGTATGTTGCAGTAGAGACGCAAGCTCTCAAGTCCCCACTTAGTGATCATCTTCTTAGGGAATGTGTATCCGAGAGAGATATTCTTCAAGCGGACATAAGATCCATCCTCTATATAGCGGTCGCTCCAGCGGTCGTTATCGTTAGGATCTGAGAGAGAAACGCGTGGGATTGAGCAGTTATTGTTTTCCAACTTCACATTGTGAATGTCGTCATACCAGTTCCAAACGAGTTCGCCGTCACCGCGGTCAACGCCCTTAGAGTAGTCTTTATTAGGGTCGATAGGCATGAGTCGTGCGCGTCCGTTTACGTCAGTGGTCTGGTTAGTCCAAAGGTTGTTCATGTGTGTGAGCTTCATCTTCATGTAGTTGCCCACCTTATTGCCCACTGAACCATTGATGAAGATATTCAGGTCAAAGTTCTTGCATCGGAAAGTATTATTGAAACCGAATGTAAATTTAGGCAGTGGAGAACCGATATTGGTGCGGTCTTTCTCATCGATAACGCCGTCACCATTGATGTCCTTGTACTTGATGTCGCCTACATAGACGGTAGAACTCTTGGTAAACACGCCATTGTTAGGATAAGATGAAGGCTTTGCTGATGCCTCGATGTCGGCAAGCGATGTATAGACTCCGTCGCATACATAGCCATAGAAATTGAAGAGAGATTCGCCTACATTGGTAAGAGACACTACGTCTGTCCACTGACCATAGCCTACGAGTGGCTGAGCGTTGCCGCCAGAACCGAGAGAGACGAGTTTGTTCTTATTGAAGGAAATCTGGAATTCTGAATCCCACTGGAAATCTCCACTGAATGGATGTGCTCCGAGAGTGATTTCAAGACCTGTATTGCGGATTGTACCATAGTTTCCGTAAGGTGCATTGAGCTTTGAGGAACCATTTCCCTGCGTACCCATATATGAAGGCAACTGGAGCTGCATGAGCATATCCTTTGACTCTTTGCGATAGAAATCCATTACGAGAGTGATGCAATCATTGAAGAATCCGAGGTCGAGACCTACGTTGATCTGCTCCTGTGACTCCCACTTCACTGCTGTATTAGCTATCTGTGCAGGACGATATGACTTACCGAGGTCTGATTCCATTACTGAGAGTGGTGAACCCCATTTGTAGCCTCCGATGTTTGAGTTACCTGTCTGACCCCAACCGAGACGGATTTTACCGTTGGAAAGCCATTTGCCCACTACATCCGAGATAAACTTCTCACTGCCGAAGCGCCAAGAAGCAGCTGCTGAATGGAAGCCTGCCCAGCGATTGTCGGCTCCAAAGTTTGAGGAACCATCACGACGGTAAGTATAAGTAAGGTTATAGAGTGAGTTGTAACTATAGTTCAGACGTCCGAAGAATGAAGACATGGCTGATGAACCGAAACCGTGACTGATGGATGGTGTACCATTACCGAGGGCTGGATTGTGTACGATGTCGGATGGAAGCTTGGTATTGGAAATAGAACTATACTCATAGTTTGACTCCCAGCACTCCTGACCGAGCATTGCTGTAATGGAATGCTTGTCGAAAGTCTGATTGTAAGTGATGTAGTTCTTGAGTTGCCAGAACTTGTTTGTATTGTTCTGGATACGGCTTGAGTTGGTAGTACGCTGCCAAGCACCGAGTGAAACCATTGGTTCATAGGTCTCACCCTTTGATGTGCCGAGGTCGAAACCGAGCTCTGCATGCCAAGTAAGATTCTTGAGAGGCTTTATCTCAAGGAAGATATTACCATTGAGCTTCTGACGATTGAGGAGAATATCGTCATACATAGCCATAGCGATAGGGTTAGGAGAGGTGAAGCCTTCCTGTGATACGGATGAATAGTTACCGTTGATGTCGTAGATCTGAATGTTTGGAGGTGTAGTCAGAGAGTATGTGATAAGACCCGCCTCTGAGTCTGCAAGCTTCAGGTCGTCGTTAGTATCGGAATATGTTACTGAAAGACCGAGCTTCAACCAGCTCTTCAATTGTGCGTCGAGATTGGAACGGAGTGACAGACGATCGAAGTTTGAACCGATAATTGTACCTTCCTGATTCATATAAGAACCAGAAACATAATACTGCACCTTATCAGTACCACCCTGTGCGCTTACCTGATGTGAGTGCTGGATAGCGGTCTGGAAAACGGCATCCTGCCAGTTTGTGCCCTTACCAAGGAGTGAAGGATCAGAGAGTTCGGCTGAGACAGTGCCCTCGCCTACTCTATAGTAATCATTGGCATACTCTGCATACTCACGGAGATTGAGCAAATCCATACGCTTTGCCTGACGATTGATAGCCATCATTCCATTATAAGAGAACTTAGCCTCGCCTGCCTTACCACGCTTAGTAGTGATGAGCACTACGCCGTTTGCACCCTGTGCACCATAGATAGCTGTAGCGGAAGCATCCTTCAGTATCTCCATGCTTACGATGTCTGCAGGGTCGATAGTGGAAAGTGGTGAGATAGTGGAGTTACGTCCATTGCCGAGAGCATCGCCAAGACCATAGTCAGCGCCTGATGTTCCCTGACTCTGCACGATGACACCATCGATTACGTAGAGAGGTTCTGCATTTGCATTGATAGTGGCAGTACCACGTACACGGATAGCCGAACTTGAACCAGGTGCACCAGAAGTCTGCACAGCGGTGACACCGGCTGCACGACCTTGGAGTGACTGGTCGAGGGAAGAGATGATAGAGCCTTTGAGAGCGCTCTCACCTACTGAAACAGATGAACCAGAGATATCACTCTTCTTCATAGTACCATAACCTACGACTACCATTTCCTGAAGGGTAGTGGCATCGCCTTTCAATGTTACATTTACATTGTTGCGACCAGCCAACTTAACTTCTTGTGTCTGATAGCCTACATACGAGATAGTCAGAGTGGCGTTAGCGTTCTTCACCTTGATAGTAAACTTACCATCGAAGTCTGTAGCCGTACCGTTCTGAGTACCCTTTTCACGTACTGTTGCGCCGATAGTTGGTTCGCCTTGATCATCTATGACGGTACCGGTCACTGTAACCTGTGCCATAACAGATGCCGCGAAGAACATAAACAGCGAGAGTAACGCAAGTTTAATGCTGAAAGTTTTTTCAGTCTTCATAGCGTAATAGTTTTAGTTATTAATTGTGTAAAAAATATTCGTTGGTTAGGAAGTCTTAGGTTTCTTCGTTGCTAAAACGTATTAATTCGTTTGCAAAGTTACGGTAAAATATCGTAAGCAAATCGTATTATTTTATCCTATATTGATACTTTTACGCATTTTTTTAGACAAAATGCAAGATAATATCAGATTTTGCTATATAACGCCAAGGTGTATTATTTACACTTTTATACAATTAACACGCTTTTGATAACAAAATTACAGCGTTATATATAATATGGTGTGGTTTTGTTGTTTGGTTGTTTAGTGGTTTTGTTGTCTTGTTGTCTTGTTGTTTGGTGGTCTGGTGGTTTTCTGGTAGTTTGTCTGGAAGACAGTACCAGAACAGTATGACTACTGAAGGGATTGTATTTATCTACCTATATTAGAAGGTACTGTCTTCCAGACAGCTCCTATTTCCTGGGTTGTAATCCCGAGACTTCGTCCCGGGTTACTCTCGCTTCGCTCGGTACTGTCTTCCAGACAGACCACATACCGACAAGCCCGCCCCATCCGCCACTGTGTCAACGGCTTTAACAATTGGATACCCGCCACATCCGCCACTGTGCCAACGGCTTTTACAACTGGATACCCAACAAAGCCGCCACTGTGCCAACGGCTTTTACCGTTGGATGCCAACAGCCACCCTACCCAGGAAATTGTCCTATTTTCCCGTTTTTGCCTCAAGACAAAATAGAGGCATCACAACACACTGATAATCAACAAAATGCGAAAGCATAGTTATTACGACGCAAAAGCTTAGCTTTTAGAGGGTAATAACTATGCTTTTACAATGTAATAACTATGCTTTCGCATCCTAATATCTCAGCTATCGCAAAATAATAGTTTAAAGATTCATGTTTTGTTCCTTTTTTCTCTCTCCAAAAGAACACTATTTTTCCAGCGACGCATCAAGCCAAGACATGAATCCTACGAGGTAAGCGTTCCAGTTGATGGCTATCTCATTGCTCGCATAGCTGTTCATATCATCGGTATATGATTCATCGGGAGCAGTGGAAGGATAAGTCTTGCAGGTCTCACGGTCCTGTTGCCCAGCATTCGGTCCGCCACAGAGGAAACCAGGAAGCGGCGCCTCTATGCCATCAGCATGAGAGATGCGCTGATGAGGGTGCATCACTTGCTTTGTTCCAAATCCTGTCACAAAGCAATAGCCCGTGGCATTTCTGCCAAGGAGATAGTCAGCATCGCCCACTGCCGCATCGAGATATTTGTGGTCATTGGTCAGAGTGTAGGCATAAAGGAGGGCAATACCTTGCCCGGCACATTTCTCACTGTTGCTTCCCCAAGGGAAATCATCTGCTCTGTTGCCGTGCGAACTATGGAATGACGATGTAGGAATGCGTGCCACGCAGTCGTCGCAGAAGACTATCATGTCTGCCTTCATCTTTTCCACCATCTTCTCTTCGGCTTTCTCATTCTTCAGCATCGCCTGATTGATCCATTGATGGATGCCCAGTCCTGAGACGTTTCCCCAAACTGGCAGCGTGTAAACTGTCGGAGCAAACTGCTTAGCCTGTTCGAGATAACCTTGTTGTCCTGTGGCGAAATAGAGTTCTGTAGCCGCCCAGAAGAATTCATCTGCGCTCTGCTTGTCATCGTACATACCCGTGAACACTTTCGGTTCGTACTTCTCATTGTTTCCGTTCTGATCATAGAAGGTCTGTGGATTCTTCACCGCCCAAGCATAGGCACGCTCTGCCATCGCCAAAGCCTGTCCAGCAAAGCGTCTGTAAGCGCCATACTGTCCGTAGATGCGAGCGGCGAGTGCCATTGTAGCAGCGAAATCAAGAGCCGCCTGAGTGCTTTTCTGCACCACGTATCTCTCCTGCTTGCATTCCGTTGGCATCACAAAGCCTTCAAAGTTTGGCGTAGTAAGCTTATGATAGACACCTCCATCCGTAGGGTCCTGCATGGTCTGCATCCACTTGAGATTATACATTATCTCGTCGAGATAGTCGGGAATATCATCGCCTGACTCTGGAATGTTGAGGTTCATCTTGTCGATGTAAGCCTGATTGATCTCGTATGCCTGTAGGAGTACGCCGATAGTGAAACCAGAATTGACGATATACTTATTGTAATCGCCTGCATCATACCATCCGAATGGTGAAGAAATGACAGTGCCAGCAGGTCTTTCTGCCGTTGCTGCCGAAGGATGAACGAAGACTTTTTTGTCCATGTGTGCTGCCGGACGAGCATAATCTCCTGCATATTCCTTCTCGATAGGCATACCTGTGCGTTGCAGATAGAATGCTTTCATGGCTTTATTTGCCACGTCTGCGAAAGCTCCATCCTTGATTATCACCCTCTGCTTATTGTTGCCTGCGCAGAGAGTGTAAATGCCAGACTTCCTGACATTGGAGAAATCCACCACCTGTCTCACTTTTTCTGTAAAAGGAGAGACAGACTTACGCACAGCTTTGCCTTTCCATACCGTCTTGCCTTTAGCATCTTTTAGGGTGAAAGATTTCTGCTTTATGGTTGGTTCGATGACTGCAACTTTCTGCTGATTAGGGTAATACCCCACTTGATTGACCTTGATATCATCGTCATTCTTCGCATTGGCAGTCAAAGCAAACGTCAGACCAGCCATTGCCAATATTGCTGTTGTCTTGTTCATGTTTATATTTTTATAAAATGGGGGAAAAGAAAAAAGTGAAGAGTGAAAAGTGAAGAGTGAAAAATCGCGCTGACGCGGTTTGGGGAATTATGAGTGGCGAGTGTAATCTCCTATTCCCTATTACTTAATCCCTTTTACTTAATCCCTATTACTTAATCCCTATTACCAGAGAGGAGGAAGTTTCAATTACATCACTACCTCTACGACGTGCTTGCCAGAAGTAGCTTTGACGATATTTCCTTCGATAGGCTTACCATCTACGATGATGGACTTGATGCCTCGCTGCTTTCCATCAGGATTCTTCACGGCGATATCAAACTCCACTCCACGGAGAATACGCTTGACAGAATACTCCTTGATGTCGGAAGAGAGACATGGGTCAATCATTATGCCATCGTAAGTAGGCTTGATACCCAGGAGATACTGACTCACTGTGAGCCACATCCAAGCCGCAGTGCCGGTGAGCCATGAGTTCTTGCCTTCACCCGGCTTGGCAGCATCCTTGCCAGCCACCATCTGGCAGTTGACGTAAGGTTCCACCTTATGCAGTTCCTGATCCTTAAGATACATCGGACTAATCTTGCGGAAGAGTTCCCAAGCATCATTGCCACGTCCGGCTACAGTCTCACCAATGATGACCCAAGGATTATTATGACAGAAGATTCCGGCATTCTCCTTATAGCCAGCAGGATAAGAACTTATCTCGCCCATCTCCACATGATATGTGGTGTAAGCAGGATTATTGAGCACCATACCGTGTTCGCTGTCGAGATACTTCTTGCAAGAGTCGATTGCCCTGTCCACCATTCCTTCCTCCAGACCGATGCCAGCCATAGTGCAGAAGCCCTGTGATTCGATGAATATCTTGCCTTCTTCATTCTCGTTCGAGCCTATCTTATTGCCGTAGAAATCGTATGCGCGGAGATACCACTCACCGTCCCAACCATGTTTCTTGACAGCTTCCACCATGTCATCGATACATTTCTGTGCTCTGTCTGCCTCGGCATTATTGCCTGTCTGGCGACAAAGTTCGACATAGTCCTTACCTGTCACGACGAAGAGTCCGGCAATCATCAGCGACTCTGCCTTGGAACCTTCGGAATTATTCTCCGTGGTCTGGAAACTCTCGTTCGGATCCCATGAGAAGCAGTTGAGATTGAGGCAGTCATTCCAGTCTGCTCGTCCGATGAGCGGAAGCATATGAGGACCTAAATTCTCCACCACATGATTGAAAGAGATACGCAGATGCTCCATGAGAGAGACTTCTGTGCCTGGCTTATTGTCGAAAGGCACTGGTTCATCGAGAATGGAGAAATCGCCTGTCTCCTTGATATAAGCCACTGTACCGAAGATAAGCCAGCAAGGGTCATCATTGAATCCTCCGCCGATGTCATTATTTCCATGCTTTGTCAGCGGCTGATACTGATGGTAACATCCTCCGTCAGGAAACTGTGTAGAGGCAATATCTATGATACGCTCGCGTGCTCGGCTTGGCACCTGATGAACAAAGCCCACAAGGTCCTGATTGGAATCGCGGAATCCCATGCCACGTCCCACTCCACTCTCAAAGAAACTTGCAGAACGGGAGAAATTAAACGTAATCATACACTGATACTGGCTCCATATATTCACCATGCGATTGAGGCGTTCATCATCTGATTTGACAACGTACTTATCGAGCAATTCGTCCCACATACCAGCAAGCTCAGCGAATGCCGCATCGACAGCCTCGACGGTGGAGAATCGCTCTATGGTCTGAAGAGCTTTCTTCTTGTTGACGAGGGTGACGTCGGAGTCTTGCGAAGAGATGAGCGTACCATTTTTCTTGCGCTCTATATCCTCTGCTGAGAATTTCTCTTCCTGCGCATTTTCCACGTATCCGAGGAGGAAGATATAGTCCTTTGACTCGCCAGGAGCGAGGGTAACCTCTATGTAATGCGAAGCAATAGGCGACCAACCGTGAGCGAGTGAGTTGGCAGGCTTGCCGGCAATGACGCACTGTGGGTCGGCAAACTCATTATAGAGCCCGATGAATGACTCGCGGTCTGTATCGTAACCATTGATTTCCGAGTTGGTTACGGCATAGTAAGCATAATGGTTTCGGCGCTCCTTATACTCCGTCTTATGATAGATTACGGAGCCATCTATCTCCACTTCGCCAGTGGACCAGTTACGCTGGAAATTCTCCATATCAGTGGCAGCATTCCAAAGGCACCATTCTGCAAAGGAGAAGAGTTTGATGGTCTTTTTCTCGAAAGTGGTATTCTTAAGCGTAACCTTCTGCACTTCAGCCCATGTCTGCAATGGCACGAAGAACAATACTGATGCTTCGATGCCGTTTTTACAGCCCGTGATGCGGGTATAATTCATGCCGTGGCGGCACTCATAGGAGTCGAGTGGCGTCTTGCAAGGCTTCCATCCCGGATTCCAGACGGTGCCATTATCATTGATATAGAAATAGCGACCGCCATTATCCATTGGCACGCCATTATAACGATAGCGTGTGATGCGGCGAAACTTGGCGTCCTTATAGAAATTATAACCACCGGCAGTGTTTGAAATCAAGCCGAAGAAGTCCTCATTACCGAGGTAATTGATCCAAGGGAAAGGGGTAGCAGGATCAGTGATGACAAACTCGCGGTGGAGGTCATCGAAGTGTCCGAATTCTTTTGCCATTGTTAGTTTTTGGGAGGTTGTAGGATAGAATAAATTATCAATAGAAAAAAATAGGAAAAATATATATACGTTTATTTTTTCTATTGATATTCTTTTTTCTATTGATATTTTATATATTTTTATTTATTGATATTATTTTCGACCACAAGTTTATTGAGCAGGAAGTCAAACCACTCATCGTATTGCTCTTCATACCAGAAATGTCCAGTCTGCTGGTAAGGCGATAAAGTTTTTTTGCCTCCTGCCACATTGTAGGTGGCATACATGGATGTAGGCGCCACTACATTGTCATTATATCCGAAGGAATACCATCCCGGCACGGTGATGCGACGAGCGAAATTGACTCCATCATAATATCTCATGCACTCCACCTCTCTCATATCTGGATTGGCTACTTGATAGAAGACATGAGGCCAACCGCAAGCCACTTTCTTCAGCGCCGCCTCATGATCGCACATGGCAGCATGAACAGGAGCGTAACAGGTCACGCGCTTGTCGAGGGCAGTGGTGGCAATGGTGAGGAAACCGCCTTGAGATGAACCGCATACTCCGAGATTCTTACCATCCCATGATGATGAGAGGGAGAGAGATGGCGTGGACTCTAAGAAGTCGATGGCACGGATACATCCCGTGATGACGTGCTTATAATAGGAACGGTCGCGATTGTTGCAACCATTCATCCAGTAGTCTTTCAGCGCTGCAGAGAAGAGATTGTCGTAATAATCCTGCGGTTTGGTGACAGGAATGCCGTGAATGCCTATCTCAAGCACTATGACGCCTTTCTTGCAGAGTCCTTCATCGCCGGTATAAGGGCGCACTCCTGCTCCTGGCACCTTGAGTATTGCAGGGTATTTGCCTGGCTTTGTTGGCACATTGAGTATGCCATAGACTCTTCTGCCCCAGCAGTCATTCTGGAAACTGACATGATATGTGTTGACATCAGGTGTGGAACGCTCTGGGAGAAATTCGAGATGCGACTCTAAAGCCGTCCAGCGAGCCTGCTCTATCGCCTTTGCCCAGAAGTCATCAAAGTCTTTCGGGCATTGTGCCTGTGGCTGTATCTTCTCTGGTGAAACGGCTACGGAGCACCATGCTTCATACTCTCTGCCGTTTACTTTAGCCTTGACATACAGTTTGTGGAAGCCAGGCTTCAGCATCTTCGATGTTAGTTTTGCCGTTCCTGTCTTGAGAGACATTTCCTTCTTCACGTCGGGATACATCTCAGGACCCATCTCGTAATAGATATCAGCATCTTCGAGTAGGGTGCCTGACTTCAGCACACAAACCGTATAGTCAATCTTCTCACCTACTTTGTACGTCCAGTCCTTATGGCTTGGAGTGACAGTGACGGTGATGTTGGTGCCTTTTATCTGCGCCCTTACCTCGTTGGTGGAGCAAAAGGCTATCAAGAGTAGTAGTAGGAGATATTGTTTCATTCTGTTCTGTTTTTTCTTTTTGGGGACGCTCGCCTTTTTGTTATCCAACGGTAAAAGCCGTTGGCAAAGGGGCGGACGGTTGAGATTCTTCTTTTCGCCTTCCGTTATCATACGGTAAAAGCCGTTGGCACAGGGGCGGACGATGGAGATTTTTCTTTCGTAGCGTGGGGGATTATGGATTATTGATCTGCATCGTCATTGTCTTGATGATTTCCATCGTTGACTTATCCACTCGGAAGACGGAGTTGAGCCCCTGCTCTTCCTGCGCTGGATCACAGACGTAGTCGTCCCAACGCTGCCAGATGGTATGCTTCACCTTTGCTCTGCCTCCCCATCCCCAGAAATTGCAACCGGCTATCTTTCCGGAATCGCGGATGATGGAGAATACATATTTATAATAAGCATCGCGTCCCTTTGTGGGCGAACCTGGCGTAAAGAGAAATCTGTCTCTCGGATAGCCAAACTCTTCAAGCACTATAGGGCGTCCATATCCTTGCAATGCGGTGAATGCTTCGTCGATATAAGCCATTGTGGAATCACAGGCTGCCTTGACATTATCCACTATCGGGTCTGGCGCATCCTTGGCGATGGTCTTGTCAGAGTCGTAATTCTGATTGAATTTACCGAGCCATCCCCAGTTGTTTGGCCAGATATGTATGCAAGCATAGTCGATGCAAGGCAGTGTGTGGATGGCTTTGAATAGTGGGATACTTTCCTCGCATCCATGCTTTCCCTCCGACCCTGTAGTGACAAGGTGATTAGGATCGAGGCTCTTTATCAGTTTCGACTGCTCGTCTATCCATTCCACGAATTTCTGCTTATGGAGAGAATCATTGACAAAGCAACGTGGTTCATTGGCTATTTCCCAAGCCATCAGCGCCTTGCTGTCCTTATATGGCTGTCCGGTGTATCTGTTTGTCCTCATCACCATCTTGCGAACGTGCTCATTAGCCAGTCGCTTTGCTTCGTCGTTGACGATGAAATTGGAGACATATTGCATATATTCCCACCATCCATCGATGCTCGGCACTGGCGTCTGATCGAAGTGTTTCATCTTTCCTGTGCCGTCGGAACTTTGCACATCGCCTTTGAATCCTACCCAGTCGAGGTAAGCTCCGTAGCCTCCCGACCATTCCCAAGCATTATTGAAATAGAGGATGGCTCGCATATTTCGTTTCTCCAACTGCATCATGAGGAAGTCGAGTCCTGCCAGTATGGTGTCATTATATATTCCTGGGGCTGACTGTAGTTTCGGTGCGATATGGCTCGGTATGCCGTCTCGTCCATCTCCTCCTAACAGCACTCTCACATTGTCTATCCCTACTGCACGCATATCGTCCAGTTCCTTTATGAGTCGCTGTCGGTTTCCGCCTTGTCCTTGGCTTCCAAGTATGGCTCCATACCAAAGGTTTGTGCCCACGAAGCGATACTCTTTGTCTCCCAGAAAGAATTTTCCTTCTTTCACGGTGACAAAATGTGTCCTCTCTCCTGCCATTGCTGTCACAGCAAACAAACAGGAGAGTAGAACGATACTACATTTAACATATACTAACTTACAACACATGGAGTTTTTTTTAAAAAATGAAGAATGAAGAATGAAGAATGAAGAATGGGGAGTTACGTTTCTTTTTAGGGAAAAGTGAAGAGTGAAAAGTGAAAAGTGAAAAATCGCGCTGACGCGGTTGGGGGAGTTCTTTAGAATGAAGAATGGGGAGTTACGTTTCTTTTTAGTGAAAAGTGAAAAGTGAAAAATCGCGCTGACGCGGTTGGGGGACTACGAGTGGCGAGTGTAATCTCCTATTCCCTATTACTTATTCCCTATTACCTAAAGAACCTATTCCCTATTACCTAACGAAGCTCTTCTTCTACTTCTCACTGCAGAACGGCACAACAGGCAGACCGCGGGAATTATGCAATTTGCCGATGATGAAGTTCTTATAGCAATAGCGTACATTCTTTATCTCCTTTGCTTCCGGACAAGCAAGAGTGAGAAAACAGCCTTGGCGCTTGACGTCTTTCCATGCAGATGACGACCAGACGATTGCTTTGTGCCACTGTCCATCGGCATCCTGCGCCTCAAAGCCTTCTATGCCTGCCATACGGTCGAAGCCATCTGTGCTGTTGGTGAAATATAGATGCATCACCTTTCCCGTGGCATTAGGATTCTTCTCCACGGCAGTGCCGGCAATGACCATCTGATCATCCTGACTGGCATCAGCCTCTTCCATATACTCAAACTCTGGAGCTTCGGCGCCAAGACCTTCTATTCCATAGTCGCGAGCGAGGGCAAGATAAGCCAGTCGCTGTCCGATCTCACGCTTCTTGCATCCATGTATCTGGTCTATCTCGTGCTCATACATGAGGTCGCTGGTGCAAACGCATCCGCTATTCTCCAGCTGTCTGGCTATCTCATGCTGAGCGGCACGAAATCGTGGCGCATCCGTTCCATCGGGATTGCCGTAGCGGAAAGACGGGAGCTCTACGGTATAGATAGGTAGCTTATCATTAGGCTGGTTCCACATCTTACGCCAAAGGCGCGTCATAGTGGAGAAGCGGTCGATATATTCCTTTTCTCTTCCTACATTTGACTCGCCCTGATTCCAGAGGAAACCCTTGATGGTGTAGCCAGCAAGCGGAGCAAGCATACCATTAAACATCACCATCTTGGCATGATAGTCAGTATCATCCATCGGTGTCAGTCCGTCTGGATAAGTGAGAAGGATTTCCTTTGGCAACCATCCTTCCACACAGGAGCCGCCCCAGGAGCAGTTGATTACTCCCACAGGGACGTCGAGTGCGTCAGTCAGCGTAGTGGCAAAATAGTATGCGCAAGCAGAGAAACGCGACGCATTCTTAGGTTCGGCTTTTTCCCATTTGCCAGCCACCTTCTTCTGAGGCTCCTGTTTTCCATCCTTTGCTATCGTAGCCACGCGGATGGAACAATTATATTTTTTTGATTCTAAGATTGTTTCGTTAGCACCTTCCACCGGACAGTTCCAGAAACCGCCAAGTGGCATTTCCATATTTGATTGTCCGGAGCAAAACCACACCTCTCCTATCAGCACATCCTTAGACACTGATGTGGCGATAGGCTGATTGCTTTTTGCTTTCTTTTCCGGATCGGATCTATATTCTGTGAAAGTTATATCATAGGTATTATAGGATGCTTCGGGTGTCTTTACTTCCACCTTCCACGCTCCGTCGCTTCCCGCCTTCACCTGATAGCAGTGGTTGTCCCAACCTGTTACGATACGGACATAGTGATTTGCCTCAGCCCAACCCCATATCTTGCATTGGGTATTGCGCTGAAGTATCATGTCATTACCAAAGATTTCGGGAATATCCAAGGCATTGATATTCAACGCCATGCCGAATAATGCTATAAAGGATAAAAATAGTCTCATTGTGTCAGTTATTAGGATTTGTCGGCAAAATTACCACATTTCCTAATAACCGTATTGCACTTTTTTGTCCTTTTATAGTACATTTACTTCAATCTAAGCAATTATATGCTTTTTATGATAGTTTTCTCTAAATTCAGTCGGTGTGCATCCTTTTCTTTTCTTGAAAATGCGATTGAAATTGGAGATATTATTAAATCCGCAATGATAGCATATTTCCACCACTGCCATAGTGCTGTCGGCGAGCAATCGTGATGCGTGTCCGAGGCGTACATCTATGATATACTCTGAAATACTCTTGGCTGTGCGTAGTTTGAAGAATCGGCTGAATGCTGTAGGCGTCATGGAAGACATCTCTGCCAACTCCTGAAGTCGGATTTCGTTACGATAGTTGGAGTCGATGAAATCCTTCACTCTCTGCACTCTCCTTGAGTCTGACGCCACTGCTGCATGAGCGAAAGCGCTGGTGGAGAGTAGCTTATAGTCGGTGCTGATGGCGAGTTCGTACATCAAGTCCATGAATTTCATCACACTGTGGAAGCCTGGCTCCATATTGACGAGTTCGTTGAGCTTATCATAAACTCTCATGATGGTCTTCATTCCGAATGCTATTCCCACGTCTGATTTGCTAAAGAGGTCTGCAAGTGGTTTCATGTGCGTCTTTGCCAGGAAAGAGTCGGCGAAGAGATCACGAGAGAAATGTATCGTTATCTCGCGGATATCTGGCGACGTACACTCATATTGTTCCCAAGTATGCTCTATGTTACCGCCAAGCAGAGCAATGTCATAATTGCCCAGCACCTCGATGTTGTCGCCCACGATGCGGCGCGTTCCCTCACAGTTTTCCACAAAGTTGAGCTCCATCTCCAGATGGCGGTGCATCGGATATGTGTGCTGCTTCTTGTGTCGCTCCACGAGATGGTAGCAATCTTTCTCGGAGAGGCGTGTGATTTCTGAAATAACTTCATTCATAGTTTAATTAGTTTGGTCGTTAAATGTATAAGTAGTATTTGAGTTTGTGTAGTATTAGTTAATACCTTAGTTTCCTTCACAGGAAATAAATATTCTCTTTTCTTTCATACCATCGGCAGTGACCGAGAGAGTATTCTCCCCCGTTTTCTTTCCAGACTGGAGGAATATACGGGCATAACCATTGAATGCCTTGACTGTGAAATCCTTGGCATTAGCATCCGTAGGGCGCTCAGCATCCTTGCAAGCCGGGTCACCATTGCCCACGCCGAGGATTCTCATGTCGCCATCCAGATGCAGAGTGAGCTGGTGGCAAGCCGTAGGCACCACCCTACCCTTCTTATCCTTCAATGCCACTGTCACCACAGCGACGTCAGCATTGTCCGCCTTTATTATGTCACGGTCGGCAGAAAGGGCTATTGCCGTCGCCTTACCAGTGGTCTCCACCATTTCCGTCTTCACCTTCTTTCCGTTCTTATAGCCGATGGCCACGAGTTTGCCAGGCTGATAGGTCACGTCCCACTCTATATGTCCGTAGCGAGGCATCGCTTTCCTGCCCATCGTCTTACCATTGACTTTCAGTTCCACCTCATCGCAATTAGAGTAAGCCCAGACGCTGACAGTCTCGCCTTCATGTCCTTCTAAGTTCCAGTGTGGAAGCAGATGGAGCACAGTCTCGCCTGTCCACCATGCTTTCAGATACCATGCTTCATCCTTAGGGAAACCTGCATAGTCGAGAATGCCAAACTGTGAATCTACCGCTGGATATTTCAGTGGGTTTGGTTCGCCACGATAATCGAAGCCTGTCCAGAAGAAGCAGCCTGCCGCCCAAGGACGCTCCGCATAAAATCTCCAGCCTCTCTCTATGCAGTTCATCACGCTATCTTTACCATTAGGAGCACGGTTGAGCGCCTTCATCCATCGTCCTTCGGCATCATCGTAATAGATGCCACGCGTGCCACAGCCCGTCGTCTCTTCCGAACCGTAGCATTTTCTCTCCGGATACTTAGCGCGATGCTCCTCCACAGGGTTCTGCATGATGTAGTTATATCCTGCCACATCCACTGGCACCTCGACGGTAGGACCGCCACTGGTGGCGAAAGTCATCTCGCGAGTAGGGTCAAAGAGATGGCAATAGTCGCGCATTCTGGCAGCTATGCGTTCGCCTTTCTCATTCCATTCTATTCCCCACTCCTCATTACCAGCGCTCCATAGTATCACGCTCGGATGGTTTCGGTCGCGACGTATCATCTTCTCCAGACTGCCGATGGCATACTCTGACGTGCCCGAGAGGCGATTTTCGTCTATCACGAGGACGCCGAGCGAATCGCATACGTCGAGCATTGCTGGCGACATAGGATTATGCGACGAACGGTAAGCATTGCATCCGAAAGCCTTCAGTTGCCTTATTCTCCACACCTGCAGAGCATCTGGAATGCCCACACCGACGCCGGTGTTGTCCTGGTGCATATTGACTCCCTGTATCTTGATATTCTTGCCATTGACCAGCAGTCCTCTGTCTTTGTCGAATACTATCTCACGGATGCCAAATCTGGTCTCTTTTGCATCTATCACCCTGCCTTCTTTCACCACTTCCGTCACTGCCTTATATAAATAAGGTGTAGAAGGGCTCCAGAGATGAGCACCCTTCATCGGCACCAGCACGCTGCAGTCTCTGCTTGCTGAAGGCATTATTCCGCCATTCTCCATCTGCATCATCTTGCCTTCTGCCACTTCCTCGCCCTCTGCATCTAGTATTCTCACCCTCACCTCTGCATTATCTTCTTCGTGCGACATATTCCTCACCGTCGCTTTGACGGAGATAACGGGGTTGGAATAGTCGGCATTTGGGAAAATACTACTGATGAAAATGCCGTCATTCTCTATATGTAACTGATTGGTACGTGTCAGCCAAACGTGGCGATATATTCCTGCACCTTCATAAAACCAGCCCTCTTCGAGCGTAGCATCACAGCGCACGCAGACTATATTATCACCGCCATAGTTGAGATAGTCAGTGATATCATGACATTGCGACAGATAGCCGCTTCTTTCTCCACCGCAATAGAAACCATTCACCCACACCTTGCTGTCGCGGAAGATACCATCAAAGAGCAGTTCGAAATGCTTGCCGTAGTCTGCTTTATCCACATGGAATGTCTTTCGATACCATCCCACTGAGGTCTCAGGAAACTTATACCCAACCTGCTTGTATCCATGCGAATGACTTGCCTTCTCGTCGAATGGCAGATCCACCACGAAGTCGTGAGGCAGTGTGACGCTCTTCCAGTCATTCTCCACGAATTTCTCGCAGTAAGGTCCTTCATTATGTATGGAAGCCGCCTTCGTGAGGTAGTTGAAATACTCGGTTCCGCTACCGAAATCCTTTGCAGGGGCAGCTGCATTGCCGAAATGGAATCTCCATCCTTCGTCAAAGTTTTCTGTTTGTCGCTGTGCTTGCGCATTGCATAATGTGCCAAAAAGGGCTAAGCAGGTTAGCGCCGTTACAAGTTTGTGTCTCATTCTGTTAGCAGGTTAGATCGTATAGTTATTCGGACACAAAGGTAATATAAAAAATCCACATTGCCAAGGATTTTTGAAATAAAAAGTATATTGGTGGTTTGGTTGAGGAATGAAATATCAATAAATAAAAATATATAAAGATAGGTTGTGGGTTGTGTATTGTTTTGTTGTCTGGTTGTTTTGTTGTCTGGTTGTTTGTTTCTGGTTGTTTTGTTGTCTGGCTGTTTTGTTGTCTGGTTGTTTTGTTGTCTGGAAGACAATACCGAGCGAAGCGAGAGTAACCCGGGACGAAGTCTCGGGATTATAACTAAGGAGAAGATAGCTGTCTGGAAGACAGTACCACCTCACCTGGCAAAATCCGTTATATCAGTACAATCCGTGTTCGTTTCGCCACTTAGTTTTTCTCCCGAACACGGATTTAGCGGATTGACAAGCGGATGCTTCGCTTATGAGTAGGTACTGTCTTCCAGACAGATTCCTCCTTCTTGTTTGTAATCCCGAGACTTCGTCCCGGGTTACTCTCGCTTCGCTCGGTACTGTCTTCCAGACAGGCTACCTCCAAGTAACAAGACCACCAAGCAACAAGACAATCAAACAACCAGACAACTAAACAACAAAGCAACAAGACAATCAAACAACAAAATCACAAAACAACGAAACCACTAAACAACGAAACAAAAGAAACTCTGTATCAAGCTACGGGAATGCGCTTGATACAGAGCTTCTGTCATTATGTATCTTCCGATGATGGATTAGTGTCCACCTACACAAGCATCCTGGAGAATCTCGGAGAGAGTAGGATGGATATGCACGGAGTCAGCGATGTCGGCAACAGTGGCGTTGCAGTTCATGTAGGCAGTAACCTCCTGAACGATGTCGGCAGAGTGGGCACCATAAGATGTGCAACCGAGAATCTTGCCGTCAGCACCTGCAACGAGTTTCACCATTCCTTCTGGCTCGTCGATAGCCAATGCCTTGCCGTTAGCACGGTAATAACCCTTGAGGGCACGGCACTCTATGCTCTGCTGCTTGCACTGATCTTCTGTCAGTCCGACAGCGGCAGCTTCTGGATATGTGAAGATGGCAGAAGGCATGATGTCGAAACGAATCTTGTCTGCCTTGCCCACTATAGCATTGACTGCGCGGAAGCCCATGAATGTAGCGGCATGAGCGAGCATCTGTCTGCCTGTGACGTCACCAATGGCATAGATATGAGGCACAGAGGTCAGCATATTGTCATTGACGGTGATTCCCTTTGGAGAATACTCCACGCCAGCGGCTTCGAGGTTGAGACCTTCGATATTCGGTTTTCTGCCTGTAGCAATGAGCACTGGGCATGCAGGGCATTCGAGACGAGTCTCCTTTCCATTCTTATTGCTTACAAACACCACCTCATTATCATTGATAGCCTTCACGGCAGAATCCATATAGAATGTGACGCCCTGAAGCTTCTCTATCTGCTTGCGCACCCTCTTGGCGATATCCTTGTCGATGACTGGCAGACACTCCTTGAGATATTCTATGACAGAGACCTTTGCTCCGAAGCGTGAGAGGATGGATGCGAACTCCATACCTATCACTCCTGCACCGATGATTACTATCTCGGCTGGCAGTGTCTGGAAATTGAGAGCCTCTGTAGAGGTGATAACTCGTGGATTGTCAATACCCTCGACTGGTGGCATCTTACTGCTGGAACCTGTGGCGATGATGATGTCGTCAGCCTCATAGTCGGTGCCATCCACGGTGACGGTGCGAGCATCCTTGAAGGTAGCTTCGCCCCTCACGAGGGTGATACCAGGAGCAGAGAGCAACTGCTCAATGCCCTGACGCAACTGATCCATCACATTACGCTTGCGCTCAGCAGCAGCAGGGAAATCGGAAGCATTGGCTTCTGCATCGTGAGCGAGACACTTGGTAGGGATACAGCCCGAATTGAGACAAGTACCGCCAGCCTCAGCCTTCTCTATGATGACCACCTGCTTACCCTGCTGGAGAGCGTAGCTGGCAGTACGATAACCGCCAGGTCCGCTTCCTATGATGATAATATCTGTCTTCATAATGATTATGCTTTACTGCTGTATGAGTTGCTTGTAAGTAAGGACAGGATTTGTAGCTGCTGCAACGTCATCCACACGTGTGATAGGAGCATTGTTAGGAGCAGACTTGACGAGCTCTGGAGTCTCGGCAGCTTCCTTAGCAATCACTCTAAGCACATTGATGAATGCGTCGATAGTCTCCTTGCTCTCATTCTCTGTAGGCTCTATCATCATTGCCTCATGGAAGAGCAATGGGAAGTAGATAGTAGGAGCATGATAGCCATAATCGAGCAGACGCTTAGCCACGTCCATAGTAGTAACGCCAGTAGATTTATCCTTCAATCCATTGAATACGAACTCATGCTTGCAGAGTCCAGGGATAGGAAGTTCATAGACATCCTTCAGGCACTCCTTGATATAGTTGGCATTGAGAGTAGCGTAAGGACCCACCATCTTCACGTTCTCATGACCGAGAGTGAGGATATAGGTGAGGGCGCGAAGCTCTACGCCGAAGTTGCCATGATAAGGATTTACCTGTGGGAAGAACGGTTCGAGACCCTTGCGCACACCAACAGGACCACTACCAGGACCGCCACCGCCGTGAGGTGTGGAGAATGTCTTATGGAGATTGATGTGCATCACGTCGAAGCCCATATCGCCAGGACGGCATACGCCGAGCATAGGGTTGAGGTTAGCACCATCATAATACATCAGACCACCACAATCATGCACGAGCTTAGCGATTTCAGGAATATTTGCTTCGAAGAGACCCAGTGTGTTAGGGTTTGTCATCATCATCGCAGCAACGGTTTCGTCGAGCAATCCCTTGAGGTCTTCCACATCGACGATGCCATCAGCAGTACTCTTCACCTCGACAATCTCGAGTCCGCAGACAGCGGCAGAAGCAGGGTTAGTGCCGTGAGCAGAGTCTGGCACGATGACCTTAGTGCGCTGCATCTGTCCGTTAGCCTCATGATAAGCGCGGATAATCATCAGTCCGGCAAGCTCACCGTGAGCACCAGCGCATGGCTTGAGGGTGAAGTCATAGAGACCTGTGAGAGCAGAGAGGCACTTGCGCAATGTGTCGTGAGCAGAGAGTGCGCCCTGTGCAGTCTCGATAGGCTGGAGAGGGTGAAGATTATTGAAGCCCGGCATTGCAGCCACCTCTTCATTTATCTTCGGATTATACTTCATGGTGCAGCTGCCGAGAGGATAGAATCCATTATCCACGCCAAAGTTGTTTCCACTATGGTTGGTGTAATGTCTTACTACGGTCTCTTCATCGACCTCAGGCAGTTCAGCCTCCTTGGCACGTCCGAGAGCAGCAGGCACTTCGTAATGAGCAAAACCGTTCTTTGGAAGAGAATATGCACATCTTCCTTCCTTTGACAGTTCGAAAATCAGTTTGTCATATATCTTGTTATTCATGGCAGATGCTTATTAGTTTGTCAATTTCTTCCTTAGTACGTTTCTCAGTAACGGCAATCATCAAGGTGTTTTCACCTATTTTGACACCACCGAATATACCATTAGCAATGAGCTTAGCGAGCAGAGCGTCGAGGTCACCGGCGTAAGTGACGCAGAACTCATTGAAGAAAGGCTTGTCGAAAGTGAGCTTGAAGCGAGCGTCCTCGCAGAGTTTCTCAGCGAGATAATGAGCAGCATCGCAAGAGATCTGAGCTGCCTCGCAGAGTCCCTTCTTACCCATAGTAGCCATATAGATAGTAACCCAGAGTGCCATCAGTGACTGGTTACTGCAGATATTGGATGTAGCCTTCTGGCGACGGATATGCTGTTCGCGAGCCTGGAGAGTGAGCACGAATGCGCGCTGTCCCTTGCTGTCGGTGGTCTTGCCGACGATACGTCCTGGCATCTTGCGCATGAGTTTCTCTTTGACACACATATAGCCGATGTATGGTCCGCCCCAGCACATAGGAATGCCGAGAGACTGTCCTTCACCCACTGCTACGTCAGCGCCCCATTCGCCTGGAGTCTTGAGCAGAGCGAGGTCAGCTGCTACAGAGTTGATGATAAAGAGAGCCTTACGCTTATGGCAAGTGTCAGCCACACCGGTGAGGTCTTCCACGATACCGTATCTGTTAGGCTGCTGAACGATAACGCCAGCCACAGCGCCTTCGTCGATAAGCTTCTCCATAGCGGTGAAGTCGGTAGAGCCTTCTGTCTCAGGGATATGCACCACCTCAAAGCCATTGAAGTGAGCGTAGGTCTCCACTACTTCTGTCACCTTATGATCGACGGTGTCAGAGATGAGCACCTTATGGCACTTCTTAGTAGCGCTAATAGCCATCATGGCAGCCTCGGCAGTGGCTGTAGAACCGTCATAGAGGGAGGCATTAGAGATGTCCATGCCTGTCAGTTCAGCCATCATGCTCTGGTATTCGAAGATATAATGAAGGGTACCCTGCGAAATCTCAGCCTGATAAGGAGTGTAGCTGGTAAGGAATTCGCTACGACTGGTAATCTGAGGAATCAGCGAAGGTGTGTAATGGTCATAGACTCCAGCACCTGCGAAACATACGAGCTGCTGGTTTTGGTTGGCGAGCTTGGTGAAGAACTCGCGAATCTCCAACTCGCTCATCTCAGAAGGAATGTCGTATTCGCCTCTGAAGCGTATGCTTTCAGGAATGTCAGCATACAGGTCGTCGAGCTGTTTTACTCCGCATTTATCGAGCATCTCCTTGATGTCGCCTGCGGTTTGAGGGAAGAATTTCATAGGCTATTAAGGATAAGAAGTCCAAATTTCCTAACCCCTCATCAAATGAAAGAAAAGAAACGAAATTCTCTGAATCTGACAAGGGGTTAGAAGTGAATGTGAGGTTTAGTTGTTATTTGCAAATCTCTTCGTACTGGCTTGCATTCATCAGACCATCGAGCTCTACCATGTCAGAGAGCTTTACCTTAATGATCCAATTCTCGAAAGCATCCTTATTGATGAGAGCAGGGTCGTCCTCAAGAGCCTCATTGACTTCTACTACAACGCCACTTACTGGAGATACAAGGTCGCTGGCAGCCTTAACGCTCTCTACAGCACCGAAATCATCACCTGCGGTCACCTCGTCGTCCACTTCAGGAAGGTCAACGTAAACCACGTTGCCGAGCTGATGCTGAGCATAGTCAGTGATACCTACATAGCCGTATTCGCCTTCTACCTTTACATATTCATGTGACTCGGTGTAATAGAGTCCTTCAATTACTTTTGCCATAATGTTTAGAAAATAATTTATTAGATTGGTTATTTGGTTTTATTTATTTTTTCTGACAGTCATCAGTTTGCTTTTACTTTAGTGGACTGTCATAAGATTTCTCTTTTTCTTTTGCAGAGCAGGATATTACTGCTTGTAGTGCTTGTCATAGAACTTCTTCTTGACTACTACGCCATCGAATGTCTTCTTACGAATCTGCACCTTGAGCTCTGTGCCGAGCTTGCCGTAAGCAGCGTCCACTAATGCCATTGCCACGCTCTTATCGACAGAGATACAGTGGTAACCAGTGGTAATCTCACCTATCTTCTCACCTTCAGCATTGAGCACAGCGTATCCATGACGAGGTACAGCCTTATCCTTGAGTTCGATACCTACGACCTTCTTAGCCACGCCGTTAGCCTTCTGTTCCACGAGAGCGCCCTTACCGATAAACTCTTCCTTATCGAGCTTGCAGAAGAATCCCAAGCCAGACATTACAGGAGAAATCTCAGCAGAGAGTTCGTCGCCATAGAGAGGCAAACCAACCTCGAAGCGCAGAGTGTCACGGCAACCGAGTCCGCAAGGCTTGCAGCGTCCGCTCTCCATGAGCTTATCCCACTGCTTAACGATGAAGTCGTGAGAAGCATAGAGCTCGAAGCCGTCCTCACCAGTGTAACCAGTGCGGCTGAGGATAATGGTCTCACCGTCGATGTCGATGGTCTTAGTGGTGTAGAATGTAAGTTCTGAGCAAGGCAATCCGAGCACTTCCTCCACTACGATCTCAGCCTCAGGACCCTGAACGGCAATCTGTCCATAGTAATCAGACTTATTGTCAACGACAACGTCGAATCCTTCAGCACACTCTCTAATCCACGCTACGTCCTTGTCGATATTAGCAGCATTGATAACGAGGAAGAAATTATTCTCCCCCATCTTATAGACGAGCAGATCATCCACGGTGCCACCGTCAGGATAGAGCATCATTCCATAGAAAATCTTGAAGAGTGGTGCATCCTTGATGTCATTAGTAAAGATATGGTTGACGAATTTCTCAGCCTCATTGCCTGTTACTACGACTTCACCCATGTGGCTGACGTCAAATACTCCGCAATGGTTTCTTACAGCTTCGTGTTCCTCAACGATAGATGAATACTGGATAGGCATATCAAAGCCGCCAAAAGGAGAAATCAAGGCTCCGAGTGCCACGTGTCTGTCATAAAGACATGTTCTCTTGTTTTCCATAGAACAAATCGATTAATTGGTTTTTATTTAGGTTTCTTATTGTAAATTCTGTATGTTCAGGTAGAGCCTGGCTGATATGTTCCAGGTCATAAGGCTGTCCGATAAGCGGAGAGATAACATCCGCATTGAGGTCGCCCACGAGGAAGTAATCGCCGAGAAAGTTCACAGCTTTTATAATGCCTCCGCTGACATCGAGTCTGGCTTCCAATTCTCCTACGCCTTCGATTCGCATCTTGTTTATCTTAGTGTAGCGAGGATTGCTGCCGAGGATAAACTCATCGGTGAGATATTCCTTTTCTATTTCCTCAATTTCTCTGACATCAGATGCTGAGAGCATTATTTCGGAATTGCAGAGGTTGTCGATAGTATATTGCTTGAATTCTTCGAGACTCAGGTCAATATAATCCTTGAGCAGAGCTATGCGCTGTCTGACGCTTTTCACGCCCTTGGAGATGAGTTTCTCATCCGAAGGAGTCAGCGTGGCTACCATATTCTTCATATTAGTGTCATAGAGCATGGTGCCATGCACGATGGAATGATGCGGAATGTGATAGAACGCATTGCCAGAGACCTTTCTGCCCTCTATCATGATGTCATTACGCCCCGTCGCCTCTGCCGGCACATTAAGTCCGCGAAGCATTTCTGCCACCATATTTATATAGCGGTCGAAGGTGAGCGATACATTCTCACTGCGAGTGATATAAGAAAACATAATATTGCTCATGTCGGCATAAACGCATCCTCCCCCACTCTTGCGTCGGTAGGTCTTGATGTCGTTTTCCCGGCAGTAAGCTATGTTTACCTCATTTTCAATGAGCTGATTGCGACCAAATATCACGCTTGGCTCCACCTGCCACATAAAGAAGCAGTCTTCATCCTGATTGATATTCCTTGCCACGAACTCTTCCATTGCAAGATAAAAGCTAAGTCGTCTTGTATCAGATTTAGGTAACGAGATATGAATCATGTCATCAGATATTGTTTGTTCAGGTTGGTATGTGTTGCAAAAATAGAGAATAATTTTGTTACTGCAAAATTATTCTTAATTTATTTTCAAATTGATGCGCTTTTTTAATAAAATTGAGCAATAATGATGGCAATAAGTAGGTATTTTCAAGAATAATTCTTACCTTTGCCAAAAATTTTTCAGACACAACCTGAAATCCCTATATCTTACAATCGAAAATGGAATATATCGTATCAGCACGAAAATACCGCCCTATGTCCTTCGCTTCAGTAGTGGGACAAGAGGCACTCACCACCACTCTGAAGAATGCGGTGACATCGGGCAAGCTCGCTCATGCTTACCTGTTCTGCGGTCCGAGAGGTGTCGGAAAGACCACTTGCGCACGTATCTTTGCCAAGGTCATAAACTGCACCAACCCTCGCCCTGACGGTGACGCTTGCGGAGAATGCGAGAGCTGTAAGGCTTTCGCTGAGCAACGCTCGCTAAATATCTTTGAACTTGACGCCGCCAGCAACAATGGCGTGGAGCATATCAAGACTCTGATGGAGCAGACGAGAGTGCCACCACAGGTGGGTAAATACAAGGTGTTTATCATCGACGAGGTACACATGCTCTCTGCTGCCGCTTTCAATGCTTTCCTCAAAACTCTTGAGGAGCCGCCTGCTCATGTCGTCTTTATCCTCGCCACCACCGAGAAGCATAAGATTCTGCCTACTATCCTCTCTCGCTGTCAGGTATATGACTTCGAGAGGATGAGCGTGGGAAATATTATCTCTCACCTCAAAAACGTGGCTGCCGATCAAGGCGTGACCTACGAAGAAGAGGCTCTCAGCCTTATCGCTGAGAAAGCTGATGGAGGTATGCGCGACGCTCTCTCTATCTTCGACCAGTGCGTCTCTTTCTGTCAGGGGAATATTACATATAAGAAGGTGTTGGAAGACCTCAACGTGCTGGATGCTGACAATTATTTCAACGCTATCGATCTCGCCTTGGAATGCAAGGTGATGGAGATGATGCTTCTGCTAAATGGCGTGATGGAAAAGGGATTCGACGGAGGACATTTCATCAATGGACTGGCGTCGCATATCCGTAACGTCATGATGGCTAAGGACGCTTCTACGCTCAAACTCATAGAGGCAAGCGAGAATATGCGTCAGAAATACGCCACGCAAGCTCAGAAATGCTCTTCCAAATTTCTCTACAAGGCGCTGAAGATACTCAATGATTGCGACATCAACTATCGCCAAAGCTCCAACAAGCGTCTGCTAGTGGAAATGTCGCTCATCATGGTGGGACAGATACTTCAGCCTGATGACGAAGCTGGCGTGGGGCGTTGCCCCGGCAAGAGACTGAAATCCCTGTTTAAGAAGATGATGGCTAATGTGCAGTCTCAACCAGTCTCGCAGGGTACTGGTGCTGTGCGCCCCGTGATGCATGATGCAGGACAAAGGACGCATCGCGGAGAGGCTGTCGAAAGTTCTGCAGAAACGAATGCTCAATCTTCTCAGACCGGGACTTCATCGCCGACTTATCACTCTGCTAAGACGCCTGGTCCGAAGATAAATATCTCGAAATTCAATCTCTCATTCAGCGGAATGACGAATGCGAAGAAGAAGACTGCAGAGGACGCTGGCGATAATGCTGAGGTGAAGGTAAGCGAAGAGAAGGCTTTCACCCTCGCTGACCTGCGACTGCAATGGCTCGCTATGTGCAACAGAATGGAGACTTCCAGTATGGTGGGAATGGCTAAGCGACTCAAGAATATCATCCCTAACATCACGGATTATCCTAAGATAGAACTCGTGGTGGATAATGAGATGCTTCGCGATGAGATACAGGTCATCAAGCACCGTCTGGAACTTACTATGGCTAAATATCTGCATAATGGCAGTATCTCGCTCAATATCCGCGTCGCTGAGCCTACCGAGCGTCAGAAGATTCTCACTCCTAAGGAGAACTTCCTTCTGATGCTGGAGAAAAGCGACGGCCTCAAGGCATTGGTGGAGGGGCTGAAACTGGAGATGGAGTGAATGCATAATTCATAATGCATAATTCATAATGCATAATTCATAATGCGTTCCGCCAGTTCGCCACTGTGCCAGCCGAGTTATCGGCTGGTAAATGTTAAAAAGGCAAAGCCATGCGCACCTCGACGAAATGATTGGCGCTATTGACATTTTAATAAATTTATGCAACGTAATGTAAAGTTTTTTATATTTCCGGAAGATATAGCAGGATAAGAACGGAAATAATTACTTTTGCATTCGTTATGCGTAAATACATGTGTCTTATATTATTACTGTTTTCTTTGTCTTGCATGGCAGAAGGAGCAGACAGCATCCGCTCGATCGTGGTGGATGACGAGACAGGTATGCGTCTGCGCAATGCTACAGTAAGGCTGGAGAGCGGAGATGTGCGAAGCACTCGCTGGGATGGCTCCGTCACACTGCCTAAAGACTATAAGAAAGTAATTATTTCACACGTGGGTTACCTCGGTCGCACACTGTATGCTGGCGAGGTTGGCGATACGATAAAACTCTTCTCTAATGGCGTCCGTCTCGATGAGGTGACGGTATTTGGTATGGGAGGCAAAAAGAAAACCTCCATGTCTATGTCTTTTCTGGATCCCACAACCGGAAAACTAATAGGCAATCAGAGCAGGATGAACAGCGGATTTGACATCCTCGGGCTCGTTGGTCTGGGGCTTTCCAAACTCTTTCCTGGCAAGAAAAAATCCTCCAAGCGTGAAAAAGTAAGAAAGATTCTGGACAAATACTAAGCTCTGCTTTCGCAAGTAGCTAACATGCTACTAATCAGTAATAAAATATCAATGTTTGATGATGTTGTTTAGTGATCTTGTTGTTTAGTGATCTTGTTGAATGTAGTAACATGACAAACAACTAAACAACCAGACAACAAAACAACTAAACAACAAAACTATTTTTCTCTATTGATATTTTACGCTTTCCCACGGCAGTGGGGAACAGAGGGGCGATTTATTGCTTGCGAAAGTTGAGAAATATCAATGTACGAATTCCGCCAGTGATCAGAATGCTTTTACAGGCAAAAAAACTCGCTGGCATCTTGTAAAGACATCATTCCCAGCCTCTTCTTACAATGGAGAGGCTGGGTAAAAACTGACATAATGAAACGGAAAATACTTTTTTTTGATAGGCAGTATCTACTCTACTTTCTCGTTTGCCCAGGAATTTAGCGGTCAATACACTGCTGAATGGCAATGGGATATGAATATAAATACGAATTGGGCAAATCTGTTGAGACTTGACATGAATATCCCAATAGGTAAAGGAAACGATGCTTTTGAGGCGGCTACCATTCACGTATCGAAGACTGACGACCCGATAATAGATGACTGGCAGGCTTCCTCTAACCTTGACGCAGACAATATGTTTGCCGCCATTGCTGTCCTCGGCTATAAGCATGAGTGGAACAGCGGGCGTTTCTTTGTCGGTGTAAGGACTGTGAATGAGGATTTCTTTACCTCAGATATCACATCTTTGTTTCTCAATAGTTCGTGCGGAATATTCCCTACGATAGGCGCAAGTTATCCCATAGCAAACTATCCTGTGTCGGGATTGACCCTACATTTCGAAGTGGAGAAGAATGGATGGCGCTTTAAGAACAGCATTTATAATGGTGTCGGCTATAATGGTTGGACCTGCCACGACAATCCTTTTCTGATAAAGCCTAAGGAAGACGGAGTATTCAATATGTCACAGTTGGAATACTCCTGCCGAGGCGGACAATATTTTGCTGGTATTTCAGTACATAGTCGCCAGTTTTCTGTAGATGAAGAGGGAGGTATCGACCCTTCAGCATCCTGCAATAGAGCCACTTGCGCATGGTGGTTGTATGCCGAACAGCCATTATGGACTGCCAACGACAAGGCTGTCACAGCAATGATGCAGTATTCTCAAAACACGAGTCACAGCAGTGCTTGCGACAGATATGCTGGCATCGCCTGTGCATACACTGACAGTCAGAATGAATGCGGACTGTCCGGACAGTATGCACGCTTCCATCAAGGAGAGGAATACTCTGTGGAACTGACGTGGAAAAGGCAGTTGACCAAGTCGATTGCCATGCAGCCTTCATTGCAATACATCACTAATGACAATGGAGATTTCACGGCTTTATGTGCCAGACTTTATTATAATTTCTGACTCAACTTTTCGCAAGCAATAAATTCCCCCCTCCTCTCAGTCCCCACTGCCGTGCGGAAGTGTAAAATATTAATGTTTTATATTGTTGTTTGGTTGTTTGGTTGTTTTGTTGTTTGGTTGAGAAATAAAATATCAATAAATAAAAATATATAATGATAGGTTGTCGTTGTCTGGTTGTCTGGTTGTTTTGTTGTCTGTCTGGAAGACAGTACCGAGCGAAGTGAGAGTAACCCCGCATTAGGGAATAGGTAATAAATAATAGGGAATAGGAGATTAGCTCAGTTCGCTTGAGATTATTCCATCGCGAGAAGCCATGAGTGGCAAGTGTAATCTCCTATTATCTATTCTCTATTACCTATTACCTTATTTAGTCTGGAAGACAGTACCACCACCTGGCAAAATCCGTTATATTCGCTTACAATCCGTGTTCGTTTTACCACTTAGTTTTTTTTCCCGAACACGGATTTATAAGATTGACACGGATGGTTCGCTCATGGGTTGATACTGTCTCCTGATTATCGCCTTGCGATAATCACACGCGCACTGAACAGAAGGCGAATTAGCAAATCTTGTTATCTGGGGAATAAGACCTTCTTAATCCGTTTTGTACCTAACAATGCCATAAACAGAAAACGAAGCGGGGACAAACGCTTGTGTGCGCTTGTCCCCACTTTATCGATATTACTTCCTATTAGGAAGCGGATTATCTTCTGAAATTAAACTTACGAATGCTACCGTCAGACATCTTGAGGATGTTGACACCTTTCTGGATGCGGTCGATTTTGACGCCTTCTAAGGTGTAGATGCCAACGACAGTAACCTTGTCTGTCTTCTCCACTACGCTTTCGATGCCAGATGCTACTGGAGTATCGTCTGTGAGTTCTGCCTTCATATTATCTATACAGAAATATGTAGGAGTATTCATGCCATAAGCGCCCTTGTCGGAAGTATCCATCACGAAGTCAATGTAAGAAACTGCACCGAGCGGAGTCAGATCCACCTTGGTCCATTCGTTGACGATTTTGCCATCCTTAGCCAGATAGAAGTCCACATGACCTGTCTCTTCGCCTTTCTCTGTACGACCAATAATCTTCAGAACGAAATAATCATTAGCATCAAACTTCTTAGCATAAGAATCACCATAGAGCATGCTCTGGTAAGCATACGCTGAATTGTTGACATATACATACTCTGGCTTGTATGCCTTTTCTGCATATATAGCAGGGCCCTGTTCATCATTGATGTAGTTGTATTCAGAGAAATAACCCACAGCAAACTGTCTTGACTCCATACCTCCGCCTACGCAAGAGTTGAATTCTGATGGGGTGCCCCAACCTATGTAGTCATTGCCAGTGGTAGATGAAACTGCAAATCCATACCAGGAATTGTAGGATTTGTCGTAATAGTTCATGAAACTATATCCTGAAGCCGCAAACAGACCTGCTTCGTCAGCACCATTATAGTATTCCTTACCTTCGAGATCCACATCCTCAAAGTTGATAAGTCCGTCATAAGCAGGGTTGTTGTTGGTGTAACCTTCACCTTCAGCGAACACTTTCATGCCGTCGATGACAGGAATAAGGTCTTTGCCAAGAGTCTGTCCCCAAGCTTCACCGAGAGCTACTGCAACTTCTCCAGAAGCGAGTTGGTCTGCATTCACCACAGTCTCGTAGTTCTTGCCGTTGGTATAGTGCTGGATTACGTAATTATTCTTGATGCCAGAAGCGGCAGAAGTCACAGAGCGGACATTGCCAATGGTGGTCATGGTGCCTGTGCAAATAGCCTTACCAGTATTGAGATTATTCTCAATTACAGCCTTAGCATTGGATGTAGCCACGAGGGTAGCCAGAGAACCCGTGCCAGAGATTGTAGCAGAATTATAACAGTTGGTCATAGTGCCAGTGTCACTTGAAATATTTGCTGTTATACCAGCCACCATAGAGCTTGTGCCAGTCACGTCGGCAAGGTTCTGACAGCGGTCTATTTTCACCTTATTCTTAGTATATCCCACGATACCAGCCACATATTGCTTACCTCTTACTGTAACACGGTTGACGCAACGCGTGATATTTGTAGTGCCATCGGCAAATGCTGCAACGCCAGCCACATAGTTGTTTGTGGAAGAAATTTTGCCATCGACAGTTAGGTTGCTGATTGTAGCATTGTTGATGTAACCGAAAAGACCATTATGAGTAGTGGTAGCATTGATAAAAATTCCGCTTACACTGTGTCCGACACCGTCAAACTTGCCCTGGAAAGATTTTGCAGCAGTAGTGCCACCTATTGGAGTCCAAGGGTAATCGCCGAGGTCAATGTCCTTTACGAGAACGGCGTTCTTGCTGTAGTTGCCAGTATTGATATGATTAGCAAACCATGCCAACTCATCGCCAGTAGAGATTTGGTAAACGTCTGCTTCAGCCTTTGGTTCTGTCATAGTGCTTCCATCCCAAGTGTTGGCATTAGCTTTGGTCAGATTGATCTGGAAAGTCTGTTCGCCTTCTGCATCATCACCGATAGAGAAATCACTAAGATAGTAGCGGTAGCCTTTGGCAGAAGCAATCACGTTATATGTACCATAAGTGCCGGAGTATTCGCCATTGCTTCCCGGTGTGAGTTCCTTACCATCAAATGAGACGGTAATCTTAGCGTCAACCACGTTGCAGACAGGCTTGATAGTGAAGTACTTGACAGCGGAAATAGGGATTCTGACATCAGGAATCAAGCCGAAATAAGTCTTGTGTGCAATGGCGGTGAAGTTTGGCGAACGACCACCGATATGGTCAATAATACGATGGTTTCCGATAGGGTCACCGAAGCCATTTACCTGGATGACGCCTTCATCCATCACAATTTCTGGCTTGCTGGCTACATCATGGTCTTTAGGAATGTCTATTGTAACTGCTTGTGCAGATGCAGCAGAGCCAAATGTATATTGACCAGAACCGAGAATAAGGGAAGTGCCATTAGGTATGCCATTATAAGTGACGTATGCCGACATATTATATATGCCCGCCAACTTGTTTGCTGGGTGGCGCAAACCGCTGTATTGTATCTTCACCTTATCTCCAGGCTGGAAGATTTTACTGCCCTCACGAGAGACATTGATTATCTCGCGGTGACATGGTTTTGCAGTCATCACTTGATAGACAGCGTTGCCCGCATCATCAGTAAGACGCACAATCTGGCGGCCTTTCTTGAGAAGCAATGTGTATGAGCCATCCTCATTCTTTGTCACGCCTTCTGTGGAGAAGCCTTTGTAGGTAGCCATGTTTGTGCCTATTACAGGGCGTGCCATTTCCACTGACGCTACGCCAGAAGGAGTAAATGTGTAGCTTGCACCAGCCTCAGTGTCAAGATAGTAGAATACATCATGCTCTGCATCCACATACTTGCCAGCATTCTTCTTGGCATCCTGATTGTATTTTTCATTGATCAGCATGTTAGGCTCAATAGCAGAATCGCCATCACCTACAGTCACGACATAAGCAGCAGTGTTTTCTGGCCATATTGCGCCCCAGTATTCACCGCCCAAATATGGACTCTTGTTTGTTTTTCCAGAATTGTAATAGTTTAACCCGATAGCGTCATAGGTGACAAGGACGATAGCAGTACCTTTGCCTACAGCCGTGATTACAGACCATGGGTTGGTGGTGGTATTGTCATTGTCAATTTTGATAACGTTGGTGCTTGGATTGCCATTTACGTCAATGACGGTATAATGGAAATCAGGTTCGATAAAGTAATTGTTGGTAGAGTTGTCGGTAAGTTGCCAAGAGCGCATAGCATGAGCGTAGAATGTATCGCCTACGTTCAGTCTGAGGTGACCTCTTTCGTTGATATTCACGAGGATGTCACCAGTCTCATAGCCCTGATTGCTTTTCACGTCGTGATTGATAGCCTTTGGATCAAAAGCCTTATAGTCTTTTGTCTCAAACTTCAGTGTAGGACGCTTTTCTGGATCAGTGTTCATATAGAAGTATCCACCTTGCGTGAGACCATCCTTCATCCATGTACGATAGTTGTAGCATTGAGAATTAGCAAGACGGAATGCGATGGTCTTCATCCCGCCTTCCGTGCTCACCTTTTCAGGCTTTATCTGCTTGTATTCAGTGAAATGGGTGAATTTTATGCCCATGTAGAATTCAGCATCCTTAGGCAAGGTGACAATGAAATCATCTCCCATTGGGATGGCACCATTGCAATTAACATTAAAGTTCAGGGTGTTAGATCTGTAAAGACTCATGTATCCCTCTTTGGCATGTTCTTCAGAAGGGATAAATTCCGCATAGTAAGAGTGGCCTTCAAATGCGAGGAATGTCTTTCTGCCAGCAGTAGAACTATTGCCCACAGTGATTTTCTGCACCACGCCTTCGCGAGAAGTCAAATTTACATCGATGGTGTAGTCCTGATCTACAGTCCAACCCTTGTTGGTAGCATAGGCTGTGACAGTGATGAGTTTGTAGGATTGCTCCGCTTGGTCGGTGATAGTAAGTTCGATAGTACCATTTTGCGTACTACCGTCTTTTTCAAATCCGGTCAGGATGTAATCACCAGGGTCGGCAGCAAACGTGTAGATTTTGCCATTAGGAGAGCCTATATCTACACTTTCGCCAGTACCTTTTTTGGTCAATGTCATAGTAGTGGTGGTGGAATTCATCTCCACTTTGACATCAGCACCAAATATTGAGCCAACCATTGTCAGCATCAATATTGCTAAAGAGTAAAGTCTTTTCATCATTTGAAATGAATTAAATAGTTGATATAAAAGTTATTTCAATAAGTAGGTAATCAGAATTATTTTTTATAATAGCTATGCTCTATTGTGATGCAGCTACGTTCTGTAGAAGAAGGAATGATGCGGGCATCATGACTGATGAAACAGGACGTAGATGCGCACAAGAGAGTATAGATATTATAATAATGAAAAACAAATATTATTATCTATTCATTTAAAATAATTTTGATTACCTACTTATTGTTTTCTTTCCATTTTTTATGACTATTTCGCCACGTCGTGAATGCGTAATCTCACGTCCCATGATGTCATACGTTTTGCTTTCAGTCGCTGTGATGCTTCTTTCCACGTTGCGTATGCCAGTGAAATGACCGTCAGGAGGTAGAGCAAGCAGATGTCCAGGGTTGATATATACGCGATGCTTGCCCATCAGCTTGCCCTCAGGAGTCCATTGCATAAGGGTTCCAGCCTCTACGAATCCGCCAGCATCGGTGGCATAGATGTATCCAGTGTAGGGATTGATGTAGATGGCATACGGCATCTGCATGCTATTGATGTCCTTGAGCACAGTGCCAGGGAAATCTTCTGTCACGCCTTCAGCACCGTCCGACTGCATCACGAGGGCTGGGTCGATTATGATGTAATTGAATTTGTATTCGTTTGTGATGTAAGAGTAACGTGAACCTATGGCAAAGAATTTTCCGTCTCGGGCGGTAGTGTTGTAGGTCGCTGCATACTCCAGTTTGGTAAACACTTTTTCATCTCCCTTTAATGCTGCTTCACAGTCGAATATAATCGTAGCAGCCAAGATGTTATAATAGTCGCCAGGCGAATTGATACACAGGTATTTTCCGCTTTGTGACATCTTTCCGTAAAGGTTTATCTGCCCAGTGTCGACATTCTTTATTAGCTTCATGGTGGCAGCATCTATAATGCTCACAGTAGTCTCATAGTCATGGGCTTCCTGAAAGGAGTAGCCTCCAGTGTTTGCCACGAAGAGATAACCATTATAGTAGGCAATGCCTTCCGGCTCATAACCTACTTCTACAGCATCCACTACTCTGAATGTCTTTACGTCAATCTTTGCCACATAGCCCTTTTCAAAATACTTAAAGCCATTCACAGTTCCGCATTCATGACCGTAAGAAGAGACATATACGTACTTGCCGTCAGTGGCAAGTTTGCGATTATTCGGCACTTCCTCGGTCGCAGCCACGGCTTTGCCTTGCGGAGTGATAAACTGCACGATGTTCGACCAATTTATGGCAATGGCTATCAGATTGTCGTTAATCTGTATTATGTCGTTAGGAGTGTCACCGAGTTTCGACTTGTTGTTGTCACGAAACCATTGGTTACTCACCACTTTGCCATTTTCAAAGTAGGTCATCTTGCCGTTGTCGCTCTGCCAATTACCCTCATTCAGGAGGATAATCTTCTCTTGTGCTGAGACTATATGACCTGCAGCGGCAAGAATCATGTATATCAGAAGAAGTCTTTTCATTGTCTAAGAATTGTATAAGGTAGGGATTAGGATTATATTTATTTCCACTCTATTTACAAAGAAAAAGTGAAAGTAAGGCGATAGTTGCGCCCTGGCATTGGATAACGTGGTATGTGCTCATACTGCTCGTCGAGTAAGTCGTAGATTTCGAGCGTCAATCCCAGGTCGACATCCTTGTTTAGGCGATGTGAATATGTGGCTTTTATATCCACATTATTGTAAGGCTTGAGTATATCCTCAGGGTCTGCATACGACCACATCCTCTCTGATACATGCAAATCAGATACTGTCAGTGACAGATTTCGCCAGCCCACAATGCCAGTGATGCCATACGACAGGTTAGGGGAATAGCATATCGGCTTATTATATACTTCTTCATTGTCAGGATCTGTGCGATTTAGGTCACGCTGTAAAGTGAGTGATGTGAGCAATGAGAAAGTCCAATCATGAGGCGAATAGCAGAGTTTCCCCGTGGCATTTAGTCCACGGCAGAATGTGTAGCCATAATTCATCATTGTCCAAGAATATGTCCCTTTCATCGGAATGCAGACGATGCGGTCTTCTATCTTGTTGATATAAGCATCAGCCTGAATGCTTCCATACCAGCATTTGTCCTGATATTTATATTCCGCTCCTATATTCCATTGCTTCGTGTATTCAGGTTTTAGATTGCGATTTCCCACCTGTGTATAATAGAGGTCGTTGAGCGTAGGCGCTCTGAATATCTTCTTGTACCATGCTCTTAATGTAAGATTCCTTATGCTATAAGCGAGAGATACAGCAGGAGTAAAGCGCTCAAGAGGGTCTGCTGCGCCTACATGCACATTGGTATGGTCGCGATAGTGCTGATAGAGCATGGATGCAGCAAACTGGATTCCGTTCCAATTGGTTTGTACTGCCATTACAGCCTTCTGGTCAAGGCGATGTATGGTCTCGAAATATTTGAGGTCAGCGCGTAATTTCGAGTATCTTAGGTCGTAACTTGCTGTGAATGATAACCATGACAAAGGCATCCATCCATAACATAAAGCACCATACAGGTCTTCCTGACGATAGTGATTGTTTACACGTGCTGTGTTCTGGTTTTCTGGATAGTCTGTGCAATATCTCAAATATTCGTTGGTGTATTTGGAGTTTACCTTGAATCGGTGCTGCTTTATCTGCCATATGTAAGATGCTTGTGCAAAGAAATCGCTGTCCCATTCTCTGCCTACATTTATATATTTGTCTGACAGACGCCTCACAATGCCTCCCGGGCATCCTCTCTCAGAATTGTAATAGTAGAGGTGGAATGCAAATCCACCATGAAAGAGCGCCCCTTCCAGCCTATAATAGTTTATGTCTGAATTGGCTCTATGCCCGATGGTGTCTTCATATTCCGACTTGTAACGGAATGGATAATCGCCTCTGGTGGTGAGCCATTCACCGTCAACAAAGCCTTTCCAACCCTTTCTGGAAAACTGCATATTCGTCTTTGCCATATAAGTGGTGAAGGAACCTCTGCGTAATTGCACTGACAAAGAGTCGCGATCAGGGCGTCGCGTGCTGAGATATACAGTCGCGCCAGAAGCATATTCTGAGGCAGATTGGCAGTTGTCCAATTTGTTTGCATTATACAGTTCTACGGTTTCCATTGTAGAAAGAGAGAATTTACCCAGATCTACAGTGCCATTCTGCGCATTAGTAATACGAATGCCATCAATGTAAATGCCAACATGCTGTGCGCCAAGCGAGCGCACATTGATGGTCTTCAGACCGCCTAATCCTCCATAATCCTTTATCTGCACACCGGCAAAGTATTTCAGAGCATCAGCTACACTTGTGGAAGAAAGAGACTGTAACTCCTTGCCATTCAAAGATTGACGCGTGGCTATAGGTCGTTTGCCATACACTTCTAAGGTGGAAAGAGTGTCTGACTTTAGGTTGTCTTTATCATATTGCTTAGCAGAAAATCCCTCTTTACTGCCAGACATACCTTGTGCAAGCAGAATGTTTGGGAAAACCATACACACTACCAACAAGCCAAAGGCAATTACACATTGCCTTACTTCTATGTTTATCATAATCTGTTTCATATATTTCATTGCTCCATAATCCCGTGGAGAATAAATCGCAAATAGGCAGGTCTTCTGACTCGTTCCAAGTAATCAAACCTTCCCAAAATCAACCTATTGCCGATAAGTGCCGGCAAAATACAGAAGATTTCAGTGGTTTATTCCTATTACTCAATAATGGAACTTACAGCACCGGGTAGTGTCGCAGGATTTCACTGCATTCCCTTCTTAGCTCTTTCGTCCGTCTTTCGGGCGCGAGAACCTATTGCGGTGCAAAGATACATATTTTATTCGATTAAAAAAATAATAATCAGTTTTTTTCGTCTTATTACTGTGTTTTTGTGTTATGGCTCTTTTTGAAATGAAGAATTCGTTAAACCCAAATCGGTCATTAGAGCCTAAACAGATTTTGTTTTATTGTCGAGCAGATTGGCTGTATTTGTAACGCAGGCGTAGCGGGCTACGTCAAGTTACAAAGACAGGCAAGATGCCGACAAGAAAATAAAAGATGTTAGGAAACAACGCAATAGCAAGAATTTTTGAACATTGTGGTCTAATGACCGATTTGGGTTAAATGAAGAATAAAAAATTGGACCCCTCTTATTTCCCTGTAGTGGGAGGCTATATATACGTTTTTTTTGACCTGCGTCTCTTACTCAAGATAGGTCTCTGTATCCAGCCTCCCCCCTACAGGGGGAATAAGAGGGGTCTCCTATTACCTTCCCCTAAGGGGAGGGCTATTGTGAATTTAACAAATAAACGACTAAATCAAAGGCATTCCAGCCTTTTGACACTCCTTTCGCATATCGTCTGGCCAGATGCTGGCTTGGATTTCTCCGATATGGGCTTTATGCAGTAACACCATGCAGAGACGGCTCTGACCTATACCGCCTCCAATGCTGAGAGGGAGCTGATCATTGAGCAAACGCTGATGAAAATATAGCTTTTCTCTATCTTCTTTGCCTTCAATCTCCAACTGACGAAGCAGACATTCCTTATCTACTCGTATGCCCATACTTGACAATTCAAAGCTGCGCTGGAGCACAGGATACCATATCAGGATGTCACCATTGAGTCCGAGGAAGCCGTCTGAGTTTGGAGTGGTCCAGTCATCATAGTCCGGAGCACGTCCATCATGCTTCTCTCCGTTGCTCAACTTGGCTCCTATGCCGATGACAAACACTGCACCATACTTCTCACAGATGGCATCCTCACGCTCCTTCGGACTGAGGTCTGGGTACATCTGGAGCAGTTCCTCACTGTGGATAAAGTGTATCTCACGAGGAAGGAATGGCTTAATCTCCGGATAAGTCTCACAGGTGAGGTATTCTGTGCGAAGAATAGCATAGTAAATCTTCTTGACCACACGCTTGAGATAGTCGAGATTGCGGTCTTCTTTGGTGATGACAGCCTCCCAATCCCACTGATCCACATAGAGGGAATGAAGATTATCGAGCTCTTCATCGGCACGAATAGCATTCATATCTGTATAGATACCGTGGTCTGGCTCTATCTCATACTCAGCCAGAGTAAGTCGCTTCCATTTGGCAAGTGAATGCACCACCTCCGCTCTCTGTTCGCCAAGGTCCTTGATAGGGAAGGAGACGGCACGCTCCACTCCGTTCAAGTCATCGTTGATACCGAGTCCTTGAAGCACGAAGAGCGGTGCTGTCACACGACTGAGACGAAGCTCAGTGCTGAGGTTTTGCTGAAAGAAATCTTTTATCTGCTTGATGCCCTGCTCTGTATGCTTCATGTCGAGCAGAGCTTTATAGCCTTCCGGCTTTATCAATTTGCTCATTATATTTGGTTTGTTGTCTGATTGCTTTTCTCATTTCTTATTTATTCCAACGATAAAAGACATTGACATATATGCCATTCCTTTAGGCTGGATGACGGTGATAATTCGGGGATTACGCTCCGGAAAACTGAATACAATCCTGCTGAATACAATTCCTACCGAGAACGGAACGCCTCGAAAACGACTGCAAAGGTACAAATAAAATATTATTCTGCAAACACTTTTGATATTTATTTTTACAATATGAAAGTATTTCGCCTATTTTACTATACTATTTGCTCTTCAATCTTGCAAGATCTCTTACCTCTCCTACTATCCAGATGATGTCGCCTTTTGCGAAACAATAGGTTGGGGCTACCTTGCTCAGACTGTCTTCATCCGACTCCAGACCTACGACCATACAACTATATTCATCGCGTATTCCACTCTCCATGAGCGACTTTCCGAGAAACTTACTTTGTCCGTCGATGACTATACGCTCAAGTTTCATCTCATGCTTCTCTATTTCATAGTCTTCATCGAAGGTCTCATCCTGTATGGCTGCGTTGAGATTAGCGAGCTGTTCGTCTGTACCGATGACGCTAAGTGTGTCTCCTGGGAATACGGTATCCATGGCTGTAGGGATATTTATCCTTCTATTTCCACGGAGAATACTGCTCACGCTGACTCCAAAGCGCTGATTGATATGCAGATCCTTGAGTGTCTTTCCGCCCCATAGGGTGTCGTCGGGCATCACCACCTCACTGATATGGAGGTCACGATCGAGCAGATGTCCTTCGAAAAGCGGACGACGTTTGCCTGACACTTGGGCGGCAATATCCCTCGAACGCAGGTTTTGGATGAAGAGACGCTCTATCCTTATCGAACTGGATTTCATCCTTCTGGACAGTATTATTCCCATCACCATAGCGATAGCGAGGCAAAGAGCAAAGGCTAAAGAAAACTGCGTCAGCGAGCTGACCACATAGAATATCAGTATAAGGACGAGAATAGTGCGCACTATAAGGGTGAAAATGAGCGGAAGACGATTGTGATAACTTTCTATCCAGAGTGCCTTAAACTCTTTGCTATGAAGCTTTTTCATCACTATAGCACGAAGGAAAGGCGCCATAAAGAGCACCGTAGTGGCTGCGCAAAGCAGATTAGCCCAACGCAGAGGCATCAATTCCCTGGCAAATGGCAGGAAAAAGGTGAACATCAGCACTATGATGGCTATGCTTAAGACGCCATAAATGGCAGTATTCATCAGCATTGCGCGCAGCAGAACGCGCCAGTTGCTCTCCGTATCTTTTGACGCTGGCATCCTTTCTGCCAATCTATTGACGCGCCTTACCCATACTTTCGGCAGACTGCGTTCCAGCAATGCGTATGCCGGCACAGCGCCCCTTATCATATAAGGTGTAAGGAAAGTGGTGATAACCGACACTGCCACGACGACAGGATAAAGGAAATTGCCTATCACTCCGAGCGACAGACCGAGCGAAGCGATGATGAAAGCGAACTCACCTATCTGCGCCATGGAGAATCCACAGCGCATAGCTTGCTTGAGAGACTGTCCGGAAAGGAGATAGCCGAGCGTTCCGAAGATGCTCTGCCCGAAGATGATGGCAAGCGTGATGACAACGATAGGGACGGCATAATCCACGAGTATCTGCGGTTCTACGAGCATACCTACGGACACGAAGAAGATTGCTCCGAAAAGATTCTTGACTGGCTCCACCACTTTTTCTATTTTGTCCGCTTCGATGGTCTCTGCAAGGATGCTTCCCATGATGAATGCTCCAAAAGCACTGGAGAAGCCCACCTTCGTACTTACCACTGCCATAAGGCAGCATAGTCCGAGAGAGACGATGAGAAGAGTCTCGGCATTCATCAGTTTTCGGACCTTACGAAGAAATATCGGCACTGCGAAAATGCCTACTACGAGCCACAGAACGAGGAAAAATCCAATATTGAGCACCGACCCTATCATCTGCTCTCCGTCTGGCGACTTACCGCTTGCCACTGCGCTGAGCATCACCATCATGACGATGGCAAGGATATCTTCGAGGATAAGCACGCTCATCACCATGCCTGAGAATTTCTGTTGGCGTAGCCCGAGGTCGTCGAAAGCCTTATAGATGATGGTGGTGGACGACATTGCGAGCATTCCTCCGAGGAATATGCAGTTCATCTGCGTCCATCCAAACAGTTTTCCTACTCCCACTCCTGTCAGCATCATGGAGAAGATAATGGTGAGCGCGGCAATAATTGGCGCTGAACCCATCTTGAGTATCTTCTTGAAAGAGAAGTCGAGACCGAGAGAGAAGAGCAGGAACATCACTCCTATGTCTGCCCACGACTGAATATTCTCCTTATCCATCACAGACATAGTCCATGAGAAATGAGGCGAGACGAGAAATCCCGCTACTATATACCCTAAGACTAATGGTTGTTTCAAGCGTTTGAACAATAGGGTAACTATTCCAGCTACAATCAGTATGAGTGCTAAGTCCTGAACTAATGACATATTGAGTAATTGGTTGTCGGTTGTCGGTTGTCGGTTGATATCCAACGGTAAAAGCCGTTGGCACAGGGGCTATTTCTTTGGTTGTGGGTATTGGTGTAAGGGAAATATTGCTCTGATGCGGTTGAGTAGGTTAATTCAAACAACAAAACAACTAAACAACTAAATAACAAAGCAATTAAACAAACAACTAAACAACAAAAAGAATGAAGAATGTGAGTTAATCTTTACGCTTGAGAAGCACCAAGCCAATAACATAACTCGCATTCTTCATTTTTCATTTATCATTTACGATGCTTTTAATCATTGTAAGAGGCAGTGAGCTGGCAAATGCGAACTACTGTCATCATTGCCTTTTCCATCACCTGAACAGAGGCAAACTCGTAAGGACCATGGAAATTGACACCTCCAGCAAAGATGTTAGGACAAGGGAGACCCTTGAATGAGAGCTGAGCTCCGTCTGTACCGCCACGGATAGGCTGCACTTTTGGAGAGAAGCCTTCTTCCTGCATTGCGCGGAGCACGAGGTCAACGACATGCTGCACTGGCTCTATCTTCTCCTTCATATTATAGTACTGGTCATTGATGCTTGCTTCGCAAACGCCTTCGCCATATTTCTCATTGATTATTTCCACCACCTTGCTCATCTGGCGCTTACGCTCTTCGAAGCGTGCACGGTCGTGGTCGCGGATGATATATGAGAGCTGTGCTTTCTCTACGCCTCCTGTCATGCCAGTGAGATGGAAGAATCCCTGATAGCCATCAGTGGCCTCTGGGGTCTCGTCCTCTGGAAGCATCTGTGCAAACTCTGTAGCGATGCGAGCAGCATTGATCATCTTGCCCTTAGCATATCCAGGATGAACGCTGACACCTGTGAAATTGATTTTCGCTCCGGCAGCGTTGAAGTTCTCATATTCCAGTTCGCCGAGGTCGCCACCATCCATTGTGTAAGCCCATTCACATCCGAATTTCTCGACATCGAAATAATGTGCGCCCATGCCGATTTCCTCATCAGGATTGAAGCCTACGCGGATATCGCCATGCTCAATCTCTGGATGCTGCTGGAGATAAACCATAGCCTGCACGATTTCAGCGATACCAGCCTTGTCGTCAGCACCGAGAAGTGTGTGGCCATCAGTTACGATAAGGTCTTCACCCTTGTGGGCAAGGAGTTCTGGGAACTTGCTCGGCGAAGAGATGATGCCCTCAGAGAGGACGATGTCACCGCCGTCATAGTTTGTTACTATTCTTGGATTGACGTTAGCTCCAGAGCAGTCAGGCGATGTATCATAGTGAGAGATAAATCCGATAGTCGGAATATTCTTCTTGGAATTGCTTTTCAGCGTAGCGTAGATATAGCCGTTATCGTCCATCTCCACGTCAGCGAGTCCTTCACGCTCAAGTTCTTCCTTGAGATACTTGGCAAAGATAAGCTGCTTTGAAGTACTTGGCACTGTCTGGCTATCTTCGCTGGACTGAGTGTCAAACTTAGTATAGTTTACGAATCTTTCTACTAAATTCATAGTTTTTTTTGGTTTTTGGTTGTGGTTTTTTGGTTGTGGGTTTTTGGTATTTTAGTATTATGTATTTTATTTTTGGTTGGCATCATTGCATTCAGCATCCGACACTATTTTTTTTACTTGCCCACAAAAGTAATACTTTTTTTCTTTAGAAACTAAAAGTCACACCTTTTTTATTAAAAATTCACACAAAAAACCGTTTCATTCAATTCTTTTTCATAACTTTGTAGGCTGAATGGTTTTATGGGTTGTCGGTTGTGGGTTGTTGGTAAATTACCACTATTCGCCCACATAACCCATAACCAAAAACCAAAAACCGTCAACCAACAACCAACAACCAACAACCAAAGAATGATAATAGGCTTAGGAGAAACCATACTCGACATAATATTCAAGGACGACAAGCCATCTGCCGCTGTACCGGGAGGCAGCACTTACAATGCCATCATCTCGCTTGGCAGAACTGGTGTGCCTGCCACTATCGTAACCGAAACGGGCAACGACCACGTCGGCGACATAATAGTCAATTACCTTACAGACAACGGTGTATCGACAGAATACGTCAACCGTCGTCAGGACAGCAAGTCGCATATATCGTTAGCATTCCTCAATGACAGGAATGATGCGTGCTACGAATTTTATAAGGACCACGCACACGCTCGCATAGAGAGGCGTTTTCCCGACATCACAACTGATGACGTCCTGCTCTTCGGCTCATTCTTTGCAGTCAATCCCGTACTTCGCGATGTGGTGAAACCATTCATAGAGAAGGCTCACAAGGCTGGAGCATTCATCTATTACGACATCAATTTCCGTAAATCGCATATCGAGGACATCCCACTAATCATGGACAATATCAATGAGAATATGCAGTTTTCCACAGTGGTGCGCGGTTCGCTCGAAGACTTCATCTATCTTTACGGCACTGACGATGTGGAGGAAATCTACGAAATGCATATCAGCCCTTTCTGTCCTTGCTTTATCTGCACCGATGGAAGTAAGCCCCTGCATCTCTTTACGCCTTCGCTGCACGCCACCTACCCTACTGCTCCTGTAAAGACAGTGAGCACTATTGGCGCTGGTGATAATTTCAATGCAGGATTTATCTACGGATTACATCGAAAAGGACATATCGACGCAAAGGATTTTGTCTCTCTGAAAGAAGAAGAATGGAGGGACATGATACGCTACGGACAGGCTTTCTCTTCCCACGTTTGCACATCTTTCTCCAACTCTATCAGTCGGGAATTTGCGGATGGTATTGTTTAGTTGTTTGGTAGTCTGGTTGAGGAATAAAATATCAATAAATAAAAATAAACAAATATATTTTTTCTATTTTTTCTCTATTTTTCTCTATTGATATTTTACACTTCCCCACGGCAGTGGGGACTGAGGGGCTATTTATTGCTTGCGAAAGTTGAGATGTTAATATTTTATTTTCTAAACAACCAACAACCAATAAGTTAATAAGATTGAAATATCATCACTTTTCTTGATTATCTCATCAGAATAAAGTAACTTTGCAAAATTAAATAAACTTTGCTTCATGGGAAAGATAAACACTATATGGGCATACATTGGCAGACACAAGTATCTCATCACCATCATCATAGGCTTGCTCCTCGTAGGCGTGGTGGACGAAGGAAGCTTGCGCAAATACGCCATTCTGAATATGCAAATCAATGAACTCAAAGCTGAGATAAACCAATATCAGGAGCAGTTTGAGCGTGACTCCACACGCCTTGATGCACTCATCAACACTCCGAAAGGCGTAGAGCGAGTGGCTCGCGAGCGCTATCTCATGAAGCGCGAGAATGAGGACATATTCATCATGAGCACTGATCAGAAGACAGAGTAATATTCATCGTTGGAGCGTTTTGTTGCCTTTAGGGAGTATAATGAAAACCTTACAAACAACAAAACAACATAAATAAACAAAAACAAATGACAAAAATACAAAACTACATCTTCCTCGCTGGAGCAATAATGATGGTCATCGGCGTAGGATGCAAGATATTCGGCTTCATGCCTGAAATCATGACCATCGTATTCGTCCTGGGATGTATCAGTTTTGCCCTTATACAGATGAGTCAGACCTACGATGGCAATAACTTCACCATACGTCGTCTGCGCAAAATCATGATTTTCGGCGATGTATGCTTCATCATCTCCGGACTGCTCATGCTGGAAGACACCTTCCGTCTCATTTTCCCATACATGGCTACAAGCATCGATGGCTACAACAACTATGTGCATTACATACACCACAACTGGGTGGTGGCATTGCTCGTAGGCGCAATTCTGGAACTATATTCCACCCACAGAATGTCTTACGAATTTCGCAAGGAAGAGAGAAACCTCTGATAATCAGGACTTATTTATATAAAAACGGACCTTTTTCTTGACTTTTTGTCATATTTATTCATTTTTTCACAATTCAAAAAAAAATATAATTCTTTGCTTTGTTCACTAAAAAGCATAAATTTATTTTCATACTTCGGTAATCCGTTGTATCTTTGCGTGTAAATAAACGTGTGAATAAATTAGACAATCACAATAATATGAAAAGAATATTTTTCCTCCTCTTCACAGCAGCATTGCTTGCTTCATGTTCCAGCACCTTCAATATTCAGGGCACTTCTGACGTCCAGAATCTTGACGGACGAATGCTTTACCTCAAAGCCGTGAAGGGTGATCAACTGAAGAATATTGACTCATGCGATGTGGTACATGGACAGTTTACTTTCAAAGGCACTCTCGACACCGTGAAGGTGGGCGCACTCTATATCGACGATGAGAGCATCATGCCTATCGTGCTCGAAGATGGAGAAATCGTAATCCAGTTTAATACCGCTAAGCAGACCTGCACCGGAACACCTCTCAATGACTCTCTCGCTGCCTTCATAGAGAGATATAATCGCATTAGCAATCAGATAGCAGACCTCGGTCATCAGCAGAGCCGCGCCATCATGGACGGTGAAGATATGGATGTGGTAAACCACAAACTCAGTCAGAAGGCTGCTATGCTCGACCAGGAGTGCGACAAAATCGTCACCACGTTCATCGAAGACAATTTTGACAATATCCTCGGTCCATACGTTTTCCAGATGGTCACCAGCGCAATGGAGATTCCTCTCACCAATGCTTGGATTGATGCTCTGATGACAAAGGCTACTCCTAAGTTCAAGAACGACCCTTACGTCAAGGAATTTATGCAGGCTGCTGAGCGCAATCAAGCCATTATGACTGGCATGGAGGAACCTACATCTGCTCCTGTTCCGGATAATAATGAGCAAGTAGCTCCGCCTACTCCTAATCAGATGGCTGAGCCGGGAAAGTAAGTCTTTAATTCATAATTCATAATGCATAATTCATAATGCATAATTCGGAATAAAGATAATGGATTCGACTTTTTTAAATTAAGCGAAGCTAATTATGAATTATGAATTATTAAAATAGTGTTTGAAACATGAACATCATCATATCAAAAGGAACAATCATAAATGAGGGCCGACACTTCGTTGGCTCTCTTATTGTTAAAGGCGACAAGATAATCGACATCATAGAAGGCAACGATACTCCGCAGGCTCCCGACAATGAAGCTTACGACGTCATTGATGCTGAGGGATGCTATATCCTGCCGGGCATTATCGACACTCACGTCCACTTCCGTGAGCCTGGATTGACCCACAAAGCTGACATCGAGTCGGAAAGCAGAGCAGCGGCATACGGCGGTGTAACTTCTTATTTTGATATGCCAAACACTAAGCCACAGACCACCTGCATCGAAGCACTACGCGAAAAGCAAGCTATTGCAAAGCAAAAAAGCCACATCAACTGGGCTTTCTTCCCTGGGGCTACTAACGATAACATCGACGAACTGGCACAGATGCCGGCTGAAGAGATTCCTGGCATTAAGCTCTTCATGGGCTCTTCCACTGGTAATATGCTGGTGGATAAGATGGGGGCACTGATAAAGATATTCCAAACTGCCGCACGCCTCCACCTTCCTGTCATGTCGCACTGCGAAGACACAGAGATTATCAATCGTAATATGGAGCAGGTGAAGAAGCAGATGGGCGATGATCCAGATGTTATGTTCCATCCATTGATACGTTCAGAAGAGGCTTGCCTTGAGTCTTCATGCCTTGCGGCAAACCTCGCCCGACAGACAGGAGCACGACTTCACATCGCTCATATCACCACCGAGGCTGAATTGAAAGCCATCTTCCCCGATGCTACAGCCACTACAGACCTCCCGATGATTACTGCCGAGGCAACTGTGGCTCACCTCTTGTTCTGCAACAACGACTACGCCACACTCCATTCGCTGATAAAATGCAATCCTGCAATCAAGAAGCCGAGCGACCGCGACGCTCTACGCCACGGACTGATGAGCGGACAAATATCCACAATCGGCACCGACCATGCTCCTCATGCCATTGAGGAAAAGCAAGGAGGCGCAGCGAAAGCTATGTCAGGAATGCCGATGATACAGTTTTCTCTCGTCACAATGCTCTCCCTCGTCGATGAAGGCGTGCTGACAATTGAGCGCCTTGTCGAGCTGATGGCTCACAATCCAGCCCGTCTCTTCGGCATACAGTCGAGAGGATTCCTTCGCAAAGACTACAAGGCAGACATCACCATCGTGCGCAAAGGCGAACCTTGGACCGTCACTGAGGACTGCATCCAGAGCAAATGCAAATGGAGTCCACTGACAGGAAAGCAATTCCAGTGGAAAGTGCTCGACACCATTTGCAGCGGTATGCCAGTAATACGCGACGGCAATTTCAACAAGCAATCACAAGGCGAGCAGATATTCTTCAAGCATTCATAAGGCAAAGGAAGTCTGTTCGTTCCCTACATCAATATTGATAATTCGAGTGGAGCGACTGCAACCACCTGAATATGAGGAATTGAAACATGAAATATTTTTACTACATATACCAACTCCTTATTTGTGCTCCGGTGATAATCATTTCGCTTATCATCCTTTCTTGGGCGACTCTCTTGGGTACGCATTTCGGTAATGCGCATTTCTGGTCATACTATCCTGGAAAGATTTGGAGCAAGATAGTGGTAAGAATACTTCTACTCCCCGTCAAAGTGGAAGGCAGGGAGCACCTTCGTCCCGATGAGCAATATATCTTCATGAGCAATCATGAGGGCGCCTTCGATATCTTCCTCATCTATGGTTACCTCAACCGCAACTTCAAATGGATGATGAAATACGAACTCTTCCGCATCCCATTCGTAGGAGTCACTTGTCGCGCAGCAAAGCATATTGCCGTGGATAAGCGCACTCCACAGAAGATTAAGAAAACTTACGACGACACTCACGACACCCTTCAGAACGGTATGTCTATAGTAATGTTTCCCGAAGGGGCACGCACTAAGACGGGAGAGATGGGACCTTTCAAGCGCGGGGGATTCCTCTTGGCGCAAGAGCTCCGCATCCCTATCGTCCCGATTACCATCAATGGCAGTTATGACATTATGCCTCGCAATCATGATATGCACTTCGCTGTCTATCATCCCCTTCGCCTCACCATCCACGAGCCTATCTACCCTACCTCACCAGAGTATAACGACACCAAGGCTCTGATGGAAAAGACCTTCTCCATCATCCATAATGGATTGGATAAATGACGTTGGTCTGTTGTTTAGTTGGGCGTTGATAACCAACGGTAAAAGCCGTTGGCACAGTGGCTTTTGCTGGTTGGGGAATATTGATGGGGATACAAAGAAATAGAGGAAAACGGCCTGCGATTGCTGACCATTTTCCTCTATTGTCATTCTAATGCGAAAGAATAATATTATCAATACGTTAGTGCTGTCTGGTTGTTTTGTTGTCTGGTTGTTTTGTTGTCTGGTCGTTTAGTTGATTGCATTGTTTATACATTCAACAAAATCACTAAACCACCAAACAACTAAACCACAACATTAAACATTGATATTTTATGGGCAAGCGATTAGTCCTTGATCTTAGGATATTTCCTAAACCATCCATCCAGTCGGAGACGCATTACGCCGAAGAAGGCTTCGCCAAATATGCCACCACTCATCTTTGATACGCCCTCGCGACGATTGACGAAGATGACAGGCACCTCCTTAATCTTGAATCCAATCTTATATGCAGTAAACTTCATCTCTATCTGGAAGGCATAACCTTTGAATCGAATCTTGTCGAGCTCGATAGTCTCCAGCACTCTGCGCTTATAGCATTTGAATCCCGCTGTGGTGTCATGCACCTTGAATCCTGTGACGAAGCGCACATATTTGGATGCGAAATAGCTCATCAGCACACGTCCGATAGGCCAGTTTACAACGTTCACTCCGCTGACGTAACGTGAACCAATAGCGACATCATAGCCCTCATCGTGACACGCTGCATAGAGACGTGGCACATCGTTAGGATCGTGGCTGAAGTCGGCATCCATTTCGAATATATAGTCATACTTATGCTCTATAGCCCATTTGAAACCAGCAATATAAGCAGTGCCGAGTCCTAATTTTCCAGTTCTCTCAATGATAAAGAGGCAATCTCTGAACTCGGTATCCATAAGTCTGTGGACTATCTGCGCTGTTCCGTCAGGTGAACCGTCGTCAATCACAAGGATATGGAAGCACTTCTCCAAGCCAAAGATGGCACGGATAATCTTTTCTATGTTCTCCTTTTCATTATAGGTAGGGATAATTATAACGCTGTCACTCATTGATAGTTACTTTTTTTGTTCAGGCTGATTGCCTTCTTTATTTTGGTTTTATGATTATTTTGATGCAAAATTAGTAAATTATTTCCACAAACCTACATTATTAACTCTTTTTTTTATAACTTTGCATATTGTTTAGAAATGATGGAAATAAATAAATTGCTAAACCATTACGCCAAAGCCACTCAGACAAAGGCTTTGGCAAAGGCTTTATTGAGCAAAACTGTCAAGAATCTGATAATTGATGGTCTTGCCGGTTCTTCGTGTCCTTTATTGTTTTCTGCCGTTGCAGGAAAGATAAAGCAGTCCGTCATCTTCATTCTGCGCGATGCAGACGAAGCTGGTTATTTCTATCAAGACCTGACCCAGCTATTAGGCACCGACCACGTGCTTTTCTTCCCTTCATCATATCGCAGGGCTGTCAAATACGGTCAGCGCGACGCTGCCAATGAGATTCTCCGCACGGAGGTGATGTCACGCCTTGCAGCGAGGCAGGCTGAGCAGTCTCTCTACGTCGTCACTCATCCGGAAGCTATGGCTGAAATGGCTGTAAGCAAGGAGGTGCTGAATGACAGAAGCATCCGCCTCGCAGTCAATCAGAATATTGATATAGTAGATGTAGAGCATCAGTTGCGCGACCTTGGCTTCAGCATGGTGGACTATGTCTATGAGCCGGGACAGTTTGCTGTGCGCGGAAGCATCCTCGACGTGTATTCCTTCAGTCACGAACTGCCTTTCCGTATCGACTTCTTTGGCGATGAAATCGACACTATCCGCACCTTCGAGATAGAGAATCAGTTGTCGAAAGATAAAAAAGATACTATTGAAATAGTTCCCGAACTGGCAAAGTCGAATGAGAAAAAGATTCCTCTCACCGAGTTTCTCGATAGCGAAAGCATCATTGTGTCGCAGGGATTGAAATTTATTAGCGATGTTATCGGAAAGACATACGATGAAGGTTTCTCATCACAAGCCATGACAGACCGCATGAGCGGCGCCACAGAGCAGGAGCAGGAAGAGATACGGCGCGAGATGAATGCAGCGTTGAATCTCTGTCCGCCTTCCCGTTTCATGCAGAGCATCGAGGCACTGAAGAAGGTGACTTTCTCACAGTCTGCCTTTTCGGAAGCCGAACTGTCAGTCCAAGGCAAAAAGTTTGCGCAGATACATTTCCACACCATCCCGCAACCTCCTGTCAACAAGCAGTTTGAACTATTAAAACAGACCGTAGAAGATTATCTCCTACAGCAGTATAAGATATTTATCCTCTCCGACTCACGCAAACAGGTGGAGCGACTGCGCAGCATCCTCTCGCCTGACGATGCGGAGGGAGAAGCGTCACCTCGCATCAGCAAGGCTGACATTGGGGAGGTGGAGAAGACTCTTCACGCAGGCTTCGTGGATAAAGATATGGCGATGTGCCTCTTTACTGACCACGAGATATTCGGACGTTACCATAAATACAACCTCCGCACGCAGTCTGCCCGCGCTGGCAAGATGGCATTGACCATGAAGGAATTGCAGGAAATGGAGCCTGGCGACTTCATCGTGCATGTGGATTTCGGCATTGGTAAGTTTGCAGGATTGATGCGAGTGCCTGTCGGCGACACTTATCGTGAGGTCATACGCATCGTCTATCAGGGCAACGACAAGGTGGATGTGTCCATCCATTCCCTATATAAAATCTCCAAATACCGTCGTAGTGACACTGGCGAACCGCCACGTCTCTCCACTCTCGGCACTGGTGCTTGGGACAGACTGAAGGAACGCGCCAAGAAGCGCATCAAGGATATTGCCCGCGACCTCATCAAGCTCTATGCCAAGAGACGTCATGAGAAGGGCTTCGCATTCTCGAAAGACAGCTATCTGCAGAATGAACTGGAGGGCTCTTTCCTCTATGAGGACACCCCCGACCAGATGAAGGCGACGGCTGAAGTGAAAGCCGACATGGAGAGCGCACGCCCTATGGACCGCCTCGTCTGTGGCGATGTGGGATTCGGAAAAACGGAAGTGGCTGTGAGAGCTGCATTCAAGGCGGCTTGCGACTCTAAGCAAGTGGCTGTGCTCGTGCCTACCACGGTGCTCGCTTTCCAGCATTTCCAGACCTTCCGCGACCGCATGGCGCACCTTCCTGTGCGCGTGGATTACCTCTCTCGTGCCCGTTCGGCAAAGCAGACAAAGCAGATTCTCGCTGACCTTGAGGAGGGAAAAATAGACATCCTCGTAGGAACGCATAAGCTTATCGGTAAGAACGTAAAATGGAAAGACATCGGACTGCTCATCATCGACGAGGAACAGAAGTTCGGTGTCTCCGTAAAGGAGAAGCTACGCCAGCTCAAGACCAATATCGACACGCTCACTATGTCTGCCACTCCTATTCCGCGCACCCTGCAGTTCTCACTCATGGGAGCAAGAGACATGAGCATCATGCGCACTCCACCACCTAACCGACATCCTATTCAGACAGAGATAGCATCATTCTCACAAGAGCTTATCGCTGATGCCATCAACTTTGAGATGAGTCGCAACGGTCAGGTGTACTTCGTCAATGACCGCATCTCAAGCCTCGAATCATTGGCACGACAGATAGAACGCGCCGTGCCTGACTGCCGAGTGGCTATCGGTCACGGACAGATGAGTCCGGAGCAACTGGAGAAAATCATCATCGGATTCATGAATCATGACTATGATGTGCTCCTCTCCACTACGATTGTGGAGAATGGTATCGACATTCCTAATGCCAACACCATCATCATCAATGATGCCCACCGATTCGGATTGTCCGACCTTCACCAGATGCGTGGACGCGTGGGACGCTCCAATCGCAAAGCTTTCTGCTATCTCCTTGCCCCGCCTCTCTCCCTTCTCCCTACCGAGAGCCGACGTCGTCTGGAGGCTTTGGAGACGTTCTCCGACCTCGGAAGCGGATTTAATCTCGCTATGCAAGACCTCGACATCCGTGGTGCTGGAAACCTTCTCGGAGCTGAGCAGAGCGGATTTATGGAAGACCTCGGCTATGAGACCTATCAGAAAATCCTCTCACAGGCTGTCAACGAACTGAAGAATGATGAATTTCAGGATTTATATTCGGAGCAGTTGGCTGAGGGAGAAAAACTTACTGGCGAGGATTTCGTGGATGATTGCAACGTGGAGAGCGACATGGAAATGTATTTCCCTGACACCTATGTGCCGGGGAGCAGTGAGAGAATGTTGCTCTATCGCGAGCTCGACAATATCGAATCTGACGATGATCTCAATGCTTACCGCAAGCGATTGGAAGACCGTTTCGGACCTGTTCCGCATGAAGGTGAGGAACTGATGCAGGTGGTCATGCTCCGTCGTCTCGGTCGCTCTCTTGGATGTGAGAAGATAATGCTCAAGCAGCACATGCTTCAGATGCAGCTCGTAAGCAACAATCAGAGCGTCTTCTATCAGAGTGAAGTCTTTGGCAAGATTATCGCATACGTGATGAATCATTCCCGAGTCTGCGATATGCGAGAAGTGGGAGGCAAAAACCGCGTCGTCATCAAAATGATCAACTCCGTCTCCGAAGCTGTCAAGGTGCTAAAGGAGATGAAAAAATCTTCAAAATGAAGAATTCATTAAATGAAGAATTAAGAATGAAGAATAGGAGTTACCTTTTCTTTAGTGAAAAGTGAATAGTGAAAAGTGAATAGTGAAAAATCGCGCTGACGCAATTGGGAAACCGCAAGTCGAAGAACGTATATATCTTCCCCCTTACAGGGGGATAAGAGGGGGTCTTTCCCTAATAATAAACGAATGTCCATCTGGAGCAAAATAATAGAAACGATAAGTGGCGAAAGCAACGCTCACGAGGAAGTGTCAAATGATGCTTCTCGCTATGCTTTTGTCGATTTGGAAGTTGGAGTGAAAGATAAACGCATCCATGACATCGGCATTCTGCGTTGGGATGGCGCGACTTTTCATTCTGGCAACAAAAAGGATGCTCTCAGATTTCTAAATAGTGCGAACTTCATTTGCGGGCATAATGTCATCCATCACGACATGAAGTACTTGCTGGGAGACGAGAAGCACAAGTGGATACTTGTCGATACGCTCTATATGTCACCTCTGCTCTTTCCTAATCGCCCTTATCATCATCTGCTGAAAGATGACAAACTGATTAGCGAGCAGATGAATAATCCCGTCAACGACTGTGCCAAAGCCCGCGACTTGATGATGGACGAACTGGCAAAATGGGACTCTCTGACTGACGAGATGAAGCGCATTTACGCTACATTGCTCCACGATGTAAAGGAGTTTCATGGCTTTATGACAATGGTCAATGCTGACATTTGCGAGAAAAAAGAATTGGCTACACTTATACAAACCGTCTATCATGGACAAATATGCCAACACGCCGACCTTGAGACTATTATCATTCAGCAACCCGTAGAATTGGCTTTTGCCCTCGCTCTTATCAGCACTACAGAGCATAATTCCATCACGCCGCCGTGGGTTCTGTATCATTATCCAAACGTAGAGACTGTAGTTCAACGTCTCAGACACTCCTATTGCCTCACAGGTTGCGATTACTGCAAGCAGTTTCTCAACGTGAATTATAATCTGAAGCAAATATTCGGATATGACCAATTCCGCACCTATGACGGCGAACCATTGCAAGAGAACGCGGCAAAAGCAGCGATAGAAGGCAAGTCCCTCCTCGCCATCTTTCCTACAGGAGGTGGCAAATCGCTCACTTTCCAGTTGCCTGCACTTATGGAAGCAAGGACGGTACACGGTCTTACGGTCGTGATTTCTCCTTTGCAGTCATTGATGAAAGACCAGGTGGACAAGCTGGACAATATCGGAATCACAGATGCAGTAACGATAAATGGCTTGCTTGACCCTATCACTCGCTCATTGGCAATCGAGCGAGTGCAGAGTGGCGATGCCTCCTTACTATATATTGCTCCTGAGATGCTTAGGTCGAATACCGTGGAAAAGATTCTGATGGCGCGTCATGTGGTAAGGTTTGTCATCGACGAAGCCCACTGCTTCTCTTCTTGGGGACAAGATTTCCGTGTGGATTACCTCTATATCGGCAAGTTTATCAGAATGTATCAGGAGCGAAAGCGCCTCCAGCATTCAATCCCTGTTTCTTGCTTCACTGCCACTGCCAAGCAGAAAGTAATACAAGACATCTGCGACTATTTCAAGCAAACCCTTGACCTTGACTTACAACTATTTGCTTCTAAAGCCTCACGCACCAACCTTCGATATTCTGTAATCTATGCTGAGACTGACGAGGATAAATACTCACGTCTCCGTTCTCTTATAGCAGAGTGCGACTGCCCCACTATTGTCTATGTGTCGCGAACAAAGCGCACGAGACTATTGGCACAAAGACTATCTCGCGACGGCTTCAAGGCATTGCCTTACAATGGACAAATGGAGTCGGAGGAGAAAGTTGGCAATCAAGAGGCTTTCATGAATGACAGGGTAAAAATCATCGTTGCCACTTCTGCTTTCGGAATGGGAGTGGATAAAAATGACGTGGGATTAGTGGTGCATTATGACATTTCTGACTCTCTGGAAAACTATGTTCAGGAGGCAGGACGCGCTGGTCGCGACCCTAATCTCAATGCTAAATGCTACGTACTGTATAGCGATAGCGACCTCGACAAGCATTTCATCTTGCTCAACCAGACCAAATTGAGCCTCAGCGAGATACAGCAAGTATGGAAAGCCGTAAAGCAAATGACGAAGCAACGTGAGCAAACCTCATGCTCCGCTCTTGAGATTGCACGCCAAGCTGGATGGGATGACTCCGTACATGATATTGAAACACGCGTGAGAACCGCTATTTCCGCCTTGGAACAGGCAGGCTATCTGGAGCGAGCCAATAATGTGCCACACGTTTATGCCACTGGTATTACCGTCAAAAATGTGGAAGAAGCACGCAAGCGCATCACCAAATCTCTGCTCTTTGAGTCGGAAGATATTGAGAAAGCTGTGCGCATCATCAAGTCGCTTATCTCTCAAAAACATATCTCTAAGGCGCAGAATGCAGACGCAGAGTCGCGTGTGGACTATTTAGCAGACATCCTCGGACTGAGCAAGAATGAGGTGGTGTCCGTAGTTGGGCGTATGCGTCAGGAAGGAATTCTTGCCGATTCTATGGATATTTCCGCCTATCTGAACGACACTGGCGAATCGGAAAATCGCTCCAAACTGCTTTTGAAACGGTTTACCAGGCTGGAGCGCTACATCCTCAATCATATCCCTGACGAGTCACTGCGTATCTCATGCAAGCAACTCAACGATGATGCACAGAAGGAAGGCATCACTACTGCTACGGAGAAAGACATACGCACACTGCTCTATTTCCTTACTGTCAAGGGATATACACGCAAGAAAGAGGACGCCGCACACAACGTAGAAGTGACAAGAATGGCTGATATGCAGTCCATTATAAAGCGCTTTGAGAAGAGATTAGAGATATGCACATTTGCTGTGGAATGGCTTTTCCATCAGACGCAATTCTCCACTGAAGAGAATAGCAAGAAGAAAGGTGTGCAATTCTCCGTCGTGGAACTGCTGAATGACCTAAAGAAGCATGGGCAGTCTCTATTTATCTCTCTCGATGATGTCCAACTGGAAAACGTCGAAGAAGCACTCCTTTACCTCTCTAAAATCGGGGCTTTGAAGCTCGAAGGCGGTTTTCTCGTGCTCTATAATGCCATGAATATCCGCAGAATAAAGGACACGAAGCTACGCTATAAGCAGGACGACTACAGGATGCTCAATGAATTTTACAAGCAGAAAATACAGCAAGTACACATCGTAGGCGAGTATGCCAACCTTATGGTGCAAGACTATAACGCTGCTTTGCAATACGTTCAGGATTACTTTCAGATGGACTATAAGCATTTCATCCAGAAGTATTTCAAGGGCGAAAGGGTAAATCAGATTGAGCGCAACATCACAAGTCATAAGTATGCCCAACTCTTTGACTCGCTCTCAAAGAAGCAGATGCAGATAATCTCTGACGACAAGTCACGCGTAATAGTCGTTGCTGCCGGACCTGGAAGTGGCAAGACGAGGGTATTGGTACACAAACTAGCCTCCCTACTCCTGCTCGAAGATGTCAAGCACGAGCAACTACTGATGCTAACTTTCTCACGTGCTTCGGCATCAGAGTTTAAGCAAAGGCTAATGAAGCTTATCGGCAATGCCGCACACTTCGTGGAGATAAAGACTTTCCACTCCTATTCCTTCGACCTCCTCGGCAAGATTGGTAATCTGGATGAAGCGAAAGACGTCGTGGGACGTGCGGCTAAGATGATCAATGACGGAGAAGTGGAGCCTAACCGCATCAGCAAGACCGTCCTCGTCATTGACGAAGCACAGGATATGAGCGAGGAAGAATACCAACTGGTGCATGCTCTCATGACAGCAAATGAGGACATGAGAGTGATTGCCGTGGGCGATGATGATCAGAACATCTATGAATTTCGTGGCTCTGACTCGCGCTTTATGCGACAGTTGCTCGATGAATCTGGCAGTTCTTTCATTGAAATGACTGAGAATTATCGCAGCACTCGTCACGTAGTAGATGTGGCAAATGCGTTTGTCAAGGGCATAAACCATAGAATGAAGCATGAGCCTATTATCTCATTAAGCGCAGAAGAGGGCACCGTAAAAATCACCCACTGCATCTCGAATATCATGTATCAGCGCATCGTGTCTGACCTTTTAGCACAGCGTAACAATGGAACGATGTGCGTACTGACCAGCACCAACGAGGAAGCCGTCATCCTTGTGGCACTGCTGCGCAAGCATGGACTCAACAGCAAACTCATCCAGAGCATGGACGGACTTCGCTTTTGGAACATGGCTGAGGTGAGACTCTTTATGAAACTCATCTTGAAGAAGGTTCATACACCTCTCATTCCCGATGAAATATGGGAGGAAGCGAAGCAGAAAACTTTCCAGACATACTCCGATTCTGCAAGTTTACATTATCTGAAACGTTGCATACAGCTCTTTGAGCAAACCACCAAAGCGAAATACTGGACTGATTTCAAGGAGTTTATTTTTGAATCGACGGTAGAGGATTTCTGTGACATCACGGATGCCGACGTGGTAGTTTCCACTATACATAAGTCTAAAGGACGCGAATTTGACGATGTATATCTTCTCATAAAGCAGCCTCAGCACGTCACAGACCTGGAACGCCACCGTTATTACGTAGGTATGACAAGAGCCAAAGAGCGACTGTTTATCTACACCGACAGCGACATCTTCGACCGTCTCCCTGCCGACCTCCACATCGTGGACCAAAATCATTACGACCTGCCAGATCAGTTGATGTTGCAACTTTCGCACAAGGACGTAAACCTCGGTTACTTCAAATCCATCAAGCGTGATATTCTTTCGCTACGCGCTGGCGAGCAATTACGCTTCGAAAACTATTTTCTTTACCCTCAGAACAGTAAGAAAGCAGTAGCTCAACTGTCGCAGAAGATGCAGTCAGAGCTTATGATATGGAGCGAAAAAGGCTACTCTGTCTCATGCGCCACCATCCGCTTCATAGTGGCATGGAAGCCGAAAGACGCGCCAAAGGAGGAAGAAGAACACGCTGTATTGCTCATTGACCTCGACATGAAAATGAAGAATGAAGAATGAGACCCCCTCTATTCCCCCTGTAGGGGGAGGCCAGATACCTTCTCCGCTTGCGGTTTCCCAATTGCGTCAGCGCGATTTTTCACTTTTCATTCTTCACTTTTCACACCCCTTCCCCCAAGGGGGACATGAGGGGGGGCTTATTCTTCATTTAGAAAACCAATCGAAAGAATAAAGAAAACATAACAATAAAAAAACAAAAAGATGAAGAAACTATCAATTCCTACAAGAGAAGGCATGGTGGACGATCATTTCGGACATTGCGCCTATTACACAGTAGTAACACTCGATGAGCACAATGAAGTCATCGCCACAGAGCGCCTCGACTCACCTGAAGGATGCGGATGCAAATCGAATATAGCTTCCGTAATGCAGGAAATGGGCATCACCCTCATGCTGGCTGGCAATATGGGAATGGGTGCTTACAACAAACTGACAGCCCACGGTATCACTGTAATCAGAGGATGCCACGGCAAAGTGGAGGACATACTGGAAGACTATCGTAACGGTAAACTGACAGACTCCCTCGAAGCTTGCGACCATCACGATTGCGACCATCACAATGACAAACCGGTCTTCACCATTCCTAAGGTTTAGTTTGTTAAATGAAGAATGAGATCCCCTCTCTTCCCCCTGTAGGGGGATGCCAGATACGTTTTCTTCTTTAGTGAAGAGTGAAAAATCGCGCTGACGCAATTGGGAAACCGCAAGCCGAAGAACGTATATAGCCTCCCCCTTACAGGGGGATAAGAGGGGGGCTTTCATTCTTCATTTCCATAGGAGAGCTTCTTCCTTTAAAATACCTATTTTTAACGGTTATTAAGATATTTCCAGGTACTTTTTAAGAAAAATATTTTTTGTCGTTTGTAATTCCACTCTTCCACCTTAGTATGGTTATTATTTTGATTATCAATGGGTTATTGATAGTGGAATTAGGGGTGGAATTAGGGTGGAATTACATGAAGTTCCACCCTAATTCCACCCATAATTCCACCTTATCTAACACGCTGATTATTAGATGTATAACCTTCACAAGGTGGAAGGGTGGAACTTCTTTCGCAAAAAAATACTTTCAGAGAATAATAGCCGAAAAGTTGTGAATAGATGTTAATTTTGTGCTATTTCACTCCAATACATTCCAGTAAGTAGCCCATAACCACAGAAAAGTCCCTCCAGTGAGGGGTGGGAAATGCCTCTTTGTAAAAGCTATGCTATTAGGAGGTAAAAGCATAGTTATTGCAAGGTAAAAGCATAGTTATTGCAAGGTAAAAGCATAGTTATTACAAGGTAAAAGCATAGTTATTGCAAAGTGACTGCTTTGTTGCCTTTTTTTATATTTTTATTTGTTGATATTTTTTGCCAACCAACAACCAAACAACTAAACAACTAAACAACAAGACAACAAATAAGGAATTATTGCGTTCTTATTAAGAATCAGTGTGCTTTCTGAAAAAAATATTAGTTATGATAATACTCTTAATTATTCTACTTTATTTCGTCCTTCTGTCTCTGTACAGCAGGATAGTGACTGGACGCAACGCTACGAATGAGACTTTCTTTCGTGGCAACAGACGGTCGCCTTGGTATATGGTGGCTTTCGGCATGATTGGCGCAAGCGTGTCGGGCATCACCTTCGTGTCGGTGCCTGGAATGGTGATAAAGTCGGACATGACTTATCTCCAGACTTGCCTCGGATTTATCTTTGGATATATAGCCGTGGCTTTCGTTCTCTTGCCGATATATTATCGCCTCAATCTCACCACTATCTACTCCTACCTGAAGGACCGATTGGGACAAAGGGCTTACAAGACGGGAGCGGGATTCTTCCTCCTCTCTAAGCTTACTGGCGCGGCGGCTCGATTCTACGTGGTCTGCATCATGCTGCAGGCTTTCGTGTTTGATGACCTCGGCATCCCTTTCTTTCTCACCGTGATAGGCATGGTGGCACTGATATGGGTATATACTCGAAGTGGAGGCATAAAGACATTGGTGTGGACTGACACTCTGCAGACCGTCTGTATGTTTGCCGCGCTCGGTCTTATAATATATAATGTGGCAGGGCGACTCGATATGAGTTTGGCGGAAGCCTTCTCTGCTGTGTGGAACGACAGCCACAGCAGGGTGTTTGAATTCAGCGACTTCGTGTCAAGACAAAACTTCTGGAAGCAGTTTCTCTCTGGCATCTTTATCGTGATAGTGATGACGGGACTGGATCAGGACATGATGCAGAAAAACTTGACCTGCAAGAATCTGCGCGATGCTCAGAAGGATATGTGTACCTATGGCGTGGCTTTCGTGCCGGCAAACCTTCTCTTCCTCTGCCTGGGAGTGATGCTAATGATGCTGACGAGCAAGATGGGAATGGCTTTGCCTGAGAGCAGCGACGAACTGCTCCCTATGTTTGCCGCTTCGGGTCTGCTTGGCACTCCGGTGCTGATATTCTTCACCATCGGTCTGATGGCGGCTTCTTTCTCCAGTGCCGACTCTGCTCTTACTGCTCTCACCACGAGCTACTGCGTGGATGTCTGCGAAAAACCGAAGGATGAAGGGCTGCGTAAGCGTGTGCATATCGGCATGGCATTGGCTTTCGTGGTCTGCATACTGCTCTTCCGCGTATTCAATTCCACGAGTTTGATAGATGCCATCTACGTGATGTGTTCCTACACCTACGGTCCGCTCCTCGGTCTCTTTGCTTTCGGACTTATCACGCGCAAGAGGATTAACGACCGCTATGTGCCTTTCATCGCCATTGCCTCTCCCCTTCTCTGCTTCGCCCTCGACACTGTGACTACTCAATACTTAGGCTATCATTTCGGCTATGAGCTCTTGATGCTTAATGGATTGATTACTTTCGGTGGGCTTTATTGCTGTAAGGAGAAATGATGGGCTACACTCCCAACAAAGGAATAATAACAGGAGTCAGCAGGGAGGTGAAGATACCATTGATGGTGAGTCCCAGACTGGCATAAGCGCCGTGCAACTGGCTCTTATCCATAGATGTGGCGGTGCCTAAAGCATGGGCGGCGGTGCCCATGGAGAGTCCTTGAGCCACTGGCGACTTCACACGAGCGAAGCCCATAGTGCGATAACCACAGACTGCACACAAGAGTCCTACTCCCACCACTACTGCCGCTGTGAGCGAAGGTATTCCTCCCAGCGCTTTGGTCACTTCCATTGCTATCGGTGTGGTCACCGACTTGGAAGCCAATGAGAGCACCACTTCCTTTGAAGCGCCCATCTCTTTGGCGATATAGACCACTGAGATTATTCCTACGACACATCCTGCAAGCTCTGACAGGAGTATCGGAGTGAGTTGTTTCTTGATAGTGGAGAGTTGCATATACAATGGTACGCCCAATGCCACGACAGCTGGCTTGAGCCAAAACTCTATCATCTTGCCTCCTTCGCTGTAGGTCTCATAACTTATACCTGTCACTTTCAGAAATAATATCATGCAGCAGATTGCCACGAGAATAGGATTCATGATTACCCAACCCGTCCAGCGACGGAGCAATTTTCCGAGGAAATAAGTGGCGAATGTGAGGGCTATGAGAAAGAAACTGTTAGAAAAATATTCCATAAAGCATCTATGAGTATTTTTTTATTTTTGTTTGAAATGATCTTGTACTTTATCTTTTGCTTTGCCATAAGACTGGTGTATCCATCCTGTCACAGCGAGCACAAGGACTGTGGAAACGACTGAGGCGGTCAATATAGGCCATAGTTCTGCCTTTATCAAGTCGAAATAAAGCATCACGGCTACGCCAGGCGGAACGAAGAAGAAACCGATGTTTCCCACCAGGAAATCGGAGATGCTACGCACCCATTCGAGGCGTATCACCTTCAGTTTCAGCAACGATGTCAACAGCAGCAATCCTATAATGCTCGAAGGCAAAGGAATGCCAGTAAGATAAATCACAAGTTCTCCTAATGCGAGACAGCCAAAGATAATGGCTAATTGACGAATCATCATAATATTATCCTGAATTTGTTATGTTATGTATTATGTTGTCTTGTTGTTTGGTTATCTTGTTGTTTGGTTGATAGTCGAAGCGTGTGCGATTTTTCACTCTTCACTAAAAATTATGAATTATGAATTATGAATTATGAATTAATTTAATCATTTTCTTCCCCCATACCACCAAGAAAGCGAAGAGCATTCGAGTGGAAAGGATCCAGAAGGCGGAGACGCCAAGGGAGGCAAAGACCATGGTGTCTTCGAGCATGGAGTGGTTCATCACGAGATGATAATTCACCTCGTCAGCCTCTTCACGCGTTATCTTCCCTGTTTCTTCGAGGTCTATCATTGCCGCCGAACCATAACTGATTCCCAACACATTGCCCACAAGCCATAGATAAGCCGAATGGCGAGGCAGTCCGAAGAATATCATTATTGGTTCCAATGGCTTTACCAGTTTGCCCATCAATCCGAGACGGTCCATCAGTCGCTGGATAATCATCAACGCCCAGATTATTCCGAATATCATAAATGAGAGACGTACCGACGACATAGCCCACTCTTCAAGTACGGTGGACAATGAAGGGGCTTCCAATGTCTGCACCACGCCACAGAATGGAGCATTCATCTCTGGCAATACGAGATTGAGATAAAATGCCGCGAGGAAAGCTCCCACGATGCGGATAACCGCCATGCGGAATGGCTTTGAGCCTACCTTCTTGACCACGGCGCATTCCAAAGGCAGAGCGTGGCATATCAGCACCATGATGGTGATGATGGTGGCTTGACGCAATGTGAGCGCCATAGAGAGCATTACGGCTATACAGGCGTAGGTGGTGACAGATGCGCCTGTCAGAAATGCTATAGCGGAAGCGCCTGGAAGTCCGAGATATTGAAACACAGGGTCGAGCCATTGCGCACACCATGCTATTACTCCTAAATGCTGCAAGACTCTCACTGCGAGCGATATAGGGAGCATTATCTTCAGTAGCCATAGTGTCGTCTTCACCGAAGGTCTCAGCGATTCGGTCACTATGTCAAGTGTTTTTCTTATTGATATATTCATATTTATGGTTATGGGTTGTAGGTTATGGGTCGTGGGTTGTGGGTAGGAATGTATAAACTGGTTATGGTTTATTCCACTAATGTACCAATAACCGAAAACCAACAACCAACAACCGAAAACCTATAACCATATAATAAAAAAAGACTGACCCACTGTGTTTTTACAGGTTGTCAGTCGATTTAATTATTAGGTGCGCGTGACAGGACTCGAACCTGCACATCGCAAGACACCAGATCCTAAGTCTGGCGCGTCTACCAATTTCGCCACACGCGCTGGATTGTGGTTATCGGTCGAGTGGTTTTTCCTAAATCACCGACCACCGATGCTTTATTTTTTTCACTTGCGACTGCAAAGGTAATAATAATTTGGGAATAAAAAAAACTTTACGTCTTTTTTTTTGCACATCGTCGGTTAAGTTGCTTAGTAAACCAACGGTAAAAGCCGTTGGCACAGTGGCGGCGCGATTTTTCACTCTTCACTTTTCACTCTTCACTTTTCACTTTTCACTAAAGAAAACGTAACTCCAAATTCTTCATTCTTCATTCTTAATTCTTCATTTTTAAAATTCTTCATTTTCTCCATCATTAGGGAATTCCCCTCCCCTATTAGGGAAAAACCCTTGGCAGGAAGGAGAATAATCCGTACTTTTGCACCAGAAAACAATAACAAAACGGAGTATCAACTATATAAAAACATACCACTATGAAAAAGTATATTATAGCAATCGTCGCTCTGATGAGCAGCTTCTTTACTACGGCTGACGCCATGAGTTATGAACAGGCTCGCGTACAGGCTCTTTTCCTCACGGATAAGATGGCGTATGAGCTAAACCTCAACGAAGCTCAATACGAAGCGGTATATGAGATTAACCTCGACTACCTGCTGAGCGTAAACACTTGCGATGACGTTTATTCGAGATACTGGACCATACGTAATACCGACCTGAGCTACATCCTCATGGATTGGCAGTACACCGCTTATTGCGCAGCACATTACTTCTATCGCCCAATATGGTGGGATGCAGGCTATTGGCACTTCGGCATCTATGCTCGCTATCCTCATCGCGACTACTATTTCTTCGGTCGTCCAAACTTCTATGTCACATATCGTGGAGGTCACTCATGGCACAGCAACGGGGGCAGATCATGGTATCACGGACGTGACTTCGGCACTCGCAACCACGGCAACTTCAGCGGAATGCGCGATGGATGGAACAGAGGCGAATATCGCGGACATGGCGGTGGCTCAAGAAATTATGACAATGGCACACGTGGCAATTTCGGTTCTGACCGTGGCAACCGTGGCGACAGACAGTTTGGCAGCACCCGTGGCGGAAGCCTTACCGACCGCAGTGCCTCCGGCAACTTCGCAGGACGTCGTTTCGGAAGCCGTAATGAAGGCGTAGGACAAAATCGTTTCGGCTCTTCCAGAGAGAGCAGCACCCGAAGTACCATCACCCGACAGAACAATGACACCTACGGACGCGGTAACACCACTTCCCGTTCATTTAGCGGAAGCCGTTCCACCACGACGCAGTCACGCAACTTTGGCAGCGGTAATTCATACACTTCCCGTTCGTTCAGCGGAAGCGGTAATAGTTCATCACGCAGTCATTTCAGCGGAAGCAACAGCTCTTCTTCCCGCTCATTCAGCAGTGGCGGAAGCTTCACACGTGGCAATGGCGGAGGCAACAATTCTTCCCGTAGCAACGGCAATTCAAATGGAGGCGGTCATTTCGGTGGACGCAGATAAAAATAACAAATTGCTATTTTTCGCACATAATTCTTTGCAAATATAAAATATTTTATTACTTTTGTAGCCACTAACTCACATGTTAGTGGCTATTATTATGAGAATCATTCAGAGTGCGATATTCAGAGCCTTGTGTGCCATTGTTGTCGGCGCAATGCTCGTAAAATATAGAGAAGACATGGTCACATGGCTCACCATCTCCATCGGCATACTTTTCTTCGTCTCAGGTATTATCTCCTGCATAGCTTATTTCATCCAGAAGCGCAGATACCTCGACATGGAGAAGGAAGGCATCACCATCACCGACTCTACTGGCAAGATCGTCAAGACCAGTTCTCCCTCCTTTCCGCTCGTAGGCATAGGAAGCGTAGTGCTCGGACTCGTCTTTGCTTTCCGTCCCTCCGTCTTCATCGAGTTTGGTTCCTACATCTTTGCGTTCATCATCCTGCTCGGCACGGTGACACAGTTTGCCGATCTCATCACAGCAAGCAGATACGGCAAGATAAAATGGTACTATTGGGTGATGCCAATCATCCTGTTTGTGCTTGCGATAACGGTGATAGTGCATCCCTCATTCATCGCTTCCGCCACATTCTTCTTCTGTGGATGGAGCATGATGCTCTATGGAATCGTGGAAATCGTCAATGCATTCAAGGTGTATAGGGTGAAGAAACAAGTTGATACAATGCATAATGCATAATGCATAATTCACAATAACTAAAAACAACAACGCCTATGACTAAGACAAGAGAAATCTATCGTTGCACCATCTGTGGCAACGTAGTAGAAGTAGTAAATCCGGGAGCGCAACTCAGTTGTTGCGGACAACCCATGAAACTAATGAAAGAGAACACCACTGACGGAGCTAAAGAGAAGCACGTCCCAGTGATAGAAGCTATCGAGGGAGGTTATCGCGTGACCGTAGGAAGCGTGGAGCATCCTATGCTTCCTGAGCATTACATCCAGTGGATAGAACTCCTTACCCCTACCGACGTCCTGCGCCACGAACTAAAGCCTGGCGAGAAGCCAATAGCCATCTTCCATACTGACGCAAAAGAGGTTACAGCACGCGAATACTGCAACCTCCACGGACTTTGGGGAATCTAAATAAAATGAAGAATGTTCTAAATGAAGAATGTAGAATGTCGAATGAAGAATGGGAGTTAGCTTTTCTTTAGTGAAAAGTGAAAAGGTAACTCCCATTCTTCATTCTTCATTTAATGGATTCTTCATTTTCTCCAACACCTGCTCCGCCACAATCTGCTGAATATACTTGCATACCATGTCGATGCCGGTGGTGTTGCCGCCTCCGTCAGGGATAATGATGTCAGCAAAGCGCTTGGTAGGCTCGATAAACTGGTCGTGCATTGGCTTGAGCACAGCACGATAACGGTCCACCACCATCTCCACGGTTCTGCCTCGCTCCTTCGTGTCGCGCGTGATATTGCGGATAAGGCGCTCGTCGGCATCCGTATCCACGAATATCTTGATATCCATCATATCGCGCAAACGCCTATTTATCAGCGCCATTATTCCCTCGATGATGATGACTGGCTTTGGCTCCACATGAATGGTCTCTGGCAGACGGTTGCTGATGAGATAGGAATAAGTAGGCTGTTCGATAGCCTTTCCTGCACGCAATTCGCCTATCTGCTTGATGAGGAGCTTCCAGTCGAAGGCGTCAGGATGGTCGAAATTGATTGCCTTGCGCTCTTCGTCTGTCAGATTGGTGGTGTCATTGTAATATGAGTCCTGTGGCACTACTGCTACGAAATGTTCTGGCAACGACTTTACGATTTCTCTTACCACCGTAGTCTTGCCACTTCCTGTGCCTCCTGCTATTCCGATTATTGTCATTTGATTAGTTGGTTATTGGTTATCGGTTGTGGGTTGTGGGTTGTTGGTTGGAATTTAGAAACTGGTTATGGTTTATCACACTAATGTGCCAATAACCTACAACCGACTACTGACGACCCTGTCTAAACATCTTGCAAAAATACGAAATTATTCCATAATAAAGAAGGAAAAGGGAATAAAAATGCAGAATGGAGTTGATTTGAGTTAATAAAAGTTAAGTATCTTACTAATTATGAATTATGAACTATGAATTATGAATTAAATTTACTACCTTTGCAGACGCAATTTTTATAACAATAACCATATTAACAAGAAAATGAAAAAAGATCTTCATCCAGCAAACTATCGCCCCGTCGTATTTAAGGATATGTCCAACGGCGATATGTTCCTCTCAAAATCTACATGCAAGACTAATGATACAGTAGAATTTGAAGGCGAGACTTATCCAGTAGTAAAGATTGAAATCTCAAGCACTTCTCACCCATTCTACACAGGTAAGAGCAAGCTTGTTGACACTGCAGGTCGCGTTGACCGCTTCATGAACCGCTACGGTAAGATTAAGAAGTAAGATCAGCAATATAGATCATACCTCCTTCTCCCTTTGATTTATAGAGGAAAGGAAAAAGTACATTATCCAAGTAGTTGCATATGCTTGAATAATGTACTTTTTTTGTGCTTTAGTTGTTTGGTTGTCTTGTTGTTTGGTTGTTTGTAGAATTCGCTTTGACTATCAACAAGACAACTAAACAACAAAACAACTAAACAACAAAATATCAATCCTACATCTCCATCAGATAAGCCTGTGCCTCAAGAGCAGCCTTACAGCCACTGCCTGCAGCTACGATAGCCTGACGATAGACAGGGTCGCACACGTCTCCTGCTGCAAAGACGCCGGGAACATTGGTGCGTGGAGTGCCGTCGATGGTCTTGATATAACCCATCTCGTCGAGCTCTATCTGACCACGGAAGATGTCAGTATTTGGCTTATGACCGATAGCAAGGAAGAAACCATCGATAGCCACATCATAATGCTCTTCATCCGCTTCGCCCTTACGCTTTACGAGGTGCATTCCCTCTACGCCATTCTCGCCATAAAGGCCTGTGGCATTATGCTCGAAGAGGATTTCGATATTCTCGGCATCCTTTACGCGCTGCTGCATTATCTCTGATGCACGGAGGTAATTCTTTCTCACTACGAGATAGACCTTCTTACAGAGTCCTGCCAGATAGAGCGCATCCTCGCAGGCTGTGTCACCACCGCCTACCACTGCTGTGACCTTCTTACGATAGAAGAAACCATCGCAAGTGGCGCAAGCGCTCACGCCCTGACCATTATATTTCTCCTCATCAGGCAGTCCAAGATACTTTGCCTTAGCGCCAGTAGCAATGATTACGGTGTCAGCCTCTATCTCCTTACCATCCTCTGTTGTGAGGATATAAGGACGCTTGCTGAAGTCCGCTTTCACTATTTCACCATCACGGATATCGCAGCCAAAGCGTTCTGCCTGCTCGCGGATTTCCATCATCATCTGATTGGCATCCACCCCTTCCGGATAACCAGGAAAATTCTCTACTGTAGTAGTTTGTGTCAACTGTCCGCCTGTCTGCATTCCGCAGTATTCCACAGGCTGAAGATTTGCTCGACCAGCATAGATAGCAGCTGTATATCCCGCAGGACCGCTGCCGATGATTAAGCATTTTACGTGTTCCATTATTATTATTGGTTTTGGATTACATTGGTTTCAGGTTGTATAGAGCATTACCTTTGCCTCGCGCCTTTGACATTTCTCACGGCGTAGCAGAGACAGACATAATGCTTGTTCCCACCTTCTCCTTTTTATATCTATAATATATAACGTTTCAGAGAACAAAACGGGTACTATCCCATCAACTCTGCTATCTTGGATTCCACCTCGGAGATAGGGGTCTCTGGAGAGAAACGAGCTGCCACGCGTCCCATCTTATTGATAACAAACTTGGTAAAGTCCTCGGTCACGTCTCCATCAGTCATCGAAGCGAGATGAGCAAAGAGTGGGTCAGCGTCAGATCCGCTCACCTTCACCTTCTTGAAGCGTGGGAACTCTATATTGTATGTCTCTTTTACAAATTCATGCACCATATCATCCTTACCTGGACATGACTTTGTAGGCTGATTGCTTGGAAAATCGAGCACCGCGAAGCCCTGGGAATGATACTTCTCATAGAGAGCTTCCAGTTCGGTATATTGTGGAGTATATGGACTCTTTGTGGCTGTATTAACGATGAGGAGCACCTCATTGGCATAACTACGAAGTGACACTGCATTGCCCTTACGGTCTTTCACAGTGTAATCGAATACTGTATTCATTTCTCTTTATCTGTATTGTTTTATCTTTTTTGGTTTTTGACGTTTTTTTACACAGGCAATTCTACAAATCACCTGCTATTTTACTTTTCGATTGCAAATGTACCTATTTTCCATCAAAAATCCAAAGAAAAAGCAATAAAAAAATACCATTATCTCGCTTACGCCTCACTCTAATTTGGTTATTCATCGAAAATATATTACCTTTGCACAGTTTTAATCTTTTAACAGGCAGGAACAGCATGTTCCTCCTCACACAAAAAATCATAATTCGACAAGTGCATATAGGAATTGCTGGAAATATCGGATGCGGCAAGACGACGCTGACCGAGATGCTTGCCAAGCATTATAAATGGGAACCACGATACGAATCTGTCGTGGAAAACCCGTATATGGATGATTATTACAAGGACATACAGAGATGGTCGTTTGCCATGGAGGTCTTTTTCCTAAAGGAAAGATTCAAGGACGTGCTGCAGATAGCCGGCTCTGACAAGACCATCATACAGGACCGCACTCTGCATGAGGGAGTCTTCGTCTTTACTGCAAACAACTACGCTCAGGGAAATATGAGCGACCGCGACTTTGAGACTTACATGGAGCTCTACGAGATGATGGTAGAGAAAGTGAAGTTGCCCGACCTCATGATTTATCTCCGTGCCTCTGTGCCTCATCTCGTGGAAAACATACAAAAGCGAGGACGCGAATGCGAGCAAAAGATTCCTATCGAATATCTACGTGGACTCAATGACAGATATGAGGACTTCATACGAAATAAATACAAAGGTAAAGTGCTCATAGTCGATGTGGATAATCTCGACTACAAGAACAAGCCGGAAGATTTCAGGTCTATCACCGACAAGATTGACTCCATACTCTTCGGACTCTTCGACCTCAACGAGAAATAAGCCACGACGGAATCTGACTCTCAATGCTCCGTCACTATGGAGTTGACTGATAGCTTTTCCCTCCGCTTATCTCCTTCTCACCCTTTTCATCCCTAACCATCCCCCACTAAACTGATAATAAAATGCACATAGCAATAGCCGGAAACATTGGCAGCGGAAAGACCACCCTGACCAAGATGTTGGCAAAAAGATACAACTGGTCTCCACGTTTCGAGCCTGTAGAGCACAATCCTTATCTCGATGATTTCTATCATGACATGTCGAGATGGTCATTCAATCTGCAGATATATTTCCTCAACAAGAGATTCAAGGAAGTGGTGGAAATAAGCCAGAGCGATAAGGACATCATACAGGACCGCACCATCTTTGAGGATGCTTGCATCTTTGCGCCTAACCTTCACGGACAGGGATATATGTCTGACCGCGATTTCAATAACTATAAAGACCTCTTCGACACGATGATGTCGCTCGTAAAGTTGCCTGATCTAATGATCTACATCCGCTCTACCGTGCCTAATCTCATTGCGCAAATCGGCAAGCGCGGACGTGAATACGAGCAGACCATGCGCATCGACTATCTGACGGGTCTCAACGATAGATACGAGGAATGGATCAAGGCTTACCCAGGCAAGCTCATCATCGTCGATGGCGACACTCAGAAATTTGAGTCCAATCCAGAAGCATTCCGCGACATCACTGACAAAATCGATGCCATGCTCTATGGATTGTTCAAGTAAGTGGTTGTCGGTTGTTGGTTGTTGGTTGTCGGTTGTTGGTATTATAGTGTGATAAACCGACAGTACGCCTCAACAATTAGCCACAACAGTCCGCCCCTGTGTTGCCCGCGTTACCGGGCAATATAACCCGTAATCTCCAACAAAAAAACTGTCTGGAAGACAGTACCTTATTACACTATAGAATCATAATAGTGAAAGGTACTGTCTTCCAGACATTCTTTTGGGCCACTATACCAACGGCTTTTACCGTTGGTTGACAGCACGAAACCTATCGAATATCAATCACAGGAATCTCGTCCTTATCATTATAATAAAGGTTCTCACCTGCCATACCCCAGATAAAGGTGTAATAGTGAGTGCCAGCAGCAGCGTGCATAGACCACTCTGGTGACATGATAGCCTGCTCATTGTGCAACCATACGTTACGGCTCTCCTGTGGCTGTCCCATTACGTGAGAGATGGTCTGCTTCTCAGGAAGGTTGAAATAATAGTATGCCTCGATACGACGACCGTGAGTATGAGGTGGCATTGTGTTCCATACAGCGCCTGGATTCAACTGTGTCAGACCAAGCTGAAGCTGACATGGGCCCTCTTCGAGCACGTCTGTCACGATGAGCTTATAGACAGTACGGCTGTTCGCCTCCTCTACGGTACCTACAGGTCCCCATACTGCAGCCTTGAGCGAACCCTTACGACCGTCCAGTGTCACCCACTGAGTCTTGTAATGCTGGTGTGCAGTAGCAGAGTTGAGGTAGAACTTAGCTGGATTCTTTGGATCTACAGACTTAAATTCCACTGACTTGTTTACGTCGATAGAATTGCCCTTCTTATCGAATCCCATGTGGCCACGACCTACATAGAGAGCCTCCTTTGGTGCAAGAGCATACTCCTTGCCATCCACGATGACTACGCCATTGCCCAGACCGCAGTTTACGATACCTATCTCACGATTGTAAAGGAAATACTTTTCCTTGATATTCTTATCCACATCGAGACCGAGCTCCCAGAAGTTTTCAAGCTTCAAGGTCTGGTTTACCGGCATTGCTCCACCGAAGATGAAGCGGTCGTAGTGAGAATAAGTAAGGAGGATAGAGTCTGCCTCCATCACCTTATCCATCACGAAGCGCTCACGGAGAGTCTTGGTATCATAGCCTTTAACATCTTCTGGATGACAAGCTGTCTGAAACTTTACATGCTGGCGGTTTACGAAACGGTCAGCTTCTTGTGCGTTTGCTGTTAAAGCAAGGCATACTGTAGCTAATGCTAATAATGTTTTCTTCATATCGTTTGTTTATTGTTTTATTTGTTGTGGGTTATAGGTTGTCGGTTGTGGGTTGTCGGTTTAAGATAATATATAAGTAACTTACCAACAACCCAAAACCAACAACCAACAACCGACAACCAATTATTTATTTATACGCATTCTATTCCAAACCAGCAGAGCGACAGAAAGAACTGTGAGCACTGCAGCGCCAATCCATGTGAAAATATACTTCATACAAGCATAGATAAGGAATGCTATTGGAGAAGAAGCAAAGTCGAGAGAACCAGCCATAAAGCCTTCTGGCACCTGAACAGCCTTGTCGTCTGGATGTGCCTGAGCCACCATAGCTGCGGCTGAAGTGAAATTCTCTGACATCAAAGTGACAAAATAAAGACCTATTGCCATTACTATCAGACCCACGATGAATGACTTCACCACATTACCCTTGGTATATGGGAGCACCATCACAAAGACATAGAACATTCCTGCAAGGGATGCAAGTGGGAGAAACTGATTGCCCGGAAGCACTACAGCGAGGATAAGTGTCACCGGAATAAGGAGCAATGACACCACGAGAGTGGTGGGATGACCAATTACAAGGGCTGGAGACATACCAATGTAAAACTCTTTGTCAGCACCGAATTTCTTGGCTATCAGCTCACGAGTTGCCTCTGAAATAGGCTTCAGACCTTCGATAAAGAGCGATGTGATGCGTGGAATAAGCTCCATTACTGCACCCATCTTGATGCCGAGACCGAGAGTGGCAGGGATATTTGCCACGAGTTCGTCTGTATTCTTACAGGCAAGACAGCCGATGATAATGCCGATGATTACACCAAGAAAGAGTGGTTCGCCAAAGAGACCAAACTTCTTCTTCATGCCTTCAGCGTCGATATTGAGCTTGTCAAAGCCTGGTATCATGTCGAGCACCTTGCTTATTGCGATTGCAAAAGGAGTGAAACCCTGGCAGAAAGGCTGTGGGATTGAGATGCCTTCCATACCTGGATAGAAGGATTGGAATCTCTTAGCAGTCAGGTCTGCCATTACGAGAGTGATTACATAACAGATTATTGCTGCAAAGAAGCCCCATCCGATAGAGTCGGTAAGGAAATAGACTACAGCACCGATGAATGCAAAATGCCAGTAGTTCCAAAGGTCGATGTTTACGGTACGGGTGCAACCGAGAAGCAAAAGCAGAAGGTTCACGCCGAGACATACTGGGATGATGAATGCTCCAACCGTGGTATTGTAAGCCACAGACGCTGCTGCAGGCCATCCCATGTCAAATACTTTCAGCGAAAGATTATAGATCTGCACCACCTGCTCGAGTGCTGGACCGAGACTGGAAGTAAGAAGTCCGGTGATAACTCCGAGACCTACGAAGCCGACACCTACGTAAAGACCACTCTTGAGCGCCTTAGAAAACTTGATGCCGATACATACTCCGAGAATAGTAAAGATGATTGGCATCATGACAGCGGCGCCAAGGCCGATGATGTATGAGAATACTGATTCCATTAGTTGTTAGTTGTTTTGTTATTTGGTAGTTTAGTTGATAGTTATCACAGCCGGATTATCCAGTTCTTTCTTCCATTTCTTCAGGTAATCAAACCATGCTTCTTTACCTGAAAAACCGAAAGTCTCTATATCGCAAGTGGCATTAAACCAATAATGGAGGTTGTCCGTATCGGTTCCCACCACCTGAACGTATGCCTGATTAGGAAGTCTTTCCTTGCCATCTGTGAAGTGGCTGTCCGCTTTATAATATTGCTTTGGCACATATACGCCGAGTCCTACGGTGATTGTATCATACACCTTCGGATTATTTCCGGCGCAAGCTCTGCCCCAATCACCTCGCAATCCTGCCTTATCTGTAAATTCTTCCGAGCCTTCCACTATGTCAACGATGCCAGTGGAGAGCTGAACATCTGCCACATTGCGCGAGAAACGCACCTGCACCTCTACGTCACGATGACCATAATAGAGGATGTAACGAGTGGTGATATCCAGCGGTTTGCATCCTTTGTATGGACGCCAGCCCTTGTTTATGATGTCCAATATACAGCGCACAGGACCTTCACACACCACTGTCTGAGTGCGATTTCTTACGTTTTCAAACATGATAGCATTCTTTCCGTCCCATCCATGCAATGCTCCGCAACCGTAAGTGCTGCCTGTATAGAGCACGTCTTCACCGTAACCTGCAGCACGCTGCTCGTCATTAGTGTAGAAACCCGTCTCTTTCACGTCCATCTTATACTGACGATGTCCGTAATAATCAATGGATTGGCGATGATCACAATAGACACGGAAACCCACCATGTCATTCTCCATCACGGCACCGTGAGGATATATGTAGTTGTAGGGATTTGTTTCTTTAGGGAAAGTGACAGACTTAATCTGCTGATGTTTCTGATTTTTTGCTCCTCTATCGCGTATGCCGAGGTAGCCATAAGTCTGATTCTGATATTGTCTTGGTTCACCTTCTGTAGAAAGAACAACAGTAAATGTCTGCTTCTCCTTCTTTTTCATATCGGTGAGGAATGATAATTCATCATAGACTCCATCGTCATTGAGATCATCAAGCTGGCAAGGAATTTCATTGTCACCCAGTTTCACCAATGCGGTGGAATACTGTTCTGCAAGGGGAACCACAACAGGAACGGCGGTTCTCTCAACTGATGAAGGATTGGCAACCTTCACTTTTAGCGTCTTCACCTCAGCCTTTGCTGACAGGACAAGCGCCAATGCCATCATAATTAGGTTCAGTCTATTCATAATAAGTTACGTTAGTATAGTTATATTATTAACGGCGTTTGCGCCTTAATATTGCAGCAGTTGTAGTATATGTGGTGTCTTCACCTTAATAAGTCGTAGTATAGCAGTCATTTAAGGTGGCATTCCCACCTATTCACATATTTCTCATCTCATTATCCAGACACCATTCTTTTCTATCATTGGCACCACTACCTGCTCTTTTGTGCTGTCATTAAAGCAGAAGAGCAGAAAAGCGTCCACCTTATTGTTTACAGAATCCCGAACAGCTCGCAAGGCTTTCACCTCCTTGATGCCCATATGTTCTTTCTTCTGCTGTCCGAGATACATCTTCATATTGGTGATGAGTTGCTCACGGTAGGCAGGCACCACGGTGTCATTCATATTCATTCCATCTACGAAAGCAGCGTAATCACCATGTAGCAACTGGTCATAATACACCTTTGCTGCCTGCAATGCCACTTCTTCTGGCTTTATCTCCTCTTTCTTGCATCCTGCTATTATGCTGCAAAAGGCAAGTAATATGAATGCTTTTCTCATTGTTTGGGAACTTTTTATAAAATATCAATAAATAAAAATAAATAAGAATACACAAAAATACAATTCTTTATATATATTTCTTTATTTTTATTTATTGAGATTTTATTAAGACAAGGCCTACTTCTGACGAATGAAGATATTGATAGGAGTACCTGTCAAGGTCCAGTTGTCACGTATCTTATTCTCAAGGAAGCGACGGTAATTCTCACGAATATACTGTGGCAGATTTGCATAGAACACGAATGAAGGTATCTGTGTGTCAGGAATCTGGTTACAGTATTTGATTTTGATATACTTGCCTTTGACAGACTGAGGAGGAAATGCCTCGATGAGAGGTAGCATCACCTCATTGAGCTTAGCTGTTCCTATCTTCGCCTTGCGGTTGAGATATACCTGCTTTGCAGTCTCAAGAACCTTGAAGATGCGCTGCTTTGTCAGTGCTGAAGCGAAGATAATAGGGAAGTCAACGAATGGAGCCATACGCTGGCGAATGGCATTCTCGAATGTATCGATGACCTTTTGCGACTTTTCCTGCACGAGGTCCCACTTGTTTACCACCACTACGAGCGACTTATTGTTACGCTGAATCAACTGGAATATATTCATATCCTGCGCCTCAATGCCACGGGTAGCGTCAATCATGAGGATACAGACGTCAGAATTTTCGATTGCTCGGATGCTTCGCATTACGCTGTAAAACTCCAAATCCTCTGTCACCTTATTCTTACGGCGTATTCCGGCTGTATCTACAAGATAGAAATCAAAGCCGAATTTGTCATATCTGGTGTAGATAGAGTCGCGGGTTGTGCCTGCAATGTCTGTCACGATGTTGCGATCTTCACCGATGAAAGCATTGATAAGGCTTGACTTTCCTGCGTTAGGACGTCCTACTACCGCAAAGCGAGGAATGTTTTCATCAATATCATCCTTAGTCTTCTCAGGCAGACGATTGAGCACTTCATCGAGCAAATCACCTGTACCACTGCCTGTTGCAGCACTGATACAGAAAGGATCACCGAGTCCTAAGCTGTAGAACTCAGCGGCATAAAACTGCTGATTGGTGTTGTCTGTCTTGTTTGAGACGAGGATTACTGGCAACTTAGTGCGACGCAGTATCTCTGCCACGTCCATGTCGAGGTCAGTCACTCCGGTCTGCACATCTACAAGGAAGAGCACGAGGTCTGCCTCCTCCGTTGCAATAAGCACCTGCTGGCGTATTGCGTCCTCAAACACATCGTCAGAATTGACTACCCATCCACCGGTATCTACGACAGAAAACTCCTTACCACACCATTCGCATTTGCCATATTGACGGTCACGAGTAGTGCCAGCCACGTCACTTACGATAGCGTGACGAGTCTGTGTAAGACGATTGAAAAGTGTTGACTTACCCACATTTGGGCGTCCAACTATAGCTACGAGATTTCCCATATTAAAGCCCCACCTTTCCCTCACCAAAGGAGAGGGTTGAAGTTGCGCACCGCTTACGGCTCAATAACTCTGCAATTAGAGCATTAAATCGGGCGAAGCGCACTCTATGAGTGATTATAATTTATTGTTTCTATTACGTTATCTAAATATCCAATTATCTCTCTGCCAGAGTATTGCAATGCTTTTCCACACTTTCTCTGGCATTATTGCGTCTCTCTTTTCATCACTTTGACTTTTCAGTCGCCTCCCATCCTATTCATTTAGCATGGTTAAAGCGCTGTAATTGCATCCCCTGCCCTATTTTTTCTGAGCACAGGAACGTGGATATTAAATGTCATTATATCCGAATTGTGAAAGTTCTCTGTCGTTGGATCGCCAATCTTTATCCACTTTGACAAAGGTTTCGAGGAAGATACTCTTGTCGAAGAATTTCTCAAGTGTCTTTCTTGCCTCTGTGTTCACTTTCTTGATAGCCACACCTTGGTGACCTATGATAATGCCTTTTTGCGAATCGCGCTCCACGTATATCGTTGCCATGATATGTATTCGCTTGTCGTCTTCCTTGAATGAGTCGCAACGCACTTCGACGGAATATGGTATCTCCTTGTCATAATAGAGGAGAATCTTTTCGCGAATAATCTCTGATACGAAGAAACGCGCTGGCTTGTCAGTCAGTTGTTCCTTATCGAAATAAGGCGGAGAGTCAGGCAGGAGTTCCTTGATACGCTTGAGGAGGATATCGACACCAAACTTATTCTTGGCAGAAATAGGCAATATCTCCGCATTAGGAAGCAGTTCGTGCCATTTCAAGACTATCTTCCCCAGCCATTCATTGTTGGCATCGCGCTTCTTGCCCTTAGCATTTTCTTCCTCAGGCACAGCATCTATCTTATTGATGAGCAATATGACAGGGATAGTCATCTTAGCCACCTTGTCGAGAAACTCACGATTTTTCTCTGGGTCCTCCACCACATCTGTGACATACAGCAGTACGTCAGCATCAGTGAGGGCAGACTCGGAAAAGGCGAGCATGGACTCCTGGAGTTTATAGTTTGGCTTCAGCACACCTGGAGTGTCGGAAAAGACTATCTGCATATCATCGGTATTGACGATACCCATGATACGATGACGTGTGGTCTGAGCCTTGAATGTGGCTATACTGATACGCTCACCAACGAGCTGGTTCATGAGAGTGGACTTTCCGACATTAGGATTGCCCACGATATTTACAAATCCTGCTTTATGCATAAAACTGACAAAAAAACGCACCCGTTATACACTAAGGATAATGGATGCGTTTTTCTTGAATTATAATATTATGTGATAAGCCATTATGGCAATATCCCTATTAAGCCTTCTTCGCAGCCTCAGCTCCGTCATAGCCCCACTTCAGGAAAGCAGCTCCATGAACGAAACCGGCACCGAATGCAGTAATGATGACATTGTCACCCTTCTTCAACTTATGTTCGAAGTCCCAAAGAGCGAGCGCGATAGACGCTGCACTGGTGTTACCATAGTGCTCAATGTTGACCATCACCTTCTCCATAGGAATGTCGAGACGCTTGGTTACAGCCTCAATGATACGCATATTTGCCTCATGAGGTACAACCCAGTTGACGTCAGCCTCCTGAAGGTTGTTACGCTTCATGATTTCCTTGACGTCATCAGACATACTTGTCACCGCATAGCGATAGACAGTACGACCTTCCTGATAGATATAGTGCATACGATGATCCACAGTGTAGTGAGAAGCAGGGCATACAGAACCGCCAGCCTTCATGTGAAGGAAAGGCAGACCCTGTCCGTCTGTACGGAGGAATGAATCCTGGAAGCCGACACCTTCTTCGGTAGAAGCTTCCATAAGCACTGCTGCAGCACCGTCACCGAAGAGGACACAAGTCTGACGATCTTGATAATCCACCATACTTGACATCTTCTCAGCGGCAATGACCATCACCTTCTTGTATCTGCCACTCTGGATAAAAGCAGAAGCCATATCGACAGTATAGAGGAAGCCACAGCATGCACATGACACATCAAAGCCATGAGCATTCTTCATGCCGAGCTTTCCTATGACGATAGAGGCGTCAGAAGGAAAACGGTAGTCAGGAGTTGTGGTAGCCACGATAACACAATCGATAGTGTTAACATCGACACCAGTCTTTCTAACAAGCTGTTTTGCAGCCTTTCGTGCGAGATAACCCGAGCCGAGACCTTCCTCAGTGAGGATGCGACGCTCCTTGATACCTACACGTGTAGTAATCCACTCGTCAGTGGTATCAACCATACGCGAGAGCTCCTCATTATTGAGTATGTAGCTCGGTACGTATCCACCGATGCCAGTGATTACGGCATTAATCTTTTCCATTATCGAATATTACTCAGCAACTTCGTCCTTAACAATAGCAACCTTACCACGATACATGCCACAAGTAGGGCATACAGTGTGGTAAACATAGTAACCGCCACAGTTTGGGCAAACTGCGAGTGTTGGTGCTACTGCCTTGTCATGAGTACGACGCTTGAGAGTACGGGTCTTTGATTGTCTTCTTTTAGGATGTGCCATTTTGTTTTAAACGTTTTAAAGTTTTTCTTTTAGTTCTGATAGTTTACTCCAGCGTGGATCAATTGCTTCCTTATCAGCCTCATCACCACTTCGGGTGGCTGACAGCTCGTCGAGCTTTTCCGTCATCGCAGTATTGCATTTACCAGGTGCATGAACGTGCTTAATGGGCACTGACAGAGCTATTGACTCATAGATGATCCATGAGAGGTCGAGTATTCCTTCGTTCTCTTCCACTGTGATGGTATCATCATCTTCACTGTTTTCGATGCCTAATTTTACTATAAACCTATTATCCGACTTTATGGATTGCTCCATATCATCGAGACAGCGGTCACAGGTCACAATGACAAAACCCTCAACATTGATTTCCATGCCAAAGTAATTCTCAGCCTTTTGCAGAGATACACCAACACGGACGTTACCACTTTGAATATCAGCATCTTCCAATGCTTCAAAGTAGTCGTCTCCAAGCACCCAATTATTCTCAAAAGAATCCTCTTTGAGTGCCTTCAAATCAAGTCTTAAGGTCTCTAAACTAAACATTTGGGTGCAAAGGTACTACTTTTTTTTTGATTAACAAAATCTTTCCGACAAAAATTGTTATTTTTCTATTACACCTTCGTTTGAAGTCATGAAATTAAAAAACAATTACTTATATTTGCACCTTATTATAATAATGCATAATTTATAATTCATAATGCATAATGCATAATCTATAATTCATGATGCATATTCATTTGGAATTTTCAGAAGAAGAGCGTAACAAAAAGAAATGAAAAAGAATAAATATTCAGGGCTAACTGACAAAGAGGTAAGTGAAAGCAGGGCTAAGCACGGTTCGAACGTCCTCACTCCTCCTGAAAAGGAACCATTATGGAAGCAGTTTGTACAGACGCTGACGGGTCCGTTTGGACATCTGATACCTGGATGGTCTGACGGCGACTCTCTCGTTTTCATACTCGAAATCGCAGCCTTGCTGTCTGTAGGCATCTCATGCTCGGAGTATTTCGGTCTCTTCGGACTTGAAGCGTCTGGCAGCATGAAGGTATTCTTCGAACCGGCGGGCATCATCATGGCGATAATACTCGCCACTGGCATCTCTTTCTATTTTGAGATGAAGGCAAACAAGGAGTTTGAACTGCTCAATACGGTCAATGATGAAGAACCTGTGCAGACCTTCCGCAATGGCAAGATTACAAGCATTCCTAAGCGAGACATCGTGGTGGACGACGTGATTATAATATCCACTGGCGAGGAAATACCAGCGGATGCCGAACTGCTGGAATCCACTTCGCTCAGCATTGACGAGTCTTCTCTGACAGGAGAACCCATCTGCCTGAAGACTACCGACCGAGCCCTATTCGACAATGACGCCACTTTCCCGAGCAATCACGTCATGCGTGGCACAAAGGTTATGGAGGGACATGCAGTTGGAAAGGTCTTTGCCGTTGGCGACAAGACTGAGAACGGTAAGGTTTTCACTGCTGCACAAATAAGCGACAGCGTCAAGACGCCACTCGACGAGCAATTTGATCGTCTCGGAAAATACATCTCCATAGCGAGCTATGCGATAGGAATCATCGTCTTCTTTGGTAGGATAGTGGCTTTCTGCAGTCTCCATGACGACGCTTTCAGCGCCCCTAATCTCGTGACTTACGCTTTGCAGTCGCTGATGATTGCCGTGACATTGGTAGTGTGCTCCGTACCTGAGGGCCTGCCCATGGCGGTTACTCTCTCACTTGCCCTTTCGATGCGACGTATGCTGAAGACCAACAACTTGGTCAGAAAGATGCATGCCTGCGAGACTATGGGCGCAACGACTGTAATCTGTACAGACAAGACTGGCACGCTGACGCAAAACAAGATGCAAGTGGCAGAAGCAATGCTGGACGAGGAACACCTTGACCTGGCTTTTCAGAACATGGCTATCAATAGCACTGCCGTCATAGGTTGCGACTCGGAAGGTAAAGACATGCTGCTGGGCAACCCTACCGAAGCAGCTCTCCTGCTCTATCTACGTTCGAAAGGCAAGGACTATGCCTTGATGAGGGAAGAAGCGCACGTCACTGCCGAAGTGCCTTTCTCTACTGAACGAAAGTATATGCAGACGACAATAACAACTCGTAACGGTGAACTATGCCTGACAAAGGGCGCTCCGGAGATTGTTCTCGATATGTGCCAGCAGTCCTCCTTTGCCCGCAAGGACATAGAGGCAATGCTCCTGAAATATCAATCCCAAGGAATGCGCACGCTCGGCTTTGCTGCTGGCGACCGTTTCCTCGGCATAGTGGCTATCAGCGACCCTGTTCGTCCCGACGTTCCAGAGGCAATTCGCGAATGTATTGACGCCGGCATTGACATCAAAATAGTGACTGGCGACACACCGGCTACGGCGCGAGAGATTGGCAGACAGGCTGGACTCTGGAAGGAATCGGACTCCGACCGCAACATCATCACGGGTCCGGACTTCGCTGCACTGACAGACGATGAACTCGTCTCCTGCATACATGACATAAAAATCATTGCCAGAGCACGACCTATGGACAAAAAGCGCCTCGTGGAAATGCTGCAACATTGCGGTGAAGTGGTGGCAGTGACAGGCGACGGCACCAATGATGCACCTGCACTGAAAGCTGCCCACGTGGGTCTCTCGATGGGTGACGGCACAAGTGTGGCAAAGGAGGCTTCGGATATTACTATCATCGACAATTCTTTCTCAAGCATAGGCAGAGCCGTGATGTGGGGAAGGTCTTTGTATCAGAACATACAGAGATTTATTTTATTTCAGCTTACCGTCAATGTGGCGGCTTGCCTCATAGTGGTAGCCGGCGCTTTCATGGGCACCGAGTCGCCACTTACTGTGACCCAGATGCTGTGGGTAAACCTTATCATGGACACCTTCGCGGCAATGGCATTGGCTTCGCTTCCTCCGTCCGAGTCGGTGATGCGCGATGCTCCGCGTGACCGCAACGCTTTCATCATAACTAAGAAGATGCTTGCCTCTTTACTCGTGACGGGAATAGGTATGTTTCTTATCCTCGTATGGATGCTCTACATCTATGAACACGGCAGGAATGACATCCTCGCCATGCCAGACATCTTGAGGGAATGTCATAACCTTGGTGCTCGCCGTTCTCCTTCGCCTTACGAATTGACATTACTCTTCACCACCTTCGTCATGTTCCAATTCTGGAATATATTCAATGCGAGGGCATTCAATACGGGACGTTCTGCTTTTCACCTGAAAGGATGCAAGGGATTCATCGGCATTGCCTCTGCGATATTCTTCGGTCAGATAGCGATAATAAATGTTGCTGGCGACTTCTTCAATGTTGTCCCGATTTCCCTCAGCGACTGGATCATCATCATCATTGGCACATCCATAGTCCTAATAGCAGGCGAAATCATAAGAATGATAAAGAAATAGCAATCGCCAGTGTCTGCCAACAGGTTACAGTACCAAGCAGCCGCCACTGTGTCTGCCGCGTTACCGGCAGATATTACAAAAAAAAATCAACCAACACCAGACAACACCCACCAAAAAAAGATAAATGATATACCCAAACAACTTCGAACAAAAAATAGGATTCAATGAAATAAGAGCCCTTCTGAACGAGCGTTGCCAGTCCACTCTCGGAAAAGAGAAGGTAGCAGAGATGCAATTCTCAAAAGACGCAGGCGAAATCAGCGAATGGCTCTGTCAGATAAAGGACTTCCGCAGACTGAAAGAAGAGCGCGAAGACCTGCCGATACAGTTCTTCTACGACGTAAGAGAGAGCATAGCAAGGATGCGACTGGAAGGCACTCACATGGAGGAAGAGGAACTATTCAATCTCCGCCGTTCACTCGATACCATCGACAAACTCGTGCATATCGTCCGACAATCTGACGAAACAGAGGACGACAGCAATGCTATTGCAGACAAAAAGGACGATAATAAAACTGAAGAGACAGCTAATTCTGCCTCCAAAAGCGTCTCCCCAAAAGAGGCTTTAGGTCATGGAAAAGCATACCCTTCGCTCTATCGCCTCGCTGACGGCATTGCCACTTTCCCTGAGATAGTGCGCCTGATAGACCGTACTCTCGACAAATTCGGCAAGGTGAGAGATAATGCCAGCACCACCCTACTACGCATACGTCGCGAACTGGCACAGACCGAAGGTAGCATCTCGCGCATTCTGAACGGCATTTTGCGCTCTGCTCAGGCTGAAGGACTCGTAGAGAAAGATGCCGCTCCGGCTCTTCGCGATGGCAGACTCGTCATCCCTGTCGCTCCTGCCATGAAGCGCAAGATTCGTGGCATAGTGCATGATGAGAGTGCGTCAGGACGCACATACTATATTGAGCCTGCCGAAGTGGTGGAGGCTAATAATAAGGTACGCGAACTGGAGAATGATGAGCGTCGAGAGATAATACGCATTCTCAAAGAGATTGCTGCCGAGATACGCCCTTGGTGGCGATTGATGCTCGATTCCTACTCTTTCCTCGCTTCTATTGATTTCATCAATGCTAAAGCTTCTTTGGCTGAATATCTTAATGCCATTGAACCTAACATCAAGATGAAACCGATGGTCGATATGATTGAAGCTAAGCACCCTCTGCTGAAACTATCACTGGAGAAGCAAGGCAAGAAAGTAGTGCCTCTCGACATCACTCTCACCCCGCAGAAGCGCATCCTCATCATTTCTGGTCCCAATGCCGGAGGTAAATCCGTATGCCTCAAGACCACTGGAATAATACAGTATATGCTCCAGTGCGGACTCTCCGTTCCCGTTAGCGAGCGAAGCACATTGGGCATATTCAGTGACATCATGATCGACATCGGTGACGAGCAGAGTATCGAGAATGACCTATCCACTTATTCTTCCCACCTCCTCAACATGAAGAATATGATTCGTCAGGCTCACCGACAGTCACTCCTTCTCATTGATGAGTTCGGCACCGGCACCGAGCCTGGCATTGGTGGAGCCATAGCCGAGGCTGTGCTGAAACAGTTCTGCGAACATGGCGCTTTCGGTGTCATCACCACCCACTATCAGAACCTGAAGCATTTCGCTGATTCGCATGAAGGCATCGCCAATGGCGCTATGCTCTACGACCGACATGAGATGCGTGCGCTCTTCCAACTTCAGATAGGTCGTCCTGGCTCTTCCTTTGCCATAGAGATTGCACGCAAGACTGGACTCCCAGAGTCTGTCATCAAGGATGCTTCCGACATCGTAGGTCAGGATTATATCCAGAGCGACAAATACCTTCAGGACATCGTGCGCGACAAGCGCTACTGGGAATCAAAGCGTCAGGCTGTGCATCAGCGCGAGAAGGACATCGAAAAGACCATCTCTAAATATGAAGCCGGACTCACTGAGGTGGAGAAAGAGCGTAAGGAAATACTGCGCCGTGCTAAAGAGCAGGCACAGGAACTGATACGTGAAGCCAATAAGCGCATCGAGAACACCATACGTGAGATACGCGAAGCCCAGGCTGAGAAAGAGGCTACTCGCAAACTGCGTGAAGATATGAAAGCCTTTGAAGCCGACATACAGGAGGTGGATTCCACTGCCAACGATGAAGCCATAGCACGAAAGATTGCACAGCTCCAAGCTCGTAAGGAAAGAAAGGAAAAGCGCAAGGCTGAGAAAGCGAAGCAAGCCACAACCGTCAACACCACTACTACTGTATCCACCGCATCAACGACAGATTCCAAACTCTCGTCAGCGACCGTTTTCCAGAAGGAGGACACCGTCAGAATAAAGGGTACAAAGTCCATAGGCAAGATAGAATCGGTGGAATCAAACGGCAAAATGGCTACTGTCATATTCGGAGATATGCGCACCAAGATGCGCACCGACCGACTGGAACACGCTGAAGCGCCTAAGACAGTGACCACCCCTACCTCCACTTACACTGCTGCTTCGCGCACTACACGCGAGACCATCGACAATCGACGTGCCAATTTCCATCAAGACATCGACGTAAGAGGAATGCGTGGCGACGAAGCTCTCACAGCAGTGCAATATTTCATTGACGACGCCATCCTCGTAGGCATGACTCATGTACGCATCCTTCACGGCAAGGGCAACGGCATTCTCCGTCAGTTGATTCGCCAATATCTCCACACCATCCCTAATGTTCTCTCTGCCAAAGATGAGCACATACAGTTTGGTGGAGCCGGCATCACAGTAGTGGAAATAGAGTGATAAAGTGACCGACTTCTCATTCAAATGCCGGTCCAGCCTCTATAGATTTTTTATAATACAATAGCGAGCGTAGCGTGGGTAACACGACACGCCCGCTATTGTATTTCAGACTGATTACCTGACAATGAAAAAATCCAATTTACTTGTGTTTTTTGAAAACATCGGAAGCATACTATAAGAATATCTCTGTTTTTCAAAAACCAATTATAAAAAAGAAAAAACCCACCGTTAAAGGACGATGGGAAGGGACCTAATGTGTTCACAACGGAATAATCCTTATTGTGATTTGCTAAAAATTCATTGCAAAATTACAAATTATTTTTTATTTTCAACCTTTTTATCAATATTTTTTTATATTTTTGCAAAAATAGCACGAATAATAACTAAAACCATACATATTTATGGATAAAAAGAACATTATTGGACTTGATTTAGGTACCAACAGCATAGGTTGGTCGATAATCAGAGCCACCAAGAATGAAGATCACGAATTCTGCGCATCTGAAATTGTAAATGCCAACAGTCGTGTAATTCCTGTAGATGCAGCTATACAAGGAGATTTTGCAAGAGGAAACAGTATTTCCCAGACAGCAGACAGAACCCGTTATAGAGGCATAAGGAGATTGCATGAAAGAAGTTTGTTGCGCCGCGAACGACTGCATAGAGTATTGGGCATTCTCGGTTTCTTGCCAAAGCATTATCAGGAGTCACTCACTCGATATGGAAAATTCAAGGATAATACTGAATGCAGGCTTCCTTGGACAACCGACGAATCCGGCAAGCAGCAGTTCATATTCAGGCAATCTTATGAAGAAATGTTGCAATTGTTCTGGCAGGAACATCCCGACTTGATGGAGCAGGGATTGAGAGTGCCATATGATTGGACTATCTATTATCTACGTAAAAAAGCCCTGACCGAGGCAATTTCCGGGCAAGAGTTAGCATGGATTCTTCTCAACTTTAATCAAAAGCGTGGCTATTATCAGACACGTGGTGAGGAAGATAATGAGGATAAAAGCAAGAAAGAGGAATATTGTGCCCTGACAGTTACGGATATTATTGATACTCAGCAAAAGAAAGGTAAAGACACATGGTATGATATTATTCTTGAGAATGGAATGATTTACCATAGACCTGCACATGAAATGCCTGATTGGATTGGCAAAACAAAAGAATTTATCATTACCACCCAACTTAATGAGGATGGAACTGAGAAAACGGATAAGGGTAACTATTCAGCGATAGGGCATGACAAGTTTTCAAACCTCAAATAAGGCTTGAA
>SAMEA104315432__coassemble_64_pt1 | contig 80509 bp, 59 predicted proteins | sample SAMEA104315432__metabat2_low_PE_031 | metagenome-assembled genome bin SAMEA104315432 (sample SAMEA104315432) | gut metagenome | biome: Monkey gut; feature: monkey-associated habitat; material: faeces | place: China | collected 2013
GCACGCGCACTCGCACGTGTGTATGCGAGCTATGAAGTTTTAGCGGACAACAATACTTGGAAAATTCCCATCCAACATCATCGCATCCAACAAAACATCAAAACAACAAGCCAACCAAACAACAAAATCAGGCTGAAGGCTCGAATAGTCTGTTCGTCAATCAGTTTCTCTGTCCGGAAACTATACAACAAGCTTAGGCTGGAGGCCTATACCGAGCGAAGCGAGAGTAACCCGGGACGAAGTCTCGGGATTATAAACGCAAGAAGAAAGGCTGTCTGGAAGACAGTACCAAATGCATCTTAGTCTGTCCGTCGCGAAGTGATGAGCACATGATGATGTATAAATGACCAAAGATAATCACAATGCTCAAGAGCCTTCGGGCTCTTTCGCACGCGTTCAAAATGAATCACGGATAACACCGATGCGACGGATTTTATCTTTTCACGGATTTTATTTACTCTTGGATGTGTTACGGATTTCATTGCGCCTGACGGCGCTGGATTGCCTCAAGCGAAGGAAAAATCCGTAAAAATCCAATGCGCCTTGGCGCACATAATCCAAATGCATCGAATAAAAATCCGTGAAAGAACAGATCCGTCGCATCGGTGTTATCCGTGATTCTCTTTGAACGCTTGAGCTCGTCGCGAAGCGATGAGCACATAATAACCCAGGAGTGATATCAGATTATCCACATGCTGTCGTCCTCCTTGTGTATAAAATATCAATGGATAAAAAATGTTTTTGCTAATGTTTTATCCGAATGCAAATATATTGTTTATTTTCTTTTGAAACAAGAAAAATGGCGATTTTTTACCCATATCTATGTTTTTTTTGGAGTTATGGGTAGAAAATCGCCTGTTTATACTGGTTTTTAAGAAATCGAATTGTTCTCAATCACATCTCTCTTCATCCCATTCTTCCAAGCATGATGCGCTACCCATAAAACGGATAAATAGAGGCAAAGCCAATGAAAACGATTTGCATAATTGATAGCAAATAAAAAAATATGGGATAATATTTATTTGCTGTCTTGTGGTTTTGCTGTTTGGTGGCATTGTTGTATGTACAAGTCTGACTACAAGACAACAAAACAACCAGACCACCTGTCAGCAAGATTAGGCTGGAGGCTCGAATAGTCTGTTCGTCAATCAGTTTCTCTGTCCGGAAACTATACAACAAGCTTAGGCTGGAGGCCTATACCGAGCGAAGCGAGAGTAACCCGGGACGAAGTCTCGGGATTATAAACGCAAGAAGAAAGGCTGTCTGGAAGACAGTACCAAATGCATCTTAGTCTGTCCGTCGCGAAGTGATGAGCACATGATGATGTATAAATGACCAAAGATAATCACAATGCTCAAGAGCCTTCGGGCTCTTTCGCACGCGTTCAAAATGAATCACGGATAACACCGATGCGACGGATTTTATCTTTTCACGGATTTCTTTTAGTCTTGGATTTGTTTCGGATTTCATTGCGCCTAACGGCGCTGGATTGCTTCAAGCGAAGGAAAAATCCGTAAAAATCCAATGCGCCTTGGCGCACAAAAATCCATTATGACAAATTAAAATCCGTGAAAGAACAGATCCGTCGCATCTGTGTTATCCGTGATTATCTTTGAACGCTTGTGCTCGTCGCGAAGCGATGAGCACATTATAATGCAGCGATGAGCACATTATAATAAAGTGCAGTCTTCAATGTTATCCCCTTTTTAATATTTGTTAAAATAAATCCAATAGCGATGCAGTTCGTGAAAAATTCCTAACTTTGCAGTTTATAATCAACAGAACACAAAATGGATGGTAAAGAATTTGAACAGTTTTTCAAAACAAACTATCCGCGTTTCTACTTCTATGCGATGCAATACATTGAGGAAGAAGAAGCGTGCAAAGATATAGTGTCAGATTGCTTTGCCAAGATTTACCCTATTTGTTCTGAGTTTACTGCCCAGCAAATGCTCACATATATGTACTCCACCGTGAGAAACAGGTGCCTCGACAGCCTGCGTCATCAAGAGACTGAGCAAAAATACGTCAAGCATGAACTGCAAATCTCCGACCGAGAAATCGACGATGACCAATGGTTGAGACGAGAGAATACACTCAATATCATCTATGAAAGCATCGATGAACTGCCCACAAAAACAAGGGATATCATCGACCTCTGCTTCTATCAGAAGAAGACTTACAGAGAAGCTGGCGAAGCATGCGGCGTAAGCATCAGCGCCATACGCAAGCATATCATGAAAGCTGTCAAGTTTTTCCGTAATGAATTGAAAAAAAAAGATATGGAGTGGTGACTTTTTTACACTCTAATACGTATATATAATAAAAGGAATAGAGAAAAAGATATGAATACGCAACATCAAAATCAGGAATCCTTGATGGACCTCATACAGGAGGCTGTCATCAGAAAGGGTAAGTCCAGGGATATTGATGTGGGTAAGGAATGGGAAAAAGTATGCAGGAAAGCAAATGTCCAGACCGAGAGAAAGCAACCCCCACAGCATAGTTTCATCTGGGGAGCTATCACTGGCATTGCTGCCACGATATTGGCTATTTTCGTCTTTACCTATGTCGATCATCAGTCTGGAGATACTTATACCCCTGCTGACGCAAGGACATTGGGCAGCATCACCCTCTCGACAGATGAAGGAGAGACTGCTGACATCAGGAAAGGCACAGAGCTCGACGAGATGTTTGGAGCTGACATAAGCGTGGGAGATGATGGAAAACCCGAACTGGTATGTGCCACAGCAAAGGGCGACGTGCCAGTGGAAATACGACATCTGCAGACACCGACCGGTAAAGACTTCAAGGTGGTGCTGGCTGACGGCACTACGGTATGGATGAATGCAGAGACCACACTCGACTATCCTACACGATTTGAAGGCAATACACGCCACGTCAAACTCAAGGGCGAGGCTTATTTCAAGGTCACTAAAGACCCTTCACATCCCTTTATCGTGGAGGTGGATGGCATGCAGGCTAAGGTGCTCGGCACCGAACTATACGTAAAAGGCAATGGTGCCAAAAACAATAGTGTGGCTTTGATTAACGGAAGCGTAGAGGTAACGGGACTAAACGCGAAGAAAACCGTAATGCTGACTCCAGGACAAGAAGCACGATGCAATGGCAACGACCTCTCTGTGGCTGATATCAATACCGACGTATATACCTATTGGCGCGATGGCTACTTCTATTTCGAAGATCAGCCGCTGTCCGCTGTCATGGGTCAAATATCCAAATGGTACAACGTAAAGGTGGATTTCGAAAACAAGAAATTGCGTGATGTTCGCGTCCGCTACTTCTTCGTAAGAACAGAATCAGTGGAGCGCGCTGTCGCAATACTCAATCGCATGAAGATAATGGACGTCACAATAAGTGGCAATACCATACATATCAAATAAGTCTATCATAATAGTTTAGACATTACATTGTAAAAGCATAGTTATTACACTGTAAAAGCATAGATATTACATTGCAAAAGCATAGTTATTACATTGCAAAAGCATAGCTTTTACAATAGCCCAACACAAGCCCTTCCAACTCATCCTTGGAGGGGCGATTCTTTTGTTAGGGACTGATTTCTGAAGTAAATAGGACTGTGGAAACACTTGTTTTTAACATATCTTCACTATTTTTCGGCTATTATTCTCCAAAAAATATTTTATGCGAAATAAGTTCCACCCTTCTACCTTATGAATGTTATATGTTTAATAATCAATGTGTTATATGTGGTGGAATTATGGTGGAATTATGGGTGGAATTACATGAAGTTCCACCTATAGTTCCACCCTAATTCCACCTTAGATAAATTGCTGATTATCAAAGTGATAATAACGTCAAGGTGGAAGGGTGGAATTACAAACGACAAAAAATATTTTTCAGAAAAAGTGCAGGAAAATGTATTAATAACTGTTAAATAGTTGCCAAAGTAAACAAGTTGTTTGGTTGTTTGGTTGTCTTGTTGTTTAGTTGATTGTGTGTTTTGTTGTTTAGTTGATTGTGTGTTTTGTTGTTTAGTTTGACTATCAACCAAACAACCAGACAACAAAATCAAGGTACTGTCTTCCAGACAGTTGTCCATCCCCGCTTTGTCCATCCCGAGACTTCGTCCCGGGTTACTCTCGCTCTGCTCGGTATTGTCTTCCAGACAAAACAGGTTGCTACTGATACGCATCTCTGCTACCTATCCATTACTGATACGCATTATCTACACTGACGCCCATTATCTGCTATTGGTGATTACAATGAGGTGTGCCAGTAGGATTTGGCTGGAAGCCAATACCGGGCGTAGCGAGAGTAACCCGGGACGAAGTCTCGGGATATTATAAAGTCACACTCTTATCTGTCTGGAAGACAGTACCACACGATATGTCATAGCGCACATTATGAATTATGAATTAAATATACTCGCTCGCCTTTGGCTCGCTCGCCGCGTTCGAAATCAATCACGGATAAGCGGATGCAACGGATTTGTTCTTTCACGGATTTTTTTATTTGATTAAGTTTATATTTGGATTTCTATGCGCCTTTACGGCGCTTTGATTATAACGGATTTCTTTACGCTGTGGACTTTTTGCGGATTTCTATACGATATGTCTCTCTATGACTTCTATATGCAGTAGGCAATCCGCGCCGTACAGGCGCAAATACAATCCGAAATAAATCCAAGACCAAGTAAATCTAAGAATTAAATGAAATCCGTGAAAAAGATAAAATCCGTCGCATCCAAGTTATCCGTGATTGATTTTGAGCGCGTGCGCACTGAGCCGTAAGGCGAGGGAGCATATTGATAATGTTGTTTTGTTGTTTAGTTGATTGTGTGTTTTGTTGTTTAGTTTGACTATCAACCAAACAACCAGACAACAAGATTGGATAAAAAATAGGCATGAAACTATAAAAAATGACAACGAAAAACACTGAAAAACATACAAAATGCACTATTTTGGATATTTTTTTATCACTCTGGGGTGCAAAAAAAGTTAACAAGTCGTATATAGTGTAAAAACCCTTAAACCCTTTCTATCACAAATTCATGAAACAGGTCCTCACCTACTTTTTATTCGTCTTCTCGCTACTTGCGCTGCCTCCACAGATAGTCGAGGCGCAAGATGTGAAGACCGAGAAAATCGAATTGGTGGCGAAAAACGAAAGTTTGCCACAAGTATTCCGCAAGTTGGAAAAGAAATCCAACTACAAAGTCAACTATGTCACCAAGGACTTAGAAGGCTTGAGATTTACAGGTACCGTCCATGCCACAAGCATTAGGGAAGCAATGAAGCAGATATTGCGCAATCTTCCCCTTACTTTCACCGTGGATGGACAGTTTATCACCATCACTAAGAAGAAGGTCGAGAAGCCTGAACAGCAGTCTCTTGATCATCCCAGGCAGGAACCAATCAAAGTGCAAGGTAAGGTGGTGGACGAAAATGGTACGCCACTTCCCGGAGTGACCGTAAAGATTCACGCTGGAAAGACAGGTGTCATGTCCGACCTTGATGGACATTACAACATCAAGGCACAGCCAGATGACGTCCTCACTTTCTCTTTCATCGGATATAAGACAGAGCAGGTGCCTATCAAAGGAAAGACACAGCTCAGCGTTCGCCTTGAGCCAGAAAGCAGCAACCTGGACGAAGTGACCGTAGTAGCATTCGGTTCACAGAAGAAGGAGAGCGTCGTTTCATCCATCACATCAGTCAATGCCAAGGACCTCAAGACCTCAAGCAGTGACCTCACCACTTCTTTTGCAGGTAAAATCCCTGGCATGATAGCATGGCAGACAGGCGGACTTGTAGGTTCCCTCACAGAAGAAGAGATGAATACCAAGTTCTATGTACGTGGTATCACATCATTCCAGTCCAGCGCAAACTCCGATCCTCTTATCCTTATTGACGGAGTAGAGTCATCAAAGCTCGAACTTTCACGCCTTGTGGTCGAAGATATCGAGTCATTCAGTGTGCTGAAAGACGCTTCCGCTACAGCCATGTATGGTGCCCGCGGCGCTAATGGCGTAATCCTTGTTACCACAAAGAAGGGTAGTGAAGGCAGCGTATATACCACCGCTCGCTATGAGGTGGTCATGTCAAAACCTACTGAGACCATCGATGTAGTGGATCCTATTACCTACATGAAGATGTATAATCAGGCCATAGTAGGACGCTCTAACTCAGGAACACCTAAATATAGCGTGGAGAGAATCCGCCGTACAGGCTCCGATCGCTATCCTTCATGGGTCTATCCAGCCAATGATTGGTACAATATCCTTTTCAAAGACTACAGTATCAACCATCGTGCCGGAGTCACAATCCGTGGCGGTTCAAGAGTTGTGCAGTATTATGCTTCTGTAAACTATAACAGAGATGAGGGTATGCTCAAGTCAGATCCGCTCAACTCATTCGATTGTAACATCGTGAATAATCAGGTCAGCTTCCGTACAAACCTGAATATCAATCTCAATTCCGGTATCCGTCTCGTAATCAATTCTGCGACGAATATCGATAAATACCATGGTTCTACCACCGACCAGACTGCCGCTTATTCGTACGCATTCAATGCTTCACCGGTAGATTTCGCACCTACTTATCCGGCAGATGAGACTTATAACTGGCCACATATACGCTTTGGTACCACTGCTACAGGCTCAGTGAACCCTTATATGATGAACCAGCAGGGATATAAGGAGCGCACCCGTTACTCCACCACCAACAAGGCAGAGTATATTCACAACCTCAGTTCACTCCTTAAAGGACTTGAACTCCGTCTCTCCGTGTCATACGTGCAGACCGGTTACTATGACAACGCCTTCACGACATCACCTTATAAGTATTATCTCGCATCCTATGACTTCGAGACAGGCAAGCATAAGCTCGCTGGAGTGGGCAATGCCACTGCCTCAAAGACACTTCGAGTAGGCAGCGGAGGTAACTCTACAGAGAACCGCGTCACATACGAAGGACGCTTGTATCATACTGCTGCATGGGGCGACCACCAGACATCACTCACCGGAGTCTTCCAGGCTTACGAGCGAACCACATCTGCTATCTCGTCAGTACTCAACGGAATGCCGCAGCGTAACCTCACTTTCTCCACACGTGGATCATACGGTTACAAGGACAAATACTTCGGAGAGGTCAGCGTAGGCTACAATGGATCTGAGCGATTCGCCAAGGACAACCGCATGGGAGTATTCCCAGCATTCGGTGGTGCTTGGGTCGCTTCATCCGAAAAGTGGATGAAGAGCTTCAAGAAATGGCTCTCTTTCCTCAAGTTCCGCTTGTCATGGGGTAAGGTAGGTAATGATGGTATCATCTCCACACCACGCTATGTATATCTTCAGGACATAGGTATGACCAGTTCAGGTAACGTCAAGGACGTAGAGGCTTATAAGGCATCAAGCAATGCTGCACGAAGAATAGTCAACTTCTATGGTGATGATGACATCCAGTGGGAGATAGCAGAGCAGGTCAATCTCGGTATCGAAGCAAAGCTTTTCAATGGACTTTTCGAGTTCCAGGGCGACATATACCAGGAAATTCGCCACAACATTCTCTCCAGCCGATTTATCATTCCTGCCAACGTAGGTATCGAAGTGGCTCCTCTCGACAATATAGGTAAGACTCGTTCAAGAGGTATAGACCTCTCGCTCAAGTTCCAGAAGCAGTTCGGAAATGACGCTTACATCATCCTCAACGGTACAGCTACATATAATAAGGTGGTCTATCTTGAGATAGAAGAGGCTACAAACAAGCCAGCATGGCAGCGTATGAAGGGCAAGGAAATCAGTCAGGCTATCGGCTATATCGCAGAAGGACTCTTCCGCGACCAGGCAGATATCGACAATTCCCCACGTCAGGACGGTGACGTTCAGCCAGGTGACATCAAATATCGCGACCTCAATGGCGACGGCGTAATCACCGTAGAGGACGCTACTTACATCGGTTTCCCGGAGACACCTCGCCTTATTTACGGTTTCAGTGGCTTCCTCAGCTACAAGAAATGGGAGCTTAGCTGCTCTTTCCAGGGCTCCGGCAAGCGTTCATTCTTCCTCAATGCCAAGTCGCTCTCTCCATTTGCCAATGACCATGCGCTCCTTACAGCCATCTACAACGACCACTGGAGCGAGGACAATATGAGCAATCGTCCTTTCTGGCCACGCCTTTCACCACAGAATATCGTGGCACACAATCCGCAGGAAGACTGGTATAGCGGTGCTGAAACACGTAAGAGCACATACTTTATGCGTGAATGCTCATTCCTGCGCTGCACTTCCATCTCGCTGGCTTACAATATGCCGAACAAACTTATCAAGCATATTGGAATGCAGCACATGAAACTCTTCTTCTCAACTAACAATCCGTTCATCATCAGTAACTTCAAACTGTGGGACGTAGAGCTTGGAGGCAATGGTTTCAATTACCCTATCCAGCGCACATTCTCCCTTGGATTCAACATGAGTTTCTAACCGTATCAAGACGACATAATATGAAAAAGAATATAGTAAACCTTATCTATCTGTGTGTCATCTCTATCTCTTTGACCGCCTGTTCGTGGCTCGATGTGGTGCCGGAGGATGACATCGAGACCATCGAGACGACCTTCGAGAAGAGAGAAGATGCGTACACATGGTTCAAGACCTGCTATTCCATGATCACAATGGATATTTCCGACGTCAATCAATGCCCGGCTTTCTGGGGTACTGACGAAGTGGTGGCAGGAGATTTCATGCGTATCGTGAACCCAACCCATCAACCTCTCAACGGACTTATGATTGCCGACGGTCTGCAAATGGCGCAATCGCCTTATGCTGAGGTGTGGAAAAACACCAAGTTCTATGGTGCCATACGCTATTGCAACCTCTTTCTCTCCCATATAGACGGTGTATATAATATGCTCGACAAGGAGAAAGCGCTCTGGAAAGCTGAAATCCAGGCTCTAAAAGCGCAGTATTACTTTGAGCTCATGCGCCGTTACGGTCCTATTATCCTCGTTCCTGAGAATATAGATGCCGCTTCTCCTATCGAGCAGATGCAGCAGCCACGCCGTCCTATCGACGAAGTGGTGAAGGCAATCATCGATCTTCTCGACGAGGCAATACCTAATCTCCCTTACTACAAGGACCAGGAGCAGACCCATTACACCTATTTCTCAAAGGAAGGTGCGGCTGCTCTCAAGGCGATAACATTGCTTTATGCAGCCTCTCCGCTCTTCAATGGCAACCATATGCTGTCTGATTTCAAGAACAAGAACGGTGAACTCCTCTTCCCTGCCTACGACAAGGAGAAATGGAAGACCGCCGCTGTGGCTGCAGATGAGGCTATAGCTATTGCTCGTGAGGGCGGTAAAGAACTGGTAAAGGGCAGCAATGTCTGGCCTACACCATTGCTCAATACTATCCGCGACATACAGCAATCCACTATGGACTACGATTATCAGAATAAGGAAGTGCTCCTCTGTGTGCGCCACCAGCGCTATTCTCCGTCCATATATTATCAGCCTCGCATCCTTGCAGAGGATCAGGACTACTATGATCAGTATCGTGTCAGCGGTTTCGGAGCATCAATGAAGATGGTGGAGATGTTCTATACCGAGCATGGACTGCCACTTTCCGAGGACAAGCAGTGGCTTCCTTCACGCTATTCACTCACCCGTGAGAGCGACGAACGCTACAAGGACGTGGTGCCTCTCGGTGAAGATGTGCTCAGTTTGCACCGTCGTAGAGAGCCAAGATTCTATGCAGATATCGCTGCCCACAACACTTATTGGTATAAGAAGGGCATAGGAAGCGGACTCGAACCTTTCAAGGTGGAGTGTATGCAGGGACAGTTTATGGGCACAGTGGCTAAGCGTATCGACGAGAGCATACCGCAGTGTCTCACCGGTTACTACATCAAGAAGTTTGATAATGCCGACGTTGCCTTCAAGGATTACTACAGCAGCAGCTCTTCCGAGTCAGGTGACATCATCTTCCGTCTGCCAGATCTCCTTCTCGCATCTGCCGAAGCATGGAACGAATACCTCGACAAGCCAGACTCAAGAGTGTATGATCCGCTCGACGAAGTGCGTGAAAGAGCAGGTATTCTCAATGTCCGTGACGCATGGCAGACCTATGCCCGCAATCCGCAGTTGGTCTATACACAGGCTGGAATGCGTGACATCATCCACCAGGAGTGGAACATCGAGTTCGCATTTGAGGGTCGCAGATTCTACAATATGCGTCGATGGATGACAGCACATGAGGAGTTTAATGCTCCGCTTTACGGCTGGAATGTCCTTGGCGACAATGAAGCACGCTTCTATAATAACTTCAAGGAGCCGGTAGTGGTGTGGAAGAAGCGCTCTTTCACTGCCCCACGTGATTATTTCTTCCCTATTGCAAGTGAGGAAGTGATGATTTCCGGCTGTGTGCAGAATCAAGGATGGTAAAACTCAAACAGACAGAAAACAATGAAGAAATTAGCATATTACTTTCTTTTCGCCATGCTTCTTGTGGCATGTAGCGAAGAGGTATCCACTTTTGACGCCAATGTAGATAAGAACGGATTCTCGTATGAGCCTGTCATGGGAGGTGCAGAACTCACTTATACCTTGCCTAACGATCCCGAAGTTCTTGCTATCAACGTAAGATATAAGGACGCATACGGCAATGATATGCTCAAGACTGCAAGCAACTCCACCAATAAAGTCGTCCTGACAGGATTCAATGAGGCTGTCAGTGACGTTAAGGCGCAGGTGACATTCGTGCGTCGCGACAACGTGGAGTCTCGCCCTATAGAGATTTCTTTCTCCACTCTCGACTCGGCTCCTATATGTTTCCTCAACAATGCCGAGGTGAAATCAGGATGGAGCGGTTGCACTCTGGAATATGAAAATCCTGAAGGAACGACAGGAATGGCACACGTGTTCTATCTCGGTATCAATCCTATAGACAACAAGCCTGACACCATTCTCCTCGAATCATTTGCCCTCACAGAGGGACATGACGTGCGTCACTACACTCCACAGCAGAAGTATGCCTACAACACTATCGTGGTGCGTGCCGAGGATAATCGTGGAAACCTGGTCAAAGAGCGTATATGGAATGATATCCAGGCATTCAATGTGGAGAGACTTGACCCTAAGAATTTCGATGTGATATATTCCAATTCCCTTGAGATTCCGGAGGAAAAAGTAGGTCTGAAGTATCTTACTGACGGTGATACCAAGGGTACCACATGGTTTGAGGACCAGAATCCGTTCATGTATCATACCTTCATCTCCAAGGAAAACGGTGCAGGACCTGACTCGGAGCCTATGTATATCGACCTCAAGAAGATGCGTCCTGTCTCTGAAGTGCGTTTCTATGCCATGAGATGGATTGGCTCCGGCAAGCCTAATCTCTCGAATTTCTCATACCAGGCACCTAATTATATCCGCAATTCATGGGCAAACATGCTCCCTTGCGCTGTGACGATATACGGCTGCAGGGAAGAGGTAGGCGGCAATCTGCAGAATGCGAATTGGGAGAAGCTCGCCTCTTTCGAGGAAAATCCCGAAGCTGATTACTACGACAGATGGACCTACAAGGCTGCCACCTGTGGCGGAACATCATTAGGAAGAAACACTTTCGCCACGCTGAAGAAGATGGAAGCCGCAGACGGAATATACAAGTCACTGCCTATCGACATCGGCTTGCAGAAGGAAGGTTTCAGGTATCTCAAGATAAAGTTTGACAATGTATTCCAGCTTGTCGATGAATCATCCAATACCACCAACCTAAAGACGCGCTACCTCTCTTTCCATGAGCTGGAGGTATTCTCGGAGAAAGAAGAGTAAAGCATTCATTTTACAACCATATAATATACCTATACAGTTATGAAAATAAGGAATTTTCTCTGTCTCTTCCTCGCTGTTCTCGCCTTCGCGGCGTGTGATTCTCTGGAAGATACATATAAGGATGCAGCTGGCGACGGCCCTATACGCTATCTCGGCAAGTGTTCCGACCTCAATGCTACGATAGGATGGAAGCGATTGATGGTCACATGGACCAACAGTCCTGACCCTGTGGTAGATAAAGTAAAGCTCACATGGACCAAGGATGACGAAACCAAGGAAGCCATACTCGACAAGAATGTCAATTCATACGAGATTGATGACCTCGACGATGGCAACTATGAGGTGACTGTTTGCTCCATCGACAAGGAGGGAAGACCATCACTTGCCACTACTGTCTATGCGCGTCCATACACTGAGAAGCATGAGGTGGTGCAGTCATTCACGCAGATTGTCTCCAATCATTACTTCTTCAAGCATCATCTTGTCCTCTTCTTCCTCGGTTGGGAGGATAATATCGAGAATGCATATATGACCTATCACTCTAAGGATGGTAAGGAATGCCGTCTCGAACTCACTCCTAAACTCGTCAACAGTCTGCACTATCTCGTGCCGGAAGAGATAGATGAGTCAAAGCCTGTGCTTATCTATCGTGAGGGAAGAATAGCTAACTGTCAGGACCTTATCACCTTCTCGCCTGTAAGTCTCGACAATAATGCGCTCTTCAATTCCGACTTCAAGCAGGAAATGAAGCGACAGTATGGCTTTATGGATGATATTCCAGAGCAGTGGGTCAATTCTACTACTGAGTTAGACTTCGACCGCAACATCGGCAGTTTTACCGATTTGTTCAATTTCCCTAACCTCAAGACGCTCCGACTGGGTAAAAATCGCTTCGTGCGCCGTGAGATGGTGAGTGATGCCAACGTAGCCCAAAGCAAGGTATATGACACCGAAAGCAGTGACTTCGTGCTCAAGGTGATACATCAGCTATCACCTGACTTCACCGTAGAGCGTTACGATAAGCATTTCTCCACACTCGCTAAGGCCTCTTATATCAAGGAGATGGGGCAACCTACCGAGCCTCAATACTCTTATCTGGACCTCAAAGGTCTCAAGTTTACTTGTGATCCAGAGGATAAGGGGTATAACTCCTACGTGGAAAACCTCACTGACGGGAACGACAACACATTCTGGGAGCCAGGTGCTAAGGCTGCTCTCACCACCTATACCCTCGACCTTGACCTAAAGGATGACAAACTGATGCACGGCGTTCGCCTCGCTCAGACATACTATGAGCATGAGAACAAGCGCAACTGGTGTCCTAATCTCGTCAAGATATTCGTCTCCGAAGACGGCGATGACTGGCATTCCGCCACCTATATCGAGGAACTTGAGATAGGAAACAGTACGGGTGAAATAGTCTATATTCCATTCATAAGCGGTGGAGTCAAAGGACGTTACCTTCGTGTGGTAGTCTCCACACCCTATTCTTCCTCCACTTTCAATGTCAGCCTTGCTGAGGTAAGTGTCTGGTAAGAAATATACAAAAAAGGTCTATCTTCAAGATAGACCTTTTTTATGTATATATCCTCTTCTCTATTCCCATACCATTCCGCCACTGTGCCAACGGCTTTTACTGTTGGTTTCGGATCTTTTCCAAATATTAATAAAAGCAAAAAAGAATAAAATAAAGCGTAAACAGCCACTGCATTTCCATTAAAAATAGTATTTTTGCATAATGAATGTTTTTTAAAAACAATCAATAAGCTAACCAACCACCAACTCACTACCAATCAGAGTAATATATTATATGACAAAGATATACAAAAAGAAGATACTCATATCAGCCATTGTGGTGTTTGTCATCATTGTGGCAGGACTTATAGGTACGGGCTCCTATATGCTCAATTATTCGTTGGACTATCCTAAAGCCGAGCGAATGACTGCCAAGCATTGGAAGCAGCGCATGGTGAAGGAGTGTCCGTGGGTAAAGGAATGGATGGATTCCGTATATCAAAACAGGCAGGTGAGGGACACATTCCTCGTTATGCCTTCGGGTTATCGTGCCCATGCCATTTACCTCTTTGCACCTAAGAAGACTGACAAGACTGCCGTCATAGTGCATGGTTACAAGGTGAGGGCAGAGGGGATGCTGCATATCGCTTTCCTTTATAATCATGATTTAGAATATAATGTCCTCCTGCCAGACCTCTATGGCCACGGCTTGAGCGAGGGAGATCATATCCAGATGGGATGGAATGACCGCTTTGACGTGCTCAGATGGGCGCAGGCGGCTGACGATATCTTCGCTGACGGTGCGCATACCCGGCAGGTGGTCCACGGCATTTCCATGGGTGCCGCCACGGTGATGGCGCTCTCTGGCGAGAAAACGCCCCTCTATATCAAGTGCTTTGTGGAGGATTGCGGATTCTCCAGTGTGAGAGATGAATTCAAAGCGCAGCTGAAAGCACAGTTTGGACTGCCGGAATTTCCTCTGATGGACGTCGCTTCGGCTATGTGTAAGTTGAGATACGGCTGGTCATTCGATGAGGCAAGCCAAATATCTCAAGTGAGAAAGAGCACCAGACCGATGCTTTTCATCCACGGCGAGAAAGATGACTTCGTGCCTTACGTCATGCTCAGCAAGGTCTATGAGGCGAAAAGCGAGGGCAGAAAGAGCGTCTTTGTGGCGGAAAATTCGGTTCATGCCACTGCTTACAGCGACCATCGTGCCGACTATACCAATGCTGTCAGGGACTTCCTTATGGAAAATATCGGTAAGCCGATACGTCAAGAGAGATCATTCCCATGTCGCCTTCAGGACGTTATTTGACCTTTGTGATGGAGAAAAAACGGTAATCTCTCATTTTTCTCATTTATTTTCCTTATCTTTGCACTTGATTTATGCCATAGAATGCTATGGTAAAAACAACTACTGACTATATTATTCAATCTACAACTGACTATCATCATGATCAAAAAACTCCTAATTCCATTCGCCGCAGTGGCACTTACAGTTGCTGGTTTCCCTCTCGAAGCCAATGCGCAGAAGCCTTCCAAGACGTGGAACCCTAACGTCAAAGGCGGTATGTACCGCAATCCTGTCATCGATGCTGATTATTCCGACCCGGACGTTTGCAGGGTAGGAAATGATTATTACATGACTTCCTCTTCCTTCCAGTGCTTTCCTGGACTTCAGATTCTCCACAGTACTGACCTCGTAAACTGGGAAATCATCGGCGCGGCATTGCTCGATGACTATCCCGTATTGCCTGAATATCAGGGCACTGACCTCGACTGGCGCAAGAAAACCCAGCATGGCAACTATGTATGGGCACCGTCTATACGCTATCATGACGGCTGGTTTTACATCTATTGTGGCGACCCTGACCAGGGACTTTTCATGACTAAGACCCAGGATCCACGAGGAAAATGGGAACCTATCACATGGGTGATGAAAGGAAAAGGACTTATCGACTGCTGTCCGCTATGGGATGAGGATGGAAAAGCATACCTTTCACATGGTTGCGCCGGCTCTCGCGCTGGCATTAAGTCGGTGCTTTTCGTCGCTCCGATGTCGCCTGACGGCACTAAAGTCATTGGTCCGTCACGCATAGTCTATGATGGTCATGAAGACCAGCCTACCATTGAGGGCACCAAATTCTATAAGCGCAACGGATATTATTACATCATGAGCCCTGCTGGTGGCGTGAAATATGGTTGGCAAGTGGAACTTCGCTCCAAGAATCCATACGGTCCTTACGAGGAATATGTGGGAATGGCGCAGGGAAAAAACAAGAAAGTAAATGGTCCTCACCAAGGTGCTTGGGTGGATACTCAGAATGGTGAAGACTGGTTTCTGCACTTCCAGGACAAGCATGCCTACGGCAGAGTGGTGCATCTGCAGCCTGCCAAGTGGGTCAATGACTGGCTCGTAATCGGTGATGACAAGGATGGCGACGGATGCGGTGACCCTGTTCTGCAGTGGAAAAAGCCGAATCTTCCTTCAAGCGGTAACTTCCAGCCTACTGAATCGGATGATTTCGACAGCGTTGATCTCGGTCTGCAGTGGCAATGGAACGGTCCATATAGCCATTATTGGTATTTCTGTGATGCCAACAAGTCACGCCTTCGTCTCTACGGAGTGCAGCAGGGAGAGAACGTGAAGAACCTTTTCGACTTGCCAAACCTGCTCCTTCAGAAGGTGCCAACGGAGAATTTCACTGCTACAGCCAAGGTGAAATTCGTGCCAAACCGCACTGCTGACTATCGTCCTGCGGACAAGATACTGGGTGAAAGCGCCGGTATGATAATGCAGGGACTGGATTATTCCGCTCTGAAATTTGTAGATACAAAGGATGAAGGCATTGTTCTACAGTATGTAGTATGTGAGAAAGCGGATAAGGGAAAGGCGGAAAAGGTAGTCAAACAGGTGGCTCTCAAGAGTGCAAAGATGCCTGAACCTTACACCGTGAAGTATGCCGTCGATGACATTCCTTCTGCTCGCATCGCTTCACAGGAGGTGTCGCTGCGCGTGAAAGTGCATAGTGAAGGCATTGCAAACCAGATAAAAGGCATTGCAGAGTGGAGCTATAGCCTTGACGGAAAGAAGTTTGTCAAGATTGGAGAGCCATTCCAGATGCGTGAAGGCAAGTGGATAGGAGCAAAAGTGGGCTTCTTCAACACTCGCACTGAAAAGAAAAACGATGCCGCTTTCCTCGACATCGATTGGATACATTTTGAGAAATAGTCTTGCAACACGGTGCTTTCACCGTTTGGTTGCTTAAAAATAAGTAGGTGATCTGGATATCTCGGACCACCTACTTATATTTTATTTGTGATTCATTACGAAAAGATTAACGGCAGATAATCGCATTGTTGCAGTGGCTAAATGCCCCTATTGCAGAAACGTAGCGTCACTTTTCCGTTGCGATAGTTATCCTTTAGGGTGATGATAATGCGGTAAACATTGTCATTCCATTGCTCTTTCATTATGCCATCAGGCATTTCTACTTTCTCCCAACTTACGCTGATACGATCTAAAGGCAATGCAAGGCGCACTGACTTATTGCCCAAAAGTACCATGCCCTCATTGTCCAGACAAGGCTCACCGTAGGTCATCAGGATGATTTCCACAGGCTTTTGCTGATTAGCAAGAGCGAAACTGTCTGTCAGTTTCACCGTTTCCGCTGGACCATTCAGAGTCATTGTCCTCGTCCATTTGCTGACATTAGCCTCCTCGGGGTAGGCTTTCTCTATATCCATGCAGCATGAAGCCACAATTCCATCGCCTAAATTGCCACTGATATGCTCCACATTCAGAGCTCTGAAAGCCTTGCCATCCCTCTGCTCTAATCCATTGATTAGAGGTACATTATGATAGGATGAACGGCAATTCATCAATTCAAAGCGGCGATTGCTGAAGGAAAGAGCAGTGTAAGTGTCGCGTCCAAGGTCGATGATAACGGGCTTATTACGATGATAAAGGATAAAGTTTCCCACGTCATTATGATTATGACTCTCAGCATTATGCCCGCCTTTTATCGCCACAAACCAGTCTTTGCTTCGTGAAACCATGATTTGTGAGTTCTGTAGAAACGCCTCTTCCGTCTTAGGTTGCTCCGCTTTGGTGGATTCAAACTTAGGAAGCATGGAGAGAAACATCAGTTCCCTGCCTAATTTAGGGTAGTTGCCAGACTGCAGAAACAGCGTAGAAGGATGCTTTAGGTAATCATATTTCTTTCCGATATATGCCGCAAGGCGCGTCATAGGGGCATCATTGAGGTATGCTCCGTAAGGAAAGAGGATGTTGATGTTAGGAGTATTCTTGGCTTGAGCGTCAGAGAAATTCACGAAAGTGAGGTCGTCGATATACATTTTGGTGATAAATTGCCCCATAGCCTTCACCTTTTCTCTCTGCATATCATTGAGATGGAGCGCTGATTCCTTAGGCATAAACTGCATGAAATATAGCGATTCGAAGAGCGAAGCGCCGGCACAGTCCCAGTAGCTCACGCCTTCCTCGCATCCGCCATCATCAGGATAGCCCTTGATGAATGTGAGAAGGCATTGCTTGATGTCGGCAAAAGCGGCATCGCGCCTTGCTTTGTCCTGCTCGCAGATGAGCACAGACTGCATCCAGTTGGCGGTAATCCATGTGTTCCAGTTGTTGACATTGCGCTTCCAGCCTTGCTTATTATATAAGGTGGGATAGAGAAAGCGACGCTCTATCTCCCTTTTTATGCTGTCGCAAAGTCCCTTTTCCCTTTCCTCAATATCACAATCGAGCATATAGAGCGTCCAACTCAGCATCCCGGCGGTCTCTGCATTGAATAGATCCACGGGCTGAATGTCACGCTCAGGCAATGCTTTAGGATAGTGGGCAGGAATACCCCACCACGCTTCTTTCTCGATAAAGTAATGCAATCCCTGGCATATAGCAGGCAGAAAGCGCCCTTTATGCTCCATTATCTCAGCCATTACGAGGCACACAAACTGCTTACGAATGCCGAAACTCATGGCTTCGTAGCCGGTGCGGTTGCCGTTGTGCTTGAACTGGGCAAAGATAGAGTCGGGAATAGCCGTCCAAGGCTTGCCTAAATGGCTGCGTCCCAATCGAATGTAATCCATGCGCATAGAGCGTGGAATCTGCTTTCGCCAGTAGTTGTCATTGGCTTTTGGAAAAGGCAAAAAAGTCTGCTTTGCGCTCAAAGGCAATGCTATGAGCGCAAGGCAGACCAATAGAAACATGAATTTCTTCATACTATTATGTTACTTATCCATGAAAGTAAGGTTCTGATAGAACCACACATTCATCTGATTAGCACCGCGATGATTCCATGCGTAGTAAGGAATCAAGGTCAGAGTGCAGTTCTTCAGTGAGATGCCGTCAGCGCTGTCATTGAGTATTTGACACTCAGTCTTGATGGCTTTCACGGTGAATGCTGGCGCATTCTTGGTTTCTGTGTTCTGTATGGAGTAGTTATCCACCACGTTGAAGGTAGGCTTTTTGCCCATGACAGCACGGAGAACAGGCTCGCCATTATTATCAGCAGCCTCTGCGCAATAGACCAAAGGACCACGCTCTACAGCCACTTTGCTCTTGTCGTCAGCCACCTTCTGATTGGCAATGACAGTGCGAACAGGCATATCAAAGTGGATTCTCACCACGTCGCCCTTTCTGATGTTCTTCACAGGCAGATAGCCTTTATTGGCAGAAAGGTCAGCTTCCACGGCTTTACCATTGACAGTCACACTGTAAGAAGGAGTCTCTTTGTCAGCAAACTGATAGAGATCGCTTGGCACTACCTGATTTCTTGCCCATCCAGGGATGCGGATGAGGAGGTTGGCATTCTTGGCATTGCTCTTCTTCACCGTGATTTTGATGTCGCCATTCCAAGGGTATTCCGTCGTTTCTTCCAATATTACGTCCTTGCCATTCACCTTGATTGTGGAGACATTGGCGGCAAAGAGATTGACGAAGATATTGTTATCCTTCACTCCGAAGAGGTAACCAGGGACTGAAGGGATAAATCTGCAGATGTTACTTGGACAGCAGGCACAGCCAAACCAAGGCTGGCGAGTGGTGTTGTTGTCAGCATTGAAGGCATATTTTCCATCGCTTGAGAGAGGGTTAGGGTAGAAGAATCTGCCGCCATCCATGCTCATTCCTGATATTACACCATTATATAATGTGCGCTCAAGGCAGTCGATGTACTTGCTATCGCCGTGCAACAGGAACATACGCTCAAAGAGATAAACCATAGAAATGGCAGCGCAGGTCTCATTGTAGGCGGTCATATTAGGCAGTTCGTAATTGCTTCCGAAAGCCTCTCCAGCATGTCTTGCGCCCACGCCACCGGTGATATAGTATTTCTTTGACACGATATTGTCCCATATACGGTCGATGGTCTTGATGTAATCAGAGTCTTGTGTGAGTGCAGCCACGTCGGCAATGCCAGCATACATATATCCAGCACGCACAGCATGTCCTACAGCTTCGCTCTGCTTGAGGATAGGCTCATGGCTCTGTGAGTAAGGATTGCGTATCTTGGTCTTGCCACGATAGTCGAGCAGATATTTGGCTTCATCGAGATATTTCTTCTCTCCAGTCAGGGTGTAGAGGCGAGCGAGAGCCATCTCTGCTATCTGATGACCTGGCACCACCTTGGCTTGTCCATCCTTAGGACCGACTTCTCGCACCACGCAGTCAGCATATCGCTTTGCGATGTCGAGGAATTTGGTGCTTCCTGTGGCTTGATAATGAGCGCAGGCAGCGTCCACCATGTGACCGAGATTATATAGTTCGTGGCTCAATGTCTCATCTTGCTCCCAGCGCTTGTCGCCAGACCAGTTGTGCGGATGCTTAGGATTGATGGTGCGTGCGGTGTAAAGATAGCCGTCAGGCTCCTGTGCAGCAGCCACAACGTCGAGCACACTGTCGATATATGCCTTCAGTTTCTTGTCGGGATAAGTCTGGAGTATGTAGCTTGCGCCTTCGATAGTCTTATATACATCGGTGTCATCGAATGAGAAGCCCATAAACTTTGATACGTTCCATTCCTTAGTGTCCAGTCCCTTATGTCCTGGATGCTGGAGGGTGTAGGCAGCCATTTCAAAGTTCTTATAGCGGTGTTCGGTCTCGCATTTGCTGAATGCCAATGGGATAGTCACTTTGCGAGCAGCCTGCAGACGGTTTCCCCAGAAGGAGTCGTGGGCGATTTTTACGCTTGTGAAAGGTACTTGCGAGAACGGATAGCCGTTGCTCAGCGTCTTCGTTTTCTGTGCTGTGGCAGGCATGATTGCCGCCGCAGCCAGGACGATTGAGGTTAGGATAGTTTTCATTTTTTTGTTAGTTTTGGTTCTTTTTGTAGTGGTTTATTATATATCAGCCGGTAACGCGGCTGACACAGTGGCTCTTCTTGAATGAAGAATGAGGAATGAAGAATGAAGAATGGAAGTTAGTATCTGCTTTCATGCAAGGGAATAATCTCAATAATGAGCAATAATACGCAAGGCGAAGAACGTAATCCGCATTCTTCATTCATCATTCTTCATTCATCATTTTATATAAATGCGGTAATCCTTGATGGAATAAGGTGCTCCCTGCTCAGCTCTTGGGAGCAATTCGATGCCTGTGATGGTCTGCACCGCACCGAGATCGATGGTGATGCGATGAGGCATTGAGGCGCCTTTGCAGGTCTGCCAGTAGGTGCTTTCCTGTAGATCAAAGACTTTGTCAGCGGTGTTGTTGCCTTCCTGCACGTCTTCGCTGTCAGCATATTTAGCCGACCAGACCTCACGACTGAGTCTTACGCCCTTAGCATCAAGAGCATACAGTTCTGCTATTGCCACTCTTCCGTCGTTATGATGCGAAGAGAGCACTTCGATGGTGAGGTATCTACCAGTGACAGGCTTGCCGAAAGCCACTCTCTGCCAACCATTACCCGGCTTCAGTTGACCTTCTGCAGCGAGCTGGCAAGTGGAGAAGTCGAATTTGTATTTAGGATTGTCGTGAAGTCGATTCTTCTTGATATTGAGCTTGTTGAGCTCAGGATGAGCCTGCCCGAAGACAGTAGGGGCGACATTCGAGCCTGCGATGTCGAGAACGATAATCTCATTGCGTCCTTTCTTCAGCCAACAGCCAGGCAGATATAGCGTCTGCTGAGGTCCGATGTTCCAGAATCTGCCCAAGGCATGACCGTTGACATAGACCAGACCTTTGCCGAAAGACTCCATATTGATGAATGTGTCGCCCACCTTTCTGATGTTTACGTAGCCACGGAAGTAGCCTCGCAAGAAGCCGATGGTGGGATTGAATGCAGAAGCTTTGCGGAATGCTTTGAGAGCCTGCTCGTATGTGTCGGGCACGGTGCAGCTTTTCCACTGTCGTGGCTGATAATTGATGGTGCAGACTTCATTCTCTGTCGTCAGAGTGATATTGCCGATGATGCCTTTATAGTCCTTTATAGCCCTGCCGAAGTTTATTCTTCCCATGCCTTCCACTATGATGATAGCCTTCGTAGGCGCGTAGAGAGCAGGCAGTTGGAGACTTTTCTCATTCTTGGTGCGGTCGAGCTTTCCCACAAGTTGACCTCCTACAAACACCTGGGCATAGTCGTGAGCGTCCATAGTGAGAATGGCTGGCTTGTCGGTGGCTGGCAGTGTGACTTCATAAATCATGGTGCCGAAGCCAATATTCATCTCTTCGAATGTGTGGAGACCCTCAGCTACGCTGTCGATACCGCATTGCAGTGGAGCATATTCAGACAGTGTAACCCTCGGAAAACTGATGAGTGGCATTGGTGCCTTTGGCAGTTTAGGCAATTTCTCGTCAGAATATCGCTGTAGCACGTTTCTCAAGAGGTGGTATTTCTCTGTGGCTTGACCATACTCATTGATAGGAGCGTCATAGTCATAGGAAGTGACGTCAGGAGCGAAACCAGGACTGTTGGCGCCAGCCCAATGACCGAAAGAAGTGCCGCCATGCGTCATATAGAGCGAGAAAGAGATGCCTTTGCGGAGCATTTCCTCGATGCCGTCGGTCATAGCCTTGGCAGGGCGCGTCTCATGGCGTGCTCCCCATTTGTCAAACCATCCGCTCCAGAACTCAGAGCACATGAGAGGGCTGTCCGGACGCCTCTGCTTCAGTTTGCTGAATTGTGCGTCGATATTAGCGCCAGTGCCGAAGTTCATGGTCCAAAGTAGGTCGTCAAGACCATTCTTGGTGAAGTTGCTTGCCCAGTCACACTGGAAAAGAGTGAGGTCTTTGTTCCAGTTTTTGCGCACAATATCCCTGATAGCAGAGATGTAAGGCTTGTCCTCGCCGTAGCTGCCGTATTCATTCTCCACCTGCACCATTATGATAGGTCCGCCATTCTGTATGGCAAGCGGAGCCAGTTGCTCAGCCACTTTCTTCTCGAATATCTCCACTCGCTCCATGAAGTAAGGGTCTTTCTCGCGCAGTCGAATATCCTTCTTCTTCAGGAGCCACCAAGGCAGTCCGCCCATCTCCCATTCTGCACACACGTAAGGACCGGGGCGCACGATGACATAGAGGTCATTTTTCTGTGCCAAGCGACAGAAAGCGGCGATGTCATTGTTGCCTGTGAATTCAAACTGACCTTCCTTTTGCTCGTGGATATTCCAGAAGATATAGATGCAGACGGTATTCATACCGAGAGCTTTACACATTTTCATGCGGTGATCCCAATACTCTCGCGGGATGCGCGGGTAGTGTATTTCTGCTGCTTTGATGACTATCGGTTTGCCACCGATAAGGAAAGTGTTTTTACCAACTGTGAAATCTTTTGCCTTTGCCATGCCATCTGGTGTGAAAACAAAAGCCATCAGCAGGGCAAAGATTATGCTTGTAAATCTATTCATTGCGAATATAGGGAAAAGAGTGTAATGCGTTATTAAATAATAATGTGGATGCAAAGGTAACTAAAAAAAGTGTAATACATACAATTCGCAATGCTATTTTTATGGTGTAGGTCGTTAAAACTTTGCTTTTCGCTTGAAAATCATTTGCCTTTCGCTTGAAAATCATTTGCCTCCATACTTGAAATCATTTGCCTTCATGCTTCAAACCTTGCATTCCCGGGTCGCTTTAATTCACTCGAATATACTCCCCGACCTACTAAAGCCTTGTCCGCTATACAGCCATTTTAAATCAAGAAGGGAGTGGGGGAGATGAGTAAAATGTCCTATTTTCCCGTTTGTGGGAGTGATATAAAAAACGGCTTTGCAAAGAATTGATAATCAAAGCGTTGCAATAGCATAGTTTTTACGGTGTAATAACATAGCTTTTACAGTGTAATAACATAGCTTTTACAGTGTAATATCTATGCTTTTACAATGTAATATCTAAGGTATTGCAAAATGATAGCTTTGTAATCTGCTTTTTGTCCTATTTTTCCTTTGCTCTTCCTTGCTGGGTATGAAATATCAATAAATAAAAATAAATAAAAAAAAGTTGTTGGTTTTGGGTTGTTGGTGTTCGGTAAGTTACTTATATACTATCTTAGACCAAATACCGATCACCAGCAACCCACAACCATTTCTTTCTTGTTTTTTTATATATTTTTCTTTATTGATATTTTCTATCAGTAAGGAAAGTCCAGTAAATTTTTCTTTATTGATATTTAGAAATCCAAGCATCAAAAGTATAGAAACAAAAAAAAGAGATACTCGAAAGTATCTCTTTTTGCGCTCCAGGATGGGCTTGAACCAACGACCCCCTGATTAACAGTCAGGTGCTCTAACCAACTGAGCTACTGAAGCAATCTTTTGTTAAGATTACAACTCATTTCCGAATTGCGATGCAAAGGTACAACGTTTTTTTTATTCCACCAAATTTTTCCGCTATTTTTTTTCATTTTTTTTGAAAAAAGTGCGTTTTTCAGTGTTTTTATGCGTTTTTAAGCCAAAAAATAGTGTTTCTTCTGACTTTTTTCTTACTTTTGTACTCAGAACAATTAAACCCATAGAAAATGAGAAAAAGTGTGATAATGCTGCTTTTGCTCGCCGTTGGCATTGCTGGCAGCGCACAAAAGAAGAACCACAACTATGACGTGGCGCGTAATCTTGATATATTTACCGCCATCTACAAGAATCTTGACATGATGTATGTCGATACGCTCAATGCATCGGAAGTGGTGGGAACGGGAATCAGAGCCATGCTGAAATCGCTCGATCCATATACGGAATACTACGCGCCCGAACAAGTAAAGGACTTGAAGACGATGCTTACAGGCAAGTATGCGGGCATTGGTGCGATCATCCGCTTTAATCTGAAGACTGGAAATTCTTGCATCGACGAGCCGTATGAAGGAATGCCTGCCGCTGAAGTGGGACTGCAGAAGGGCGACGAGATACTTGCCATAGATGATTCCACAATGCAGGGAAAGGGCAATGAATACGTGTCAAACCATCTAAGGGGCGATGCCGGTTCCACCTTTCTTATAAAGATAAAGAGACCTTCCACCGGAAAAATAATGAAAATGAAGGTCACAAGACGCGCTATCCAGTTGCCTGCAGTACCTTATTATGGTATGATGGGCGATGGAGTAGGCTACATTGCACTGAGTCAATTTACCGAAAACTGCGCCAGAGACGTGCGCCGAGCATTCGTGGACTTGCGCTCGCAGGGCCTCAAAGGACTCGTCTTCGACCTTAGAAATAATGGAGGCGGCTCACTGCAGGAGGCTGTCAAGATAGTAAATATGTTTGTGCCGAAAGGTATTACCCTCGTTACGACGAGAGGAAAGATAAAGCGTGCCAACCATGATTACGTCACCACTCAGGAGCCTATCGACACGGTAATGCCGCTCGTGGTGCTGGTCAATGGCAATTCAGCTTCGGCAAGCGAGATAACAGCCGGCTCATTGCAGGACCTCGACCGCGCTATAATATTCGGTACGCGCACGTTTGGAAAAGGATTGGTGCAGTTGCCGATGGATCTTCCGCATAATGCGAGCATGAAACTCACCACTGCAAAGTACTATATACCGAGTGGACGTTGCATCCAAGCCATCAACTATAAGCACTCAGGAGGTGGATATACAGAGCATATACCCGACTCGCTGACTCATGTATTCCATACAAGGGCAGGACGGGAAGTACGTGATGGAGGCGGCATAAAGCCAGACGTGACCCTTGCTGCAGACACATTGCCTAATATTGTGGCTTATCTCTTCGGCGCCGGACTCGACTCTACCAACGTGGCAACGGAGTGGGTGGTGGATTATATCGCCCGTCATCCTAAGATTGCAAGTGAGGATAAGTTTGTCATCACAGATGCAGAATATGAGGATTTCAAGGAAAAAGTGGTGAAAGCAGGCTTCAAATACGACCGCGAAACAGGAAAATATCTTGAGGACTTAGTGAAAATGGCTAAGTTTGAGGGATACTATGAGGATGCCGCGCCGGAGTTTGAAGCACTTAGAAAGAAGCTCAAGCACGACCTTTCGCGCGAACTTGACCGCCACTCCAAGGACATCCGCAGCGCTCTCGAAATGGATATCCTGCCAGCATACTATTTCCAGCGTGGCGCTTTAGCACATCAGTTGCGCGGCGATAAGCAGGCTTTGGCAGCCAAAAAACTTATACTTGAGGGCAAAGCAGACCCGCTTTCTGACGCAAAATGATAGGACTGAAAGGAGCGCTGTTTATCCTCCTTTTCTGGCTGATTGACTGATAAATACGATTATTCGATTGCCTTTTATTGTTTTTCTCTTTTATTTTATCACTTTTTTGTGAAAAGATTTGGATATTTGAGAAAAATTTACTAATTTTGCAATCGTTCAGTGGAATGAGGAACTCCGGCGAGAGTTCCTCATTCTTTTATTAGGTGGCTATAAAGAAAAATCACCACCTTTAATTAAGAGAGAAAATAATGATAGACAAAAACGTTGTTAAGACTTTAGTTTCGGAATGGCTCCAAGGTAAGGAGTACTTCCTGGTAGATGTAGAGGTTAGCCCTGATGACCGCATCGTAGTAGAGATAGACCATGCAGAAGGTGTGTGGATTGAGGATTGTGTAGCCCTCAGCCGCTTCATCGAAGAGCATCTCAGCCGTGATGAAGAGGACTATGAACTCGAAGTCGGAAGCGCTGGTCTCGGTATGCCTTTCAAGGTAGAACAGCAGTATATCAACTGCATCGGTAAGGAGGTGGAAGTACTTTCTGCCGAAGGAAAGAAGATTACAGGCACTCTGAAGAGCGTGGAAGGAAGAACTTTCGTGGTTTCTACCAAGGAAAAGCAGAAAGTGGAAGGGAAAAAACGCCCAGTGCTCGTGGACGTGGATATGCAATTCTCCATGGACGAGGTGAAATACTGTAAGTATCTCATTAGCTTCAAATAAGAGAATAATGCTGGTTTCCGCTCGCCGGAGACCGTAGAAGAGACGATTCAAGCATGGCTTGCCTGCTCGGACGCAGCTTCTTTTTTATATGAAAAATAAAAATATAATATAATGGCAACAAAAGCAACAGATTTACAACCAAACATGATCGAGACCTTCAAGGAGTTTAAGGACACCAAGAATATCGATCGCACCACACTCGTAAGTGTGCTGGAAGAAAGTTTCCGTAACGTTATTGCCAAAATTTTCGGTAGTGACGAGAATTTCGACGTTATCGTAAACCCTGACAAGGGCGACTTCGAAATCTATCGTAACCGTATCGTTGTGGCTGACGGAGAAGTGGAAGATGAAAACAAACAAATCGCTCTCAAAGAGGCTCAGAAGATTGAAGCTGACTATGAAGTGGGTGAAGAAGTGTCTGAACGCGTAGATTTCGCTAAGTTCGGACGCCGCGCTATCCTCAACCTTCGTCAGACTCTTGCTTCTAAGATTCTCGAACTTGAGCACGACAACCTTTATAATAAATATAAGGATCGTGTGGGAGAAATCATCTCAGGCGAGGTGTATCAGACATGGAAGCGTGAGGTGCTCATCGTGGATGATGACAATAATGAGCTCATTCTCCCTAAGTCAGAGCAGATTCCGCAAGACCAGTACCGCAAAGGCGAGACCATCAAGGCTGTCATCGCTCGTGTGGATAATGAAAACAACAATCCTAAGATTATACTTTCCCGTACCAGTCCGCTCTTCCTTCAGCGTCTCCTCGAAGCTGAAGTGCCTGAAATCGCAGAGGGACTTATCGCTATCCGCAAGATAGCACGTCTCCCAGGAGAGCGCGCTAAGGTGGCTGTAGAAAGCTTCGACGAGCGTATCGACCCAGTAGGTGCTTGCGTCGGCGTAAAGGGAAGCCGCGTTCATGGTATCGTTCGTGAGCTTTGCAACGAGAATATGGACGTAATCAACTACACATCAAATACAAAACTCTTCATTCAGCGTGCGCTCGCTCCTGCCCGTATCAATAGCATCAACCTCAATGATGAGGAAAAGAAGGCAGAAGTATATCTCCTTCCGGAGGAAGTAAGCCTCGCTATCGGACGTGGAGGACAGAACATTAAGCTCGCTTCCATGCTGACAGAATATACCATTGACGTATTCCGCGACCTCGGTGATGATGAGGATAGCGACGATATCTACCTCGAAGAATTCTCTGACGAAATCGACCAGTGGGTTATTGATGCCATCAAGTCTATAGGCCTTGACACTGCTAAGAGCGTGCTGAATGCTCCACGTGAGATGCTTATCGCTAAGGCTGACCTTGAAGAAGAGACTGTGGACCACGTGCTGGAGGTGCTTCGCGCTGAGTTCGAAAAGTAATAATCGTCGTAATTCCTAATCTAAGAGTAAATGAGTATAAGACTAAATAAAGCAATTAAAGAACTCAACATCGGACTGCAAACCGCTGTTGAATTTCTCGCAAAGCGACCCGAACTTGGCGAGGTGAAGCCTGAACCGACATGCAAAATTTCTGAAGAGCAGTATGAGGCGCTGTCCAATGCCTTTGCAAAGGATAAGGAAGTGCGCACACAAGCTGAAAAACTGTTCCAGAAAAAGCCTAAGGATCAGAAAGAGAAAAAGGAACAAAAGGAGGAAAAATCCCCTGAAAAGAAAGAAAAATCTGCTCCAAGAGAGACTGTACGACAAGAGTACAAACCGCTCGGAAAAATTGATCTCGATGCCATCAATGGCAAAAAAGCAGAGCCTAAAAAGGCTGAAAAGCCTGTAGAGGAAAAGAAACCTGAACCAAAACCTGAACCTAAGCCAGAGAAAAAGGTGGAACAACCTAAGCCAACTCCTGCTCCTGTAGCAGAGAAAAAGGTGGAACAGCCTAAGCCTGCTCCTGCTCCTGTAGTGGAGAAAAAAGAGGAACCTAAGCCTGCAGCACCTGCTGTCGAGGCTGCTAAGCCAGCTCCTGTAGCTGAGGTACCTAAGACTTCTGCTCCTAAAGTCGAAGTTTTCACCACTCATAGTGAGCGTAAACTCGTAGGACAGAGAATGAATGTTGTAGGTAAAATCGACCTCGATGCACTCAATCAGAGCACTCGTCCGAAGAAGAAAACTAAGGAAGAGAGACGCAAAGAGCGCGAAGAAAAGGCACAGCAGAACCGCGGAGGACAGCAAGGTGGTAATGGCGAGAAGAAGAAACGCAACCGAATCAATAAGGAACGCGTGGATATCAATGCCGCTGCTAACCAGCCTCAGGGTAACGGAAAAGGCAAAAATGCCAAGAATGCTGCCAATAACCAGAACCAACAGGGCGGTAAAGGCAAGAACAAAAATAAGAACCGTAACCAGAATAAGCCACAGGAGGTCAACGAAGAAGACGTTGCACGCCAGGTAAAGGAGACGCTCGCACGACTCACTTCTAAGTCTTCACAGAACAAGAAGGGCGCTAAATACCGTAAGGAAAAGCGTGATGCCGCTGCAGAACGCCGTGATGAGGAACTCCTCGAACAGGAAATGGGCGAAAAGGTACTGAAGCTTACAGAGTTTGTTACTGTTTCAGAACTTGCCACTATGATGGATGTTCCAGTCACAAAGCTTATCGGTACACTCATGTCTATCGGTGTTATGGTAAGTATCAATCAGAGATTGGACGCTGAAACCATCAATATCGTAGCTGAAGAGTTCGGTTTCACAACTGAATATGTCAGCGCTGAAGTACAGGAAGCTGTGCAAGAAGCTGAGGATGACGAGAATGATCTCGTGCCACGTGCTCCTATCGTTACCGTAATGGGACACGTTGACCATGGTAAGACCTCGCTCCTCGACTATATCCGACAGACAAATGTCATTGCTGGAGAGGCAGGCGGTATCACTCAGCACATCGGTGCTTACAACGTAAAGCTCGATGATGGACGCCGTATTACTTTCCTTGATACCCCTGGTCACGAAGCTTTCACAGCCATGCGTGCACGTGGTACTCAGGTGACCGATATCGCTATCATCATCATTGCCGCTGATGACTCCATCATGCCTACCACTAAGGAGGCTATCGCTCATGCGCAAGCAGCGAACGTTCCGATGGTTTTCGCAATCAATAAGATTGATAAGCCGGGTGCGAACCCTGACAAAATACGTCAGGACCTCGCTTCTATGAACCTCCTTGTAGAGGAATGGGGCGGTAAATATCAGTGCCAGGAAATCAGTGCCAAGAAGGGTACTGGCGTCGATGAGCTTCTCGAAAAGGTGCTCCTTGAGGCTGAAATGCTCGATCTGAAGGCTAATCCTAACCGTAAGGCAACAGGTTCTGTCATTGAGGCATCGCTCGATAAGGGACGTGGTTACGTGGCTACTTTGCTCGTAAGCAATGGTACTCTCAAGATGGGAGACATCGTAATTGCCGGCACTTACTATGGTCGTGTGAAGGCATTGTTCAATGAACGTAACCAGCGCATCGACAATGTGAAGCCTGCTGAGCCAGCTATTATCCTCGGACTCAATGGTGCACCAAGCGCAGGTGACTCTTTCCACGTCATGAATACTGAGCAGGAAGCAAAGGAAATCGCAAACAAGCGACTCCAGTTGCAGCGTGAACAGAGCCTCAGAACTACCAAAGTAGTCGGTCTTGAGGAGATTGCTCACCGCATCGCACTTGGTGAATTCCACGTGCTCAACCTCATTGTCAAGGCTGATACCCAGGGTTCTGTCGAGGCACTCACCGACTCTTTCATCAAGCTTTCTACCGAAAAGATTCAGGTCAACGTCATTCAGGGCGCGGTAGGTCAGATTTCCGAGAACGATGTAATGCTCGCTTCTGCTGCAGAAAACTCCATTATCATCGGCTTTAATGTACGTCCTTCTGCCGCTGCCAAGAAGGTGGCTGAGCAGCATGGCGTGGAAATCAACACCTATTCTGTCATCTATGACGCTATCGATGATATCACTTCTGTAATGGAAGGTATGCTTGATAAGGTCAAGAAGGAAGTTGTCACAGGTCAGGTCGAGGTTCGTGAGGTCTATAAGATTAGTAAGGTGGGTACTGTTGCTGGTGCAATGGTCACCGAAGGCAAGGTACACCGCTCTGACAAGGCTCGCGTTATCCGTGATGGTATCGTGATTCATACTGCTGAAATCAATGCTCTCAAGCGCTTTAAGGATGATGTTAAGGAGGTTGCCACTAACTTCGAGTGTGGTATTTCCCTCGTCAACTTCAATGATATCCAGCAGGGTGATATCCTCGAGACATTCATGGAAATCGAGGTTAAGCAGTCTCTCTAATGCTTATAGGCAGGCTCTGAGGCGCTGAAAGGTAAGCTTTTCCAAGAGGAATGTTATGTCTTTCCCAAGGATAAGCGAACTTTTCCAAAAGGGATTACCAAGCTTTCCGACTCAGCGAAGCAGTCTCTGCCAAGCCAAAAACAAGGAAATCTAATAACAAAATAATATGAATCACCCAGTTATATCTTATATATATGCAGGTTATCTCCTTTATATATATAAGGAGTAACTGGGTGATTTTCTTTCTATAACTATGAAAAAAACAATTCAGATTATTCTTTTAGCCCTCGTCATGCTGATGAATGGCATGATGGCAATGGCGCAGTCGTTCGATGAATACTTCGAAGACAACACTCTCCGCCTTGATTATATCTTTGCTGGAAATGCGAAAGTGCAGAGTATTTACCTTGAAGACCTGAAGAAACAGGACCGCTGGGCAGGCAGAAAAAATCGTCTTGCGGAGAAGTTTCTCAATGGTAACGGACAAGTGACCGTGCGTGATCACGCCACTCAGAAGGTGATTTATGTCACCACTTTCTCTTCTCTTTTCCAGGAATGGATACAGGATAAGGAGGCAAAATCCGTAAATAGAGCATTTGAAACCAGTTATAATGTGCCATTCCCAAAGGCTTCTATCGACGTGACTGTGACCCTTACAGACTGCCATCACAAGGTTATCGCCTCAATGACGCATACCGTTGATCCTAAGGATATTCTGATAAGACACGTAGGAAAGAATGGTATTCCTTTCCGATATATATGGAAAGGCAATCCTGATGTGCAGGGTGCAGCAAACAAAGGCGAAGCGGACATCACTGGATGCGTGGATTTTGCCATCCTTGCAGAAGGCTATACCGAGGCTCAGATGGACAAATTCTACGCTGATTGCGAGAGAAGTGTAGAGGCATTGTTTGAGCGCGAGCCTTTCAAGTCATTGAAAAATAAATTCAATGTAGTAGCTGTCGCAGCCCCATCTCTCGAATCTGGTCCAAGCGTACCGCACAGTAATGTGTGGAATGTCACTGCTGCATCCACCAATTATGATACCTTCTATAGCCAGAGATACCTGACTACAAAGAATATGCACAGAGTGTATGACCTCCTTTCAGGTGTTCCTTTCGAGCATATCATGGTGCTTGTCAATAGTGATATCTATGGTGGTGGCGGCATTTATAATCAGGTTACCGTCGCTACAAGCGACCATCCTACCTTCAAGCAGGTCTTTGTGCATGAGTTCGGACACTCTTACGGCGGTCTGGGCGACGAGTATGCTTACGATGATATGGATGAAATATGGTACCCATCTGACGTCGAACCTTGGGAGCCAAACCTCACTACGCTGAAGGATTTCAGCAAGAAATGGGCTGACTTGATGCCAAAGAATCAGCCTATCCCGACACCTCTCGACCCTACTGTGCCAGATAAAAAGGACGTGGACCTCAACAATGCCAAGCAGATGGCTAAGCTCAATGCTTGCACTCAGGTGGTAGGAGTATTTGAAGGCGCTGGCTATCAGTCCAAAGGATGTTACCGTCCGGCTCAGGAATGCCGTATGAAAATCAATGAAGTTCAGGATTTCTGCCCGGTATGTGCCCGTGCAATAAGAAGAATTACTGACTTCTATACATCAAAATAATATGTAGTCAGAATGTGAAATCCAAGCTTTTACATTGTAAATCGAAACCTTTTACATTGTAAATCGAAAGCTTTCACATCGTGAACCCAATAAGGGAAATACAGGTTTGCAATCTACCAAAGGAGCCAATCCAAAGGATGCAAACCTGCATTTTCCTTTTTTCGTTTTCCATTTTTTGATATAAAGCCCTAAGGCTTTTGGCAATTCCAAATAATTTGAGTAATTTTGTACCCTAAAATATAAGTAATACAAATGTCAGAAAAGAATGAATATGTCAAGCAAGTGGCTGAACAGAAATATGAATACGGCTTCACTACTGACGTACATACGGAAATAATACCTGTAGGACTTACCGAAGAGGTGGTAAGACTCATCTCTGCCAAGAAGGGAGAGCCCGACTGGATGCTGGAGTTTCGTCTCAAAGCATTCCGTCATTGGCAGACTCTTGAGCAGCCTACATGGGCACATGTCAATGTGCCGCCTATTGATTATCAGGGAATTTCTTATTATGCAGACCCTTTGGCAAAGAAACCAGTCAATAAAGAGATTGACCCTGAGCTCGAAAAGACGTTCGACAAACTCGGTATTCCTCTCGAAGAGCGACTCGCTCTCAGCGGTACTGCCGTGGATGCCATCATGGATTCCGTCTCAGTAAAGACCACTTACAAGGATGAACTCAAGAAGAAAGGCATCATCTTCATGTCTGTCGGAGAGGCGATAAAGGAGCATCCTGACCTCGTGAAGAAATATCTCGGCACGGTAGTGTCCTACCGCGACAATTTCTTTGCTGCGCTCAACTCTGCCGTTTTCTCTGATGGCTCATTCGTGTATATCCCTAAAGGCGTACGTTGCCCGATGGAATTGAGCTCTTATTTCCGCATCAATGCGAGAAATACAGGTCAGTTTGAGCGTACTCTCATCATCGCTGACGACGATTCTTACGTCTCTTATCTGGAGGGATGTACTGCTCCGATGCGTGATGAAAACCAGCTTCACGCCGCTATCGTCGAGATTATCGTCAATGATAGGGCTGAGGTGAAGTATTCTACAGTGCAAAACTGGTACCCTGGAGACGAGAATGGAAAGGGTGGTGTGCTCAATCTCGTCACCAAGCGTGGCGAACTTAGAGGTGAGAGCTCTAAGCTTTCATGGACTCAAGTCGAGACTGGTTCTGCAATTACCTGGAAATATCCTTCCTGCGTACTGCGTGGAGACAACTCAGTGGCTGAGTTCTATTCCGTTGCTGTCACAAATAATTATCAGGAAGCCGATACCGGCACCAAGATGATTCACATCGGAAAGAACACCAAATCGACGATTATCTCAAAGGGAATATCAGCCGGTCATTCGCAGAATTCATATCGCGGACTGGTTCGTGCCACATCAAATGCGGACAATGCGCGAAATTATTCTTCATGCGACTCGCTCCTTCTCGGTTCGGAATGCGGCGCCCATACCTTCCCATATATGGATGTCCACAATGACACTGCCGTCTTCGAGCATGAAGCCACTACGTCAAAAATCAGTGAGGACCAGCTCTTCTACTGTCAGCAGCGTGGTATTCCTATGGAGCAGGCTGTGGGACTCATCGTCAATGGCTATGCTAAGGAAGTGCTCCAGAAGCTCCCTATGGAGTTCGCAGTTGAGGCTCAGAAACTCCTCGCTGTCTCTCTTGAGGGCACAGTGGGATAAAAAGGGCAGTAGAAAGCCCCGATATTCGCCATTTCACAGGCGGATAAAACAGATAAATAATATACATACAATATGTTAGAAGTAAAGAATCTTCACGCCAGAATAGGCGACAAAGAAATATTAAAGGGCATCAATCTCACTATCGGTGACGGTGAGGTGCATGCTATTATGGGTCCTAACGGATCAGGAAAATCCACTCTCAGCGCTGTCCTCGTGGGCAATCCTCTGTATGAGGTCACTGAGGGTGAAGCATGGTACAATGGTAAAAACCTTCTTGAGATGAAGCCAGAAGATCGTGCCCACGAAGGCCTCTTCCTCTCTTTCCAGTATCCTGTGGAGATACCGGGCGTGTCAATGACCAATTTTATGAAGGCTGCTATCAATGAAAAGCGTAAATATCAGGGTCTCGAGCCTCTCACCGCTGGCGAGTTTATCAAGCTCATGAAGGCGAAGAGAGAGATTGTTCAGCTCGATTCCAAATTGGCTAACCGCAGCGTAAACGAAGGTTTCTCCGGCGGTGAGAAGAAGCGCAACGAGATATTCCAGATGGCTATGCTCGAGCCTACCTTGTCTATTCTCGACGAGACAGACTCTGGTCTCGACGTGGATGCTATGCGCATAGTCGCTGAAGGTGTCAATATGCTCCATACGGAGAAGACAAGCACCATCGTGATTACTCACTATGAGCGACTCCTCGACATGATAAAGCCAAGCGTAATCCATGTGCTTTGGAATGGTAAGATAGTGAAGACTGCTGGTCCGGAACTCGCTAAGGAGATCGAGACACGCGGTTATGACTGGATTAAACAGGAAGTGACAAATGGGTAGTGCTCAGCAATATATAGATATTTTCAATCAATGCAGGGACATGATATGCAAGCATAGTTCGGCATTGATGAACTCCAAGCGCGACGAAGCGTTTGAGGCTTTCCAGCGTGTGGGCTTTCCCACGAAGAAGGTAGAGAGGTATAAATACACCGACATCGAGGCTCTCTTTGCTCCAAACTACGGCCTTAACCTCAATCGCTTTGACATTCCAGTAAATCCTTACGATGCTTTCAAGTGTGATGTGCCTAATATGAGCACTTCGCTCTATTTCGTCGTGAATGATGCCTTCTACAAGAAAGCCCTTCCAAAGGCAGAACTTCCAGAAGACGTATTCGTGGGTAGTCTCGCTGATTTCTCGGCTCATGCGGCTTTTGGCAAAGTGAGCGCCATGTATTGCCAGTTGGCTGACGACAAGGATGCCATTACTTCGCTCAATACCATGCTTGCTCAGGATGCTCTGCTGATATATTTCCCGAAGGGAGTAAAGGTGGATCGCACCCTTCAAGTGATAAATATCCTTCGCTCTGACGTTGACCTTATGGTCAATCGCCGCGTGCTTATTTACCTCGAAGACCGTGCTGACGCAAGAATACTCTTCTGCGACCACGCCGCTGACGACCGCAATTTCCTCACCACTCAGGTAGTGGAAGTGATGGTAGGCGATGGCGCTCACCTCGATATGACTTGCCTTGAGGAGACTCATTATAAGAATGTACGCGTAAGCAATGTGTATATCCATCAGCAGGCAAACTCCCGTGTGGATCATAATGTCATCACATTGCATAATGGTGTGACGCGTAATCGCACCGACCTCGTATTCTCTGGTGAGGGTGCTGAATGCTATATGAATGGTTGCACCATTGAGGATAGACAGCAGCATGTGGACAATAACACGCTTATCGACCATCGCGTGCCACATTGTTCTTCGCAAGAGCTATATAAATATGTGGTTGACGGGCAGGCTGTTGGAGCCTTTGCAGGTCGTGTGCTTGTGCGTAAAGATGCTCAGAAGACGGCTTCACAGATGACAAACCAGAATCTTTGCGCCACTAAGCAGGCGCGTATGTTCACCCAACCGATGCTTGAAATCTATGCGGATGACGTGAAGTGTGCCCACGGCTCTACGGTGGGACAGCTCAATGACAAGGCTCTCTTCTATATGCAGCAGCGTGGCATCTCCCTCGAAGAGGCGAGAATGCTTCTCCAGACCGCATTCGTTGGCGAGGTAATCGACCGCATTCAGATGGCGCCATTGCGTGATCGTCTCCATCATCTTGTGGAAAAGCGTTTCCGTGGTGAGCTTTCCAAGTGTGAAGGTTGTAAGCTTTGCAAGTAACACGTATATAGGGAATAGGAAATAGATAATAGGGAATAGGAGATTAGACTAAGAACCTGAGCGTTAAACCTCAAGAGTATAGTCTAATCTCCTATTCCCTATTATCTATTCCCTATTCCCTATTTACTATTCCTTATCCCCTAAACACTCCTTAGCCTTCAAGCAAGCCACACCACACCAAATCAAAGAAGGAATCAAAAGAGGAAGATTATTGAGAGTGATAAGCACCGCACCAAAAGCCATCTGCGCCTTTAACAGTGCCCAAGTCTGTGCTGGATTCACCTCTATCTCCAGTTCTTTACTGTAGATTGCTGCCACTCTCGCCAGCATCTTTTCCCCGAAAGTCTTTGCCTCGGCGAGGTATCTGCTGGCTTTACTTACGAGTGAAGCCATTACGTTGGTGTCCATTGTTGCACCTTTCTTCATGATTACCGAACCGTTATTCATCATCATCTGACCATTGTTCGCACCCATTGTAGCATTCTTTTTCATAATAGTATCTGTTTTATTTGTTATTATTCTCGTTTATTTCCCGCTTATTGCGGTGATATTTGTATCTGGGTGCAAAGTTAGTGTCTGAGTGTGCACAAACAGTTCAACGCAACATTTTCGCAGTTAAATGTAGTTAAGGTTTAATTATATTTAACTTAAAATAAGTAAATAGAGTATTTTCGACCCTCTTCACTCCATTTTTTTGTATCTATTTTTCTTTGTTTTTTCTTGGTGATTTGCAAAGAATAGTTTATCTTTGCCAATGAATTAAGTAGAAAGAAAGGATTTTATATGGCTGCAACGGTTTTAAATGATGCTCAGATTGACATCCTTAATATGATGCGATGGGTTAAGAGTGATGAGACCTTGAGCGATCTCAAACAGGCAATATCCGATTTCTTTGCAAAAAAGGCAAAGGAAGAAATGGATGCCATGTGGGACAATGGCACTATGACTCAAGAAAAGTTCGACAGTTTTGCCACCCTTCATGAGAGAACTCCTTATCGTAGATGAATATTGTAATAGACACAAATTGCCTCATCATGGCAATATCGGCACGCAATGAGTACTATCAAGCATGGCAAGACTTCCTTGATGGTAAATATGTTATGTGCATTAGCAATGAGATAATTGAAGAGTATTCAGAGGTCATTGCGAGGAATATCTCTCCATTGATGTCTGAATTGATAGTTTCAGCAATCTTGAATCGTCGAAATGTAAAGATGGTTTCTCCGTCTTATGCTTTTCATTTGATAAAAGCTGATGAAGATGATAATAAGTTTGTAGATTGTGCCATAGTTTCAAATGCAAAGTATGTTGTAACGCATGATCACCATTTCAATGTGTTACATGATATACCTTTTCCGAAGGTTGAAATAATTACTCTCAAAGCCTTTCTTGAGGATTTGAAAAGACTGTAACTGTGCTTTTCGCATAAATAATTGCTTTTGTAATTGTAGGAAAAACAGAACAAAAGCAAGACAGCAAAGCCATTATTTAGCAATATCAAAGCTTTCACATCGCAATAACATAGCTTTTACCTCCTAATATCATAGTTATTGCATCGTAAAAGCATAGATATTAGGACGTAAAAACTATGCTTTTGTAACATATTGAATATCAATATATTACAAGACTGCTTTGCCACACCTGTTCTAATACGGAAAAATAGACCAATTTTCTCTGCTACATCATATTGCAAAGCCAAAAGCCATTGACATCAGAATTGCTTGTGATAACATTTGATAATCATCTTTATATCAGTGTGTTAAGTGCTAATACAGTCACTTTTCCCCTTTTGGGAAAAATCAATCCCCGATTTTTGCATACCTTAATATTTTTCTGTAACTTTGCATCCTGATACACCTAACACAAGGAAAAGATAATGGCAAACTACGATATAAATAAAATTAGAGCGGATTTCCCTATCCTCTCACGCGAGGTTTATGGCAAACCTCTCGTATATCTCGACAATGGAGCTACCACTCAGAAGCCCCTTTGCGTCCTCGACGCTATGCGTGAGGAGTATCTCAACGTCAATGCCAATGTGCATAGAGGCGTGCATTACCTCTCTCAGCAGGCGACAGACCTTCATGAAGCTGCGCGCGAGAAGGTCAGACAGTTTATCAATGCTGATAAAATTCAGGAGATTATCTTCACACGAGGCACCACGGAGAGCATGAATCTCGTAGCAAGTTCCTTCTCTGATTCTTTCCTTAAGGAAGGCGACGAGGTCATTATCTCCACTATGGAGCACCATTCCAATATCGTGCCTTGGCAGCTGCAGGGACTCAAGAAAGGCATTCGCCTCCGCGTTATTCCTATGTCTGACGAAGGCGTACTCGACCTCGATGCTTTCGATTCCATGCTCAATGAGCGCACTAAGCTCGTCAGCGTGGCGCATGTCAGCAATGTCCTCGGCACTGTAAACCCTGTTAAAGAGATTATCCGCCGCGCACACCAGCATGACATACCTGTCCTTGTCGATGGCGCACAGAGCGCTCCGCATATCCATGTCGATGTGAAAGACCTCGACTGTGATTTCTTTGCATTCTCCGGACATAAGATGTACGGTCCTACTGGCATCGGTGTGCTCTACGGAAAAGAGAAATGGCTGGAGAAAATGGTGCCATATCAGGGTGGGGGAGAGATGATTGGTACGGTGACTTTCGAGAAAACAACCTATGCCGAACTGCCGTTCAAATTCGAGGCTGGCACGCCTGACTATGTGGCTACTCATGGACTTGCACGCGCTATAGACTATATGCTCGACCTCGGTATTGATAATATCACTGCCCATGAGCGTGAACTGACACGCTATGCAATGGAGAAGATGCAGCAGATTCCGGGCATGAAAATCTTCGGAACGGCACCTGATAAGGATGCTGTCATCAGTTTCCTCGTCGGTGATATCCATCATCTTGATATGGGAACACTGCTCGATCGCCTCGGCATTGCTGTTCGTACTGGTCACCATTGCGCTGAGCCACTTATGCACCGTCTTGGCATTCAGGGCACGGTACGCGCATCCTTTGCTCTCTATAACACTAAAGAGGAAATCGATACTCTTGTCGCTGGAATAGAGAGAGTTAGTAAGATGTTCTAAATTTGTTGTTTAGTTGTTTTGTTGTTTAGTTGTTTGGTTGATAGAATTAAAATGAAGGCTGGACTGTCGAACAACAAAACAACCAAACAACAAAACAACCAAACAACAAAACTATGTCTTCCAACCCCAAACTAAGCATATTAGAAATGCACCGCCTCACAGTGGAGGAGTTTCAAAAGTCAAAGAAACTGCCCCTCATTGTGGTGCTTGATGACGTCCGTTCGCTGTATAATGTAGGCAGCGTATTCCGCACAAGCGATGCTTTTCGTGTGGAGAGCATATATCTTTGTGGCATCACCGCTACGCCATATCCTGTCGATGAGGCTCATGTCACAGACCCTTCTGCCCTTCAGACGGCAAGGGAATGCACACTGAAAGCACAGCAGGAAATTCACAAGACAGCTCTCGGAGCAGAAGATAGCGTAGATTGGAAGTATTTCCCTACCGCTCTCGAAGCTCTCAAGTCGCTCCATCAGCAGGGCTATGAGGTACTTGCAGTAGAGCAATGTCACGGTTCCACCATGCTCAATGATTTCCGACCAGAGGAAGGAAAGAAGTATGCCGTAATCCTCGGAAATGAAGTAAAAGGCGTACATCAAGAGGTTATTGACCATTGCGACGGCTGTCTCGAAATCCCGCAGTACGGCACCAAGCACTCCCTCAATGTCTCCACCACGGCAGGCATCATCGTCTGGTCCTTCGCGAAATAAGGACTCCCGCCCCCGTGTCCGCCGCGTTACCGGCGGATATAAGCAAGAATAAGAATAAATAATCCCAACGGCGTCAGCCATTCTTCATTCCTCATTCTTCATTCTTCATTTAAGAAGAGCCACCGTGTCCGCCGCGTTACCGGCGGATATTTCCCCCACCCCCAAAGAAATGCTCCTGAATAAATACTACGAATCCAAAATAGAAGCCGGTTGCGACGAAGCAGGAAGAGGCTGTTTGGCAGGTCCCGTCTTTGCCGCGGCAGTCATATTGCCCGACGATTATGTCAATGAGACCCTCAATGATTCCAAGCAGCTATCCGAGAAGAAGCGCTATCTCCTTCGAGAGCAGATAGAGCGTGATGCCCTCGCATGGGCTGTTGGCGTCGTCACTGCACAGGAAATAGACCATATCAACATCCTAAACGCCTCCATCCTCGCTATGCACCGCGCCCTCGATCGTCTCTCCCTACGTCCCGAAGCCGTAATAGTGGATGGCAACAAGTTCAAGCCATACATCCCTTTCGCCACCCTCTCCCCGGAAGAAAGAGCCGCCGCCATCTCTCAGAGCGTCACCGCCACAGTGTCAGCCGCGTCACTGGCTGATATGATATCATCCCCCCTCCCCAGCACCACGATAGTAAAAGGCGACGGAAAGTACCTATCCATAGCGGCAGCCTCCATCCTGGCAAAGACCTACCGTGATGATTTCATGAAGCAGATAGACGAGGAATATCCAGCCTACCAGTGGAAAAAGAACAAAGGCTACCCTACAAAAGCCCACTACGCCGCCATCAGAGAGCATGGACCATCACCATACCACCGCCTCACTTTCGCAGGAGTAGTGGATAGACAACTCACCATCGACTTTGGAAAAGAATGAGACACGACCACCTCAAAAGAGAACTCGACCTTCTGCTCCTGCTAATACAGAACAGACATTACACCACTGACGAGATATGCAAAGAAGTAGGCATATCCCGAAGATCTCTCTATTACTACATTGACTTCTTCCGTCAGTCTGGTTTTGTCATCGAAAAGCATAAGCAATACTATTTTATCTCACGTGAATCTCCATTCTTCAAGGAGATTTTCGACCTCGTTCAGTTCACTGATGAGGAAGCTGTACTTATGCGTCAACTGCTGGAAAACAGTGAGATAAAGACGATACGCATGAAGGAACTGTCCCAAAAACTGGAGCGTTTCTATGACTTCCGCATCCTCCAAAATGAGAAAATGAGAAGGAATGTCAGCCGTATCATGCGCACTCTACATGAGGCAATCAAGTTCAAATTGCAGGTGAAAATCGTGGATTATTCTTCGCCACATAGCAAAACCGTCAGCGACAGAATCGTAGAGCCATTTCTCTTCATGAATAACAATAATGACATTAGATGTCATGAACTGAAGAGCGGAACCAACAAGACATTCAAATTGTCCAGAATGGGAAGCGTGGAACTGCTCGAACAGCAATGGGAAAACGAAGAGAAGCATAAGCCTGTCCACACTGACATCTTCAATTTCTCAGGAGAAGAGCGCACCATCGTAGAGATGAAACTCGGTCAGTTGTCGCACAATATCCTCCTCGAAGAATACCCGGAAGCCCTACCTTCCACCGCTCCGACTGAGGATGGAAAATGGCTTTTCCGCACCGAGGTCTGCAGCTATCTTGGCATTGGCAGATTCGTACTCGGACTATACGATGACATTGACGTAATAGGCGATGAAGGCTTTATCGCTTATCTTAAAACAAAAATATCGGAGTGGGTGAAAAAATACAACTGATTTTCTTGTTGTTTTCATAAGAAAACAGTACCTTTGTAAGTCGAAAGGAAATAAAAAATATTTGTTTCGCATTCGCTCAAAGTATTCGGTTATTAGCTATTTACGGTAATCTCATGACTCAAACATTTAGGGACTACCCGACATAACAAAAATAAATAGCTCTCACCGACTCACATTGCACGATGCGGAAGGTAAATCAAAATCAATAGTATATAAAATGGCAAAGAAAGCACTTCTGATGATTCTCGACGGATGGGGAATCGGTAAGCATGGTAAAGGTGATGTTATCTACAACACTCCTACACCTTATCTGGATTATCTTACAGCTATTTCTTCTCACTCTCAGCTTCAGGCGTCTGGTGAAGATGTAGGTCTTCCTGACGGACAGATGGGTAACTCTGAGGTGGGTCACCTCAATATCGGAGCTGGACGTATCGTTTATCAGGACCTCGTAAAGATCAATCGTGCATGCAAGGACGGTTCGATTTCTAAGAATCCACAGGTCGTTGCCGCTTATACATACGCTAAAGAGACTGGTAAGAAGCTCCATCTCATGGGACTTACTTCTAATGGCGGCGTTCACTCTTCTCTCGATCATCTCTTCAAGCTCATCGAGATAGGTAAGGAATTTGGACTCAAAGACCAGACTTTCGTTCACTGTTTCATGGACGGACGCGACACCGACCCACACTCTGGTAAGGGCTTTATCGAGCAGATTTCTGACGTTTGTAAGGCTAATGACGCTGCTATCGCAAGCATCATCGGACGTTTCTACGCTATGGACCGCGATAAGCGTTGGGAGCGTATTAAGGAAGCATACGACCTTATCACTGCTGGCGTAGGCAAACAGGCTACTGATATGGTGCAGGCTATGCAGGAAAGCTACGATGAAGGCGTCACTGACGAGTTCGTTAAGGCTATCTCCAACTCTGCCGTTAACGGTAAAATTGAGGAAGGCGACGTTGTTATCTTCATCAATTTCCGTAATGACCGTGCAAAGGAGCTTACTCAGGTGCTCACTCAGCAGGACCTCACAGAGCAGGGAATGAAGACTATCCCTGGTCTCAAATACTTCTGCATGACTCCATACGACGCTTCTTTCAAGGGTGTGGAAATTCTCTTCCCTAAGGAGAACGTTATGAATACTCTCGGAGAATACCTCTCTCGGCAGGGCAAAAAGCAGCTCCATACTGCTGAAACTGAGAAGTATGCTCACGTTACTTTCTTCTTCAATGGCGGTAGAGAGGCTCCTTATGAGAACGAAGACCGCGTGCTCGTGGCTTCTCCTAAGGTCGCTACTTACGACCTCAAGCCTGAGATGTCTGCATACGAGGTAAAGGATAAGCTCGTGGCTAACATCAAGAAGGATGAGTATGACTTCATCGTTGTCAACTTTGCTAATGGTGATATGGTTGGTCACACTGGCGTTTACAACGCTATAGCTAAGGCTGTTTGGGCTGTGGACAACTGCGTTCGCGAGGTTATCGAGGCTGCTAAGGCTACTGGTTACGAGGCTATCATCATCGCTGACCACGGTAATGCTGACAATGCTATCAATCCTGACGGCACTCCTAACACCGCTCACTCACTCAATCCTGTTCCTTTCATCTATGTGACAGACAATAATTCTGCCACTGTCAAGGACGGACGTCTTGCCGATGTAGCTCCTTCTATCCTCCATATCATGGGTCTGGAGAAGCCTGCTGACATGACTGGTGAGAACCTTATCGTCGATTAAGCAACACAATAGCGATCCTTTTAAGGCTAAATAAATCTGATGTGCATCTCGTCTCACCCAGCTCCCAAACGCTGGAACCAATGATGGGGTGCACATCTGCCTTTATTCCCAGCCCGATAGACAGCCGTCTTTGGCAGGCAAAAGTCCAGTCCTTGGCTGTCGCAATCCCCCGTCTTTGGCAGGCAAAGCCAGCCCCTCATAATCCAATAACAGCGTAATAACATGGTGAAAATAGAAGAATCATGGAGTAAAGCCCTGCAAGAAGAGTTTCAAAAGGATTACTTCCAGCGCCTTTCTGCCTTCGTTCACGAAGAATATAAGCATCATATATGCTACCCGCCAGCAAGCGAAGTCTTCAATGCTTTCAACCTTTGCCCTCTCGATAAGGTAAAGGTCGTCATCCTCGGACAAGACCCTTACCACGGTCCAGGACAGGCTGAAGGTCTCTGTTTCTCTGTAAAAGACGGCATACAGCTCCCTCCTTCTCTCGTTAATATCTTCAAGGAAGTGAAGAATGACATAGGTACCGTACCGGAATTATCCACCGTAGCAGCACAAAGAGGAGTAAGATCATACAATGGAAGCTTGCGTCGCTGGGCTGAACAAGGCGTTCTTCTCCTCAACGCTACGCTGACTGTACGTGAGCATGAGGCTGGTTCGCATCAGAGAAAAGGATGGGAAGAGTTCACGGATGCTGTCATACGAAAGGTTTCTGAGACGCAAGAGCACGTCGTTTTCATCCTTTGGGGAGGATATGCACGTAGCAAAAGCAAACTGATAGACAAGAGTCGTCACCTCATTCTTGAGTCTGTTCATCCTTCACCCCTTTCTGCTAATCGTGGAGGATGGTTCGGTAATCATCATTTTTCGCAGTGTAATACATACCTCATTGCCAATAATCGTGACCCGATAGCATGGTGATAATCCCCAATAATATGGTGATAATCCCCGATAATATGGTGATAATCCTCAATAACCTTTACTCCACACCCCCAAACCAATAACCCCCAACCGACAACCACTCAACAAACTAATGGCACCAATGATACAAGTAGGCGACATTATCCTGTCGTCAGACATATTTACCGAGTACTTCTGCTGTGATCTTGAGAAGTGCAAGGGCGAATGTTGCATCGAAGGAGATGCCGGAGCACCGGTCACTCTCGATGAAATAACTGCTCTGGAAGACTCTCTCGACATAGTGTGGAACGACCTGAGTGCATCTGCTCAAGCCGTAATAGACAAGCAAGGAGTCGCTTACACCGATCAAGAAGGCGACCTTGTCACAAGTATCGTAGGCGGAAAGGATTGCGTTTTCACATATTATGATGACATTGAGATAGACGGAAAGTGCATTCACAACTGCTGTCTCTGCGCTACAGAAAAGGCATTCCGTGCAGGTAAGTCCTCTTTCTGCAAGCCTATCAGTTGTGCTCTCTATCCTATTCGCGAGGTAAAGCTTGGTGATGGTCTCGTAGGACTCAACTATAATCAGTGGAGTGTCTGCAAATGTGCCAGGGAAAAGGGTAGTGAATTGCGCCTCCCAGTGTGGAAATTCCTCCGTGAACCCTTAATCCGACGCTTCGGAAAAGAATGGTATCAGTGGCTCGAAGAATGCGCTAAGCGACTCGAAATCGATGGTTATATCAAGCATAACGATTGATTTCGCACTACGAAACCATTGCTTTTACAATCAAAAAAAGCGAAAAGAGAAGAATACCTTTATGCTTTCATCCTATAATAGGATAGACAATGGTATTTTTCTCTTTTCGCTTTATTGTACTAATACTATACAATGGTAGCTTACTTCTTTTCGCTTTATTGTCATAAAACTACTCTCCCTCGATGCCTTTACGATATTTATTAGGGCTGACACCTACGTTTTCACGGAAGTATTTGCCGAGGAAAGACTGGTTAGGGAAGTTTAATTCCTTTGCAATATCACAGATTTTCATGTCTGTCTGACGGAGAAGGATACGTATTTCTTTAGTTACGTACTTGTCAATCCACGCATTTGGAGTGCATTTACTTACGTTACTGATTATCTCCGACAGGTATTTAGGAGTGAGACCAAGCTGCTCTGCATACCAACTGACGCGTCTTTCGTGGCGGCAATGCTTCTCTACGAGCTGTATAAACTCTACAAACACCTTCTCGCCTTTTGTGTCATAACTGAACAATTCCGAAGAGTTCATCACGCGATAGTAGGCGCTTCCAAGGTCATAAATCATGGTAAGGAGCAGCAGACGCAGCACATCCTTACGGAAAGGATAGTCCATTCCCACCACTCTCTCTTCGATCATCTTGAAGTATTCATTTGCGGTCCTTATCTCTTTGCTTTCCATTGGAAAGACAGGATGATTGCGAGTAAGGAGGAAAAGGAGGCTAAGATTGCGCACATCCTTTAGGATTTCGAAGATGAAAGGATTGGAAATGAGCAGTGCAATGCCCTTTATGTCGTCGCTCATCCATATTTTGTCCACCACTTGTCCATCAGTTAGAATCATGGCATCACCGCTTTTGATGGCATGTTCCTTCTGGTTTAGAATGTAACCACCCTTACCTCCGGTGCAGACAGCCACGATAAGGCAGTTCATTCTCCTTGGTTCGTCAAGCTGAGGAAGCATCTTCAGTTCGCTGAAAAGCAGGAGATCATCGCCTAAAGAGGGAACGTCACAGTTCTCTCTGATGCGCTCTATGCTCAGTTCCTTTATTTTTTCCATATATTATATCCTTGTTTTTATTGGCTGATACCATAGGTTTTACTGTCACATTACTATCATTTCAGGCGCAGAAACCTATCTTATTAGTCAGTGATTAGAACCCTATTCGAGCGGATTCATCGGGTTTTAGTTCTATTATCTCGGCGTCAGCCAGTTCTGGAAGCTTCGTTCCGTCGCGGCTTGTGATAATGATTGAGTCGGTCTTGACGGTGGTAAAGCGTGTAAAAAACTGCTCATCCATCTTGCCGATGCAGCGGTATCTCATACCGTTGACGTCGATTTCCTGTCCTTTTCTTGCCCCTCTGATCGTCAGTCTTATCTGTCCTTCCGCGCCAAGTGGGAAATAACAGCGGGTGGTATCATTGCTTTCATAGACTGATATTGGCTCAAAGATTTTCCTTGCACGCAGTGGAATGTCAGGGATGTCATTGAGAATGGGGTGTGACAGCATTGATTTCTCTGCGCCAATCCATAGTGGTGTGACGGCGTAGATGAATGATTTCCAGTCTTGCTGGTAAGCCGTTGCGTCGTAATCTTCACCTTTTCGGGTCATTTTTCCAGCGGCAATGCTGCATAGCCAGTCCCTTTCCGTATTGCAAAAGCGTTGCTCTTTGCCTTCAGTGACGGTGGTGATGCAGACTGAAATCTGGCAATCTCCAGTTTGAGAGCCTTGGTATTGCGTTGCGAAAGCATTGTTTTCTCTGTCAGAAATGCTGTCTGAATGCGTTGTGAAAGCATTGCCTATAGAGCCTAATGTCGGGCTGAGAGGCTGGAGACATGGTGCATACCATATGGAGATGACATTGCGTCCGTAGGACAATAGGGTAGTGATGTCGATGTCCTGTGATGCAATACCCGGAGAATTGTTTGGTCTATAGGGCCATAAAATCGCTGTGGTGGCGTTTCTTCCATTGACATATACGAGGACAAAGCCTGTAGTGGAAATGGAGATAGAGGCGCTATCAGGGAGCTTGTTGATAGGTAAGATGCTGTGAAACCATACTTCTTCACCTTTCTCTGCCGTAGGATGACAGATGAAATACCTGTCTTTGGCATTCATCACTCCCGCAGAAATGGAGAGTAACAGGAAGATAAGGAATTTATGAAATATGCTCTTCAAAATATCTTGTCAGCGTTTTAGGAGACTCAAAGGTCTTGTTTTGTCGCTTATTTGCCAGTGAAATAGTATGTGTATTCTTTTCTTTTAGAGGGTAGAAGGTTTGCTTCTACGTTCTGGTAGCCCGCTTTTGCCTTTATATTAAGCGCATTTACCATTGTAGAAGTGATGCTTCTGCCTTTCTATTGCTCGTTTTTCTTATTATGAAAGCCACTTACATATAATAGAAAACGAGCGCATATATGTAGGAAAATGAGCGCACATATAAAAGAAAACGAGTGCACATATAAAAGAAAACGAGCGCAACCTCACGGCTGTATGTGAACCTTACGGTGCTTTAGTAGCATTGTTTAAGGTGGGAATACCGTGAGGTTGCGGTCTATTGTCTATTGTTTTATTTGCTTATTGCAGTGCTTTTAGGATGTCTTTCCTCTGCTTTTAGGATGCTTATCCTCTGCTTTAGTATTATCATCCCATTGCTATTGCTTTATGCATCGATGTTAGCGTATGTGGCATTCATCTCGATGAATTGTCTGCGAGGCTCTACATCGTCGCCCATAAGCATAGAGAATATCTCGTCAGCTTCTGCTGCATTCTGGATAGTAACTTGCTTGAGGAGGCGTGATTCAGGGTTCATGGTGGTGTCCCAAAGCTGCTCTGGGTTCATTTCACCAAGACCTTTGTATCGCTGAGTGTGCAGGCGAGAGTCGTCAGGGTTGCCATTACAGTATCTGTCGATGAAGTTGAGGCGGTCCTGTTCGGTGTAGCAATACTCCTTATTGTTCTTGTATGAGCACTGATAGAGTGGTGGAGTAGCGATGTAAAGGTGACCTTCCTGGATTACCTGTGGCATGAATCTGAAGAAGAGAGTCATGATAAGTGTGTCGATGTGAGAACCATCGACGTCGGCATCGGTCATGATTATAATCTTGTCGTAGCGTAGTTTGTCGATGTTAGCTTCCTTTGTATCGTTGCCATCAACGCCGAATCGCACTCCGATAGCCTGGAGAATGATGCTTACAGACTCAGATTCGAACACCTTATGCCACTGCACTTTCTCCACGTTAAGAATCTTACCACGGAGTGGGAGTATGGCTTGAGTATGGCGATCGCGTCCTTGCTTAGCAGATCCACCAGCGGAATCACCCTCGACGAGGAATATCTCAGTCTGCTTAGGGTCACGACAAGAGCAGTCAGCGAGCTTACCTGGGAGTCCTCCACCAGTCATAGGATTCTTACGCTGCACGTTTTCACGTGCCTTGCGAGCAGCGATTCTGGCAGTAGCGGCGAGGATAACCTTTTCACATATCTTCTTTGCTTCGTTAGGATGCTCTTCGAGATAGTAGGTGAGAGCTTCGCCTACAGCCTGCTGAACGGCTCCTGCTACTTCGGAGTTTCCGAGCTTTGTCTTGGTCTGTCCTTCGAATTGAGGTTCAGCAACCTTGACACTGATGACAGCAGTGATGCCTTCGCGGAAGTCTTCGCCAGATATTTCTATCTTTGCCTTTTCGATTTGCTTTGCGAGAGTAGGCTCATTGTCGGCGTAAGACTTGAGTGTGCGTGTGAGAGCGGTGCGGAATCCCTGGAGGTGAGTACCGCCTTCGATGGTGTTGATATTATTGACGTAGGAGTGGATGTTCTCGCTGTAGTCAGTATTATACATGATAGCGACCTCGATAGGCACACCGTTTTTCTCTGTTTTGAGGTATATGACGTCGTCGAAGAGGTGAGTGCGGTGACGATCGACGTAGCGCACGAACTCTTTCAGTCCGTCTTCAGCGTGGAATACCTCAACCTTTGGTTTCCAGCCTTCTGGGACATTGCCATTTTCATCGAGCTCAGGACGGAGGTCTGTGAGTGTGATTTTGATTCCAGCATTAAGGAAAGCGAGCTCACGCATACGACGTGCTATGATGTCGTATTTGTATGTTGTGGTGGTGAATATTGTGCTATCAGGCCAGAATTGCTGGCGTGTGCCTCTCTTATCAGTATCACCTACGATTTTAACAGGGTAGAGAGGCTTTCCCTGTTCGTATTCTTGCTGGTAGATTTTACCATCGCGGAACACTTGCGAGAGCATGTGTGACGAGAGGGCGTTTACGCAACTGACGCCTACTCCGTGAAGACCACCGCTGACTTTGTAAGAACCTTTGTCGAACTTACCTCCGGCATGTAGCACAGTCATTACTACTTCGAGTGCAGATTTGTGGAGCTTAGGGTGATCATCTACTGGGATACCACGTCCGTTGTCCTGTACAGTGATGGAGTTGTCTTCATTGATTGTGACTTCGATGTGGTCGCAGTAGCCTGCCATTGCTTCGTCGATAGAGTTGTCGACTGTTTCGTTTACGAGGTGGTGGAGTCCTTTTTCGGAGATGTCTCCTATGTACATGGCTGGACGCTTACGTACTGCCTCTAAACCTTCGAGCACTTGAATGCTACTGCCGGTGTAGTTTGTTTCTTTGTTTTGCGTTTCTTCCATTTTATGTTGGTGATATTTTTTGTCTTGATTTAGTTTGGTTTTATTCTTTTGCAAAGGTACTAAAAAGAATTGGAAAAAACAAGTGTTTGGGTGGTTTTCTTACGTGCGTGCGCGCGAAAGGGGCGAAATAGCGGGGTGATTATATCGGGCGGTGACGCGCCCGACACAGTGGCGGACTCTTGAGGGGACCTTTTTGTGGTGGTGCTGGCACTGTGACTGGGTGATGTGTTGAGGAAGATGGCGGGATTGATGGGGTGGGGTGGAAATAAAAAAGAGGCTGCTACCCACCCCGGGCTGCAGCCTCCAACAAAAAATTATTATGGAAACAATCTTGTGTTATGTCTTTTTAAAGTCTGCTTTTTAGGGCAGAAGACCATCTGATAGACGAGCTATTTTGGCAAAAGAGCGATGGTCTGGGGTGAAAATTAGCCGAGCTTATTGATCTGAAGAGCGAGACTTGACTTGATGTTAGCAGCCTTGTTCTTGTGGATAATGTTACGCTTAGCGAGCTTGTCGAGCATCTTCTGGAGAGCAGGAAGCATCTTGATGCACTCCTCCTTGTCAGTAGTTGCACGGAATTTACGAACTGCGTTACGCATAGTCTTAGCGTAGTACTTGTTGTGAAGAGTCTTTGTCTTAGTCTGACGGATTCTCTTCTCACATGATTTGTGATTTGCCATTTTAGTGGTTTGATTTGAATGAGTTAATAATTTTTAGCCTTGGGTCTTGCGCTTATCAGGCTGCCCTGGCGGACTTCTTATTGAAATCCTTCGCCACCTTGTCCCAGTTTACCGAATGGCTTTGCATGACAAAAGCAATCCGACAACGTTGCTGGTATCGAATCACACCGAGATGACGAATAAGATATTTGCTTTGTAGTCCCTAGGAGAGTCGAACTCCTCTTTAGAGAATGAAAATCTCTCGTCCTAACCGATAGACGAAGGGACCATTGAAGTGTAGCTACTATGAAAATGAGAGATAATATTCACTTTGTGATGAAGCGTTTCTCTATTCGTTTCATTTAGCGGATGCAAAGGTACTGTTTTTTTTTGAAATCTCCAAATTTTTCTTGAAATTTCTTTATATTTTGGATAAAAAATAGTAATTTTGCCCTAAAATCACGCAAAACAAGGCTTAAAAATGCAGGAAAAGACCCGTTGTATAGTTTTGAGGACAGTGAAGTATGGCGACCGCAGTCTTATCATAGATTTGCTTACCCGCGAGTATGGTAGGGTGAGCGTGATATGGCGTGTGCCCAAGTTGGGCAAGGGCGGTGTGCGTCGTCAGTACTTTCAGCCGTTGAGCATTCTCGAAGTGAATTACGACCGTCGTTCAGCCACGTCGCTTCCTCAGTTGAAGGAGGCGAGGATAGCGGAGCCATACGTCACGTTGCATTATGATAATGTGAAACTATGCGTATCATTTTTTATCGCGGAGTTTCTGTGTCTTGCCACTCGTTCGGAGCAATATAATCCTTATTTATATGATTTTGTGGAGAACAGTCTCGTCTGGTATGATGCTTCCAGTGTAGCTTCCGCCAATTTTCACCTTATGTTTATGATAAGGGTTTCAAAGTTTTTGGGTTTTTATCCGAATGTGGATGATTACGCTGACGGAGATTTTTTTGACCTTAGAGCAGGATTGTTCACGCATTATCCGCCTACGCACAAGGATTTCCTTGGAAGTGAAGAGGCGCGCAATATTCGTAATCTGATGAGGATGTCGGCTTCAAATATGCATTTGTTTCGTTTCTCGCGCGTGCAAAGAAATAATGTAATAGAGGTGCTGCTCCGCTTTTACACTTTGCATATTCCTGATTTTCATGCTTTGAAATCTTGGGATGTGCTTCGTGAGGTGTTTAGTTAGTTGTTTTGTTGTTTTGTTGTTTAGTTGTTTTGTTGATTGTGTTATTTCTTTGCATTCAACAAAACAACTAAACAACAAAACAACCAAACAACAAAAAATCATAGCGATTATACGGCTTTATCTTTGTAGATAATCTTGTTAGCCCCACTTGTAAACCACATGGCTTCAGGATGTTCCTTGATGTAAGACTCGATGTGGCGCACGCGTTTGTTTTCGAGAATCTCATCGACAGCGATGAGAATGCCGGTCTCCTCAACGTCTCCGAAGCCATAATTGATGGCAGTGCCGAAGAGCTTCATAGTAGGACTGAGGTTCATGTATGCGTTGACGAGTGGTGGGATGTTGAATCCGAGCGCACGGATGCCGCCATTGAGAATGCGGTAATCCTCCTTGAAATCACGTCCGCAGAAGATTTGAGCCAGTTCCTCCTCTGGAGTGTCGAGTTTGAGAGGCTTCATTGGGGTGATGAGACCCTCCTTATCGTCGAAATATTTCTTGAGGAAATAGAGGATCATGTCACGTCCCGAGCGGATGTAGCTTGGGTACATCGTCATCTTTCCGAAGTAATAGCGCATCTTAGGATTGATGACCATGAGAGCGCCGAGGCCATCCCATAGGTTATCGAGGGCGAAAAGGCTCTTAGCTCCCATCTTACTGCTCTGATATTCCACGGTCACCCAAGAGCGTCCGAGCTCGATAGTCTGCGGAGCATATTCCTTGATGAACTTGTCAGAGAAATGGAACATGTGGCTTGTGGCGAGTATAGGCTGTCCGTTTTTGTCGTATTCCCATTCGTCGCCCATGAGGTATCTGTATCCGCCTATGATTTCTTTCTCTTCAGGGTTCCACACTATGAGCTGCTTGTAGCAGTTTTCGCAAGTGTCAAATTCGTCGATGTCGGCGCATTTTCCAGTGCCGCCACCAGCAGTACGGAAAGCTATTTCGCGCAGACGTCCGATTTCCTGCATCACGTTAGGAGAGTCATGAGCTGTCACGATATATATTTCGTTATTGCTCTTGTTTGTCATTCTGAGCTGCTTGTCGTGAGTGAGTTCGCTCATGAGCACCTCTTTAGGAATCGGTTGGATGATTTCTTCTTCGTTCATCTTTATTTGGTTGTTGTGTTTTCTTTGCTAAAATGTGGTGTGGAATTACAGTTCATAGACCTTTTGTCTCACCCAAGCAGCCCATTCCTTAGGCTTCTTAGACTTATTGAAAGTCTCGTATGGTATAGGTTTACCTATTTTTATGGTGAAAGTCTTGTGACTGTTTTTGAAAGTCTCATCGGCGAGATAGAGCATTGCGATATTGACTTTGAGATGCAGTGATTTGCATATATTGGCAATGCGGTAGAATTTCTCCGAGTTGCGTCCGCTGAAGAAAATCGGAACTACATCGCGATGAGTCTCAATGCTTTTAGTGATAAAAGTCTTTTTCCACTCCAGATCCTGAATTTTTCCGTTTATTTTGCGGGAGCAGAGCCCGGCAGGAAAGAGCAGAAGGTGATGGTTGCTTGCAAAGCCAGCCTCGATGACAGCGGGAAAAGAGCGCTCCTTCTTGGTCGTGGTGTTTACCGGTATGCAGAGAGGAGCAAGCCCAGGCAGAGCCATGAGTATGTCGTTGACGATATATCTGAAATTATTGTTGAAATGTCTGCCTATTACCGCGCCGATAGCTATGCCGTCGGGGCCTCCGAGAGGGTGGTTGCTGACGAAAGTATATCGTTTTGGGTCGTCTGGCGAAGGAAGGTTTTCGATGCCTTCGATTTTGATTTTTATGTCGAGGTTATTGAGGACTCCTTCCAGCCAATCGTAGCCTTCGCGTCCTTTATTGTCCCATAGGATTTTGTTGATATCGTCCTCATGGGCAATCCTTTTGAGCCAGTTGACCAGGAATTTAGGTACATACTTCATTTTCTCGCCCAGCTTTGAGGCGAGTATATTCTTGATGTTGATTGTATGTTCAGTGATTTCTATCATATAGGTACGGGCGCAAAAAACGATGCAAAGTTAGTTATTTTTTTCAAAACAACCAAATAATGTTGTTACAAATGCGTTATAATTCGGTGTGAAAATAAATGAATGCGAGAAGGAAATTATGAATAGTCCGAAAGAGAAAGAGAGAAAATGTCCTATTTTTCCCGAACGTAAAGTTACAAAAAGGATAGGTGCTTTTTGGTAAAAAGGAAGAAATAATAAGGTGGGTTTTTATATATTTTAAGGAAAAAGAAAGAAAAAAGAGTGTGAAAGACGTGATTTTGGAAGAAAAAGGCGCAGATGAGGGAATGTGGAAGCTAAGCTATTGGAGGGTAAAAGCATAGATATTAGGGCGTAAAAGCTATGTTATTAGGATGTAAGAGCATAGATATTGTCCTGTCGTGACTTGATTTTGACGTGCTGGGAGTGTGAAAAAGAAAAATCAGTGATGGTGCTTTTATGTAAATACTTGACGTACAATGCGATATAAAAATATAGAAAATCCTTGCTAAATTTCACGTCATTTATGCGTTGAAGAAGAAAAATGAAATCATAAGGCATTTCGTGAAACGACGGAAATTAAATTGTCCTATTTTTCCATCTGGGATAAAAGGGGATGGTAAAGCACTTTAATCGATGCGATTTATTCGGGTTTTATCGGGTAAAAGGTAAGGAAAGTGATTTGTTAATAAAGTTAAAATATAAAAATATCAAGAAAAAAGTGGGGGAAAGTGGTGGAAAGTGGGGAAAAAATTGTACCTTTGCCAAACGTAACTCGTATATATAAGAACGTGCGTGTTTTATAATACGTGCAACGTATTGAGAATAAAGCAATAAGAACAGCCGAAAAGGTGCAGTCCGTAGCGCCACTTCAGCATAAAAGGAAAAACTTGAAATAAACGGTAAATGAGGTTTCTTGGAAACATAGAAGCAAAGGTTGATGCGAAAGGCCGTGTCTTTCTGCCAGCCGCTTTCCGTAAGGTGATGCAGTCATCGGGCGAAGAGCAGGTGGTGGTGAGAAAGGACGTGTTTCAGGATTGCCTCGTCATCTATCCCGAGAGTGTCTGGAATGAGCAGGTCGATGCTCTTCGTTCACGCCTCAATCGCTGGAACAAGCAGCATCAGCAGATTTACCGTCAGTTTGTCTCCGATGTGGAAGTGGTGACTCTCGACGCCAGTGGCAGAATGCTTCTCTCTCGCCGAGCGCTGGAGAAGGTAGGCATTCAGTCGCAGGTGTGCTTCCTTGGCGTAGGCGACACCATTGAGGTGTGGCCTTCAGACGGAGCTTCCGCGCCTTATATGGATGAGCAGGAGTTTGGCAAAGCCCTTGAGGGATTGATGGGAGCTTCGTTTGCCGACGCGCCCTTGACAGTGTGACGAGTGACTTGTGAAGCTCGTTAGAGTGAGAATATAAAGGCTTGAATGCTAAAGTGCTCGGGCTGTTTTCAAAACAACAAAACAACTAAATAACAAAACAACAAAACAACTATGTATCACATTCCAGTGCTATTGAATGAGAGTATTGACGGTCTCGATATCCGTCCGGGAGGCATCTATGTGGATGTTACTTTCGGAGGAGGCGGACATAGCCGTGAGATATTGCGTCGCCTCGATGGTACAGGAAGGTTGTTTAGTTTTGACCAAGACCCAGATGCCGAGCAGAATATCGGTAATGCGCCAGAGAATTTCACCTTTGTGCGAAGCAATTTCCGCTATCTCGACAACTGGATGCGCTACTATGGCGTGGACCATATCGACGGACTCCTTGCCGATTTGGGAGTCAGTTCCCACCATTTCGATGACGAGACGCGAGGGTTTAGCTTCCGCTTTGACGCTCCGCTCGACATGAGAATGAACAAACGCGCCGGACTGACCGCAGCCGACGTAGTCAATACATACGATGAAAGCCAATTGGCAGACATCTTCTATCTCTATGGAGAACTGAAGACGTCGCGCCGAATAGCTTCGGCAATAGTGAAACAGCGACAGTCGGGACTGATAAAGACGACGAGCGATTTCCTCAAAGTGGTGGATCCATTCTTCAAGCGCGAGCGTGAGAAGAAGGACATGGCGAAGCTCTTCCAAGCGCTCCGCATAGAAGTCAATCATGAGATGGATGCGCTTCGCGAGATGCTCCAGGCGGCTACGGAGTGGCTCGGCGAGGGCGGAAGGCTCTCTGTCATCACCTATCACTCGCTCGAAGACAGGATAGTAAAGAATATCATCAAGACAGGTAATCCCGAAGGACATCGCAACGAGGACTTCTACGGCAGGGTTTCTACCCCTTACAAGGCAGTGAACAATAAAGTCATCATCCCTTGTGAGGAAGAACTAACTGACAATCCGCGGTCAAGAAGTGCAAAATTAAGAATAGCAGAAAAGCAATGAAACAAGAGGAAAAAGACGTCAATCTTATCATAAATCCTGCACAGCCGGACGAAACGACTGTGGAGGAGACTCCTGCCCCAGCACTTCAGCAGGAGGATGAGCCTGTGCCTGCACAGGAAGATGACGACTCTGAACAGCCGGAACAGCCCCAACCGACCATAGAGGACATTATCCGCAAGGAGGTGCATGAGGGCGAAACCGGGTCGCCGAAGAACTTCTCGCTGAGCAAGGTGCTCGGAGGCACGCTCGTTGCGACGCTCTTTCTGCGACAGGTGAAACTGGTGATTCTAATTGCAGTTTTCCTCATTATATATATAACGTGTCGTTATCAGTGCCAGAAGCAGATGGTGGAAATCGACCAACTCGAAAGGACGCTCATCTCAGTGCGCTATAAGGCTACCGTCTATAACAGCATATTGACGGAGAAAAGCCGTGAAAGTAACATTCTGGAGATGCTCTCGCATAGGGGAGACAGTACGCTGCTTATCCCTACCGAGCCTCCATACAAGATAAATATACCAGAACAGTGAAGCAAGAATTCGACAATAGAAAATCTATGCGTCGTTACCGCGTGGTAGCGGCGATTATGACGTTTCTTGCCGTCGTTGTGGTATTACGTGCAGGTTACATCATGACGGTGCAGAAAACGTATTGGCAGACAGTCGCTGCCAAGGTGAGACTCGACAGCGTACTCGTAAATCCGTTGCGTGGAAACATACTCGCCGCAGGCAACCAACCCCTTGCGTGCAACCTTCCAGAGTATAGAGTGTATATGGATTTCCAGGCTATCCGCGATTCCAAGTGCGATACGCTCTGGCATGACTCATTAGGTCGTCCTACGAAAGACCTGCTGGCACTGTGCGAAGGACTTCACCGCGTGTTTCCTTCACGTTCAGCCAAGGCTTTTCTCGACTCGCTTGAGGCCGCTTATGCCTACATCGACTCCAAAGGAAGACGCAAGCGCTGCTATCCTATCTGGAAGCGACGCATCGACTATATGACATACAAGCAGCTGAAGGAGTTGCCTATCTTCTGTCTCGGACCTTATCGCAGCGGATTCAGCGGCGTAGAGCTGATGGTCAGAAATCGCCCTTATGGCAGTCTCGCTTCATCCATCGTGGGAGCTGCTTACAAGGAAAGTGGAAAGGCATACTCAGGACTGGAACTTGCCTATGACACCATCCTTGCCGGCACACCGGGCATCAAGCACAGACGAAAGGTGCTCAACAAGTTTATCAATATCAGCGATACCGCCGCCGTGGATGGCGCAGATCTTGTCTCCACCATAGACGTCTTCGTGCAAGACCTGGCAGAACGCTCGCTCAAGAAAGAGCTTATCAAGGATAAGGCTTACACCGGAGTGGCAATAGTGATGGAGGTAGAGACAGGTGATATAAAGGCAATGGTCAATCTCGACAAAGATTCCCTCGGCAGATATTACGAAGGACGTAACCATGCCATTGCCGACTTGCTTGAGCCAGGCTCAGTATTCAAGACGGCAAGTATTCTCACCGCCATCGACGATGGATACATCAAGGACACAGCCAACTGCATCGTCCACACAGGATGTGGCATTATGGAGATGCACGGAGCAAAGATGCGCGACCATAACTGGCACCGTGGAGGTTACGGAGATATCAATGTCTCACGCATACTTCAGGTCAGTTCCAATATCGGAGTCAGTTGGCTGATAGACAAGTTCTACGGTGATAACCCAGGAAAATTCGTGGATGGAATCCATCGCCTCGGACTTGCCACCGACCTGAAACTGCCATTCCCAGAGTATGAAGCACCGCGTGTGCGCCATCCAAGGAAGGACAAGACGGGCAGACATTGGGCAAACTGGAGCAAGACGGCGCTGCCGTGGATGAGTATCGGCTATGAGACGCAGGTGCCACCTATATCCACTCTCACATTCTATAACGCCATAGCCAACGGCGGAAAGATGGTGCGCCCGCGCTTTGTCAGCAGGATAGAGAAGGACGGAGAGGTGATAAAGGAGTTCCCTGTCCAGGTCATCAAGAATCAGATATGTAAGAATCCAGCCTCCATCGGAGTGATACAGGATATATTATATAAGGTGGTACACGTAGGATTGGGTAAGACAGCAGGCTCAAAGTCATTCCATGTATCAGGCAAGACCGGAACAGCGCAGAAGGCACACAACGGCAGTTATAAGTCGGGCATAGTGGATTACCTCCTCAGTTTCTGTGGCTACTTCCCTTCAGGCAAGGATGCTGATGGCAATCCTGTAAAGCCGAAGTACAGTTGTATCGTCTGCATTCAGAAATCAGGACTTCCTGCTTCCGGCGGATTGATGAGCGGACAGGTCTTTCATGACATAGCTGAAGGTATCATGGCACGCAATGTGCGCTATGACGTCTCGTCCTCACGCGACTCGCTCTCATGCTTCGTTCCAGAGGTGAAGAGCGGAAATATCCTGGCGGCAGACTATGTGTTGTCACATCTCGGACTCAAGACCACGACCGAATGGAGCGGCAGCTACGCCACAGGTAATCCTATCTGGGGCACTGCAGAGAAGGAAACCAAGGAGGTGAAGCTCAGTAAGGTTCCTATGACGCCAGAAGGCATCATGCCGGATGTCATGGGAATGGGAGCGCGCGACGCCGTCTATCTTCTTGAGTCAAGAGGACTGAAAGTCATAATAAAAGGAAGAGGAAAGGTGCATCAGCAGAGCATCGCCTACGGAAAACCATACCGTAGGGGCGCTCGGGTGACTCTGGAAATGGAATAATCCAAATGCTTACAGCACTCTATTTCGCTTTCCATAAAGAGAATAAAACAAGAAAACAGAATATAAATATGAAACTAAATGACCTTCTGAGGAATATTGCCACTATCAGCATTCATGGCAATGCAGACTGTGAGATAAAGGGCGTAAACATTGATTCCCGCCGCATCGAAGAGGGACACCTCTTCATCGCAATGCGCGGAACGCAAGTGGATGGACATAAATTCATACCAAAAGCCATAGAGCAGGGTGCTGTCGCAGTGCTCTGCGAGCAACTGCCAGAGCAGCTTGCCGAGGGAGTGACCTATGTAAAGGTGGCTGACTGCGAGGATGTAGTAGGACAAGTCGCTACTGATTTCCATGGTGACCCAACCAAGAAACTCAAGCTCGTAGGTGTGACAGGAACGAATGGAAAGACCACTATCGCCACCTTATTATATAATATGTTCCGTAAGATGGGACATAAATGCGGACTCCTCTCCACTGTCTGCAACTATGTCGATGGCGAACCACACCATACCGACCACACCACTCCAGACCCTATCGAGCTCAATGCCTTGCTCGCTGAGATGGTTGAGGCAGGATGTGAGTATGCTTTCATGGAATGCTCCAGCCACGCTATCGCTCAGAAGCGTATCGGAGGACTGACCTTCGCCGGCGGAATATTCACCAATCTCACACGCGATCACCTCGATTATCATAAGACATTCGAAAACTATCGCAATGCGAAGAAGAAGTTCTTTGACGACCTTCCTAAAGGTGCCTTCGCCATTACCAATGCCGATGACAAGAACGGAATGGTGATGACACAGAACACCAAGGCGACTGTCAAGACCTATTCCGTACGCACCCTCGCTGATTTCCATGCTAAAATCATCGAGTGCCACTTTGAGGGAATGTATCTCGAAGTCAATGGACAGGAGGTCGGAGTGCAGTTTATTGGTAAGTTTAATGTAAGTAATCTCCTCGCAGTATATGGAGCTGCCGTAATGCTCGGCAAGAATCCAGAGGATGTACTCGTGGTGCTCAGCACGCTGAAGAGCGTGGCAGGACGCCTCGAACCAATCCGTTCAGCCAACGGAGTGACAGCTCTCGTGGATTATGCCCACACTCCAGATGCCATTGAAAATGTGCTCAATGCCATCCATGAGGTGATGGAAGGAAAGTCAGGAAAGATTATTACAGTCTGCGGAGCAGGTGGCAACCGCGATAAAGGCAAGCGTCCGCTCATGGCGCAAGAGGCTGTCAAGCAGAGCGACCGCGTCATTATCACCAGTGACAACCCACGCTTTGAAGAGCCACAGGACATCATCAACGATATGCTGGCAGGGCTTGATAAGCAGCAGATGAAGAAAGTCGTCAGTATCACTGACCGTCACGAGGCCATCCGCACAGCGGTAATGATGGCAGAAAAAGGCGACGTGATTCTCATTGCAGGCAAGGGTCACGAGGATTATCAGGAAATAAAGGGAGTAAAGCATCATTTCGACGACCGTGAAGAGGTGCGCAATGCCTTCGCAGAGTAACCCCAAAGGGTGATAAAGGCAATCCTCCAATGTCATCGACAGCTCCTGTGTCGGGCGCGTTACCGCCAGATTATATCAACAATAGTAAGCAAAAATAACCAAAGCAAAGAAAAAGAAAAATGCTGTATTACTTCTTCAGATTCTTAGAGCAGTGGGATATTCCCGGTTCGGGTATGTGGAGCTACATCTCCTTCCGCTCGCTCCTCGCGCTGATACTCTCGCTTGTCATCTCAGTATGGTTTGGCGAGTACTTCATCAAATGGATGAAGCGAAACAATGTCACAGAGACCCAGCGCGATGAATCCATTGATCCGTATAATGTAGGAAAGAAAGGCGTCCCTACAATGGGAGGCATCATCATCCTCGTAGCCACCATCGTGCCATGCCTTCTCTTCGGAAGACTGCGTAATATCTACATGATTCTGATGCTTGTCACCACCGTCTGGCTCGGAGCAATAGGCTTTGCAGATGACTACATCAAGATGAAGGTGACAAAAGACGGACTCCGACCTATCTACAAGCTCATCGGTCAGGCAGCCCTCGGACTGATAGTAGGACTCACACTCTGGGCAAGTCCGGATGCAGTGATGCGTGAGAACGTGTCCTACACTAAGCAAGGTACAGAGGTCGTGGTGCATAAGAGCGAACCGGTAAAGGCTACAGCCACCACGATTCCGTTCGTGAAGCATAATAATCTCGACTATTCCACCATGTTTACATGGCTCGGAAAGTACAAGAGTGCAGCCACTTGGATATTCTTTGTCCTCCTTACCACCTTCGTAGTAATGGCAGTGAGCAATGGCAGTAACCTCAATGATGGCATGGATGGAATGTGTGCCGGCAACTCGGCTATCATCTGTGTCGCCCTCGGAATACTCGCCTACGTCTCCAGCCACATAGGATATGCGGCATATTTCGACATCATGTACATACCAGAGTCGCAGGAATTGGTAATCTTCCTCTGTGCTTTCGTGGGTGCACTCATCGGTTTCCTGTGGTACAATGCTTATCCAGCACAGGTCTTTATGGGCGATACAGGTTCACTTGCCATTGGCGGAATCATTGCCGTAACGGCTATTATCATCCATAAGGAATTGCTTATCCCGATACTCTGCTTCATCTTCTTCATAGAGAGCATCAGCGTAATGCTTCAGGTGCAGACAGCAAAATTCGGCAATAAGCGTGGAAAGAAAATCAGATTCTTCAAGCGTGCCCCAATTCATGACACGTTCAGAGTAAAGCCAGAGCAGCTCATTCCAGATGCAAAATACATCTTAAAGTGGCCTAAAGGCTGCTGGCTGGAGTCAAAGATTACCACAAGATTCTGGATTATCACAGTTCTCCTCGCCGCTTTGGCAATCATTACCCTGAAGGTAAGATAAAGGGTGTGGCTACAGAAGTTGCACAATATAAAGTAAAGAAATAAAAGAAATAAAATATGAAATTAGCAGTTTTAGGAGCCGGAGAGAGCGGAGTGGGAACGGCAATCCTCGCTCAGAAGCAGGGCTATGATGTCTTTGTGTCAGACATGGGCACAATCAAGGACAACTACAAGCAAAAGCTCAACGAGCATAATATCCGTTGGGAAGAAGGTCATCACACGGAGGAAGAAATCCTTTCGGCAAATGAAGTGGTGAAGAGCCCAGGCATTCCTGACACTGCACCCCTCGTCCAGAAACTCATCTCTCTGCATACTCCTATTCTCAGCGAACTGGAATTTGCAAAGCGTTACAGTCGTGGCAAGTGCATCTGTATCACAGGAAGCAACGGAAAGACTACCACCACATCGCTCATCTACTATATCATGCAGAAGTCGGGACGCGACGTAGGACTTGCCGGAAACATCGGAAGAAGCTTCGCTCTACAAGTGGCTGAAGGCGATCATGACTGGTATGTGCTTGAGATCAGTTCGTTCCAGCTCGATAATATGTATGATTTCCGCGCTGATATCAGCGTACTGATGAACATCACGCCTGACCATCTCGACCGCTATGGGCTGGCAGAGCTCGGTGAAGAAGGCGCTATGCAGAACTATACCGACTCCAAGATGCGCATCATCCAAAACCAAACTCCTGACGAGACCTTCGTCTATTGGGCACAGGATGACCACATCATCGAGGAACTGTCAAAGCGACAGCAGGGATATGCACCGCAGCCTACACCGTCTTCACGCCCTGTTCATCCAGGACATCCTTCCCTGATGGGCTTTGAAGATAGCGATTTTGAACGCTTCCAGCTGACCTTCTCGCAGATGGGACAGCACAATAAGCGCAATGCTCTCGCCGCTTATCTCGCCACAATGCAGGTAGGCATCGATGAGAAAATCATACGCCAGTGTCTTGAGACATTCCCTGGAGTGGAGCATAGACTGGAGCGCGTTAGCGAGAAAGACGGCATCCTATATATCAATGACTCAAAAGCCACTAACGTGGACGCGTGCAAAGTGGCACTCGAAGCTATGGAGCGTCCTACTATCCTCATTGTAGGAGGCAAGGATAAGGGTAATGATTACTCCACCATCCATCAGCTCGTGGCTAAGAAATGCGCAGGAATCGTCTATCTCGGAGCAGACAACAGCAAGCTTCATGCTGCCTTCGATGCCCTCGATATGCCGAAAGCCGACACACATTCCATGAAGGATTGCGTTGAGGCTTGTCATAAAATGGCAAAGAAAGGTGACGCCGTACTGCTCAGTCCATGCTGTGCCAGCTTCGACCTCTTCAAGAATATGGAGGATAGAGGCGAGCAATTCCGCGAGAATGTCAAAAGTCTCTAAGCGGCATACATCCGTCAGGGCTCTCCCGGATGGCGGATGCAGCTGGCTGGACCATGAGGCTCGAAGGTATTTCAGCGCATGTATTGAAACGCTTTAATCGTAACAATATAACAACAATAACAAAGAAAGGTACTCCAATTGGCATCGTTTGAGAAACTGAACAAACTGTTCAAAGGCGACAAAGTGATATGGATCGTTTTTCTTCTGCTGTGCGTCATCAGCATAGTGGAGGTGTATTCCGCATCCTATACCCCCGGCTATAGATAGGGAAACTATTGGAGTGCGGCGGTAGCTCATGCTTTTCGTCTTGGTATCGGCATCTTTGTGATGATTACGTTGGTGAATATCAAGTGTCGTTACTTCAAGCTCGTAACGCCTGTTCTCTCTATTGTTGCCGTCCCGATGCTTATCTTCGTCCTCTTCTTCGGTGTGTCAGAGAATGACGCTTCGCGATGGATTTCATTCGGTTCGATAAATATTCAGCCGTCAGAATTAGGAAAAGCGGCTATGGTTTTCGTAACGGCGCAGATACTAAGTGCGATGCAGACAAAGGATGGAGCGGCTCCACAGACGATGAAATACATCCTCATAGCAAGCTTATTCCTGATACTTCCAATCGTCCCAGAGAACCTTTCCACGGCTGCTATGCTGGCATTCGTCGTATTCCTGATGATGCTAATCGGGCGCGTTCCGATGAAGCAATTAGGTTATCTTGTTTCTGCCGTCTTACTGTTGGTGGCTTTGGCAATAGCATTTATCCTCATGGTGGGACACTCACCGTCGGATAAACAGATGCAAGATAAGGACGAAATGCACCTTACAGAAGTTTCATCCGTAGCGCGGTTGCAAGGCGTTGACATCTCTTCCATTCCAGAAGCGCATCTCAAGAAGTATGAGAAAAAGGAAAAACCTTCAGCTTGGGAGAAGTTGACCCACCGTTCTGACACATGGAAAGGACGTATCTTAGGCTTCTTTGACAAGAGAGACATAGCGCCAGAGGATTATGACCTCGACAAAAACAGCCAGGTAGGATATTCCAGAATCGCTATCGTCTCTTCCAATATCGTGGGTAAAGGACCAGGAAACTCGGTTCAGCGCGACTTCCTCCCACAGGCTTATTCCGACTTTATCTATGCTATCATCGTGGAAGAGTTCGGATTGTTCGGTGCAATAATCGTAGCTTTCCTGTATATAGTATTGCTCTATCGCACCAATACCATAGCCAAGAACTGTAAAAACCCATTCCCGGCTTATCTCGCTATGGGACTCGCATTGCTGATAGTCACGCAGGCACTGTTTAATATGAGCGTTGCTGTGGGAATAGTACCCATCACAGGACAGCCTCTACCGCTGATTAGCCGAGGCGGTACGTCGTCCATCATCAACTGTGCATACCTCGGTGTCATACTAAGTATAAGCAGAACGGCTGCCAAGAAGGATGCTCCTACGAAAGAAACTCCTTCAGAGCAGAAGACCGTGACGGACGTAGCACAGGCTTGAGGCAATGCTGCTTCCCTCTGTCAGCGAGACAATATGAAATGGAAATGCCCCTTTTCAGGGTCTAAAGCGTATAATATAATAAGGTGAAGGAATTATTCCCGAACAAAAAAATAAAGAAAACAACTCCTTAACTTCTATAAGATATGGACAAGGAACTTAGAATTATCGTCAGCGGAGGTGGCACTGGTGGCCATATATTCCCTGCTGTTTCTATAGCTAATGCTATCAAGGCACTGCGCCCAGACGCTAAAATCCTCTTCGTAGGTGCTAAAGGACGCATGGAGATGGAACGCGTTCCTGCGGCTGGATACGAAATCATAGGACTCCCAGTACGCGGACTTATACGCCCTCTCTGGAGCCCGAAGAACATCGGAGTGATGATGGATTTCATCAAAAGCCGCTCGCAGGTGAAGAAGATAATACGCGATTTCCATCCTGACGTCGCTGTCGGAGTGGGGGGATATGCTTCTGCTCCTACCCTGAATGCTGCTTATAGCATGGGAATACCTTGCCTTATACAGGAACAGAATTCGTATGCAGGCGTGACAAATAAGTCACTTGCCAAAAAGGCAGAGAAGATATGCGTGGCTTATGACGGCATGGAAAGATTCTTCCCGGCTGACCGTATCATCAAGACTGGTAACCCAGTGCGCCAGGCTTTGCTCGATAATAACATGACAAAGGCTGAGGCACGCCAGGCTATGGGACTCGAAGCCGACCGTCCTACCATCCTTGTAATAGGAGGCTCTCTCGGTGCTCGCACCATAAACGACTCTATTGCTGGCGGAATAGAGAAGTTTGAGAAGGCTGGCATACAAGTTGTATGGCAGACAGGTAAATACTATGCTGAAGAATGTCAGCGCATTGCCAAGGAAAAGAATGCGAAATTGGTAAAGCCGCAGGCGTTTATCAGTGATATGGCGACTGCATATCGTGCCGCTGATATCGTCATAAGCCGTGCTGGAGCCAGTTCCATCAGTGAGCTATGCCTTCTCAGCAAGGCGTCTATTCTCGTGCCTTCTCCTAATGTAGCCGAAGACCATCAGACCAAGAATGCTCGTGCTCTCTCTGACAAGAGTGCCGCTATCTTCGTAGCAGACAAGGATTCACGCGCTGTCCTCGTAGATGAAGCAATAGCATTAGTGGCTGATAAGGAGAAAATAGCATCCATCGAGAAGGAAGTATATAAGTTAGCTTATCACAATAGCGCTGAGGTCATAGCCGAGGAAGTCCTGAAATTAGCAAATAAATAGCCACTCCAGTAAGCCAACAAGCCTCCCAAACCAAGGCGAAGCCAGCCACTGTGTCGGGTGCTTTTACGCCCGATATGACCAGACCCCGCCGCAACAACAATAAACAAACAACAAAAATGAACACCAAAGATATAAAGTCAGTATATTTCGTAGGAGCAGGTGGCATAGGAATGTCAGCCATAGCACGTTACTTTATCCGCAAAGGATTAGTAGTAGCAGGATATGACAAGACCCCATCCGCATTGACAAAGCAACTCGAAAAGGAAGGAATGCTCATCCATTATGAAGAGAATGTGGATGAGATACCGCAGGCATGTCGTGACAAAAACCATTGTCTCGTGGTCTTTACACCTGCCATTCCTGAGCAGCATGCAGAACTGCAATACTTCCGTAACGGAGGTTTCGACATACAAAAGCGTGCACAAGTGCTCGGCACACTGACCAGATCGCATAAAGGTCTATGCTTCGCTGGCACACACGGAAAGACCACTACTTCCACAATGTGTGCGCATATCATGCACCAAAGCGCTCCAGACTGTAATGCTTTCCTTGGCGGAATTTCCAAAAATTACGGTTCCAACTATATCCTCTCTGACCATTCAGACTATGTGGTGATAGAAGCTGACGAGTTTGACCGCTCTTTCCATTGGCTGAGACCATGGATGTCTGTCATCACTGCCACCGATCCTGACCATCTGGATATATATGGCACGAAAGAGGCATACCTCGAATCATTCCGCCATTACACCACTCTCATCCAGCCAGGGGGCGCTCTCATCATCCACGAAGGACTGGAGATGCAACCTGATGTGCAGGAAGGTGTACGCACATATACCTACTCCATCGAGCACGGAGACTTCCATGCAGAGAATATAAAGATAGAGAATGGAGAGATTACCTTCGACTTTATCTCGCCTATAGAGAACATCACAGGCGTAAACCTCGGACAGCCAGTGCCTATCAACATCGACAATGGCATCGCAGCAATGGCAATGGCACAGTTGAATGGATGCAATGCCGACGAGATTCGCTATGGTATGATGACATACAAGGGCGTTGACCGTCGCTTCGATTTCCGCATTCGCAATGCAAAGCACGTCCTCCTCTCTGATTATGCGCACCATCCTAAGGAGATATACCAGAGTGTAAAGAGCATGAGAGAGGTCTATAAGGATCGTCATATCACAGCTATCTTCCAGCCACATCTATATACTCGCACACGTGATTTCTACAAAGAATTCGCAGATGCGCTGTCACAACTGGATGAAGTAATACTCACAGAGATATATCCTGCACGCGAATTGCCTATCGAAGGCGTAACATCCAAACTCATATATGACAACCTCCGCGAGGGAATAGAGAAGAGTATCATCAATAAGAAGGACGTTCTCGACCTCGTAAAGCAAAGAGATTTCGATGTGCTCATCATCCTCGGTGCCGGTGATCTTGACAATTATATGCCGGAAATTGCGGCTATCATAGAGAATAAGGAAAGGCAGTCATAGAGTAGAGACGCCAATCTCATACGGTAAATGAAAATAAGAATCAACTGGAAATATTGCCTGCTTGTCATGGTGGATATAATTATATTTATCTACCTTGGCTTTGCTATGGTCTCATGGAATAAGCCCGATGAGGCCAATAAGGTGTGTATCAAGGTGGATATAAATATCGAGGATGAGAATGAAAACGGTTTCCTCAAGACGGCTGAGGTAAAACATCTCCTGGAATCCCACTCTCTTTACCCCCTCTCCAAGAAGGTAAAGGACATAAATACGCGTGGAATAGAAAACCTATTGCTGCATACTGCCTTTGTGAAAACGGCACAATGCTACATCACTAACGAGGGATACGTCAATATTACCTTGACACAGCGCACACCAGTGATGAGAGTCAAAGCTGACAATGGGGATGATTACTACATCGATGACAATGGCGGAGTGATGCCAAACTCTCAATACACATCCGACATGATTATCGTAACGGGACATATTAGCAGGTATTTCGCATGCCGATACCTTAGCATCCTGGCAAAGGTAATCATGGATGATGACTTCTGGAGAAACCAGATAGAGCAGATAAATATGCTCAATGACCGCACGATAGAATTGGTGCCAAGAGTAGGAGAGCATATCATCAACATCGGAGAACTGCCTAATCACAGAAATAAGGAGCGCAGGCAGCAGCTCGTCTCTGAGTTTGTGGCAAACCAACTCCATCGTATGAACCTCTTCTATCGCTATGGATTACAGGTGGCAGGATGGAATAAATATTCATATATCTCGCTCGAATACCCTAATCAGGTCATCTGTACACGCCGTGATTTGAGCAAGCATGCCAAGCCTATCCCTGTTGTCGTGCAGACACCACAACCTACAGACCAACCTTCTACCTCGTCAGCAGAGGATGGAAAGAAAGAGGATGCAGGCAAAAAGCCTGCTGCCGAACCAAATAAGACAGAGGAAAAGGCAGATAAAAAGTCTGCTGTGAAGTCTGAGAACAAGCCTTCTTCCAAGTCAGAGAAGACAACCTCTAAGTCAGATAAGAAATCATCCAAATCGGAGAAGTCTTCTTCCAAGTCAGAAAAGTCTGTGGAAAAGAAGCAGGAAAAGAAAGACAAGAGCAAGAAAAAGTCTGACGCAAAGAGTGAGAAATCTTCAACAAAAAAGTCAAAACATTAAAATTCTGATCAGTATATGCCTTCAAAGAATTTCATCGTAGCCATCGAACTTGGCTCAACAAAGATTACTGGTATTGCCGGACAAAAGAACCATGACGGCAGTTTTACTGTCAATGCAGTAGTAAAAGAGGACTCTACCGCGTGCATCCGAAAGGGTGTTGTCTATAACGCTGACAAGACAGTGCAGTGTATTACCAATGTTATCTCCAGACTGAAGACCGCCATGAAGGCGGAGATAGCACAGGTATATGTCGGTGTGGGCGGACAGTCCATACACTCTGTGCGCAACGTTATGGTAAAAGACTTGGCTGACTCGGCTCTCGTCACTGCCGATATGGTCAATGAACTCATGGACAATAACCGCGCAATGCAGTACAAGGACTTTGAAATTCTGGACGTCGTGGCACAGGAATACAAGGTGGATAATCAGTACCAGCTTGAGCCTGTAGGCATAGAATGCTCGCATCTTGAAGGCAATTTCCTGAATATTCTGCAGCGAAAGAAGCACTATCACAGTCTGAACAACTGCTTTGACCGTGCAGGAGTGAAGATAGCAGAGATGTATCTCGCTCCTATAGCCCTCGCTGACGGCGTCCTCACCGATACAGAAAAGCGCTCTGGCTGTATGCTCGTAGATATGGGAGCCGAGACTACCACCGTATTGGTATTCAGCAAGAATATCCTTCGTCATGTGGCAGTTATCCCATTGGGAGGCAACAACATCACTAAGGACATCGCTTCTCTGCAGATGGAGGAGTCTGATGCAGAGATAATGAAGCTCCGCCACGCTTCAGCATACACTGATAACAATGAGATTGATGCTTCTGTCAGTTACAATATCGACAATGAACGTAAGGTGGAGAGCCGTAAATTCATTGAGTTGGTAGAGGGACGTGTGCAGGAAATCGTACAGAATGTCTGGCATCAAGTGCCAGAAGAGCTCACAGACAAGCTCGTGGCTGGCATCATCCTCACCGGTGGAGCAAGCAATATGAAGAATATTGATGAGGCTTTCCGCAATCATACCCATATCGCTAAGGTGCGCATTGCCAAGAATGTGACATTCAAAGTTCACTCTTCAAGTACAGATGTGACTGCTTCCAATGGCATGATGAATACTATTCTCAGTATTCTGGCTAAGGGAGAAATCAATTGTGCCGGCCCTGAAGTCGTTCCACAGAAGGATATCTTCGATGCTAATCAGCCAGTTCCTGTTGCAGAAGACTCTGCAAAACCAGCCAAGCCAGCAGAGGAACAGCCAGGAACAGGTAAGGTAAAGACTGCTACTGAGAAGGCTAAAGAAGAGGAAGAACGCCGTGTAGCAGAGGAAGCACGTAAGCAGCAGGAGGAAGAAGAGCGCAAGCAGCAGGAGAAGGAAGCTCGCGAAAAGAAGCCAGGAATAGGCAATAAACTGATGAATTGGATAAAGAACTTCGTAGCAGATGAAGATGAATAATCATCTACACATATATATATAATAGTTAAGAATCGTAATAATATGGCAGAATATAAAAACAATATCCTCGACTTTGGCGAGGAAGATAAAGACAATAGCATCATCAAGGTCATTGGTGTAGGTGGTGGTGGTGGCAACGCTGTCAACCATATGTATCGTGAAGGCATACATGATGTGACATTTGTGCTCTGCAATACAGACGCTCAGGCGCTGAATGATTCGCCAGTTCCGGTGCATTTGCAGTTGGGAAAGGAAGGCCTCGGAGCAGGCAATCGTCCTGAAAAGGCACGCGAAGCTGCTGAAGAAACCCTCGACGAGATACATCGTATGCTCGATGATGGTACGAAGATGACATTCATTACCGCAGGTATGGGCGGCGGAACAGGTACTGGTGCTGCTCCTGTAATTGCCCGCGAGTCAAAGAGCATGGGCATTCTTACCGTTGGTATCGTGACTATTCCTTTCCGTTTTGAAGGCGCGAGAAAGATAGATCAGGCACTCGACGGTGTAGAAGAGATGGCTAAGAATGTCGATGCACTCCTCGTTATCAATAATGAAAGACTGCGTCGTATCTACGGTGAGCTTCCTATCTTGAAGGCATTTGGCAAAGCAGACGACACTCTCAGCGTGGCAGCAAAGAGTATTGCTGAGATTATCACAGTGCATGGACTTATCAATCTCGACTTCAATGACGTGAAGACTGTGCTCAAGGACGGCGGTGTAGCAATCATGAGTACAGGATATGGCGAGGGCGATGGACGCGTAAGGCACGCTATAGACGATGCTCTCAACTCACCATTGCTCAATGATAACGATATTTTCAATGCCAAGCGCATTCTGCTCTCTATCTCTTTCCACAGTAATGACAAGGATTGTCAGGGACTGATGATGGACGAAATGGGTGACGTCAATGACTTTATGGACAAGTTTGGACGTGACTTTGAAATCAAATGGGGACTTGCCCTTGACCCAACTCTTGGCGAAAAGGTGAAAGTCACCATCCTTGCTACTGGCTTTGGCATCAATGATATAGATGGAATGACAACGCATCGTCGTACTCATCAGAGTCAGGAAGAATTGGCAAGACAGGCTGCTGAGGAAGAAATACGTAACAGAAGACGTGAGCGTCGCGACCATTATTACGGTCCTAATGAGAATAATCCTCAATATAAGAACCGCCCACAGATATTCCTCTTTGAGCCGGAAGATCTCGATAACGAAGATATTATCCTCCAGGTGGAGAATATTCCTACTTCTAAGCGTACACGCCAGCAGTTGGAAGAACTTCGCCGTCTCTCACGTACCACTCAGATTATGCCGGAAGAGACTGCACAAAGTAGTAACACCACGCCGGATATAATCTGCTTCTAAAGGCAAAAAGAAGGCTGATATCCATGCTTTTACAACGTGAGAGCGTGGATATAATAAGATAAAGCGTGGATATAATAAGATAAAATGTAAGTTGAACCTTTAAATATATACAGTTATGTTGTTCGATCAGATTAGTAATGATATCAAGGAAGCAATGAAGGCACGCGATAAGGTGCGCCTCGAAGCATTGCGTAACATTAAGAAAGTGTTCATCGAAGCAAAGACAGCGCCAGGTGCTAACGATACTCTCGAAGATGCACAGGCACTCAAGATACTCCAGAAACTTGCCAAGCAGGGTCATGATTCTGCTGATCTCTATACCTCACAGAATCGTCCAGACCTCGCAGAAGAGGAGATGGCACAGGTCAATGTGATAGAGTCTTACCTCCCAAAGCAGATGTCTGAGGAAGAAATAGAGGCTGTGGTCAAGGATATTATTGCGCAGACTGGTGCCCAGAGCATGAAGGAAATGGGCAAAGTGATGGGCATTGCGAGCAAGCAACTCGCGGGCAAGGCTGATGGAAAGAAGATTTCCGAAATCGTAAAGAAGCTTTTGGCTTAAGTAAGTGATAATAATCATAGGTAGATGGTTAAGGATATTCGTGCGATTCTTTAGCCATCTACTGAGTGTGAAACCTTACATCGTATCGCATGAACTGGCAACAACTCATATCCACAAAGCGCCTCGGACAAGAGAATCGCCACACGGAGCGTCATGATGACCGCTCTGAATTCAAGAGAGACTATGACCGTCTCATTTTCTCTGCACCGTTTCGCCGACTGCAAAACAAGACGCAGGTGTTCCCTTTGCCGGGAAGTATCTTCGTCCATAACCGCCTTACGCACAGTCTTGAGGTGGCAAGTGTCGGCATGTCCCTTGGCAATGACGTGGCAAGGGATGTGATACGACGCCATCCGGAACTTGCCGGAACGCTGATAGAAGAGATTGGCACGGTGGTGGCTACGGCGTGCTTAGCGCATGATATGGGCAATCCTCCTTTCGGACATTCAGGAGAGAAGGCACTCCAGACATTCTTTACGGAAGGAAAAGGCGCAGCTCTCAAGCCGTTGCTCAATCGCGATTTCTGGGATGATATCACTCATTTCGAAGGCAATGCCAATGCTTTCCGCCTTCTTACTCATCGCTTTTGCGGCAGAAGAAAGGGCGGTTTTGTCATGACTTACACGATGCTCGCATCCATAGTGAAGTATCCTTTCGCCTCTTCATGTGCTGGAAGTCATGGTAAATTCGGCTTTTTCAGCACCGAGAAGGAATTCTTCCGTCGTGTGGCAGAGGAATTAGGTATGAAGCGCCTGAGCGATGATGGCGAACCATTGCGTTATGCTCGTCATCCGTTAGTTTATCTGGTAGAGGCAGCCGACGATATTTGCTATGAGATAATGGATATCGAAGACGCCCATAAGCTCAAGATTCTATCGTTTGAAGAGACAAAAAATCTATTGCTCGGTTTCTTTGAAGACGATGTGAAAGCAAGCATCTTAAAGAGAATCCAGGACGAAGAATTGACCGATGACAATGAGCAGGTGGTCTATATGCGAGCTTGTGTGATAGGAAAACTGGAGAATGTATGTGCAGAAGCCTTCCTGAAACATGAGCAGGAAATACTTGATGGTGCATTCGAAGGTGAACTCATCGACCATGTGAACGAGCGAGAACGATTGGCATATCAGCGTTGTACAGAGACGGCATACGCTAAAATATATCGCAGTAAGCCTGTTCTCGACATAGAGTTGGCTGGTTATCACATCATCAATACGCTGATGGAGCAGATGACAGAGGCGGCGGTGCATCCTGAAAGGTTTTATTCTAAGCAACTATTGCGCAGGGTAAGCAGTCAGTATGACATCAATTCTGATGATCTTGAGACGCGTATTATGGCTGTAATTGACTTCGTAAGTGGCATGACGGACGTCTTCGCCCTCGATTTTTATCAGAAGCTCAACGGTACCAGTCTCCCAATAGTGTAATAATAGTCTCAAACTGCGTCAGCGCGATTTTTCACTTTTCACTTGATAACCGCGTGCGATTTTTCACTTTTCACTAAAAGAAACGTAACTCCCATTCTTCATTCTTCATTCTACATTCTTCATTTAATAAAAAATGCTACAAGTAAAAGTAATAAATAAAGGTTCTCAGCCTCTCCCAGAGTACGCCACTCCACAGAGCGCAGGCATGGACTTGCGTGCAAATATCACCGAACCAATCACGCTTCAGCCATTGGAGCGCCGTCTGATTCCTACAGGATTGCACATCGCTCTGCCAGTAGGCTATGAGGCACAGATACGTCCACGCAGCGGTCTCGCATTGAAGCATGGCATCACAGTGCTCAATACTCCAGGCACAGTGGATGCAGATTACCGTGGCGAACTGATGACATTGCTCGTCAATCTCTCGCAAGAGCCATTCGTAATCAATCCAGGAGAACGCATAGCCCAGATGGTTGTGGCTCGTCATGAGCAGGTGGAATTCACCGTTGTCGAAGAACTCGACGAGACAGAGCGTGGCGATGGAGGTTACGGACATACCGGAACGAAGTAATCATCCAGCGTTCTGGGCAATGTAGATGATAGATTTCATTTCATAAAATTAGGCTTTCAGGATTATTTTTGAGAGAATGAGAAAAATAGATAATTATCTATTCATTATCAAAATAATCTTGATTGCCCTCTCAAAGCATAATAGACATAGAAGACAATGCGAAGCATATACATTATAATATTATTGACATGCCTTTCCACTTCCGCTTTCGGATGGAAGAAAGACAAGAAGAATCAGACGCCAGTTTCCCAGCAGGAGCAGCGCCTGTCGGATGATGATATGCTCCGATACCGTTACTTCTACCTTGAAGCCTTGAGGTATAATGGGGCAGAAAAGTTTACGGAGGCGTACGAACTCTTCCGTCATTGCCTACAGATAAATCCTTATGCCTCAGAGACTCACTTCGCATTAGCCCCTTTTGAGGCTGCTTTCGGACGCGATTCCTTGGCGCAGGCACACTATGAGACCGCGCTTCGCCTCGACCCCGATAATGATGAGTTTGCAGAAAGGCTTGCCCAATACTACCTCTCTCGTGAGGAAAAGGTAAGTGGTGAGGGAAAACAGGACTATATGCTTATGGCTGCCGATGTCTATGAAGACCTTGCCAAAAGGTATCCAGACCGCAGTGACTACGTAGAAATCCTGTCAAAGATATACCTTCAGCAGAAGAATTACAAGAAAATGCTCAGTGCTCTCAATCGTCTTGAGGTGCTCGAAGGACAGAGCGAGGATCTTACTCTCACCAAGATGCAGATCTATTCCTATATGGGAGAACAGGAAGGTGCCCACGAAGAACTGGTCAGACTGGTGAAAAATCATCCCAATGACCTCAGCTACAGGGTGATGCTCGGCAACTGGCTCCTTGGTAATGGTAGGAAAGAAGAGGCTCGGAAGGAGTATCTTGCTGTGCTGAAGGAAGAACCCGACAATGCGCCAGCGCAGATGTCTCTCATGGATTACTATCGCTCCATGGGCAATACAGTTGAGGCTGACAAGCTCCTTTACGCCATATTGCAGAATCCGAGAACGGAATCCGACACCCGTATCACCCTGATGCGCGAAGTGGTGCAGGACAATGAGAAAGCCGGAGGCGACTCCACTCGCGTGCTCAATATTTTCAATCGCGTCCTTTCCTTTCCGCAGCAGACTTCAGAAATGGCTGAAATGAAGGTGGCTTACCTTCAGTTGAAGCGAATGCCGAAGGATAGTATCAAGGCTGCGCTCAATAAAGTGCTGGATATAAGTCCGGAGAATATTCAGGCGCGACTACAGCTTATCGACATTCTCTGGCGTGATACCATCGACCAGAATGTGGTGAAAGAATGCGAACAGGCGATAGCTTACAATCCCGATGAAATGGCACTTTATTACTATCTCGGACTTGCCAGATACCTTAATCAGGATGACAAGGGCGCTCTGGAAGCTTTCCGCAATGGAGCGATGCGCATAGATGATGATACTCCGCCCGACATGGCGTCGAAAGTATATATGTTTATGGGCGACATCCTTCATTCCATGGATCGTAAGAAGGAGGCTTTCATGGCGTATGACAGTTGCTTGGTCTATAATCCCGACCAGATAGAGTGCCTTAATAATTATGCTTACTTCCTCTGTACCGAGAACCGCGACCTGAAGCGAGCAGAGCAAATGAGCTACAAGACCATTAAGGCAGAGCCTGACAATGCCACTTTCCTCGACACTTACGCATGGATTCTCTATAAGGAAGAACGCTACGAAGAGGCGCGAATATACATCGATCAGGTGATGAAAGCCGACCCGGACGATGTCTCTGGAGTGCTCAATGACCATGCCGGCGACATATATATCAAACTCGGACTCACCGCTGAGGCAGTTGGATTCTGGAAAAAAGCATTGGAAGACGACACTGTAAATGCCGATGAAATCAAGAAAAAGATAACTATTGCCAACAAAAAGAAAAAATAAATACAATAAATGATAATGCAGAAATACATCATAATATTCGCCTCTATCCTCTTCATGGCTTCATGTGCTACGCAGAAGAAGGCAACAGAAAGAAACAATGTCTCCTCTTCTGTCTCTACAGAGCATGTGGCTATACAGAAACTGAACTATGTACGCAAGGTGACTGACAATGCTACGTATAGTCAGAACATCGTGTCAAAGATAGGATTGATCATCGGTGCGATGGGAAAGAAGACCTCTGTCGATGGAAAACTCCAGATGAGGAAGAATCAGGTGGTGCGTATCACACTCTCCCCTTTAGGCATTATGGAGGTAGGTCGTCTGGAGTTTACTCCTGATTACGTCCTCGTGGTCGATCGTATCAATAAGGAATATGTCAAGGCATCATATAATGACCTCGACTTTCTGCGTGACAACGGACTCGATTTCTATTCCCTTCAGGCACTCTTCTGGAATCAGTTGTTCCTTCCTAACACTGATCGTCTGACGGATTCTGTGCTTCGCAACTTTGACGTTGACCTGAATGCCACGGCTAATCGCAAGGTGATGATGAAGTCAAAGGACCTCCAGTTTACGTGGATTACCACGCCGGAGAGCGGTCGCATCGACGCTGCAAAGGTGGAATTTGGTAAGGGTACAGCCCATTCCTCTACCGCTTCGTGGGAGTATAGTGGCTTCACACCTTTAGGAAAGAAGCAGTTTCCGATGAATCAGGTGCTCTCATTCTCCAGCAGAGCCTTGAAGAATGGCGCCAAACTCTCCATGACCATCAAGATGAAGAAGATAACTTCTGACAATGATTGGGAGACAAAGACCACGTTGTCAGGTAAATATAAGGAAGTGAATGCTGAGGATATTCTCGGCAAACTCATGTCTATGTAATAAAAATCAAATCAAGAACAATGCACCGTTTGCTCATAATATTACTGTGTTTAGTCACGCTTGTTTCACCGTCCATCGCCCAAAACAAGGCAAAGACGGTGACACGCAAGACTACGACCTCAAAGACCGTAAAGAAGAAACGTACCACTGCCACCCGCAAGACTGCCACCACTGCGAAAAAGAACGTGAGGAAAGGCAAATCTGCAAGAGCGAAAGTGAGCAATTCGGAGATTAAAGGTCTGCGCAATGAGCAGGCGAAAATCAAGCAGAATATCCGTCGTCAGGAGCAGGCTCTCCGTGCTAATAAGGCACAGGTGCAGGAGAAACTGAGAAAACTCATGGTGATAAATGGCGAGATGGACCGTCGTAGGCAGAGCATTGACTCCATCAATCATGATATTCATCGCTTGGATGGGGATATTGGTATCCTTAATACTCAACTCAAGGAACTCCAAACTCAGTTGCAAGCCAGAAAGAAGGAGTATGCCAAGTCCATACGCTATATGGCGAAGCGCCGTGGCATTCAGAGCGAATTGATGTTCATATTCTCTGGTAAAGACTTCCGCCAGATATACCGCCGACTGCGCTTCATGCGCCAGTATGCAGCTTATCAGCGCACTCAGGGCAAGGCTGTTCAGGAGCAGCAGGCTCGCGTAAATGAGAAGAATGAGCAACTGAAGCAGACCAGAGGCGTCAAATCCACCCTTCTGCAGAAAGGACAAAAGGAACACGCCGCACTCGAAGGACAGAAGGAGGAACAGCAGAAAGTGGTCAGTTCTCTGCAGAAACAGCAGAAGACCATCCAGACTGTCATTGCTGACCAGCGCAAGAAGGATGCTGCCATCAATGCTGAAATCGACCGACTCGTGGCTATAGAGGTGGAGAGAGCACGCCAGGCTGCCATCGCTGAGGCAAAGCGTAAGGCGGAACAAGCGGCTGAAGCTAAGCGAAGAGCCGAACTGTTGGCCAAAAAGAGAGCAATCGCTGAGGCTGCAGCGCGAGAGAATGCTCGACGTGTGGCAGAAGCAAGAGCCGCTGAGCAGAGAGCGAAGGCAGAGGCAAGAGCCGCTGCTGACAGGAATGCGGCTGAGAAAGCCAAGGCTGAGCAGATGGCTCGTGAGGCTGAGTCGGCACGTATCGCTATGGAGCGCAAGGCAAAACTGGAAGAGGAACGCGCCGCTCGTGAGGTGGCATCTGCCAAGAAAGCCTCTGAGGAAGCGCAGACATTGAGCAGTGCCGACCGTCTGATAAGTGGCGGATTTGAGGCAAACAAGGGCAGACTGCCTTCGCCTTTGGCTGGTGGACGCATAGTAAGTCATTTCGGAACGCACACGGTGGAAGGACTCTCCGGAGTGCAACTCGACAATAAAGGCATAAATATTCTCGGACAGGCTGGCAGTACGGTGCGCAGCATCTACGATGGAGTGGTCAGTGCTGTCTTCAATGCCGGAGGCACCATTGGCGTCCTTGTCCGCCACGGAGCATATATCTCCGTCTATTGCAACCTCCGAAGTGTCAGCGTATCACGCGGTCAGAAGGTCTCTGCCCGTCAGTCTATCGGCGTAGTGGGCAGGGATAATATCCTCCAGTTCCAGTTGCGCAAGGAGCGTGATAAGCTCAATCCTGAGAGATGGATAGCGAGATAGGGCGTTTTGTTGTTTAGTTGTTTGTATAGTTCGCTTGCAATTCGACAATCAACAAAAGCCACCGCAACTGCGTCAGCGCGATTTTTCACTTTTCACTCTTCACTTTTCACTTTTTTCCCCCCCCTCCTAAAGATAATCTCCGAATATTATACAATAACAAAACAAACAACAAATGATGAACAAGATTCCTTACAAGATTTATCTCAGCGAAGATGAGATGCCTAAGCAGTGGTACAATGTACGTGCGGATATGAAAAACAAGCCTGCTCCGCTCCTTAATCCTGCGACCAACAAGCCACTTACCAAGGCAGAACTGGAGCATGTATTCTGCTCCGATCTCTGCGATCAGGAGCTTGATGACACCACCAAGTGGTTTGACATTCCAGAGGAAATACAAGATTTCTACAAGATGTGCCGACCTTCACCGCTTATCAGAGCCTACTATCTGGAGAAGGCTCTCGGCACTCCTGCCAAGATATATTATAAGTTTGAGGGCAACAACACGTCAGGAAGCCACAAACTCAATTCCGCTATCGCACAGGCTTACTATGCCAAGAAGCAAGGACTCAAGGGCGTGACCACAGAGACTGGCGCCGGACAGTGGGGCACAGCCCTCAGTATGGCGTGCTCTTATTTCGGTCTCGATTGCCGTGTCTATATGGTGAAATGCTCCTATGAGCAGAAGCCTTTCCGCAGAGAGGTGATGCGCACCTATGGTGCCTCTGTCACCCCATCGCCAAGTCAGACCACTAACGTGGGCAAACGAATCCTTGCAGAGCATCCTGACACCACGGGAAGCCTCGGTTGCGCCATCTCTGAAGCCGTGGAAGCTGCCACTACGCATGAAGGCTACAGATATGTGCTCGGCTCTGTTCTCAGTCAGGTGTTGCTCCATCAGACCATCATCGGACTTGAGACAAAGACTGCAATGGACAAATACGGCATCAAGCCAGACATCATCATAGGTTGTGCTGGTGGCGGTTCAAACCTCGGCGGACTTATCTCCCCATTCGTAGGAGAGATGCTTCGTGGCGAAAATCAGTATCGGATTATCGCGGTAGAGCCAGCATCCTGCCCAAGTCTCACTCGTGGTAAGTACGCTTATGACTTCTGCGACACAGGCAAGATATGTCCATTGGCAAAGATGTACACCCTCGGAAGCCAGTTTATCCCATCTGCCAACCATGCCGGAGGACTCCGTTTCCACGGTATGAGCAGCATCCTCTCACAGTTGTATGCCGATGGATACATGGAGGCAAGGGCAGTGGAGCAGACCGCAGTCTTTGAGGCAGCCACCCGTTTTGCGCGTGTCGAAGGCATCCTTCCGGCGCCAGAGAGCAGCCATGCCATCCGTGTAGCCATCGATGAAGCGCTCAAATGCAAGGAGACAGGCGAGGAAAAGACTATCCTCTTCGGACTCACCGGCACCGGATATTTCGACCTCTTCGCATACGAGAAGTACAACAACGGTACCATGTCCGACATCATCCCTACCGACGAAGTCATCGCAGAGAGCCTTGCGAAGCTTCCTAAGGTGGATTAACTCTTGTGTGCCAAGATTAGCTTGGTGCTAATAATTGTTGAATAATTTTTGTCCGCTAAAAGTCAATGTTCATGTACCCATAGATATGAGTGCATGAACATTGTTTTTTTAGCGGACTTATATTATGTGAATTACCTTCTTTATTAATGACTACTTATATTACTGTTTGAAAAACAAGACTATCAAAGAAGTCAATGGTTGGCATGAATTTGTTGATTATCTCGTATGAACTAATTAACTAGGGTGTCCAGTTTGTCGTACTAAAAACGCACTGGATTAGCCCTGTTTAAA
>SAMEA104315432__coassemble_65_pt1 | contig 76578 bp, 49 predicted proteins | sample SAMEA104315432__metabat2_low_PE_031 | metagenome-assembled genome bin SAMEA104315432 (sample SAMEA104315432) | gut metagenome | biome: Monkey gut; feature: monkey-associated habitat; material: faeces | place: China | collected 2013
AAACTTGAGCGATATTTTTTTGATGTGTATATACTAGCATCGCGGATACGCTTACGCTGGGGGTTGTTGGTTGTTGGTTTTGGGTTGTTGGTTTTGGGTTATTGGTTGTTGGTTGTTGGTTGGGGGTTGCTGGTTATTGGTTACATTGTACTATACTACCCACAACCCACAACCAACATTATCAATCCCAATCGAGAGCAAAAAAAAGAAGGTTTGTAATATCATAGCTTTTAGGTTGCAAAAGCTATGCTTTTAGGAGGTAATAACTAAGCTTTTACAATGTAATAACTAAGCTTTTACAATGTAATAACTAAGCTATTGCAATGTAATAACTAAGCTTTTACAATGTAATAACTAAGCTATTGCAATGTAATAACTAAGCTTTTACAATGTAATAACTAAGCTTTAGACTGAGGGTTGAGTCGATTACATAAGACACTGTGTGAGTCAAATTGCTCCATGACCCGAAAATATTCCTCCAAAAGGAGTGAGTTTCTCAGATTTTATTGCTATCTTTGCCATGTCATATCAGAGTTTTGCTTGTTTTCTTTTTACAACACTAAGATAAGTGTAAATTCAGACATGGCAAAATCCTGAGCAAATCGGTACTTCCGCTTGCCAAAGCAAGAACTATTTATTGCTCAGGTGCTTAAGTGACGCTAAAAAAATAAATTGATACGATTTGAGAGAAAAATGTAAGATGTCAATAAAGGTCTCAACCTCATCTTTTTGGCTGTTTTCCTCCCTCTCATCGGTCGTATAGCCCGCTATACTCCCTCTTCGAGTGAGAAAAACATCTCAAAAATCTGAGGCTCAAATCATACCAATTTATATTTTCACCGTCACTAAAAAGTATAATTTATAATAGTGTTGCAGAATTAAGGATAAATGAATAGTATAGACATAGAAAATTTCTTAGACAGGAAAGGGATTAAGCCCACTTCCAACCGTATCCTTGTCGCTAAAGAGTTGATGAAGGCATCTCATCCGGTCAGCCTTGCCGATTTGGAAATCTTGTTGGGATTTTCAATGGAGAAAGCGAGCATTTTCAGAGTGCTTGAACTTTTTTCTGAAAAGGAAATAGTCCATGTGATAGAGGATGGCAGCCGCTCTTTCAAATATGAGTTGTGTAATGGCAATACACATCACACCATTTCCGACCAGCATGTTCACTTTTATTGCGAGCGGTGCAAGCAGACATATTGTTTTGAATCGGAGCATATCCCTCTGGTAAATATACCCGAAGGTTTTTATCCGCACGCCATCAATTATATGATAAAGGGCATTTGCCCGAATTGCTTAAAATAACCTACTTGGGGCGTTGTCAAGGCGATATTTGCGGAAGTTTTTTTTCTAAGGATGAAGCCTCCGCTTCATCTTTGCAAATTGGTTGCATTGGAGATTGCGTAATTTTGCACGCAGAAAACCAAATCATAAAAGAATATGAGCAAAAAATTATCAATCTCCTTAGCGACAGCCTTCCTGATGATTTCAGGAAGTGCGTATGCCGATGGTAACATCACAGGTACAGTTTTTAATAAGACGACATCCGAACCTCTTGACTTCGCGACGGTCGTTCTTGTGAATTCGGAAACGGGTGCGCCGCTGCCGATTGGCACCACAACCGATGAGAACGGAGTGTTTATTATCCCCAATGCACCTTCGGGCAAATATATTGTCCGTGTCAGCATGATTGGTAATGTCACACAGGAACGTGAAATCACAATAGGGGATTCGGAGATAAATCTTGGGAAAATAGAACTTGCAGAGGACACCAAGTTGCTTCAGGAAGTGGTCATCACCGGGCAGAAAAGCCAGTTGACGGTCAATGCGGAGCGCAGAGTTTTCAATGTAAGCTCAAACATAGCCGCCACCGGTGCATCTGCCGATGAACTTCTTGCCGCTGTCCCGTCGGTAGATGTAAACAGCGAGGGAGAAATATCATTGCGTGGCAATGCCGATGTCCTTGTGTGGATAAATGGCAAAAAGATGGGGATGAACGATGACAACCGCGCCCAGATACTTCGTCAGCTTCCTGCTGAAGCCATTGAGAGCATTGAGGTCATGACGAATCCGTCTTCCAAGCATAGCACGGAGGGAACTGCCGGAATCATCAATATACGGTTGAAGGAAGACCACCGTCACGGTTACTTTGGCAACGCCGAAGCTAATGTGGATACACGCGGGACGGCAAACGTGAATTTTAATTTCAATTACAACGAAGGCAAGTTTGAATCATTCACCGGAATCGGACTTAAAACGCAACATGAACCCGAAGGATCGGCATCGCGCCGCAGTTATGACAATGGAACATATCTCAACTCTGACGGCGATGGCAAGAAGCATGAAAACAGCATGTTCCTTCGTCTGGGTACGAATTTCAGACCTGATGACAAGAATGATGTTTACCTGAGCGCAATCGGAACGCTCGGACATAAATGGGGACGTACGACGACCACTCACCTTAGCAATGTGCCGGGGCAATGGATCGGCAATGTCAATAATATGCGTGAAAGTGGCGATACCCGTGGTGCAAATGTCATGCTTGGTTACAAGCACACGTTCAATCCCGACCATTTTATCGACATGAACGTGAGCTATAATATATGGGAGGGTCCCAACGACAACCGGTTTCATGAAAATGAGACTTGGGCAGACAGCGCGGAGGTATCCATCTGGCAAAGCCAGCATCAGGATGTGAAAATCAGCAACTGGGAAGCTGCGCTTGATTATTCATTACAGGCATTGCCGTGGCTGCGCTTCGAAGCCGGTTATAAAGGCAACTACAATCACGAGAACAGTCCGTCATCGTATGCAGGAGGTCCTGACGAGAACAGCCTTTTACCTCTTGACGAGCTCTATAATCGTTTCAAATACGACACGGACATTTCCGCCCTGTATGTAAACTTCTCCGGCAACTATGAACACCTGACCTTCTCTGCCGGACTTCGCGGAGAGATGTGGCAGATACGGACACGTTCTTTGGGCTACGGCCAGACAGATGCGGACGTGCCTCTCTTCAAGAAAAATGATTTCGCGCTATTCCCCTCGGCTTCAATAGGCTGGTCTTTTCTTGGCAACAATGAGCTGAAGCTGAACTATTCCCGCCGCATACGCCGTCCTTTCGGACCCCAGCTCAACACTTTTGAGAATATTTCCGACCCTTCGGAAGTACATCTTGGAAACCCGCTTATCCTGCCCGAGTACAGCAATGCCGTGGAACTGTCGTACATAAAGAATTGGACCAACCACATGCTTTCCGTGTCAGGCTATCTTCGTACCAATAACGATATGATAAGTCACGTCAGCTTTCTTGCGCCTATGGCTTCAGACCCCAATGTAAACACGATGTATTACGGTCACGCCAACGTGGGCAACATGGTAAACTCCGGGGTGGAGATTATATCCCGCAACTCGCTGTTCGGACGGTTGACACTCACCACCACATTAAACCTTTACAATAGTCACCTCAAGGCTTGGAGTGCAGACTATCCGCTGCACGACAGCTTCTATGCCGTACATGGTGACAAACAGAACCGTTTTGTGTGGGATGTGCGCTGTATGGCATCGGTACGTCTGCTGTGGGACATGACTTTCCAAGCCACTGGCCGTTATAACTCGCGACGTATCACCGCACAGGGCACGCTGGAACCCGATTGGGATGTCGAAGCTGGGGCACGCAAAAAGATCGGTTCTTGGGGCATATCGCTTCTCTGCAAGGATATTTTCAACTCAAAAGAGACGAACAATGTCCTTTACGGAAACGGCTACACGCAGTCAATCCGCAAATGGTCGGGAGGTCGTACATTACGTCTGGCAGTCACCTATACCTTCGGCAAATCCGACAGTCATGAGCATAATCACCACAACCACATCGACACCGGTGGCTACGGAGAAGAGCATCATCATTAAATTAGGTAAAGTATAATATTATATGATTGAATCCACTTGAAAAAGTCAATTTTACAAAAATGTTACATTGATTGTCAATAAGTTACAAAGGTAAAAATGAGATTTAGGACTTTTTCAAGTGGACTCATGATTGAAGTTTCGCTTTAATAACATGCTACCGATTAGTGATAAAAATGGTTGTTTAGTTGTCTGGTTATTTAGTTTGTTTAGTTGTCTGTCTGGAAGACAGTACCGAGCGAAGCGAGAGTAACCCGGGACGAAGTCTCGGTATTATAACTAAGGAGAAGAGAACTGTCTGGAAGACAGTACCTGACAACATGCTCCTTCGCCTTCGGCTCTGTCCGCACACGCGCTCAAAAAGTTCACGGATAACGCTCTAACAAGGCTCAGAGCGTTATCCGTTATAGATTTTTAAAATGAAGAAGTCGTTAAATGAAGAATGTAGAATGTAGAATGAAGAATATGAGTTAGTCTTGTTTGCTTGAGAAACTCAAAGCGAAGAAACTCAAAGCGAAGAACGTAATCCGAATTCTTCATTCTTTATTCTTCATCCTTCATTCTTCATTCTTCATTCTTTTCATCCTACTCATTTCCATATTCATCCCATGCCTTGATGGCGAGATCATCGAGCGTCATGGAGGTGAAAGCATGGATGAAGGCGGCGGCAAGGCGGTCGTTGGTGAGGAGAGGAACATTGAAGTCGATGGCGGCACGGCGTATCTTATATCCGTTGGACAGCTCATGAGAGGTGAGGTTTTTAGGGATATTGATTACCATGTCTATCTCCTTGCGGCGTATCATGTCGAGGGCTTGCGGTTGGGTCTCCTCCGATGGCCAATAGACGCGCTTGCATTCCACTCCATTGTCTATCAGATAGCGGTAACTGCCCCCCGTGGCATATAGCTGATAACCCTTTTCCGCCAGATGGCGACAAGGCTCTAAGAGCGCTGCTTTCTGATGAGCATCACCAGAAGAGATAAGGACGGAATGCTCAGGCACACGCAGTCCGACGGAGAGCATGGACTTGAGAATGGCGCAGTCGGTGTCGTCGCCGAGACAGCCCACCTCGCCTGTGCTACTCATGTCCACACCGAGGACAGGGTCAGCCTTCTGCAATCGGCTGAAAGAGAACTGTGAAGCCTTTATGCCTACATAGTCGAGGTCGAACTCTGTCTTGGTAGGACGCTCGTAAGGCACTCCCATCATAATCTTGGAAGCCAGTTGGATAAGGTTCAGTTTGAGCACCTTGCTGACAAAAGGGAATGAGCGAGAGGCGCGGAGATTGCATTCTATGACCATAATGTCATTGTCGCGCGCCATAAACTGGATGTTGAACGGACCTGAGATATGCAGTTCGGCAGCGATTTTCTTTGCCACTTTCTTGATGCGACGCATGGTCTCGTAGTACAGTTTCTGCGGAGGAAACTGTATGGTGGCATCGCCGGAATGCACTCCAGCAAACTCTACGTGCTCGGAAATGGCGTAGGCTATTATCTCGCCTTTGTCTGCCACGGCATCCATCTCTATCTCTTTGGCTCCCTCGATGAAGCGCGAGATGACGACAGGATGCTTCTGACTCACATTGGCTGCCATCTGGAGGAAACGCTCCAACTCGTCATGATTGGAGCATACATTCATCGCTGCGCCAGAGAGGACGTAGGAAGGACGCACGAGAACCGGGAATCCTACCTGGGCTATGAATTCATCGACATCAGCCATATTGGTCAGTTCCTTCCATGCTGGCTGCACCACTCCGATGCGGTCGCACATGGATGAGAATTTCTGTCGGTCTTCGGCATTGTCGATATACTGTGCCTGAGTGCCGAGGATAGGCACCAGTTGCTCGTCGAGACGCATGGCGAGATTGTTAGGAATCTGTCCGCCCACGGAGAGGATGACGCCTTGCGGGCATTCGAGGTCGATGATGTCCATCACACGCTCGAAGGTCAGTTCGTCGAAGTAGAGGCGGTCGCACATGTCATAGTCGGTGGAGACGGTCTCAGGATTGTAGTTTATCATCACGCTTGGGCAACCTTGATTGCGCACGGTTTGCAGAGCATTGACAGAGCACCAGTCGAATTCCACAGAGGAACCTATGCGGTAAGCACCCGAACCGAGAACGATGATTGGGGGGTGTTGCTGTGAAAGGGTGATGTCGTGTGCGGTTCCGCTGTACGTGAGATAGAGGTAATTGGTCTGTGCAGGAAATTCTCCAGCGAGAGTGTCTATCTGCTTGATGACAGGGAGAATGCCAAGCTCCTTACGGCGTGAGCGCACCTGCAGTCCCAGTTCACCGTCATTGAGCACGGCGCGTGCTATCTGGAAGTCGCTGAATCCCTTGCGCTTAGCCTCGATGAGGAGGTCGGTAGGCACTGTGTTGAGGTCATCATATTCAGCCAATAAGGAGTCTGTGCGCACGATGCCCATGAGCTTTTGCAGAAACCATTTGTCGATTTTTGTCAGGTCGTGAATCTGATCCACGGTGTAACCAGCTTTCATGGCTTTAGAGATGACGAAGATGCGCTTGTCGGTAGGCTCGCGGAGAGCTTTGTCGATGTCATCCACTTTCAGCACTTTATTCTCCACAAAGCCGTGCATTCCCTGACCTATCATGCGGAGACCTTTCTGTATGGCCTCCTCGAAAGTGCGGCCGATAGCCATCACTTCGCCTACGGACTTCATGCTCGAACCCAGTTCGCGATCCACTCCCTGGAACTTGCCGAGGTCCCAACGCGGAATCTTGCATACCACATAGTCGAGAGCCGGCTCAAAGAAAGCCGACGTGGTCTTGGTCACAGAGTTTTTCAGGTCGAAGAGACCATAGCCGAGACCCAATTTCGCTGCCACGAAAGCGAGAGGATAACCAGTGGCTTTTGAGGCGAGGGCAGAAGAACGTGAGAGGCGAGCATTGACCTCGATGACGCGGTAATCCTCAGAGAAAGGGTCGTAGGCATACTGCACATTGCATTCGCCGATGATGCCGATGTGGCGGATAATCTTGATGGACAGTTCGCGGAGCTTGTGGTAATCGCGGTTGGAGAGTGTCTGCGATGGTGCCACGACGATGCTCTCGCCGGTATGGATGCCCAGAGGGTCGAAGTTTTCCATGTTGCAGACCGTGATGCAATTATCGAAACGGTCGCGCACTACTTCGTATTCCACCTCCTTCCATCCCTTCAGACTCTTCTCTACGAGAATCTGCGGAGAGAAGGAGAGGGCCTTATTGCCTACGGTGATGAGTTCCTCCTCATTGTCGCAGAATCCAGAACCCAGTCCTCCAAGGGCGTAAGCGGCACGGATGATGACAGGATAACCGAGTTCCGATGCCGCTGTCTTAGCCTCTTCGAGGGTGTTGCAGGCATGGCTCTTGATGGTGTTGACACCGATTTCATCGAGCCTTTCCACGAAGAGCTCGCGGTCTTCCGTGTCGATGATGGCTTGAACCGGTGTGCCTAACACTTTGACACCATATTTCTCCAGCACTCCCGAGTGGTAAAGCTCCACGCCACAGTTGAGAGCCGTCTGTCCGCCAAAGCTGAGCAGAATGCCGTCAGGACGCTCTTTCTCGATTACTCTCTCTACGAAATATGGGGTGACAGGCAGGAAATAGACTCTGTCAGCCACGCCTTCCGATGTCTGTACGGTGGCGATGTTAGGATTGATGAGGACAGACTTGATGCCTTCCTCTTTCAGCGCCTTTAGTGCTTGGCTTCCGGAGTAGTCGAATTCTCCGGCTTCGCCTATCTTTAATGCTCCGGATCCGAGGAGCAGGACTTTCTTTATGTTATTGGTCATGTTTATTAAAAATATAAGTGAAGAGTGTTCTAAATGAAGAATGTAGAATGAAAAATGGGAGTTAGGCTCGTTTGCTTGAGAAACTCCACTAAGAACCTCAAAGCGAAGAACGTAATTCGAATTCTTCATTCTTCATTCCCCACTGAGGGGGATAAGAGGGGGTCTTATTCCCTATTTTCTATTTCTCTTCAGAGTTGGCTATAATAAGGAGAAAAATTGGCCGAAGATAAATTCCGTGTCGGTAGGTCCGGAGCAGGCTTCAGGATGAAACTGTGCCGAAAACCAAGGGTGGGACTTGTGGCGTATGCCCTCATTCGAACCGTCATTCATATTGATGAAGAGTGGTTCCCAGTCGGCAGGGATAGTGTCATTATTGACAGCGTAGCCGTGATTCTGGGACGTGATGTAGCAGTGCTCAGTCAGTTTTCCATCCTCCAGGAGACGCACAGGCTGGTTGTGACCACGATGACCATATTTCAGTTTCTCCACCTTTGCTCCAGCAGCCAGAGCCAGAATCTGGTTTCCCATGCAGATACCATAGATAGGCTTGCCCTGCTTCATAAATTCCTTGACGTGAGTGACGGTCTGCGAGCATAGGTTCGGGTCGCCAGGACCATTGGAAATGAAGAGTCCATCAAAGTCGCCGATGCTATTAAAGTCATAATCCCATGGCACCACAGTGATGGAGACGTCGTATTTCAGGAGCTCGCGGATAATGTTTTGCTTCACTCCCATATCGACGAGGCAGACCTTCTTCTTGCCTTCACCGAAATGCTCCACTACCTTTGTGCTCACTATGTCCACCTGATTGACGAGGTTTGGGTCCTCAAACTCGATGTCTTCACCATCATCGAAGACAATCTTGCCAGGCATACTGCCATGCTCACGCAGGATTTTAGTGAGTTCGCGGGTGTCGATACCCTCAATGCCAACCACCTTTTCCTCTTTCAACCATTGAGCCAGAGAGCGGTTGGCATTCCAATGGCTGTACTCCTCAGAGTAGTCGCTGACCACGAGAGCACGTACATGGATGTGGTCGCTCTCATAAAAAGACGAAAGACCATTTGCCTCTTCCGAAGCAGAAGGGACGCCATAATTGCCCACGAGAGGGAAGGTCATCACCAGTATCTGCCCACTGTAGGAAGGGTCGGTGAGGCTTTCAGGATAACCCATCATGGCGGTGTTGAAGACTACCTCGCCATTTACAGCCTTCTCGTAGCCGAAGCTGGTGCCACGAAACTCGTATCCACCTTCAAGCTTCAGAGTAACTTTTCTTTTATTCATAGTTGTTTGTTTTGTTGTCTTGTTGTTTTGTTGTCAGGTGAAGAATATTCTAAATGAAGAATGTAGAATGAAGAATGAAGAATGGGAGTTAGTCTTGTTCTCTTGAGTATGGCTCTATGGGAAACCGCAAGCCGTAGAACGTATATAGCCTCCCCCTTACAGGGGGATAAGAGGGGGTCTTATTCTTCATTCTTCATTCTTCATTTTAACAGCCAATGGCAGCCTCTATGAAGGACATAAAGAGTGGATGAGGATGAAGCACAGTGCTCTGATATTCAGGATGAAACTGCGTTCCGATATACCATTTCAATTCAGGCATCTCCACTATCTCCACCAGTCCAGACTCAGGATTGCGACCAGTACACTTCATACCGTGAGCCTCGTATTCGTCAAGATACTTGCTATTAAATTCATAACGGTGGCGGTGACGCTCGCGAATGGTCTCCTTTCCGTAGATGGAAGCCACCTTCGAATCCTTCATCAGTTGGCAGTCGTAAGCACCGAGACGCATCGTTCCACCCATGTTGGAGATGTTCTTCTGGTCCTCCATCATGTCGATGACATTGTGAGGCGTCTGACTGTCCATCTCACTGCTATTGGCATCGCTGTAGCCCAGCACGTCGCGGGCAAACTCGATGACCATCATCTGCATACCGAGACATATTCCAAAGCAAGGCACATCATGAGTGCGAGCATATTCGGCGGCAAGAATCTTGCCCTCTATGCCACGCTGTCCGAAGCCCGGACAGATGACTATGCCATCCTGATTGCTAAGCTTTTCCTCGATGTTTTCGGAGGAGAGAAATTCGGAATTGATGAATGTGATATTCACCTTATGATGATGGTATGTGGCAGCGTGAGAGAGACTCTCGCTGATGGACTTGTAAGCATCCTGCAGATTGTATTTTCCTACGAGACCGATATTCACCACTTCGGTGGCAGAATTGCGCAGTTCGAGGAAGTGAAGCCACGGACCGAGCTGCGGAGTCTCACCGACAGGGATTCCCATCTTGCGCAGAATAGCGCTGTCAAGTCCCTGACGCTGCATATTGACAGGCACCTCATAGATGCTTGGAAGGTCCTCGCTCTGGATGACGCATTCCAGATCTACATTGCAGAAACCAGCCACTTTCATCCTCATATTGTCGTCCAGATGCTTCTCTGTGCGGAGGATGAGAATGTCAGGCTGAATGCCGTAACTGAGCATTTCCTTGACGGAATGCTGAGTAGGCTTTGTCTTCAGTTCGCCGGCAGCTCTGAGATAAGGCACATAAGTGAGGTGGACGCTGATGGCATCCTTGCCAAGTTCCCATTTCAGTTGTCGGATAGCTTCCAGGAAAGGGGCGCTCTCGATGTCGCCAATCGTGCCGCCTATCTCTGTGATAACGAAGTCATAGAGCCCCGTTTCTCCGAGATACTTGATGTTATTCTTTATCTCGTCAGTGATATGAGGCACCACTTGTATGGTCTTTCCGAGGAAATCACCATGACGCTCCTTGTCGATGACCGACTTGTAGATGCGTCCCGTCGTCATACTGTTGGCTTTTGTGGTCTGAATACCAGTGAAACGCTCATAGTGACCGAGGTCGAGATCGGTTTCCATGCCGTCAACAGTGACGTAGCATTCGCCGTGTTCGTAAGGATTGAGCGTGCCGGGGTCGATGTTGATGTATGGGTCAAACTTCTGGATGGTTATCTTATAGCCTCTTGCTTGCAGCAGTTTGCCTATGGAAGCAGAGATGATACCTTTGCCTAAGGAGGAAACTACGCCTCCTGTTACGAAGATGTATTTTGCCATTGCTTTTGGGAATGTGGGGTTATTATTGTGGGAAGGATTTTTGGGAATCAACCAGTAACGTGGCTGACACGGTGGCGGTCGCTTGCGTTATAAGGGGTGATTAGCGGATGCTGGCACGGTGGCTTGCTACTTTTGTGCCGTTTCGTAGAAATCCATGTAAGTGCGATTGAGCATCCGCATTCCGCCAGGAGTAGGGTAGTCACCAGTGAAATACCAGTCACCGAGATGGTCGGGGCAGGCTTTGTGCAGTTCGTCAATCGACTGGAAGATAATCTGTACCTCAGTGCCGATGTCGGAAGGAGTCAGCAGTTGGGCAATCTTTGTGCTTATCTCTTCGTCAGAGAATGGCGCATAGATTTCCTTTACATGATTTACAGACGTGTCGCCAGATTTGATTTCCTCATATACCTTGTCGAGTATTTCGCTCATGCCACGCTCTTCCAGTAAAGCGACAGCCGCTTTGAAAGCGATAAACTGCTCCATGCTTGACATATCAATACCGTAATAATCAGGATAGCGTATCTGTGGAGAAGATGACACGATGATGGTCTTCTTAGGATGAAGGCGGTCGAGAATGCGAATGATACTCTGGCGCAGAGTGGTGCCGCGCACGATACTGTCGTCGATTATGACGAGATTGTCAACGTAAGGCTCCAGACTTCCGTAGGTGATGTCATAGACATGAGCCGCAAGGTCATTCCTGCTGTTGCCTTCAGCAATGAAAGTGCGGAGCTTTATGTCCTTAATAGCCACCTTTTCACTGCGTATTCGCATCGAGAGAATGTGGTCAATCTCCGATGCTCTGGATGGGTCAGCAATCAGTTCTTTCAGTTTCTTGCCTTTCAGTTGGTTGAGATACTTGTCCATTCCCTCTACAAGACCGAAGAAAGCCACTTCGGCAGTGTTTGGAATATACGAAAAAACAGTATGCTCTATATCACAATCAATGGCAGGAAGAATCTGATTTACCAGTCTCCTGCCTAATTCCTTGCGCTCGTGATAAATGTTGAAATCACTACCGCGACTAAAATAAATGCGCTCAAAAGAGCAAGCTCTCTTCTCTTTTGCAGCGTTGATATGTTCCAGACGTACAGTGCCGTCCTGACTTGTCAGCAAGGCTTCGCCCGGCTGAAGCTCGTGGATTTCCTCCATCGGCACATTGAGCACCGTCTGAATGACCGGACGCTCCGAGGTAAGCACGAGGATTTCATCGTCCAAATACCAGAAAGCGGTGCGGATGCCCCATGGATCACGAAGGGCAAAAGACTCACCGCTGCCAGTTACTCCGCACATCACGTAGCCACCATCCCAATAGCAACTGCTCGTGCGAAGCACGTTGGCGATGTCTATCCGCTGCTCTATGGCGTTGGTAAGGTCAAGTCCGGTCTTGCCTTCCGCGCTACATATATTATATACACGCTCCACTTCACGGTCCAATCTGTGACCTACCTGCTCCAGAAGGATATGAGTGTCAGCGTATTTACGTGGATGCTGACCATTAGCCACTATGCGTTGGAATACCTCATCGACGTTAGTCAGATTGAAATTGCCACAGAGAGCAAGGTTTTTCGCTCTCCAGTTGTTGCGACGAAGGAAAGGGTGAATGTAGTCAAGTCCGCTCTTTCCCGTAGTGGAATAACGTAGATGACCCATGTAGAGCTCGCCGATGAATGGCGGAAGTTGTCCTTCCACCGTCTCTTCGTCCTGCTCTTTGCGCACGGCATTGAAGATTTCCGTTATCGCTGTTGTCCCGGCGGCACGCTCACGAAACATATATTCGTCGCCAGGTTTGGCGCTCAGTCTGACGCAAGCCAGTCCGGCGCCTTCCTGTCCTCTGTTGTGTTGTTTCTCCATGAGTAGATACAACTTGTTGAGAGCGTAATACAGCGAGCCGTATTTTTTCTCGTAATACTCCAATGGCTTTAGCAGACGGATCATTGCTACGCCACATTCGTGCTTTAAAGGTTCCATTGTATATTTTCTTAATACTGTTATAAATGCAGAATTGATTAAATAGCAGAATTATGTACTCCAGCGACAGCGCGTCCGGAAGGCTCGTTCATATTCTTCCATGCCTCGTCCCATTCGAGGGCAATGGCAGTGGAACAAGCCACGCTTGCCTCATGAGGGACACTGCGGGCAGCGCTTTCGCTTGGGAAATGCTCTTCGAAGATGCTGCGATAGTAGTACTCTTCCTTGCACATTGGCGTATTGATAGGGAATCGCTCTGCAGCGTGAGCCATCTGTTCGTCGGTCACCAGTTCTTCAGTCATCTTCTTTAAGGTGTCAATCCAACTGTAACCTACACCGTCACTAAACTGCTCCTTCTGTCGCCATACTATCTCTTCAGGCAGCATATCCGAGAAAGCCTCGCGGACGATGCGCTTCTCCATCGTCTTGCCAGGACACATCTTGGCAGCAGGATTGGTGCGCATCGCAACGTCGAGAAACTCTTTGTCGAGGAAAGGCACACGGCCTTCCACTCCCCATGCCGCTAAGCTCTTGTTGGCACGGAGGCAATCATAGAGATACAGTTTGGAGAGTTTGCGCACAGTCTCTTTGTGAAACTCCTCCGCTGACGGTGCTTTGTGGAAATAAAGGTAGCCTCCGAATATCTCGTCAGCGCCTTCTCCAGACAGCACCATCTTAATTCCCATCGACTTGATGACGCGGGCAAGGAGATACATTGGTGTGGAAGCACGCACTGTGGTGACGTCGTAAGTCTCGATAAAGTAAATCACGTCACGGATGGCATCAAGACCTTCCTGTATAGTATAGTTGATTTCGTGGTGTACAGTGCCGATATGATCAGCCACCATGCGGGCTTTTTCAAGGTCAGGAGCCCCCTTTAGTCCTACGGCAAAAGAGTGAAGGCGTGGCCACCAAGCCTTTGTCTGGCTGTTATCCTCAATTCTTCGCTCGGAATAACTTTGCGTTATGGCGCTGATAACGCTGCTGTCAAGACCTCCAGAGAGCAATACACCATAAGGAACGTCACTCATCATCTGCTTTTTCACGGCGTTGCGCAAAGCCTGTCGGATGTCTTCGCTGCTGGCAGGATTGTCCTTTACGGCATCATAATCGAACCAGTCACGCTTGTACCAGCGCTTCATCCCTGGGTCTTTGCTCCAGTAATAATGTCCAGGAAGGAAAGGCTCGTAGCGTTCGCACTGACCTTCGAGAGCCTTTAGTTCGCTGGCTACATACACTTTACCATCGCTATCATAGCCTATATACAAAGGAATAACGCCGATTTGATCGCGTGCGATGAGGAAGGAATCGTTCTCTTCATCGTATAATGCGAAGGCGAAAATACCGCTAATATCCTCCAAGAAGTCGATGCCTTTATCGCGATAGAGGGCAAGGATTACCTCACAGTCGCTTCCTGTCTGAAACGCGTACTTGCCTTCGTATTGCTTTCGGATCTCCTTGTGGTTGTATATCTCACCGTTTACGGCAAGAATCTGCTTGCCATCGACCGAGAAAAGAGGCTGCTTGCCACTTTCCGGATCGACGATACTCAGTCTTTCATGCGCCAATATCGCCGTTTTGCCGCAGTATATGCCGCTCCAGTCAGGACCACGGTGACGGATTTTCTGGCTCATTCGCAGTGCTTTCTGGCGCAGTTCGCTTGTCTGCTGCTGTATATTGAATATTGATACAATTCCACACATGGTTGTTGCTTTTTTTTTTGATTTTTTATTGATGGAAATCAGCCGGTAATGCGGCTGACACAGTGGCGACCTTTTGCGGTAAGGGCGCTGAGAGATGGTCTTGAAATCAGTCGGTAACGCTGCTGACGCGGTGGCGACCTTTTGCGGTAAGGGCGCTGAGAGATGGTCTTGAATCAGCCGGTAACGCTGCTGACGCGGTGGTGGACTGACACTATGCTAATGACTTAATGTAGGCATCCACCTTCTTGGCGGCATCGCGTCCGCTTGCCATTGCCCTTACTACAAGGGAGGCACCATTCTGCGCATCACCACAGATGAAGACATTAGAAGGCTGCTCGGCGTGCTGAGGCTTGAGGAAACCCATCGCAAGGAAGCAAATCTCACACTTGATAATCTCTGGTTCGCCAGCCTCAATCATTATAGGACGTCCGCCTTCAGGATTTGGTTTCCAGTCGATAGGCTGCACTTTCACACCTGTGAGACGACCATTTTTGCCAATAAACTCAAGAGTATTGATGTTCCAACGACGTGTGCATCCCTCCTCATGACTTGAAGTGGTCTTGAGTACCCTTGGATAATTAGGCCAAGGATTATTAGGGTCATCAGGTCCTTCCACCGGTTTTGGCATTATCTCTATCTGTGTCACGCTCTTGCAACCCTGACGATGAGAAGTTCCGATGCAGTCAGAACCCGTATCTCCGCCACCTATCACGAGGACATCTTTGCCCTTTGCCGTAACGCGGTCTTCCTTGCTAAATTCCATTCCAGCCAATACTCTGTTCTGTTGGGACAGCAATTCGAGTGCGAAGTGCACGCCTTTGAGTTCTCTTCCCGGTGCTTTCAAGTCGCGTGCTACAGGAGTTCCAGTGCTGATGACATAAGCATCAAAGCCTTCAGGCAGTGCATTCTCCTCAATAGGAGTATTGTATTTGAAGACGATGCCTTCCTCTTTCAGCAATGCGAGACGACGATCAATGACGGTCTTGTTGAGCTTGAAGTTAGGAATACCATAGCGAAGCAAACCACCAGCAGCCTCATTTTTTTCAAACACGGTGACGGAATATCCCATTTTGTTAAGTCTGTTAGCGGCTACAAGTCCGGCAGGACCAGCTCCTATGACAGCGACAGTCTTGCCATTACGCTCGTAAGTCTGAGGCTTAATGTAGTTTTCTCTCCATGCAGCCTCAGTGATAGCGGCTTCATCCTCACGGTTGGTTACCGGAGCATGGTCTGTAAGATTGAGCACGCAAGCCTTTTCGCATAGGGCAGGGCATATTCTTCCTGTAAATTCCGGAAAGTCGTTAGTGGCATTGAGCAGGCGATAAGCTAATTCCCAGTCTCCTTTATAGAGAGCGTCATTCCATTCCGGCGCCTTATTGCCGAGCGGACAAGCCCAGTGGCAGAAAGGTACTCCGCAGTCCATACAGCGACTTGCCTGCATCTTGCGGTCGTGGGTATTGAGAGTTTGTTCCACCTCTCCGAAGTCTTGTATTCTATCGTGTATAGGACGGTAACCGGCTTCCAGTCGTGGTACCTCCATGAATGCTTTAAGTTTTCCCATTGTTTGTTTTTGTGTATGGTTATCTATCTTTAAGTAGGTAATCAAAATTATTTTGATAATGAATAGATAATTATAATTGTTTTTCATTATTATAATATCTATACTCTCTTGTGCGCATCTACGTCCTGTCTCATCAGTCATGATGCCCGCATCATTCCTTCTTCTACAGAACGTAGCTGCATCACAATAGAGCATAGCTATTATAAAAAAATTCTGATTACCTACTTAACTGTTGATCAACTGCATATTGGCAATCTTCTCCTGAAGCTGTCGCATTTTCTCTTCTTGCAGTACGCGCTTGTATTCGATAGGCGTTACCTGGATGAAGTCCTCGACGTATTTATTCCAGTCGTCGAGCATGCGGCGTGCCAAAGCAGAGCCGGTATAGAGATAGTGTTGACGGATAAGTTCGTGGAGTTCCTTACGTGCGGAAGCCTCTTCCACGAGGTTTATCTCCACCTGATCCATATTACAGAAGTAGTCGAAATCATGATTCTTGTCCCATACATAGGCAAGTCCACCGCTCATACCAGCGGCAAAATTGCGTCCTGTCTTACCCAAGACAACCACACGTCCGCCTGTCATATACTCGCAACAGTGGTCGCCAGCGCCTTCTATCACGGCGATAGCACCAGAGTTTCTCACTCCGAAGCGCTCGCCCACACGACCATTGACATAGAGTTCGCCACTTGTAGCACCGTAAAGACCAGTGTTTCCAGCGATGATATTATCCTCAGCCACATAGTCAGCATTGAGGCGAGAAGGCGGAAGAATGCTTATTCTGCCACCAGAGAGACCCTTGCCGAAATAGTCATTGGTCTCACCTTCAAGGCGAATGTTGAGGCCTTTCACGGCAAAAGCACCGAAACTCTGACCGGCAGAGCCCTTAAACTTGATATTTATCGTAGAGTCAGGCAGACCATTTTCACCATATTTCTTTGCGACAACGCCGGACAACATCGTAGTTACCGCGCGGTCAGTGTTCTTGATGGCGTAGTCGAGACTCACCTCTTCGCCATTCTCTATAGCCGTCTGGCAAGCATGGATGATGTCTTCATCCTTCACGCCGCTTACCTTTGTGTATTCGCCACGATCCCAATAGAGCGGCTTGTCGGTAGGTTCGGCAAAGAGAAGACGTGAGAAATCTATCGTGCCCTGCTTGGTGTTAGGGTCGTGAGGCATTACCTCAATGAGGTCGGTGCGTCCGATGATGTCCTTCAGATTCTTCACTCCGAGCTGTGAGAGATACTCACGTGTCTGCTCTGCAAGGAAAGTAAAGAAATTGACTACATACTCAGCACGTCCACGGAACTTAGCTCTGAGCCTCTCATCCTGAGTGGCAACGCCCACAGGGCAAGTGTTAGTGTTACATTTGCGCATCATTACGCAACCGAGAACGATAAGAGGCAGAGTGCCAAAACTAAACTCATCAGCGCCGAGCATAGCCATAAGGATGACGTCGCGTGCCGTTTTCAGTTGGCCATCAGTCTGCAATCTTACCTGATTACGCAAGCCATTCATCACCAGAGTCTGCTGTGTCTCGGCAAGACCAATCTCTGGAGAGATACCAGCAAAGCGCATACTGCTGGCAGGACTTGCGCCAGTGCCGCCCTCAGCGCCAGAGATGACGATGAGATCAGCCTTTGCCTTAGCTACACCGGCGGCGATAGTGCCCACACCGCTCTCAGCTACGAGCTTCACGCTTACCGCTGCTGTAGGGTTGATATTCTTGAGATCATAGATGAGTTGGGCAAGGTCCTCGATGGAATAGATGTCATGATGAGGTGGAGGAGAGATGAGAGTGATGCCAGGAATAGCGTTACGAGTCTTGGCAATGATTTCATTGACCTTAAATCCAGGCAACTGTCCGCCCTCACCAGGCTTAGCACCCTGAGCTACTTTGATCTGAAGTTCCTCGGCATTGACAAGGTATTCCGCTGTGACGCCGAAGCGTCCGGATGCTATCTGCTTGGTCTTACTGCTGAGGCTTACGCCATCCACAGAGGAATGATAGCGCTTATTGTCCTCACCGCCTTCACCGGTGTTGCTTCGTGTGCCGAGTTTGTTCATGGCAAGAGCAAGAGCTTCGTGTGCTTCAATGCTGAGAGCGCCGAATGACATGGCACCAGTCACAAAGTGCTTGACGATACTTTCCACAGGTTCCACCTCGTCAAGAGGCGTTGGGACGGCAGCTTTCTTGAATGACATGAAGTCGCGCAGGAAGATAGGCTTCTCCTTTTTATCCACGATTTCTGCCCATTCTTTATATTTCTTGTAAGAGCCCAAGCGTGTGGCAATCTGCAAGTTGGCGATGGCCTCTGGGTTCCAGGCATGGTCAATGCCATCTTTACGATAGGAGAAGAGACCGTTATTAGGCAGCAACTCTCCTTCGCTATGTGCCTCAGAGAAAGCATCCTTGTTGAGAGAGGTATATTCGCGAGCGATGTCTCTCAGTCCGATACCGCCAATAGTGCTGGTTTCGGTGCCGAAATATTTCTTCAGCAGTCCCTCAGAGAGTCCGATTGACTCAAAGATTTTAGCACCACGGTAGGAGCGTATGGTGGAAATGCCCATCTTTGACATTATCTTCTTCAGACCTTTATCCACGGCTTTGATATAGTTTTTCTCCGCTGTGGCATATTCTTCCTGTATCTTATGCTTTGCCACGAGGTCATTGATGACAGCAAAAGTCATGTAAGGATTGATGGCGCTGGCACCATAACCGAGGAGTAAAGCGGCGTGCATCACCTCGCGTATCTCACCACTCTCGACGATAAGAGCGGTCTGTACGCGCTTGCCTACGCTGATAAGGTAATGATGTACGGCACTTACAGCGAGCAGTGAAGGAATGGCAGCATGCTGACTGTCAATGTCTCTGTCGCTGAGAATGATATAGTTGACGCCTTCATCCACGCTGTTCTCAGCCTGCTTACACAATTCATCGAGCGCACTGCTGAGTCCGCTTTCGCCTTTCTCTATGTCGAAGAGGATAGGGAGCTTTGTGGTGTTGAATCCCTTGTAACGGATGTTGCAGAGAATGTCGAGCTGAGTATTGGTCAATACAGGCTGTGGCAGGCGCACCATCTTGCAGTTTGACTCGTCAGGAGTAAGGATTCCGCTGCCCACTCTGCCTATGTATTCAGTCAAGGACATGACGAGTTCCTCGCGGATAGGGTCGATAGCAGGGTTTGTCACCTGTGCAAACTGCTGGCGGAAATAGTTGAAGAGAATCTGAGGGCGCTCGCTTATGACAGCGAGAGGGGTGTCATTACCCATGGCAGCGACAGGTTCCTGACCCACGGTACACATTGGCACGATAGTGCGGTCGATGTCTTCCTGACCGAAACCGAAGGCTCTCAGTTTGCGGTCGTAGTCGCTTACGCTGTTTTCCACCTTGCGTCCGCTCTTGAGTTTCTCCAACTGTATGCGGTTTGTGGAAAGCCATTCGCGGTAAGGATGCTCCTTAGCGAGTTTCTCCTTTATTTCTCCGTCATAATAGATCTTGCCCTCCTGGGTGTCGATAAGCAGGATTTTACCAGGTTCGAGACGTCCCTTGCTTACCACATCGCTTGGCTCGAAGTCCATTACTCCCACCTCACTTGCCACTACCATCATGCCTTGCTTGGTGATGGTGTAACGTGATGGGCGCAAACCGTTGCGGTCGAGCATACCTCCTGCAAAGCGACCATCGCTGAACATCAATGCTGCTGGGCCGTCCCAAGGCTCCATCAGTATGGAGTAATACTCATAGAAAGCCTTCAAATCCTCAGATATAGGATTCTTATCATTGAAAGATTCAGGCACAAGGATAGCCATAGCCTGTGGCAGAGAGAGGCCTGACATGACGAGAAACTCGAATACATTGTCGAGACTTGCAGAGTCGCTCATGTTTTCCTCGATGATAGGACGTATATCCTTGATATCTCCGAGAGCCTCACTGCTGAGCACGCTCTCGCGAGCCTTCATCCATCCACGGTTTCCGCGCACAGTATTTATCTCGCCATTATGGCAGAGCAGGCGGAAAGGCTGTGCGAGTTTCCATTTAGGGAAAGTGTTGGTGGAGAAGCGACTGTGTACGAGTGCCAAGCCGGAAGTGAAGTAATTATTGCTCAAATCGGGGAAGAAGCGGCGCAACTGTCCGCTGGTAAGCATACCTTTATACACAATATTCTTGGATGAAAGTGAACAGATGTAGAAATCCTCATCGTCCTTCACCCTGTTTTCTATCTTTTTTCTTATCTTATAGAGTATGCGGTCAAAGTGCTCCACTTCTTCTTCAGCCACGCCAGTGATAAACACCTGTTTGATGGCAGGCATGACATTACGCGCTGCTACGCCGGGAACGTCCTCATTGACAGGCACATTCCTCAGGTGCATCAGTTGCAGACCCTCACGCTCTATCTCTTCAATCATCACACTCAGTATCTCGCTTTGTTTCTTCTCATCCTTTGGAAGGAAGAAGATACCCGTGCCGTATCGTCCTTTCTCCGGCACTGGAATGCCCTGAAGGAGAATGAATTCATGAGGAATCTGAAGCAGTATGCCTGCTCCATCACCAGTCTTGTCGCGTGTCTCAGCACCGCGATGCTCCATATTCTCCAACACTTTGAGAGCGTTATCCACCAATTCATGGCTCTTGTTGCCATGAATGTTTACAACCATTCCAACGCCACACGCATCGTGTTCGTATTGCGCGTTGTAAAGTCCTTGTTCCTGTTGAGTGCTCATGATTGAATATTTGTGCTTTTAGTTTACATTATGATAATAAAATCCTGATAAAACTATCTTTTTGTCTTTTATCGTTGTTTAATTGATTGCAAAATTACTATTATTCCTTAATATGGTAAAACAAATGTACTGTTAATTGTTTTTATAATTGGTAAAAGTGATAATCTGTAATAAAATAATGATAAAATACTTACATAATATCAGATAGACAACATGAATGACGCAATATTGAAAGTCGGATGTAAAATAAAAGTTTTTTATCCTTTATTTCGCTATTTAAAACGTCTGTTCAGAAATGTGCGGGACTTTACTATATATATAATAAGGTGGGGAAAAGGCTCTTGTCAGGTTCTTACGAGGTTTCGACCGGCATCTATGCGGAGGAATATAAAGAGGAGGAAGGTAAATCCCCAGAGACTGGAGCCTCCATAACTGAAGAAAGGCAATGGGATTCCGATGACAGGAGTCAGTCCGAGCACCATGCCCACATTGACAAAGACGTGGAAAAGGAATATGCTCAGGACGCAATAGCCATAGACTCGCCCGAATTTATATGGTTGTCGCTCAGCTACGTGTATCAATCGCAGGATGAGAGCAAGGAAAAGGAGCAATACTCCGGCACTTCCCACGAATCCTTCTTCCTCGCCTACGGTGCAGAATATGAAGTCAGTGTCCTGCTCAGGCACGAATTTCAGTTTGGTCTGAGTGCCATTGAGGAAGCCTTTTCCTTCCAATCCGCCCGAGCCGATGGCTATCTCACTCTGATGGACATTATATCCGGCACCGGCAAGGTCTTGCTCCAGACCGAGAAGCACATTGATACGCACGCGCTGGTGGGGCTGCATCACATGATTGAGCACATAGTCTGCGGAATAGAAGAAGGTGATACTGCCGAGGGCAAAGAGCATGATAAAGAAATATTGCCTTATCCTTTGCTCCAGTACGCAATAGAGCAGATAGCCCACCATCGCTGCACAGAGGATGAGTTGCACCCACACTATGTCGAAAGGAATGACGTATTCAGCAAACAACAGCGAGCCTATTGTGATGCCTACGCAGTAGCCGAAGATCGTCTTGGCAGTATTGGAATCCTTACAATAGACCCATACCAATGCGGAGGTAAATACCTGTACCATAAGAAGTACGGAGAAATGGCCCACAGATGTCGGTATATCCCAGATGGTAGGTTCGGCATATCGGATGCCGATGATGAAATAGATAATCATCGCCACGCCCGTGAAAAGGAAGCTGCCAGACATTCCTTCGCGGTAGAGCATCAGGAAAAAGGCGAAATAGACGAGTGCCGAACCAGTCTCTTTCTGTCCTACGATGAATATCATCGGCAGCACGATGATGGCGCATGCCGATGCGAAATGCTTCCATTTTGAGAGGTCGAAGCCGTAGGTGGACATGAGTTTGGAGATAGCGAGCGCCGTGGCAAACTTGGCAAACTCTGCCGGTTGCAGTCTTAACGGACCGAGAACGAGCCACGATCGCGAGCCTTTAATCTCATGGGGATTGAAGATGGTGGCAAAGAGGAGCAGCAGCAGGAGCGCATAGATGGCGTAGGCGAAGGTGTCATAGAATCGGTCATCGAGCATCAGGATGATGAAACCGAGACAGATGGACGTGCCTATCCATACTATCTGCATACCAGAACGGCTGGCGAGAGAGAAAATGTCGGTGTCGCCATAGTTGTAGCTGGCACCGCAGACGCTCACCCATCCGAACGCGAGAAGCGTGAGATAGATGGCGATGGTGACCCAATCGAGCGATGCGAGCACACCTTTCTGTTTATCTGTTCCTTGATCCATAAGCTATTCTTCTTCTTTGGAATTCTCCGGCTCTTGCCTCCGAAGCCGGTGACAGTTTGCCATTTATGTATTGTTCCATCATAAGCGAACCGATAGGTACACCGTATTCGGCTCCGAAGCCGCCATTCTCCACATATACTGCGATGGCTATCTTAGGATTGTCCATAGGTGCAAATCCCATGAATACGGCGTGGTCTTGTCCGCGGTTTTGCGCTGTACCGGTCTTTCCGCATACGAGATAGTCGGCGCGGTTAGCTGCACGGCACGTACCTTTCACCACAGAAGAGCGCATTCCTGCCACAACCCAGTCGTAGGCTCTGCGGTCAGCCCTCGTGTAATGGCGTACGGTGAAGGCAGAATCGAGCGGTTCGCCCTTCACTCTTTTCACCACGTGCGGCGTGATATAATATCCGCGATTGGCTATAGTGGCTCCGAGGTTGGCTATTTGCAATGGAGTCAGATTGACCTCACCCTGTCCGATACTGATGGAAATGACGGTAAGACCATTCCATGAGCCTTTGTAAGCGTTGTTATAATAATCTCCATTAGGTATCAGTCCACGCTTTTCTCCTGGCAGGTCGATACCAAGTTTGTAGCCGAATCCCATGGATACCATGTAGTCACGCCATACATTCATCGCGTCGTGGGGTGAATGATATTTCTTTCTGTTTCCTATCATGTAATATAGTCCCCAGCAGAAGTAGGCATTACATGAAGTGGAGAGAGCTTCCACGATAGCCGTCGGCGAACTATGTCCGTGACATCCCACGTGCAATCCTCTGTAAGAGAAGCCATGATGGCAAGGGAATGCGGTGTGGGAATTGATTATTCCCTCGGTCATATAGGTCAAAGCCTGTGAGGTCTTGAAGGTAGAACCTGGCGGATACTGTCCCATTATGCTTCGATTGAGCAGTGGTTTCCAGATGTTCTCCGATAGTTTGCGGTGATTTTTTCCTCTTTGGCGTCCTACCATCATTCTTGGGTCGTAGGTAGGTGATGACACCATGCAGAGCACTTCGCCTGTGCTTGGCTCTATTGCCACGATACTTCCAATCTTTCCTTCAAGCAATCGCTCGCCTAAAGCCTGGAGATTGACGTCAATACTCAGCGTGAGGTCTTTGCCTGCTACAGGTTTCCTGTCGTAGAGTCCATTGCGATACTTGCCTTTTATTCTCCCGTGGGCATCTCGAAGCAGTATCTCGATGCCCTTTTCGCCACGCAGTTGCTTCTCATAATATCGCTCCACTCCGAGTTTTCCGATGAAATCGCCGAGCTGATAGTAGTCGTCATTCTCGATATCACTTGCCGAAACCTCTGCTACGTCTCCCAATACATGGGCTGCATACGGATATTGATACTGCCTGATGGAGCGTCTCTGCATGTAGAAGCCTGGGAATCGGAACATCTTCTCACGGAAGACGGAGAATTCTTCTTCTGACAACTGCGCCATAAAGAGTTGCTGTGTGAATCTGGAGTAGCCGGGATTCTTCGAGCGGTCCTTGATGTCGTCCATTCTATTGATGAAGTATTCCTTGCTGATGCCAAGGGAATTACAGAATTCCGTGGTGTCGAGACGGTTCTTTGCCTCGTTCATCACCACCATTATGTCGTATGATGGCTGGTTATAGACTAAGAGTTTGCCGTTTCTATCGGTAATTACTCCGCGTGAAGGGTACTCCACTTTCTTGAGGAAAGCATTGGAGTCTGCGGACTTTCGATAGTCATCGCTCATAATCTGGAGCACGAAAAGCCTGACGATATACACAACAACGATTACTATTGCGATACCGCCAATGACGAAACGTCTATATTCCAGATTGTTATTGGTCATGGGTCTTGGGGGTGGGGGATGATTATTGGGAGGTAAAACCAACGGTAAAAGCCGTTGGCACAGTGGCTCCTTCTGCTTGAGAGATACCTCTTTGAGCGCTTCGGTGGCTTCCTTACTCTATTTTCTTACCATTTCGAGCACGAGGATGAGCACGATGGTAAGGATATAACTGCCCAAAATGCTTGACAGCCACTGTATCCAGTTGAAGAAACTGAAGGCTTCCAGCGAGAAGAAAGCGAGGCAGAAGATAAGGGTAAGGAAGAGCGTATAGGTGGAATATTTCATCCATCCCATATTGGAGAGTGACGGCACGTAGTCGTCTTCGTCCTCTCTACCGAGGTAAAGCTCGAGCACGTAGGGCTGTACGAAGCCTACAAGGGTCAGCGAAGCCGCCGCGAGTCCTGGGGTATTGCAGAAGCAATCGACAGCGAGTCCGAGGCAGAAGCACATGATGAGCGAAGCCCAACGTGGATAATTGCGTGGGAAGAGCAATGCGAAATACACGTAGAGCAACGGTGTGGCACAGTTGAAGAGATGTATATTTCCCAGCACCAGTCCTTGTGCCAGTGCGAAGACGATGATAAAGCCTATACGGCGTAGGATGTCGGTGTTCATTTAATGCGTATTTATTTCTTTTCCAGCGAGTCTTGCGCAGCACGCAGGACGTCGAGTTTCTCCTGTATCTGGCTGTCATCTATGACGCAGACATCGCGAAGACGTGAGAAATCGGTGTAGAGCTGCACTTGCAGACGATATGAAAGTCCGTCGGATGAGTTATAGACGTGGAGTATTTTTCCCACGGCTATTCCAGCTGGGAAGACGGAAGAGTAGCCACTTGTCACCACTCTGTCATAGAGGCGGAAATGTGCATGGCGCGGAATGTCATCCACATAAGCCAGTTGGCTGTTGCCTCCAGTCCAATGTAGATAGCCCACATAGCCTCTTTTTTCGATGGTACAGCTGATGCTGGACATACTGCTGAGCACAGGGATGACTACGGAATAGTGCTTTCCTGTCATATATACGATGCCCACGACGCCGTTGCCGGATACCACTCCCATGTCTTTTCTTATTCCGTCAGCCTCTCCCTTATTGATAGTGATGAGGTTGTCTTTCTTATCTACGCTGTTTGACACCACCTTGGCAGGTATCAGTTTGAAGTGTTCCAGCACCTTCATGCCGGCATTCTTCACCAGAGTGGTATCCACATCCTTGTCCAGCAGTTGCTCGGAGAGCATCTTCACCTGCTGTTCGAGATAGATATTGCGGTGGGTCAGTTCCTCATTCAGTTTGACGAGAGAGAAAAACTGCGTCACGTTGGCATTCGTCTCATACACCTTTCCTGCCACTGTATTGGCTGAAGAGAACCATACGGAGCCTTGATAGCTGTTGTATTGGAACAACAAGACCATGCTCATCACCTCCAGCAAGGCGAAGAGAAACCAGTGATAATGTCGGGAAAGGAAATCGAGAAGGTTGTTCATTCCTGATAAAGTGAGAATAATATGTTGGATTATAGACGCAATGCCCTGCCTTTTTCTTATAAGATAGGTAATCAGAATTATTTTGATAATGAATGGTTATGAATAATAATTCTGATCACCTACTTGGTATGTGGAAAGAGGTCAGAAGGCTTTGCATTGTCAAAGCATAAAAAGTGACTGCCCATAGGAAGCAGCCACTCTTTACTGTCTTATCTCATAAGGAATGAGAATCGGTCAATATTCTTCAATGCTACGCCTGCGCCCTTTGCCACACTGTGGAGCGGATCCTCAGCGATATGGAAAGGAATGCCTATCTTGTTTTGCAGACGGATGTCGAGACCACGGAGCAAAGCGCCGCCACCACTGAGGTAGATGCCGTTCTTCACGATGTCTGCATATAGCTCAGGCGGTGTGTTTTCGAGCGCTGAGAGCACAGCGTTCTCGATTTTTGCCACCGTCTTGTCGATACAGTGTGCTATTTCCTGATAGCATACAGGTATCTCCATAGGCAGAGCAGTGATACGATTAGGACCATGTACCACGTAGTCTTCAGGAGCTTCGTCGCCAAGGTCGGTGAGGGCAGAGCCTACATGTATCTTGATACGCTCAGCCATACGCTCAGAAACCTTCACATTGTGCTGGCGAGCCATATACTCCTGGATGTCAGAAGTGAGCTCATCACCTGCCACGCGGATGGAGTTGTTGCTGACAATGCCACCGAGGGAGATGACAGCAATCTCAGTAGAACCACCACCGATATCGACAATCATATTGCCTTCAGGTGCTTCTACGTCGATGCCGATGCCGATAGCTGCAGCCATTGGCTCGAAGATAAGATATACATCACGTCCGTCTGCATGCTCAGCAGAGTCGCGGACGGCACGCAGTTCCAGCTCAGTAGAGCCAGAAGGCACGCCGATGACCATACGGAGTGAAGGGGAGAAGAGGTGACGACCAGAGTGTACCATCTTGATAAGACCGCGCATCATCTGCTCGCAAGCGGTGAAGTCAGCGATCACACCGTCGCGAAGAGGGCGGATAGTGCGGATATTGTCGTGCGCCTTCTCATACATGCTCTTTGCTCTGTCGCCCACTGCTATCATCTCATTGGTGCGACGGTCAAGAGCTACGACCGACGGTTCGTCCACCACAATCTTGTCATTGCTGATGATAATGGTGTTGGCAGTGCCAAGGTCCATTGCTATTTCCTGTACGAAAGAGAAAAATCCCATTGTTCTGATGAAATATTATGTATTACTTACGAGGTAGAGAGGCATTACTTAGTGCTCTCAAACCATGCGTTGATAGCGGTGTCGTAATGAGAACTTACACCGAAAGCGCGTGTAGCGAACTCGCGACGCTGAGCGAGAGTAGTGTTTGCGCCCTGCTCATTACAGATGTCGAGAAGCATCTTGTACTCTGCCTTTGAAGGGATAATCACCACGTCATTGAAGTTCTTTGCTCCAGCACGGATGAGAGAGATACCACCTATATCAATCTTCTCGATGATATCAGCCTGTGAAGCACCGCTTGCCACAGTCTGCTCGAATGGATAGAGATCTACGATTACGAGGTCGATTTCAGGAATCTCATACTTCTCCATCTGCTCCTGGTCACCCTCATTGTCGCGACGTCCGAGGATGCCTCCGAACACTTTTGGATGAAGGGTCTTGACACGTCCACCGAGGATAGAAGGATATGTGGTGAGCTCTTCCACTGCCTGACACTCAAAACCGAGAGATTCAATAAACTTCTGTGTACCACCTGTAGAAAGGAACTTCACGCCTTCTGCATTCAGTTTGGTAAGCAGTTCGTCGAGACCGTCCTTGTGAAAGACTGACACCAATGCAGTCTTTATCTTTTTTGTTTCTGACATAAATTTATGTGTATTATTTTTTACGTTTCCAAAATTGCGATGCAAAGTTACTCATTATTCCCGTATTTTCCCAATAATCCAGCTATTTTTTCACCTTATTTATAAAAATAATTGACTAATGTTATTGAGTGGTTGTGGGTTGGTGGTTGTTGGTTGGTGGTTATGGGTTGTTGGTTGTGGGTTATTGGTTGTCGGTTTGGAGGTCAGAAATTAGTGGAAAGTTGACGGTTTTTCGCTTTTTGTCACGACAGCAAACTCCGCTTCCGCCCATGAAGAATTGTTCTATTTTCCCGTTTCTGTACTAACACAGGAAGATAGAGAAAATCGCTCTTGTAACCATCTGATAATCATCACATTGTAAAAGCATAGTTTTTACGCTGTAATAACATAGCTTTTACACTGTAATATCTATGTTATTAGGAGGTAAAAGCTATGTTATTACGATGCAAAAGCTAAGCTATTGCGAAATGATAGTTTAGCTTCCTCACTTTTGTTCTGTTTTTCCTTTGCTGAATATCGCACAAATAAAATATCAATAGAGGGAAATAGGGAAATATATTATTATTCGAACAATGTTGATTACCTATTTACATAATTTCAAAAAATGCAACTCATAATTATTCAGCTCTGAGCGTCTGCGCTTTGTCAGATTTATTCAAGTCATAATGTTACTCCTTAATTTAATCTGTGATTCCACATTAGTACGTCTTTACGATATGGAATCAATCCACAATTAGTACAATATGGCAATATTGGATTTTCTTTGCAATTAAAAAGGTACTGACTATCAACGACTTAATAATGCAGTGGATTTTCTTTGCAATTAAAAACCTATCCATAAAAAGGTATATATGACGTGAATTTTTTAGACGTATTTTTATCGTCAAACGACTTTATGAAACCTTGTTCTACAGCATCTGCAATGATACGTGAGGCTACACTATTCTTGTTTTTGTCCAAACCGAATCGCTTTCTAACGGCTTGATTATTCAGTGTTTTATTATCTTCATAAAGAATACAGGCATGTTGATAGCATGCTGTAACTTTCTCTTCACGAGTCATCTCATTAAGTGACTTTTGAGGATAGAGATAGACTCTGGTATAATCTTCACCACTTTATACCTTATAAGCAGGAAGTTTCATTTCTTCTATTGCTGCAACAGCCCGATCATAACCACTACCACGACGCTCACACATATCTAGTTGCAACATCAGTTGAGCCATTTCTTCGTTACGTGAATGTGGAGGTAGGTCAATAAGACGATTTATGTCATTCATGCAGAATCCTGGGTTTGTCATAACAAGTCTGTCTGCAAAAATTTCAATAGTAATAGGCATACCTTTGATAGAGAAATCTTGATGGATACACATATTTGCAACAAGTTCTCTTATTGCTACGCGTGGATATGTCGGTACTGCTGTTCGCAATGTTTCTATCTTTTCCTTACTGGTCATCCGCATGACAATATCTATTAAGTCAGAAAAACCAACAGCGTAACCAGTAGTCATCTTGTACTCGAGTTCCATGACAAGATTGTTTGTGCTGGCATATTTACGAACAATGACTTCTTTGGTTGCGAGTCCATTAAAATCACTCAGTCTATGAGCAAATAATATTGCGCCGAGGTTTGTGATGTCATAAATATCATCACGACTATTCACCAATCCAAGTTCACACAAGAAATCTATTATACGGTTTGTATGTTGGGGAAGACTTTTGTCTGTTATTTCGTACAACTTTTTATAATCAAGCAGTTCAAGTACACTATCTTTGCTCAAAGAACTTATTGCCACCTGTTTTTCGAAGGTGATTCCATGCGTTTGACCAATCATCTCATGTACCTGTTCGCGAGACATCTTAACTGTATGACCTGCTGACCTAATGTATGCCTCATAGATATCCTTACCCCTCAGATATACTGGTTTATTCTGCTGTTCTGGGATACGTACAAACAATACAGAATGGCCTTCGTAATCGAGCACAGCATGTTCTAACTGAATAGACCATGCCAAGTTATTCTTAGCAATATTGCCAAGAGTCTTGGTTACTTGTTCGATAGTATCTTTGTCTAAATCAACGAATGTAGCATCGTCTTTTATACCAATGGCAAGGACACCACCTCCCGCCAGATTAGCAAACGCACATATATGCTGTGCAAGACGATCTGTCTTCTTTGAGAGATTGCCCTTCCAATCAAGCGCATTGAGCTCTTGAGGAACGGGTGTCAAACTTTTATGCAAACTTGCTAATGCTTTCTCTTGCCAAATCATTATTTGTTATTGTTTAGAAAATCCTTAAATTAGTACTTAGGAAGTTTGATATGTATTCCAAAGTGTTCAAGTCAAGTAAACCATAATGTTACGTCATATGCTGACTGTGCAGGCAGACTTACCTGTTTATTCTGCTAATCATTGTCGTTTTCTGCAAGAACTGCGTTGAATCGATTTTGCTTTGACTTAAATGTTACTGATGTTAAACTTTGGTGCAAAGTTAATAAAAGTCCATGAGAAAGGCGACTTCCTCTGAGCAAAAGTTGCATTATATGCTTTATTTTTCTCTATTGATATTTGAAAAAATCCCCACTGCCGAGGGACAGTGGGGATTTATTTTAATTCAGGCAATTCGGCTAAGCACGTGAATAGTGAAGGGCGGTAACTTCCGCTTTCGCCAATCCCTTACGATAATCGTAATAGAAGAGCAAGCCGGCAGTGGTGAGGCCGAAAGGCATTCCCATCCATACGCCTACGGTGCCCCATTTGAGGATGAAGGCGAAGAAATAACTCATCGGGATGCTTACCATCATGTATGCGATGAAGGCATAGAGCATCATGCGCTTGACCTGTTCCATTCCTCTCAGCGCATTGGCAAAGACTATCTGCATAGTGTCGCCAAACTGATAGAGGAAGAAGCAAGGCAAGAGGGCTAATGCTGCCGTTATCACTTCGTCATTGTTGGTGAAGATGTGCATCAATGGCATACGCGTTACATAGATTACCACTATCATCATACCCACTATGCCAAGCGAAAGGAAGAATGCCGTGGTGGATGTGCGGCGCACATTGCCCCAGTCGCTGGCACCACGGAAGTGACTTATCATCACGCTGGCTGCCGCTCCGATGCCATATACTATCTGGAAGCAGAGCGTAGAGATGGTACACATCACCTGATGCGCAGCGAGAGGAATGGCTCCCAGCCATCCCATAAAGATGGCGCAAGCATTGAATGACGACGTCTCAAGACCCAACTGGATGCTTATCGGAATACCGATGAAGAGGAGATGCTTCATTCCGGCAAGAGTAGGAGTGGATTTGCGGAATGACAATTTCTCGCCATCCTGAGTGAAAGCATCGCGGTAACGCTTGCCGAGAGCTATCGCTACTGCCAATGCTATGAGGCAAAACAGGCGGGCGGCAAGCGTGGCAAGTCCTGCTCCGAGCAGTCCTAAGCGCGGACAACCCATCACTCCGAAAATCAAAAGCCAGTTGAGGAAGATATTCAGCACATTGGAGGCTATCATTATCCACATCGGCATCTTCGTCTGACCGATAGAGTCGGAGAATTGCTTCAGAGCATTAAACAGCGCCATTATCGGCACCGACACCAGCAACGTAATATAATAAGGTATAGCGATAGGCAGAATTTCTTCCGGTTGACGAAGTATTTCAATGTTACACAAGAGCGCTACAAGTGCTGCCACCACAAAGAGAGAAACGCCGAGATTGACCACAAGGCTCTCGCCGAGCGACCGCACCACGCTACGATGGTCGTTGCTCCCGAAGTAAGCTCCTATCACAGGTGTGGAGGCATAGGATATTCCAAGGATGAAATAGACCACAAGATTGAATACATTGTTTACGAAACCGGCAGCAGCAAGCTCCTGAGTGCCATACTGTCCCACCATTATCGTATCAGCGAATTGCTGGGCTATGATGCCAAGTTGTCCCACGATGATAGGCACACCGAGCATCAATATTGACTTTACTATATTTGAATTTTTCATAATCATAATCTTGAAAAGGGAGTGCAAAGGTACAATTTTTTTTCCAATTCCTTGGTATCGTATTCCTTTTTTCAGTATCTTTGCAAATAAAAACATTGGACACATGGAGATTTTTATAGCTTTATTTGCCGTCATTGTGGCTGTGGGATTCGGATTTTATGCCATCAAAGGCAGAGGAAATGCTTCGGCTGTGGCGGAAGAAAATATCAGAATAAAATTGGAAAATGAATACAAACCGCAAATAGTGGCTTTGCAGAAGGAACTGCAACTCTTGCGTCAACATTCAGACTCTCAATTGGATGAAGCAAAGAATGCCTTGGCGGAAGAGCGCTCCGGCAAAGAGATGCTGATGCTGGAAAACTCTAATCTCAAAGCCGCTCTGCAGACTTCGCAAAGCCTGCTCGAACAGACCAAGGAGAATGCGAAGAAGGCTGAGACGGACAGGGAAGAGAAATTTCGCACCGAACTGAATCTGGCTCGGCAGGAAATGCGCGGACAATTCGAGAAAGAGATGCAGGAACGCTCACAGATACTCAAGCAGGAAGCCACCGAACGCATGGAGGCGATGAAGAAAGCCAACGCTGAGCAGATGGAGAATATCGTCGGACCGCTGCAGAAAGAACTGGAAGGGCTCCGCAATCTCGTAGATGCAAGCCATAAAGAGCAGACTAAGCATACGTCAACTCTTGAGGCAAGTATCAAGGCTGTATTCGAACATGACCAGAAACGCGATGAGACCACACGCGAACTTGCCAATGCTCTGAAGAATCATGGTAAGGTGCAAGGCGACTGGGGCGAGCAGGTGCTGGAGAATATTCTGCGCGACAGCGGACTAAGAGAGGGCGAGGAATACGTCAAACAGATGAATGTGAAGTCGGAAGATGGCGACAATGAGCGCCCTGACATCATCGTGAATGGTGCTGACGGCTCACGTATTATCATCGATTCCAAGGTCTCACTCACTGCTTACACTAACTATGTAGGCGCTGAAAACGAGGCTGAAAGGCAGGTGGCAATGCGCGAAAACTATGATTCCATCTGGAAACACGTCACCGAACTGGCTGAGAAAAACTACCCTAAGGACGTGGATAAGGCGATGCCTATCGTGCTGATGTTTGTTCCTAACGAAGGTAGTTATATCCTTGCAATGAACAAAGACCCGCAACTCGGAGCTAAGGCTTTCAAGAAAAATATCCTTATCATCAATCCTACAAACCTTATGGTGGTGCTGAAACTCATGTTTCTCACATGGCAAAACACCCGACAGGAGAAGAACAATCGCGCCATCCTCGATGCTGCCGCAAAGATATACGAGAAATATTCCACCTTCGCTGAGGGCTACGTCACTTTAGGCAATCAGCTGAACACTGCCCGTAACACATACGAAAAAGGTCTCGGACAACTGCGAGACGGAAAGGCAAACCTCTCCAAGCAGCTCCAAGACCTTCTCAGATATGGCGTGACTGCCTCCAAACAGATACCTGAGGCGGTGAAATCTTTGGAGGAATAGTAGAAATGAAGAATGAAGAATGAAGAATGAAGAATGCGGATTACGTTGTCTGTCTTGCGTATTCTCATAGAGTCATTCCCTTGGGGCAAGACTAACTCATATTCTTCATTCTTCATTCTTCATTTTTTACTAAATGAGTAGTGCTCAATATTCATATACCCATCCTCAAGGATAAGGCAAGCATCTGAAGGGTCATAAGGGTCAAGACCGTGGGCTATCTCCCATTCATCAGGTATTCCGTCACCGTCACTGTCCTTGTAAGGCTCGCCCTTATATTTCGGCAGACCGCCCACCTGCTGAGGATCTGTGATGATTCCCATACGGTAACTGTCCTCCGGAAGACGGCGCTTCACATAAGGCGACTCATGCACTTTCGCATCTTTAGCATACTCTGCCTTGCCTTTTCTCACTGTACGAATAATGCGCTCATCCACAGCATCACGCTTAGGAAGAGTAGCACCAGCATTTGAAAGGACATATTCATAAGCCTCCTGGGCCGACATCATCGACGCAAAATGAGGGATAGGAAAAGCCTCTTCCACTCTGATACGCGCTTTGGCTGTCTCCACATCCTTCGACTTCGGTTGCACACCGCCAGCCCAGTTGTCTGCACTCACATCCTTATAGCCATCCACTATGTTGCCGTTTACGTAGGCAAGACCGAAATCTTCCGGACGACTCTTGTCCCTGCTTGCCTCCGGTTTCAATATCCTGTAGCAGATAGACTTATTCATATTATATCCAGTCACAGGTCCCGGTTTGAGATAATTATTGATGATATTGTATTTGGAATTATCATCTCCACCGTCGATGGAACGGTTCCACCAGTTGTAGAGCACATTATTCACAAAATTGAAGTCGCCATCCATAGCGATGGAAGGATTGCGCGAGATATTCGAAGCAAAGAGATTGCGAGCGAAAAGCGTGTTGTGACCACCTATTGACGCTCCAAAAGCATGATTGTAGAGGTCAAGTCCCTCAGAGAATATGCAGTCCTGAATGGTGATATTCACAGTAGGAAACTTCTGATAATGACCATCTTCCGTGCGATTGTACACATGACGGTACATCGACATCACCTCATCAAGTCCCCATGAGGAAGAGCAATGGTCATAGATGATGTTTCCGATGCCCTGTCCTCCGCATGCATCATCGCGGAAAGCCACGTCCATCGCGCCACGGCGAAAGCGCATATAGCGTATCACGACGTCGTGAGTGTCCACCTCCACCGTCTGTCCCGTCACCACAACGCCATCGCCAGGCGCTGTCTGACCGAAGATGCTGACGTAAGGAGCCACCACATGAATAGGCCTTTCCAGATGTATCTCGCCTGCCACATTGAATACTATGATGCGAGGACCGCCGGCTTCGCACGCTTCACGCAGCGTTCCAGGACCAGAATCTGCCAAACTTGTAACTACGAAAATCTTGCCTCCACGACCTCCAAAGCTGTATTTTCCACCGCCTTCAGCACCTGGGAAAGCAGGAATATCTGCCTGAGGAAGCTCCTCCGGCTTAGAGCACCACGGCACAAAGCGCTTGCCGTGCAGCATTCCGTCCATCACTATAGGCAGTGCTTTCTGCCATGCAGCATTGTCGAGGCTGTCCCATACTGCCTCCATCGCTTTGCCACGTTGCTTCACGCTGTCCGGAATAGTAGGGTATTGTGCCAATGATTCGAGCGGACAAGCGCCCATAAGCATTGCGCAAACTATAGTTTTTATTCTCATTTTCATAATATAGTTAGTTAGTTTTGGACTGCAAAGTTACACTTTTTCGATGATAAAATCAGCTGTTTCGTACACTTTTTCGATGATAAAATCAGTGATTTTATACACTTTTTCGATGATAAGACGCATCATGAAGTCGTTTTTTTGGATGACTTATTGTTAATTTGTACACAAAAGAACCAATAACCAAGCAACGAAACTATATAATAACCACATAACTAACCAAATGAGAGAGCTGCCCTATCATCCATCTGAATCTACCAACCATACCTCATAGCGGGGAAAGAATGGACATCATTCTCCACGCAATGCATCATAAAGTTGGGTGATAGCGAGCTGTGCATCGCCACCAGCAGCATCGAGAAGTTGCACAAATTTGCTGCCAATTATCGCGCCATTGGCATTTGCTTGCGCTGACTTCAGCGTCTGATTATTGCTTATTCCGAAGCCTATCATCGTAGGATGAACGAGATTCATGGCGCGAACCTTATTGAAATATGCCTGCTTTTGGGCATCAAATTCTTTCTGAGCACCAGTAGTTGCCGCACTCGAAACCATATAAATAAAGCCATCTGTGTTTTCATCTATAAAGCGGATGCGCTCATCTGACGTCTCAGGAGTGATGAGCATGATGATGCGGAGATCGTATTTGTCGGCTATTGGCTTGTATTCCTCCATGTAATCACGGAATGGAAGGTCTGGCAAAATCATGCCATCAATGCCCACTTCAACGCATTTCTGACAGAATTTCTCAAAACCGTAGCGCACAATAGGATTGAGATAACCCATCAATATCAGCGGTATCTTCACGTCCTTACGTATGTCTTTCAGTTGTTCGAAGAGCAATCGGATGCTCATTCCATTGTGCAGAGCCTTTGTGGCAGCGTCCTGAATGACAGGTCCGTCAGCCATTGGGTCGGAGAATGGTATTCCTATCTCTATCATATTTATGCCATTAGAGGCAAGAGTACGGATTACATTGGCGGTGCCATCAAGGGTTGGGGCACCTGCACAGAAGTATATGCTGAGCAAATCCTGTGGTTTGTCTGCAAAAAGTTTATTTATTCGGTTCATGTTTGATAAGATAAAGAATGTTCTGAATGAAGAATGTTCTGATAAAGAGTGTAGTATATTCTGTTACTTTACAGTTCGGAGATAAACTGGCGCAATGCTTTTCCAGGCTTCTCTTCCTTCATAAAGCATTCACCAATGAGGAAACCACGGAAGCCGGAACGGCGTAATTGGCGCACGATGTCGGGGTCGCTAATCCCTGATTCGCTGACAAGGAGCGGGCGCTCTGCCTCTGGCAAATGCGCTACAGCCGCCTGCATCTGCTCTGCAATGTCGAAGCTATGCTGCACATCTGTATGAAATGTGCCGAGCGAACGATTGTTTACGCCGAGCATATCCGGTATTCCAGCATCGAGATATGCTAACTCTTCGGGAGCATGAACTTCGAGAAGCACCTCAAGACCAAGGCTATGAGCCGTGCAAAGCAAGGATGAATAGTGGTCGGGAGTAAGTGATGTGGCAATGAGAAGTATGGCATCAGCGCCTATTATCTTTGCTTCATACACCTGATATTCATCGATGATAAACTCTTTACGCAAGATAGGAAGGTCTGGCACCAAGGCTCTCACCGCCTGAATGAATGCCGTTGACCCACCGAAATATTTCTCATTGGTCAGAATACTCACTGCGCTTGCACCGCCTTCAGCATACTGTGGCACCACTTCTTCTGCCTTTGCATCAGCATGAATCCATCCTTTGCTCGGGCTTTTACGCTTGAATTCGGCTATGATACCACTCTTGCTTTCAGCCAAATGGCGCTTCATGCTGCGTGATTCCTGTGTTATTGCCGTCAGTTCTGCACGTTTATCGGCTATTATTTCTTCTAATATGTCTGGCATTGGTATTGGGTTTTGGGGATTGTAGGATTACTAATATCAGCCGGTAACGCGGCTGACACTGTGGCGGTGCTGGTGGAAGAGGATAAGCGACTAATGATATGTGGCAATCAATTACCGATAACTGGCAACCAATTACCGACAACCAATTACCAACAACCGACCACCGACCACCTACAACCGAAACTATTACTATGAATTTAGTTCTATATAACGCTTGAAAGTCTCAAGAGCCTTGCCGCTTTCGAGGGCTTCTCGCGCCATGAGAACGCTGTCTTCGATGCTCATATTGCGGTCCATCACTGATATACCGCAGGCTGCATTGGCTATGATAACATCCTTCTGAGCCTTTGTAGAGGTGCCTTCAAGCACGCTGTCGAATATCTTCCAAGCCTCTTCAGGAGTGCTTCCACCGTATATATCCTTCGGATCAAGATAGTTGAGCCCTAAGTCTTTCGGAGTAAATACTTTCTCAAAGTAATTGGTTACCAGTTTGAAACCAGAAGTAAGAGATATTTCATCATAGCCATCATGAGAGGTAATGACGCCGAAATTGTCGCCTATCGCCTGGTGAGTATTGACGTAAAGGCGCAGAATATCATAGTTTGCAGCACCGTGAAGCGAGTTTTTCGGACTGCAAGGATTGACCAACGGACCAAGCAGATTGAAGCAAGTAGGGATTCCCATCGCCTTTCGAGTAGGACCGACAAACTTCATTCCGTAGGCAAACAGAGGCGCATGGAGATAACAGATGTTGGTCTCGTCAAGGCTTTTGCGAAGTAATGACTCGTCGGTAGTAAACTTGACTCCGTGCGCTTGCAGCACATTTGACGCTCCGCTGACTGATGTGGCACTGCCATTACCATGCTTTGTGACCTTATATCCGCAGGCAGCAATGACAAAAGCCGAGCAAGTGGAGATGTTAAAGGTATTCTTTCCATCGCCTCCTGTGCCCACAATGTCCAGCGTATTGTAGTCATCGAGATTGACGCGCTTACCAGTTTCGAGCAGTCCATCACGGAAACCGAGCAACTCATCCACCGTAACGCCACGTGTTTGCATACCCATTAGGAGAGTGGCTATCTGGCAATCATTGTATTTTTCCTCAGTGATACCTATCATTATATCGTGTGTCTCCTGGCGCGTCAGTGTCTGACCTTCTACCAGTTTCATCAAATATTCTTTCATAACTCTTAAGTTTAAGTGGATTCTTTCATAGGAAGATGTAAGAAAATAGTTAGTGCTTAACTTCTTAACACCATCCAATTTTTGATAATACGCTTTCCATCCGGAGTGAGAATGCTCTCAGGATGAAATTGTATTCCGCGGACATCATACTCCTTATGCCTCAAAGCCATCACCTGTCCTTCATTAGATGTGCAAGTAATCTCAAGGCAATCAGGCAGCGACCCCGCATCTACCACCCACGAATGGTATCTTCCTACAAGGATATCATGATTTAATCCCTTGAATATAGGGTCGCAAACGCGCTTCTCAGGATTGCTTTCATCAGGAAACATCACCACATGAGCTGGCGTCTGAACGCCATGAAAAACTTCACTCAGATTGACAAGTCTGCCTCCAAAGACCTCTCCGATGGCTTGTTCGCCAAGACATATACCGAGAATAGGCTTGACACCGGCGTAGGTACGAATGACATCAAGCAGTTTTCCTGCTTCGGAAGGGATGCCAGGACCAGGACTTAGCATTATCTTATCATAGGTATCAAGGGCTGACAGCTCGAATTGGTCATTGCGAAACACCGTCACTTCGGCTCCAAGTTCACGGACAAGGTGCACCAGATTGTAGGTGAAGCTGTCATAATTGTCTATCATTGCTATTCTCATAACTCTTCTGCTTTTTCTATAGCACGGCGCAAAGCACCGAGTTTGTTGTTTACTTCTTGCAATTCATATTCCTCATCGCTCTTTGCCACGATGCCTCCTCCGGCTTGGAACCATAGTTCGTTGTTGCGACTTACGAAGGTTCGGATGGTGATAGCCTGGTTAAGACTGCCGTCAAACGAGATATTTCCCACGCATCCACCGTATGCTCCACGGTTGTGAGGCTCGTATTCACTAATCAATTGCATAGCTCTCACCTTCGGAGCGCCGCTCAGTGTGCCTGCCGGGAATGTGTCAATGAATGCCTTTACCGGGTCTGTCGCCTTGTCGAGTGTGCCACTTACGCGGCTGACAAGATGGATAACGTGGCTGTAATACTGCAATTCCTTATAGAAATCCACCTTCACATTGTGGCAATTACGGCTCAAGTCATTGCGTGCAAGATCGACGAGCATCACGTGTTCGGCATTCTCTTTCGGGTCATTACGCAGGTAATCAGCATTCTTTCTGTCCGTTTCCGCATCGCCAGTGCGGCGTGTAGTGCCAGCAATAGGGTCGATATAAGCCTTAAATCCCTCTGCTGTCTTCTCTATTCTGCAATGCGTTTCCGGTGAACTGCCAAATATTCTGAATCCTCCGAAGTCCATATAGAAGAGGTAAGGCGAAGGATTTATGCTGCGAAGAGTGCGGTAAAGTTTGAAATCATCACCTTCATAGCGCTGAATGAAGCGACGTGAGAGGACAATCTGAAAGACATCACCACGCTTACAGTGTGCTATTCCCTTGCGAATGTTTGCCTTATGTTCCTCATCAGTAAGAGTTGACGCCACCTCCCCTACGGCATGGAAACCATAAATCGGAACGTTCAGTCGGCAAAGTCGGTGCTCCAAGTCGGTGAGAGTAGGCTTTTCGCCCTCTGCTACGAGTTCGTGGAGGTAGAGAAGATTATTGAAATGGTCAAACTCCAGTACGTATTTGAACAGTATATAGAGCATATCAGGAGCATCATTGCGTTCCTGTGTCTCATCTTTTACAGCGATATTTTCAAAATATCTCACAGCATTGAATGACGTAAAGCCCCAAAGAGCGCAGTTGCGCAGTTGCCTTTCATCGCCTTCGAATGAGAATTTGCTCATAAATTCATGGATTATCTCATCGCTTTTGTAGGTCGATGTAATCTCATGTTCGAAGGTCTGTCGATCAGGAAAACTGCATTTTCCCATGCCGTGACCTATTGAAACCTCAGCAATAGGATTGACACCGATGTATGAATGCGCATTTTTTCCGGAGTGATAATCGCTTGATTCCATCAGAATACTCTTCTCCGAACTATCCCTAAGTCTGAGATAAGCGCTCACTGGAGTCATCAAGTCGGCAAGCATCTGCTTGGTATGTACCTTATATTTGTATTTCATAATTGGATGGATAGAATGTAAAGGTTTACTGATTAGCGTATTTCATATATGTCTCCAGATCCTTATCTCCACGTCCTGATACGGTAAGAACGACCACATCATCAGGCTTGAAATGCTGTTTCATCTTTGGAAGCATTGCAAGAGCGTGGCTGGATTCGAGTGCAGGGATAATACCTTCCATGCGAGTGAGCTCGAAAGCGGCACGCAGAGCTTCGTCATCATTGATAGAAAGGACCTTAGCTCTGCCTTGCTCATGCAGGTTACAGTGTATCGGACCCGTGCCAGGATAGTCCAATCCGGCAGAGATGGAGTAAGGTTCCACTATTTGTCCGTCTTCGGTTTGCATGAGTTTGATGCGTCCGCCGTGCAGTATTCCTACCGTTCCGATGGTCATTGACGCAGCAGTCTTTGCCGTTTCGTAGCCAAGGCCTCCTGCTTCACCGAGAATAATCTTCACTCTCTCATCGTCAATATAATGATATATGGTGCCAGCAGCGTTGGAACCACCTCCTACACACGCCATGAGATAGTCAGGATAGTCACGTCCTATCTTCTCTTTGAGCTGAAATTTGATTTCTTCACTTATGACAGCCTGAAGTCTTGCCACCATATCAGGATAGGGATGGGGTCCTACTGTAGAGCCAATGATATAGAATGTGTCTGATGGATGGCAGCACCAGTCGCGTATAGCCTCGTTAGTGGCATCCTTTAAGGTTTTGTTTCCGCTTTCCACAGGATATACTTCAGCTCCCAGCATCTTCATTCTCTCCACGTTAGGACGCTGTCTTTCGACATCGAGCGCGCCCATATATACTCTGCAAGGCATATCCATCAGAGCGCAAACAGTGGCTGTTGCTACGCCATGCTGCCCGGCTCCGGTCTCGGCAACGATGCGTTTCTTTCCCATTTTCTTTGCTATAAGAATCTGTCCGATGGCATTATTTATCTTGTGTGCACCTGTATGATTGAGGTCTTCACGCTTGAGATATAACTGGCAACCGTATTTTTCACTCATTCTCTTAGCGTAATAGAGCGGTGAAGGTCGTCCTACATAGTCGCGTAAAAGTGTGCGAAACTCAGTCTGAAACTCGTCACTCTCAATGATAGGGAGGTACGCTTTCTTCAAGTCTTCTACTGTCTTATACAGTATTTCCGGGATATATGCTCCGCCAAAGCGTCCATAGTATCCATTCTCATCCACGTGATAACTCTTCATAGTCGTATATGTTTGAAATTCTTATATTTACGTTTGTTGAATAAAAAATATCCTGTTTCTCCGAGAAGGGAGAAAAAACAAATCGGGCTTACAAGACAGTTGCGTCTTGCAAGCCCGAATATGTGCCAAGCGATACTGCGCATAAGGGTGCGTCCCACAACTGTTTAGTTATGAGTTACGCCACCACCAGTTATTTGCGCAGAATTGTATCATTGTCTTATGTTGTTGTCTATTGTTGCTAATTATTATCTTGTTACCTTGTCAAAACAACGTCATAAAATCAGTTTATTGGCGTTATCTTTGAAATGACGGTGCAAAAGTACATATATTTTTTGAAACTGCAAACAAAATATTAGAAAATTTTTCAAATATCTTTCATTTTCTATTTTGACACATTATTATAATGACGATATGTCAACCTAAAAGTGCTTTTAGGCTACTTCCCATGGCAATTTGTCTTAATAAGCCCGAAAAGTCGCCTTATTCTTTAGCAATCGTATCGTTAATCATAATGCTTCTTACATGGAAAATGTATGTTATTATTATGAAGAATGGAGATAACATTCGGCTTTATCGAAGCGAAGCGCGGCGAGATCTTGCGGACTTATCATGAAGCATAGCATTCCGCAATCGTAGAATTGCAGTTGCCAATCATCGTCGCAGTCGATTTGCAAGAGTGAAATCCAGTCGCCATACTGTTCTTCTATCTCATCGAAGAAAGGTTTTCCGAGCATTTTGAATCCATATTCTTTGTCATCGCACTCGGAGAAAGTGATTTCTTCGGGTGGTAATCCGATAGGTTGTCCGTCTTCATCCACGATTTTGTGGGTGTGGAGGTCGGTGGTATCTGGAGAATAAAGCACTCTGAAATGGTCGGTATCCCATCTTCCCATTCCTGGAGATGGGGCGTCGAGATTGCCGAGGAAATAGTCTATGTCGGCGAAGAAATAGAGCATTCCGGTGTGGGGGAGGAGGTTCGCTTTGTCGAATGGCGCAATGTCCTCCAACCTTATCTGGCATAGGAAGGTGAGGGGGTCGTGGTATTTCTTGCCTTCATCTTCGTAGGGGATGGTGGGATAGTACAGGGAATCTGGCATATCTGCGTAGCCCCACATCTTGGAATGGGATGTTAGGGGGGCGGCTTGTTTTTGGAATGAGAATTGGATTGACATTTTTTTCTTTCTTTTTAGGGGGAGAATCGGGCGGTAACGCGCCCGACACGGTGGCGGATTGCTGCGGTATCGGGCGGTGATGTGGGTGGCATTGTGGTGGGGAATGGATTCTTGCTAATCGAACATTACCCTTGGATTCATCATTTGAGGGGTGCGCCACTCTATGCCTAAGCGCATGAGAGCGTCTCTTAGCTCTGCCCAGTAACTGAAGCAGAAGCCCATTCCACGTGGATAATCCTTGAGTCTGCTGTATGCTTTCCGCTCAGCTTCGTCAATGACATTTTCCCATTTGGCGGTCCACTCTATAGGGTCTCTGAGCATATGCCCTGCCTGTGGTATTTCATCCTGGCGCCCTGCATCTGCGAGAGCGATGTTCTTTTCGAGTGTATCGATGTCTTTTTGTATATCCTCGGTAAGTCCGAGTTCATGGTCTTCTCGTATTTCGATGGCGGTAAGGACGTTGAGCTGAAAGCGAGAAAGGCGCAGCTTGAGTCGTGGATGATAGAATATGAGATCGAGAAACCTATCGTTAATGGCGTATAATTCATCTACATACATATTGATCTCCAGCAGTTGGGTGGCGATATCCAGGTATTTGTTTACCGTCTTTGAGACATTCCAGAATTGTTGCTCTCTTGTTTTTCTCTCAGTCATTTCTACATATTCGCAGCAGGTATGGTATCTGAGGTCGATATCGGGGTCTGATGTCCAGTCATCCTCACCTATCTCGCATTCCTGTTCGTCTTCTTGTTCCTCGATAGCCATGATTTCGTCGCGCTTTGGGATACACTCTGTCTCAATAATATCAGCATAACGAGCCAGGTGTCCATCCTCGTATGCTTCGCAGACAGGCATAAGCATGGAATCTTCACCGAGTTTGTAAGCCTTAAACTGGCAAAAATAGCCATACTCTTCGTCTGCTCCCTCAACGGTAACAAGTCCATCGAGAATCAATTCAGCCATTCGTACATAGCATGCCGGTTCTCTGAGAGCGGCACCGCGTGAGTACCATATCCATGCTTGCGCATAGTCCTGATTGAATCCAAGTAGTCCGTCGGAATATAAATTGCCGAGGAAATACGGGCATATACCTTCGCCGAGTAACCATCCTCTGGTCAGTTCATCCTTGACAGCAATGGAAGTTCTTTCTTTCATTTCTTCATCGAGATTGTCGAAAGACGAGAAATCTATCTGAATGATATGCTGGATAGAGGCTTCCGAAGCATTGACTTCATTCGCTTTATCCATTATTTCATTGAATCCCTCGCTGTCGATTATTGCTCCGTCTTCATTGCTGCAGAAATGGAAAGCCATCTGATAATATGCTCCGCTGTCGCCATATCTTACAGCTTGCTCAAAGTATTCCCTTGCCTTGTCGTATCTGCCGAGCACTATTTCTGCATTTCCCATGAGTCGCAGAATCATCGGATTGAGGAGTTCGTTGTCAGTTTTCTCCTTATTTATAATAGAGGAAGCCATAGAGAGTGCGAGTTCAGCATCCTTTGTCACGCCTTCATTTCCAAAGATGAGATTGCGTATATGCTGTTCGATAGCCTTCTCGCTGCCTTCTTCTCGTGCAATATCCATTTCCAGAGAGTAGCGCATGAGGTCAAATTCGTCCAAGTCGCCATCGCGGAAGAAGAAAGCTCTGTAGGCGCGTGCATCAGCGATACCAGCCTCGATAGCCTTGCTATAGTAGTTCCATGCGATGGCAGGAGAATCTTTTTCAGGTGCCAGACAGTCATGATAGCGTGCGAAAGCGTACTGCATAAATGGGTTTCCCTGCTCTGCGAGAGCCTGGATTTTGTCCATTTCATCACGCAGTAGCCCGACATTGTTTCTGAGTCCAACGAGACGTATGAAATATTTCCTGCACTTGAGGTCATCTTCCATTTTGTCAGCGAGGGCCCAAAAGGCTTCCACAATTTTGTAATTTAGTATGAGATTTTCCATTGTTTGGGGTGGGTGTTGTTAGTTTGGGTACAAAGATAGTCATATTTTTTCCATTATCAAATAAAGTTGTGGAAAAAACTGACAGACGTTTTATAAGAATAAATGGCAGTTTCTGGAAATATGTAAGCAATCGGGGCGGTTTTCCTTACATTATAACGTTGAGAAATGGGGTAAAAAACATGATTTGTAATAATTATTTATTTTATTTTCACTTTTTGTTAGTAAAAACTTTGTAATTTAAACAAAATGTTATAACTTTGCACCCAGAATTTACAAATAAGGTAAAAAGAAGAAATATAGACATCCATTTGTTAAGTATTCTTTCATTTATGCTGCTTGTATATTCAGGAAAACAACATCACTAACACAAATACACTATGTCAGAAGTTCGGTTCACTAAGATGCACGGATTGGGCAACGATTACATCTATGTAGATACAGAGAGTAACGCAATAACTGAACCTTCCGCCTGTTCGGTGGAGTGGAGCAGATACCATACCGGCATCGGAAGTGACGGACTTGTGCTGATAGGCAAGAGCAAGGTGGCGGATTTCTCCATGCGTATCTTCAATGCGGACGGTTCGGAGGCGAGGATGTGTGGAAACGCATCGCGCTGTATAGGCAAATATGTCTATGACAAACATCTGACTACTAAGAAAGACCTTACCTTGGAGACGAAGTCCGGAATAGTAGGACTGCATCTTATCACCGGCAAGAATGACACGGTGGAGAAGGTGACGGTGGATATGGGAGAGCCCACCCTTGCAGATGCCACCCTTGTGGCAACGACAGACGGCACGCTGAATGGCGTGACAATACATACAGAGAACGGCGAATACTCAGCCACATTTGTCAGTATGGGCAATCCCCATACGGTCATTTTTACCGATGATGCAGAGCATATCGACGTGGCTGGTATCGGACATCAGATAGAATTTGACAAGCTTTTTCCTGAGCGCACCAACGTGGAATTTGCCACAATCCTCGCTGACGGCAAAGTCAGAATGAGAGTATGGGAGCGCGGAAGCGGCATTACGCAAGCCTGTGGCACAGGAGCTTGCGCCACGGCAGTGGCATCCATACTGCATCATCTCAGTCATCGCACTGTGACCGTGATAATGGATGGTGGTCCGCTTGATATAGAATGGCGCGAAAGCGACAATCATGTCTATATGACGGGACCGGCTTGCATAGTGTTTGAAGGCACTATAGAAATGAATAATCATATAGAAAAGACGAATGGGGAATGAAGAATTCATTAAATGAAGAATGAAGAATGAGGAATGAAGAATGCGGATAACGTCGTCTGTCTTGCGTATTCTCATAGAGTCATTTCATTGGGGCGAGACTAACTCATATTCTTAATTCTTGATTCTCAAGTAGGTAATCAAAATCCTTTATTCTGCATTCATAATTTATTATTACAGTAAACTATGACATTAGTAAACGAACATTTCCTGAAATTGCCAAACAATTATCTGTTTGCAGACATAGCCAAAAAGGTGAATGCGTTTAAGACTACGCATCCTAACGTCAAGGTGATAAGTCTCGGTATCGGAGACGTGACCCAGCCATTGTGCCCTGCTGTGGTGGAAGCCATGCACAAGGCAGTCGATGAAATGGGGCATGAAGACACTTTCAGGGGATATGGTCCGGAGCAGGGATACAAGTTTCTGCGTGATGCCATAGTGAAGAATGACTACCTTGCACGTGGCATTCACATTGATGCGAGCGAGGTCTTTGTCAATGATGGCGCGAAAAGTGATACAGGAAACTTCCAGGAACTCTTCCGCTGGGATAACTCTATCTGCGTCACTGACCCGATCTATCCCGTCTATATCGACTCTAACGTGATGATAGGCAGGGCTGGCGTGCTGGAAAATGGTCGATGGAACAACGTGATATACGTGCCGAGCAATGCAGAAAATAATTTTACTCCGTTGCCACCAGAGCAGCGTGTGGACGTGATATACCTCTGTTTTCCAAATAATCCTACTGGCACCGTTGCCACAAAGGAGACATTGAAGAAATGGGTGCAGTACGCATTGAAGAACGATACGCTCATCCTCTTCGACGCAGCTTACGAGGCTTACATCCAGGATCCTGAGATTCCGCATAGCATCTACGAGATAAGAGGTGCAAAGAAATGCGCAGTGGAATTTAGAAGTTTCTCAAAGACGGCAGGCTTTACTGGCATAAGATGCGGATATACAGTGGTGCCAAAGGAGCTGACAGTTTCCACTCTTGACGGTAAACGCATTGAGCTCAATTACCTCTGGAACCGTCGCCAGTGTACGAAATTCAATGGAACGAGCTATATCAGTCAGCGAGGTGCGGAGGCAACATATAGTCCTGAGGGCCGCGCACAGGTGAAGGAGGTCATCGCTTACTATATGACCAATGCTCGCATCATGAAGGAAGGCTTCGAGGAAGTAGGCATAGAGGTGTTTGGAGGCGAGAATGCGCCTTACCTTTGGCTGAAGACTCCGCATGATATGCCTTCCTGGAAATTCTTCGAGCAGATGCTCTATGAGGCACATGTGGTCTGTACTCCTGGCGTGGGATTTGGTCCGAGTGGCGAGGGTTACGTCCGTCTGACTGCCTTCGGTAAGCGTGAGGACTGCCTGGAGGCTATGAAGTGGATTCGCGAATGGATATAGGCGCGGTTCTTAAATGAAGAATGAAGAATGTAGAATGAAGAATGGGAGTTACGTTTTCTTCTTTAGTGAAGAGTGAAAAATCGCGCTGAAATTGGTCTATTTTTCTGTCTTTGGAGCATTAGAGAAAATGTGCTTTGTAATGCGCTGATAATAAAGGCGTTGTAAAAGCATAGATATTGGAGGGTAAAAGCATAGATATTGGAAGGTAATAACTAAGCTTTTACCCTCCAATATCTATGCTTTTACGTTGTAATAACTATGCTATAGCGAAATGATAGCTTCGCCTTCGCCTTTTTGTTCTGTTTTTCCTATAGTGGAAAATGCAGGAAGAAGTTAGAATCTTATCATAACTTCACAGACCAGTTTGTCCTGTTCGCTCTCTTTAGCACCACCGTTAGGATACCAATATTTCTCGTAGTTGAGGCGTATATCGGTAGGGAAATAAGCGTTGCGTACAGAGAAAGTCATGCCAAGAGTCATGCGATGACGCTCAGCATCCGTCAGTTTCAGTTGGGTGATGCCATCATTAAATCCGCTTTTACCAGAGGAATGATTCTGCATATAGTCGTAGCGTCCGAGATAGGAGATGCTCTGAATAAATGATTTCTCTTTCTTAGTAGGTTGCTTATAGCTGACCATTGCATTGACTGCGTTACAGTCGTCGAAGGCATTATCTGCGTAAAACTTGTGTAAGAACTCTGCTTCCACGTGCCAATTATTAGTTTCATAGTATGAACCGAAGTCGAGAGAAGTGTATGAAGCCTTACGCTCTGCAATCTGCTGATGCTGAATGCTTGGGATGATAGCTATGCTTTTGGTAGGAAAGAACTGCATTCTGGCAGAGTAACCGGGGGAAGTAAACCATGCCGTCTTCTGATTGTCGAGGTTAGAACCATTGAAGAGACCAGCGTCTATAGATACCACTTTGCGGTTGTCAGCATTGAGAAAATCATATCCGGCCTGAAAGCCCACGTCGCGCATATCGCCCACTTGCTTTGCTATAAAGCTGCGATTAGCGAAATATTGAGCCGAAGGATTGCGGTGAGCATCAATAGAGAAAGGCATACGTTGCTGTCCTACGGTGAGTCGGAGCGTGCTATAAGGATTGAGTCTCACCCATGCGTCCTTCATCTTGATGGACGATTCATCGCATAGATCCACCTCCATCTTGTATTCAGAGCGCTTAGCCAGTTTGCCATTGACGGAGATACGAGCATTTCTCACCTCAAATCTGGAAGCCTCAAGGTCAGGCTCATATTCGTATTTACCACGGAGAATACCGTGCAGTTTCGGTAGGTATTCCGACTTTTGAGTCTCTTTGTCCAGCTTCTTTTCCAGTGCTGCAAGCCGTTCTTCCACGGTTTGCGCCTTTGTTTCCATACTGCAAGAGAATGTCATTGCAAGCGCCATGATGCAAGTGTAGGCGCAAATGTTTTTCTTCATTTTCATTCTATTGATATTTCTTTTTGAGAAAAAGTGTCTTATTACAGCTATCAGTCCATGAGTTTGACAGCCAATTCATTGATTTTTCGGCGGCAAAGGTATCTCAATGGTATTACAGGGTTATTGCCTTGATATTACAAGATTGTTACAATGACTGGGGGATGCGTGACAGCCAAGAACGGCTGCCGAAGTGGAGGGGATTAGGGGAGAATTGAAGGGATGGGGGAGAAGAATTGATGGGATGCTGTGGAGGCGGATTTATGGGATGCGGGGGCAGATTGGTGGAAAGAAAAAAGCCTTATGATAGAGGAAATGTCCTTATCATAAGGCTTTTATGCGGGTTTAGAGATGTTATTTGTTGTCAAAATGGATGGAATAGGGCTCTATTCCTCAATTTGTTGCCATATATAGTGATATATACATAGGTCAAAAAGGAAGGAACAAGTCTCCATCCAAGGTCAGTGAAATCATTTGCTATTGATCAGATTCCACTTAGGAGGGTCAATGCCCAGCAGATTCTTCACGAAGAAATCATAGCGCTTGTGCTCTCCGTAGTCCTCGCCCATGGTGTGGTCGGCGCCAGGAATGATGACAAACTCAAACTCCTTGTTCGCCTTTATAAGGGCATTGACCAACTGATATGTGCTGGAAGGGTCCACATTATCATCTATTTCACCAAGCACGAGCATCAGCGGACGCTCCAATCTGTGAGCCATTTCCACGTTGCTTGACTCTACATAGCTGGAGTCGATAGGCCAACTCATCCACTGCTCGTTCCACCATATCTTGTCCATTCTGTTGTCATGACAGCCACATGAGCTGTAAGCAGCCTTGTAGAAGTCGCCATGAGTCAGCACTGCGGTGGTGCTTTCCTGACCTCCTGCCGACATACCATAGATGCCTACATTATTGATATCCATGTAAGGATACTTCTTAGCCGCCTCCTTTATCCAGAGAATGCGGTCAGGCAGACCAGCATCCTTGAGGTTCTTATAGCATATTTCCTCAAATTTCTTGCCTCTATAGGAGGTTCCCATAGCGTCAAGTTGCACCACAATAAATCCAAGTTCGGCAAGCGAAGTGCTGGTCCAGTTGTGAGGGCGGAAGTTCTTAGGCGTGTAAGCATCGCCGGGACCTGAGTAGATATATTCGATGATAGGATACTTCTTGTTAGGGTCGAAGTTGGTAGGACGAGTAATTATGCCCCACATATCCGTTTTTCCATCGCGTCCCTTGGCCACGAACACCTCTGGTGCTCTCCATCCATACTCCTTGATCTTGGATAAATCGGCAGTCTCAAGCGTCTTGATAAGCTTGCCGTCACGCGCATCTCTCAGCACGGTGACAGGCGCAGTGTCTATCTTAGAGTAGGTATCCACGAGGTAACGGAAGTCGTAAGAGAACAGAGCGCTGTGGGTACCTTCCTCTGGCGTGAGGTCAATCATGTTGCTTCCATCCATGTTTATCTTATAGCAATGGATGAAATAAGGGTCTTCATTCTTGTTGACACCGCTGGCAGAGAAGTATATTTCGCCTTTTTCCTCGTCCACGCGAAGCACCTTACGCATAAACCATTCGCCCTTGGTGATCTGTCGGATGAGCTTGCCTGCAGCCACGTCATAGAGGTAGAGGTGGTTCCAGTTGTCGCGTTCGCTGGTCCAAAGGAGCTGTTTGCCATTGTTGATAAATTTTCTCCAGAGTCTGCTGTAATTGACGAAGGTGTTAGCTTTCTCCTCCACGACGACGCGAAGAGCGCCGGTCTCGGCATTCATTGCCAGCATCTGATAGAGGTGATGCCCGCGCTGATTATACTCCATGGTGACTTCCTTGCTGTCGGGAGTCCACTGTAGCCATTCCAGTTCGTATTGATTTTCTATCATATGCGGGTCAGCCTCCACCTTTTTGCCCGTAGCCACATCGATGATGACAGGATAATGCTGAGGCACCATGTCGCCCGGCTTGGCATATTCCTGCTTATGGAGGATAGGCTGAAGCTGGTCTGCAGGTGAAGACTCTACATAATACACGTATCTTTTCTCCACAGGCGTGCGCTTGCAGACGAGGATATACTTGCCGTCAGGGCTCCACTGTATGCGGTTGCTGTAATATTTACCGATGGTGCCGTCCTGTGTAAGGATGCGCTTCGCCTTGGTATAAGGCTTGCCAGCCTCATGCACCACGACGTTATATCCCTCGATGTAAGCCTCGGTCTTGCCGTCAGGCGAGAGTACGGGGTAAGCCTTGTCTTCCTCGTCCACCTCCATCCAGTGAGGTTGCTTCACTCTGCCAAACTGTGGTTTCTCAGCTTCACGCGGCTTAATGCCGAGAGCTTTGCGCATAGCCTCATAGCTATCGTATGTCTTTTTCTTAGCCTTGTCAGCATTATAAGAGATATACTTCATTCCTTGCGGAGTGGAAATCTGATAGTGGAACACGTGTGACGAGTCGCACCAAGCCATATATCGCGCCCAATTATAGACCGAATCAGCTTGGAAATGACGACTGACAGCATACGCTCTGTTGTAATTCTCCACTGTGCCCTGTGCGGAAGCATTGGCAGATGGCATCATCAGAGCCATGGTCAACAATAGCGGAAGGTGAGAGAAAAGTTTGTTTTTCATACGATAAAGTTATTTAAGTTATTAAGTTAAAGGGATGTTTCTCAGTATGGTTATTATGTTGTCTGGTTGTTTTTGAAGTTTTGTAGTTTAGTAGTTTGCAGATATAAGAACCAGAAAGCGAAGCAACTAAACTATTAAAAAGCATTTCCCATTGACAGACAGATAGCTGTATGGGATGGCGAAACTATAAAAACTTGTTTTTTAAGTAAGGTAATCAAAATCGTTTTTTCATTATTTGAAATAATTCTGATTACCTACTTAGAACATTACTTGCAGCCAGGAGTCCAGCAATTAAGGAAGCGAAGCACTTTAGTCTCACTGTAACTGCTTCCTTCTTCCAGGAAACTGGAGTCCTGAGTGTGAATCACTTTGCCCTCGGCATCTAATATTACGAATACTGGAAAACCGAAACGAGCAGGATTATCAAGGCGCTTTATCAGTTTGGCAGCCTTCTGCTTAGCCGCTTCATCACCAGCCTTGCGAGGATTATAATTGACGTGGAGATAGACGAAATTATCAGCAATCACTTTGCTTACAGCCTCATTCTTCACAGCAAAGTCAGCGAATTTGAGGCACCAAGGACACCAGTTGCCACCCAATTGGCAAATCACGAATTTCTTTTCCGCCTTTGCCTTTACTATGGCTTTGTCTATCTGCTCCATTGGGTCGATGGTTTCATCATAGACTTTCTTTAATGTCGTCTGTGCATTTGCTATTGTTATGGCCAATACCATGAGAATAGTGATTATAAATGTTTTTTTCATTGTAAATAGATTGTTGTAATTATGTTTGAAAAAAAAGTATTGGAATAGTGTTAGACACCGCTCATTAGATAGTCTCGATGATGTCAGCCATATCCTTGCGATTCTTCTCCATGCGTGGGCAATCATCGGCTATATGTCCCAAAGGGATTATTGCCACAGCCTCGAAATCATCAGAAGGGAAAAGTTCGCGCATGACGTCAGTGTCGTAATTACACACCCAGCAAGTGCCAAGTCCGCGCTCCGTAGCAGCCAGACATATATGCTCTGTGGCAATCGCCACGTCTATGTCACCATGCTTTTTGTCGTCTTTGCGTCGAGTCCAGCATTCTGCATTGTTTTTCATGCATACGATATAGAGCGGTGCAGACTGAAACCATTCTCTGTCGTAAGCCTTCCAAAGGCGTTCCCTTGCCTCTTTGCTGCGTACGATGATGAATTTCCAAGGTTGTCTGTTGACAGCCGAAGGCGCCATTCTGGCGCACTCCATTATGTAGGCGAGGTCTTCATCGCTTACAGGTTTGTCGGTGTATTTGCGTGCCGAGAAGCGTGTCTGTGATAATTCGAGTATGTTCATCTTTCTTATTTTATATAATGTGTGGGCAAAATTACATAAAAAAAAGTAATTCGGGAAGAAATATCAAAAGAAAACGCATATTCCTGCAGATTTAATTGTTTTGGTACAGGTATTATTTGTATCTTTGCACAAGAAATAGAGAGCCAACAATGACTCCTGAATATAATTCGCCTAAAATAATATTTACAAGAAATGAAATTGTCAGAACAACGTAGCAGTATGCTTCATGGCGTGATGCTAATAGCCCTCTTTGCCTGTGCCGCCTTCTATATTGGTGGGATGGACTGGGTGAAAGCATTGTCATTGAGCCCTATGGTCGTAGGTATTATCCTTGGAATGCTTTATGCCAATAGCCTTCGCAACAACTTGCCAGACACGTGGGTGCCAGGTATCAAATTCTGCTCAAAGCGCGTCTTGCGCACAGGTATTATCCTTTATGGATTCAAACTCACATTCCAGGACGTCATGGCAGTAGGCATTTCAGCCATCGTAATGGATGCTATCATCGTCTGTGGCAGCCGCGTTACCGTATGATATCCCCCCAACCGAAAACCCCCACCCCCCAACCAATAAAACTATGACAAGAGAAGAAACCGTATTGACATACTTGCGTGAACATGACATCCCGTTCACATGTTACAATCACCCAGAGGGAAAGACCATCGAAGAAGCCAAAAGATGGTGGAAAGATGATGGAAGCGTGCATTGCAAGAATATCTTCATGCGCAATCATAAGGGCAACCGCCATTACCTCGTATGCTTCCATTGTGATCATGACCTTGACATCCACGACTTGGAGGCACGCCTTAAGGCTTCGCTCACGTCGCAGGGACTGCCATCCTGTGGCAAACTCTCTTTCGCTTCGCCAGAGCGCATGATGCGTTATCTCGGACTTGAGCCTGGCAGTGTGTCGCCTTTCGGACTTATCAATGATACAGATCACCACGTACATCTATTCCTGGATAATCACCTCAAAGAGGCGGAGACACTCAGTTTCCATCCCAATGACTGTCGTGGCACGGTGGTAATAAAGCGTGAAGACTTCGAGCGTTATCTCTCTATCGTGGGTAATGAATATGAGTATTTAGACTTGTATTAAAAAAAGTTTTTCCCTTTTCTTGCTGAATAAAAAAAAAATAATTACTTTTGCAAAAAGCAGAAAAAATGGTTTTCGGTCGTTGGTTTTCGGTTGTAGGTTAGAATGTGAATGCCTATTGCAGGTCTATCTCACTATAATACCCAAAAACCGATAATCCATAACCAACGACCGACAACCAAAAACCGACAACCAACTATGGAGAAAATGACATACAAAGACCTGAGCATGAAAGAATCCCTAATCCTGAGATTCTTTGAGATAGCCGCCACTAAGACCTACCGCATACTTGGCGGAGGAAACGGAGGCGTATATACCAAGAAAGGCGTGCTCCATGCAGCATGGCTCTACAGAAAGTATCTCGTATCATTGCCTGCCGACTTCCCTTTCCTCGAAGATTGCTACATCAATGCGGAGAATGGAAAATCATATACCGTACCGCAGATACAGGATTATTTCCTCCATGCCTTGATGAAGACAAGCCTGCGCAAAGTGGTGATGGGAAGCATTGCTGATGGAGGACTCTTCTATCAGGGATTAAACTACACCCTAGGTGCATTGGATTGGAGCGTTGGCATTACCAGTCTCTTCAGGAAAGAGACGTGGCACTGGAAGAATGACCTTACGCTCACGCAAGTAATGCCAGGCGATGCGGAAGGCAAGGAGCAACTCTTCGTGCATGTGGAGTTTCTCGATAAGCCAAACCAGAAACCGGTAATCCTTCGTCGTATAGGTCCGTTCACACGCTACGTCTATCGTTACTCCGAAGCATTCGATGCTGAAACCTTCGAGCCTGTGGATATCAGTCATATCGAAGTGGCAAGAATGCGTCCGCGTCCTGCCAACGATCGCGAGTGTGACAGACTCTATTCTTAATCCATCAGGAATAAGTAGCGGAGTCAGAATCGTTTTGATTTCCTGCTTACAACAGACATCCTTGATTTAGACAGAGGAAAATGTTCTCTGTCTAATATCTATGATATTGCAAAATAAAAGCATAGCTATTGTCTCCCAATAGCTATGCTTTTAATTTTTAATGGTTGTTGGTGGAATAAAATATCAATGCTTATTATTGTTGTTTAGTTGTTTAGTTGTTTAGTTGGTTTGTGATTTTGTGGATGTATAAGTAATGCAATCAACTAAACAACCAGACAACTAAACAACTAAACAACCAGACAACCGACAAGCCCCAACTTACTTCTTCAGCATCTCAGCGAATTTGGCATATTCGTCAGCGAAAGATACTTGTCTTACGCCAGCTTGATTGTTGGAAGTTTGCTGCTTCACCGCTTTAGCGTTCACGCCTTCTTTCTTCTTGTTTTTAGCCTCTTCGTTCTTTAGAGCCTTGGCACGCTTTGCAGCCCACAGAGATACTTCCTTGCGAACCTTCGCATCAGTGCAACCTTCATTGATAGCTTTGAGCAGATTGCAAGCGGCGGCATTGCCTAAAGTGAGTTCCTTAGGATAATTCTTAATCAGGTTCCATAGTTTCTGGTAGTCCTTAGCTTGCTGAGCTTGGCGGAGACGCACGTCAATAATGATCTGTGCAGGATTCTCTACGCCTTCAGATTTCATGGTTTCCAGATACTGATTGAGACCCGCTTCATCGAGTGCAAAGTTGTGTTTGCTGTCGATGTATTTAGAATAAGGATAAGTCATCCATGCACGTTCCATATTTCTTACAACGTATGCGCCACGCTTTTCCTCCATTTGGTCACGGCGTTTCCATACGTATCTGAAAGCAGAACTATTGACATCAGTGACGTAGATGAAGTAGTTACAGAGAGTATCATTGGTGAAGACAAGGTCCTCACGGTCCTTCAGGTATTCCGCCACTACATTAGAGAGGCGCTTAGTGTCGTAAGCCTGAGCGAGTCTGTCCATATATATCTTCATGAAAGCTTCGCCTCGCTCACCTTTTCCGTATCTCTCATTCATGGAAGCGATGCTCTCTCCTGATAGGGTCTCATTGAGTTTCTTGATAAATTCCTCAGCTTTGCTTCCGCCCACCATGCGAGCTTCTTCCTTTACGGTATTAGGATTGATGATGAGCATAGTAGGGTAGGCATTCACTCCGAATTGCTTTCTGATGGTCAGTCCTTCCCCTTCCTCCATGTCAAACTTTGCAGATACGAAGCGAGGGTTGATGTAATCGCCGCAAATCTTGGAAGGGAACACGTCGCGAGCCATCATCTTGCATGGTCCGCACCATTTAGTGTAGCAATCGACGAATAGCATCTTGCCCGTCTGCTTTGCGCTGTCCACGAGTTGCTGGAAGGTCTTTCCTTCAGCAAATTGTACGCCCTGCGCTGATGCAGGGCTAACTGTCCATGCTGCGAGCACGGACAGTAGAGCCATAATTGTTTTTCTCATTAGTTGTTATACTGTTATTTTATGAATTATCTTTCACGATAAGTGACGTCTTTGATCTTGCCGAATCCATCATATTCCTTCATGAGTGTAAGTGAGCCAGAAGCTTGATCAAACTTGTAGAAGCGAAGTTTTCCGCCTTTACCAGTGGTATCGCCCTTCTTATAAGAACCTACGATGAGGTAGTATTGCTGTTCAAGGAACTTCTCGCTCTTATCAGAAAGACTGCTTTCAGGACGCATGAAAGTGTTGAATTTCAAGAGAGTAATTTCTTCGCCTGGAAGTGTAAGAGGTTCGCTTACGGCATCGGTCATGAGTTGGTATGACACGACTTTCTCACCGTTGTCGTAGAACATATACGGATACTGAGAGTGGAAAGCAAACTGTGTAGCAGTGTTGAAACCTTGTGACTTAATTTGCTTGCCGATAGTCTGCTCGAAAGCGCCACCAGAAAGGTTAATTCCATATACGTAACGCTGTCCGTCAGCATTCTGAAGGATGGAATATACCACGCCACCAGAGAATTTAGTGTTCTTCATGTCGATTATGTCCATACCAGTCTGGAAGGAGAATAATTTAGTGGTAGGGTCATCGAGAAGCTGACAGTTGCCAGCGCCAGTAGCTTCATCCCATTTCAGGAATCGCTTATTATCATTGTCATAGAACAGGGCTACGTAGTCGCCTTGGCCTAAAGGACGATTGTATGACACGCCGATGAAAGGAGCAACATGAAACTCTGGTTCGCCTTCAGGAGTGAAAGTATTGATAGGGTCTTCAAACATAGCGTTAGCCATGTAAGCCATCTTCACGTAGAGGTTTCCTTTATTTGTAACGGCGAAATTCTGACTCATATAGAGTCCGTCCATCATTACGACCTGTTCGCCGTCCTTATTGGAGAAAAATTCATTCTCGACTACGTTGTAACCGATGTTTAGTTTGTTGGCAAAAATGGAGTAGGAACCCTCATCTGTGCAGTACCATAACATATCTCCTTTAGCATATAAAGGCCAAGGGTCGAGGTAGATGTGCTTACCGTGTTTGAGTTTAGGATTCTTTTCTCCGAATATATTACGAACTTGGATGTTGCGTCCGTCAGCGAGAACTGCAATCATGTCCATGCTGGAATAACCCTCCATGTCATCGCAGAGCACCATCCATCCTTCGTATGTGGCAGAAGTCACCTTTACAGGGATAGAGAAATTAGTTACTACGTCGGTGCGCTTATCTCTTACGGTGTACCATGCAGTGTAATCACCTTCATCTACGGTCATAAAGTAAGAGATATCCTTGGTATGCTCTTTGTTAATGTCTATCTGACGTGTGCCAGTTGACATAAGTCCTGAGTTTTTCCATAATACGCATCCAAATTCAAAGTTAGGGTTATCGTCGATGATTCCCTCGATGGAAGATGATAAAGAAGGCTTGATTTCAAGGTTTTCTGCATTCTGCACTACGCTGATAGACTGAGGCACACCACTGATGGTAATTTCAGGCTTTTCATCGTATGTATAGTTGCCTTTGTCCTCGTAACATCCTGTGAATGTGAAGGCGAGGAGGAAAAGGCATAATATGGATTGAATATTTCTACTCATAGTATTTATTGTTCTTAAGTAGTTGTTCAAAAAAAAAGTATAAGAGTAATAGAGTAAGAAGGCTTATGCCTACTCGCTTATTCATATTTAGAATAATCTACCTGATAAGGAGGCATCAACTGCATGAATGAGCCGTCATCTTCCTTGACAGGGGTGCCGTTGTCAGCCTGTTCTTGTAGATATTTACGGAATTTCTTTGCGGCATAAGGCATCTGTCCGTAAGCCACTTTCCATCTTTCCCAGTCTGAGTGAGTCCATCCCATGAGCTCATTGAGGAGCTTTTCCTTCTTGACAGACCATTTTCCATAGAACATTTCTCCATTGTAGGTCCACCATGTGGTAATGGCATACTTATCGCTGAAGATTATTTTGTAGCTAGAACCACAGAGTTCTTCGCCCTGTGTCTTCCAGTCTGTTACGTTTTTATAAGACTCAAGTTCTACGACGAAATTAGCATTATCCTTGAGAGAAAAGACAAGTCGAGCGGTTTCTGTAGTGATGCGATCGCTACGCTTGAGCACGAGTCTGACGGTCTGCTTAGTCTTTCCTGCAGGAATATAGCATGCAGTGTCGCTGAATTCATAGTCTTCGCCCTCGATAGCAGTAGATTTTTCTTTGTCCACTACCAATGTAAAAGGACGGTCATAATCTGTAACATCACCCATTATACATACAGGAACTGCCACAGGATACTCCTTGATATTGGCGGCATAAGAGGCGAAAGAGATAATCAGAGAGTCGCTAAATCCTAATGGTGTGCCATTGATATCTGTGGCAGAAACTCTCTGCAAGTATATTCCTGCTTTGTTTCCTTTGTAGGTCATGAATTCTTCTTCGGAGCAAGAAGCAAGTGCCAGTAGCCCAGCTACTGCTATACATGCGGTCTTTGTTATATTCTTGATATTCATAATCTTATTTTTTTATTAGCGGTTTTCTAATTCATTGGAAGGCAATGGTAATACGTAAGTAGAGGCATTCGCGGTCACGTTGCCGGCAGCGGCTGCATTGTATTCCTTTGTAAGATTCATAAAGTTACGTTTGAACATGAAGAAAATTTGTCCCTCACCCCAGAATTCTCGGATGTACTCATTGTTGAGCATCTTCATAAAGTCGGCGTATGACGCATCTGGTGCGAGTTCTGTCTGTCCGCGTGCTTTGAGAATGGTGTTAATATAGCCAATAGCGTCTGTCATATTCCTGGTTCTTGCCTTACATTCAGCAGCAATATAGTATGCTTCGCTGACACGCATGAGAGGAATCATCAGAGCATACAGTGGCACATCGTCTTTATTATAAGTTATTCCTTTATACTTTATGAAGTTATAATAACTGCCGTTTCGCTTCCACCAAGACTGATAGCGATAGTCCGCCTGATTGGTGAAGAGTTCTTCTATATAGCCTATACGTGGCTGATAGATAGCGGTGGAAGAGAGGTTTGCACCGTCGAAATATCCAGTGAAAACATTGTTACGGTTAGAGTCATAGAAACCGAAGATTACCTCTGTAGAGAACACTCGGTCAGGGTTGGTGTTGTTACCGAGCAGACGGTCAGGGTTGACGAATGGGAATAGTTCCTTGACTTTTGCATTATCAGTGATTTTTTTAGCCTCTAATAGCGCGTTGTTGTAGTCTTCAGCCCAGAGATAGATGCGGGATTTGAGCAAAGCCACAGCATAGTAATTGAGGCGGAGCTGGCGATAGCGACGATAGTTGTCGCCATTATCATTATTGGAAGCCAGCGGTCCATCTTTTATTACAGGATCTACTTCTTGAAGATATTCCTCAGCCTTATCGAGGTCAGGGATGAGATAATCATAAACGATAGACTTAGCCGAGCGTAAATCGTGTGCCATTGCTTCTGAGCTATTATTGTAAGGAATGACAGGAGTCTCATTGTCTCTCCAGTAAGTATTTCCGAAGAGGCGGAGCATGTCAAAATGCAAGAATGCTCGGAGAGCGAGGAGATCGCCCTTGATGAGTTTTGAATCTAAATTATTCAATACGCTTCCATTCTGCTTATCGATATTGTCAATGATGACGTTGATATTCAGGATGTCCTTGTATGCAGCTTTCCAGATGTTTCCTATCTCAGAGTCCAGGAAAGTATATCGGCTGTTTGACCAGTTGTATTTTGTAGATGTAGCCGATGCAGAACCTGGCTCATAGCGTCTTGCCATAAGGTCTATGGCTCCGTAAGTGAGGTTAGAACCATACAGAGTCGCTGTGGTGATATTATTATATACGCCGTTGACAGTAGAGTAGTATCCGGCACGTGTGGAGAATTGCTGTTCGGCTGTGGTCTTGTCTGCTGGTTGGTAATCGAGCCAGTCAGAGCAACTGCTTACGGTTGTGGTCGCAAGTGCCAATGCAATTATATATGTTTTATCGAATAGTTTCATAATGATTGCTGTGAATTACAATGTTACAGAAAGTGCGAAAGAGAAACTGCGTGCGAACGGGTAAGAAGTACCACGCTCCTGCTTGATGTTAGAGATACGGAAGATGTCGTTCATATAAGCACTTAAGCGCAGGCCAGAAACACCAAGATTGCGTGCTAACTGAGGTTCAAACTCATAGCCTACCTGGAGAGATTCCAGTGAGAGAATGTTTTCTGTCTGTACGAAGCGTGAAGACATTGGAGTGTTTTCAGATGCTGCGATGTTCTTAAACTGAGCGTAATCGCCAGGCTTCTGCCAGCGGTCGTAGAGAGCTCGTTTGTCCTGATTGTAGTTGAGTGAGGACATGCTGAGGTTTTCCACCTTATTAAATACAGACGTATTGAAAGAGTCAGCTCCGATACGGTAGCGGAAGATGGCTCCGAATGTGATGCCATGATAGCCAAAGTTAGTACCGAATGTTCCTTCTGCATCAGGGCGTGCATTTCCTACTATCACTTCGTCAGCATATGAGAAGTCATAGGTATAGGTGCCATCTTTCTTGATAAAGAGTTCACGACCTGTAGCAGGGTCGATACCTGCAGAGCGTACTGCCCAAATGTCGTCAGGGTCAGCTCCATCAAAGAATCGCTGTGTACTGCGGCTCTGTCCGTATTTGTTGAGAGTCTCGAGAGTATTGCCGATGCCGTTGAGCTCATTGCTTTCCATTCTTACAGTTCCACGAACTGACCATGTGAGGCGTTCCTTCAGGTTGCGGAGCAGATAATACTGTACTGTGGCAGTGAATCCTTTAGATATCTGTTTTCCGAGGTTGGTGTTATAGGATGTAGTGTAAGCACCGAGACTGCTATTGTATTTCTCTGCCAGGCCAGAAGATGCAGGAAGACCGATAGCGATGAGCAGAGGGTCGGTAGATTTGTGGTAATAATCAGCTGTGATGTTGAGGCGATTATTAAGGAGGGTGAGGTCAATACCTACGTTATAGTCCTTTGTAGTTTGCCATTCCAGGTTGTCATTACCAAGGTTTCCGAGTACAGAGCTGAGTCCGAAGTAGTTGTAAGCCAGGTAAGAGTAACTGAAAGTGGTGAGTGAAAGTGCAGAATCATAGTTCTGATTTCCAGGGTTACCTACAGATCCACGAATCTTCATATAGTTGATGAAAGGAAGGTTATCCTTGATGAAATTCTCATTGTGGATATTCCAACCGAGACCGAGTGACCATGTGCTGATAGTACGCTTGTTGGCACCAAAGATAGAGCTGCCGCTCATACGGTAACTGGCATCGAGGAGGTAACGGTCAAGGAATGAATATCCTGCACTAAGGTACGCACTTGCAGAGCGACTTACGCTCTCAGAGTATGTAGGGCGTCCGCCTTCAGGATAACCATTTGAGAAAGAAGGGTAGGTGAAATCTCCAGAGGGGAAGCCTTGCGCGGAGTAACCATTGATTGTAGAACGGCTTTCTGCAATGTTTCCACCGAGAGCTACATTAAATCTATGCACGTCATTGAGCACTGTAGCATAGATGGCAGTAAAGTCACCTTCATAATTTGTGGTTTTGGTGTTTCCGTGATTGTATAAGCCTCGTTTTAAGATATTGTAGTTTTCGAAGCGAGTATCGTCAGGAGAAGTAAATTGTTCGGTATTTCTGTCGTAATAAGTAATACCGAATTTTCCTCTGAGCTTTAAGTCTTTGAGAGGGGTGTATTCTGCTATGAAGTAGTCGCTGAGCATGAGTTGAGCGCCTTCATCGCGACTGTTGAGATTATCATTATACATCGGGTTGCCGATGGTTCCCTCATACATATTGTTTGCCAGATATTTGTTTATCTCACCGTTTTCATCATATTTCTTGAAATAAGGGTTGGCGGCAGCATAATCGCTGAAACTGACAGTAGGATTCTTTGTGTTTGTCTTCTGTGCTGTAGCTTTGTTGCTGAATTGCAATTTGCCTACGCGGTATGTGAGGTCGAGGTTAGCACCATAGACTTCACGGTTTGACTTCTTCATCACGCCATCCACATTATTGTAATTTAAGCCGATACCGAAGAGGAAGCCGTCAGCACCACCTTCGAGATAGAGTTGGTGGCGATGGTTGATACCAGTGCGCAGAGGTTCTGAGAGCCAGTAGGTATCTACACCACTTGCTACGTCAGCCATGCGTTGCTGGTAAAGGTTATCGAGTTCCACCATCATATTGGCAGGATAATCGGTGTTGATATATTTACCAGCCATCTTTTCGAATGCCAGTTTTTCCTTGGCATCCATGAGGTTATATCCGTTCAGGTCAGGAATGGATATGTCAAGCGAACCATTATAACTGATTCTTAGTTTTCCGGCTTTTGGCTTGATAGTTTCCACTACTACGACTCCATTAGCGGCCTTCGAACCATAGATGGCTGTAGAGGCAGCGTCCTTCAGGAGGGTCATGGAAGCGATACGGTTGATGTCAAGATTATATATGGCTTCGAGAGAAGATTCGAAACCATCAAGAATAAAGAGAGGCTGGTTAGGGTCTTCGCTTAATTCATCACGCATACCAAGAACGCTGGATTTACCTCGAATCTCAATATTTGGCATACGGTTAGGGTCGGAACCGAAGAGATTATCGTCCATTACATTGAATGCAGGGTCGAGAGCTTTGAGCGCGGCGATAGGATTTTGCACGCTTACAGATTTCAGTTCTTCTCCAGAGAAAGAGGAAGAAGAGCCTGTGAACGTCTCTTTACGCTTTGTAACAATACCAGTAACGACTACTTCATTGATTTGTGAGGCATCTTCTTGCATTCTGATTACCACGTTTGCATCTTTCTTTCCATTGCAAGCATAGGTCTCGTTTTTCATTCCGATGTAAGAGAATACCACGGTAGAAGGTTGTCCTTTAGGTAATGAGATGGAGAATTTGCCATTAGCATCGGTGACGACACCAGTGCTTGTTCCAGTCATCTGTACGGTTACGCCTGGAAGAGCGTCTCCATTAGTGTCAATTACTCTTCCCCTGAGCACGATAGTCTCAGCAGGATTCATTGATGCGACGTTCGATTCAATAAGTGTTGCCTGTTCTGTCTCCGATAGTAATACCAGCGTAGGATGTAGCGCCTACAGGTACGGACAGGGCAAGAAGAATCGGGAGTGACATCATTCTTGTTCCGGAAATTTTCATGACGTTCAGTGTTTTTTTGTGTGTAAAACGTATTGTTATGATATAGTTGATAATATTCCTATTTTATATTTTTCATAGTTTGATTCATATGAAAATGAATTTTGATAAACTGTATTGTTTAGGTGTTGTTGTGCAAAGATAATCATTCTAATTCTAAACTGCAAATTTTTCTAAAGATAAATGTAATGGTAGATTAAAAATATGTCTTTTTGCTAAAAACATTGGCATTTCCGATAATTTTCGTAACTTTGCATTATGAAAAAGATATTGTTTGTCTGCCATGGGAATATCTGTCGTAGTCCTATGGCTGAGTATATATTCAAGGATATGGTGGAGAAAGCGGGCAGGGAAAGCGAATTTGAGATTGCCTCTGCTGCTACGAGTACAGAGGAATTGGGTAATCCTGTCTATCCGCCTGCCCGTCGTATTCTTGCCGAGCACGGCATCGGATGCAAGGGACACAGTGCGCATCAGATTACTCGTAGGGAGTATGAGTATTATGATTACATTATCTGTATGGATCATAATAATCTCCGCAATCTGAGATACGTCATTGGCGACGACCGTGACGGCAAGGTGTCGTTGCTCCTCGACTACACTGACTCTCCGCATGATGTGGCTGACCCTTGGTACACTGATAACTTTGAGGTTTGTTATCGTGACATCCTTATGGGATGCCAGGGGTTGCTACGTTTTCTTCTTTAGTGAAAAGTGAAAAGTGAAAAGTGAAAAATCGCGCTGACGCAATTCTTAAATGAAGAAAGAAGAATGAAGAATATGAGTTAGTCTTGTTCTCTTGAATATGATTCTATGAGAACCCGCAAGCCGTAGAACGTAACCAGCCTCCCCCTTACAGGGGGATAAGAGGGGGTCTTCTTCTTTCCCCTCCCCCTACTACTAACTATGAAAAGAAGCATTAAAAGAAAGATAATCACAGCCCTTTGTCTGGCAGTCTGCTGTCCTACACTTGCGCAAAAGCAGGAAAATGGCGTGACGCAGGCGCATTATTCGGGCACTACGCTGGCAAATCCATATCGTCATGATGGAGGATTGATGCCAATAATAGGCGTGCACAATATTCAGATAATGAGAGCGTTGCGAAATAATGGCAATGCAAAGGGAAACATATTGCCTTGGACTTACAATCATCAGCCGATGCTTTCCTATTGGAAGGGCCGCTTCTGGGTGAATTATCTTAGCGACCCTGTGAGCGAGCATGTGCCGCCTTCTGTCACTTATATGCAGTCTTCTGCTGACGGAAAGGCATGGACGGCTCCAGAGATTCTTTTCCCAGAATATCCAGTTCCTGGGTGGTATGCCAAACCGAAGGATGGAAAGAAGAGCAAGGAAGTACCGAAACCCTTTGACCGCACCATGCTAAAGGCTGTGATGCATCAGAGGGTGGGGTGGTATGTGTCGTCGGAAAAGACGGGCAAGCGACTTCTCGCCATAGGCAATTATGGCGTATGCCTCCATCCCAAGGACGACCCGAATGACGGCAACGGCATAGGAAGAGTGGTGAGAGAGGTAAAGCCTGACGGCTCTCTCGGACCGATTTTCTTCCTCTATCTCAATCATGACTTCGTGGGAAAGCAGACCCTCTATCCCCTTTATTCCAAGTCCAAGGACAAAGCTTTCCGCCTTGCCTGCAAGGAATTGCTTGCCAATCCGACCTACTGGATGCAGTTTGTGGAAGAATGTGACAGAAATGACCCGCGCCTGCCGTTGGCTTCGCCTTACAAGGCTTTCTCTTATTACACCCTGGCTGACGACACCACGATGGTGGCTTTCTGGAAACATGCCCTCACATCGCAGAGCCGTGATGGAGGAAAAACGTGGACGCAACCTGTCAAGAGGGCGCAGGGCTTCGTCAACAGCAATGCGAAAATATGGGGACAACGCCTTTCTGACGGCTCTTTTGCCACAGTATATAATCCTTCGGAATACCGATGGCCACTGGCGGTGTCGGCAAGTCGTGACGGAATAGACTACACCACGCTAAATCTTATTCAGGGCGAGGTGCCGCCAATGCGATATGGAGGCAACTATAAGAGCTACGGTCCGCAGTACGTCCGTGGCATACTGCCAGGCAATGGACTGCCTGATGACGGCAATATGTGGCTGGCATACTCGATGAATAAGGAGGATATATGGGTGGCAAAAGTGCCAGTGCCGATGCAGACCGTGGCGCTGAAGCCGGCTGACGATGATTTCTCCGCCCCGCAGACCATCGACAGATGGAATATCCATTCGCTCGTACTTGCGCCCGTCAGCGTGGAGAAAGGGTGGCTCAAGCTCGCTGACGGCGATGCTTCCGATTATGCCAAGGCAGAGCGAGTGATACCAGCGACGCGCCTCCTGACTCTCGATTTCGACATGAGAGCGGGGCAAAATGACTCTGGCGAACTGCAGATGGACCTCGTGGATGCCCACGGCACGCCTTGCACCCGACTGCAATGGCAGGCTGACGGCAGAATGATGGTAAAGGTGGGGGCAAGATACAACACCGTGCTCGCACATTACGAGGCTGGCAAGACCTACCATATCCGATTGCTGGCAGACCTTGCAAACCGCAACGTCACCATCTGGGTAGATGGGAAGAAGTATGGACCGAAGATGCTTTTCTCACCATTGGAGAGCATCAGCAGGATAGTATTCCGCACTGGCGCACAGCGTTTCACCCCCACGCCCGACACTCCTGCCGACCGTCTGCCAGGCGAAGACATGACAGACGAGCCTCAGTCTGCCGCCTTATATTATATAAATAATGTACGCACGGGCGAAGGAGAACCATTTGCCGACGTGCGAAAGAAGATGCACGCCTACGTGGATTACTTCAATACAATGGAGGATGAGAATATCATCCAAGCCATTCCCAATGCGGAATCCAAGGCTTGGATGGACAGCAATATCCCATTGTTTGAATGTCCTGACAAGCAGATAGAGGAGATGTATTACTATCGCTGGTGGTCATTCCGCAAGTCTATACGGCAGACGCCGCAGGGATATGCCATCAATGAGTTTCTCGTGCCACGCTCGTATGCTGACAAATACAATATGATAGCATGCGCATTAGGCCATCATATCATGGAAGGGCGCTGGCTCCGCGATACGTCTTACGTCAATCAGGACGTGAACCTATGGCTTCGAGGCGGGGAGAACGGCGGTCCGATGCGTCGTCTCGACACATTCTCGTCATGGCTTCCATATGCTATGTGGCAACGCTCGCTCGTGATGGGTTCGGCAGAATGGATGAAGGAATACGATGCCGACCTGCAGGCAGACATCAGAAGGTGGGAAGAAAGCAACGCCTATGCCGACGGACTCTTCTGGCAACGCGACGTCAAAGACGGTATGGAAGAGCAGATCAGCGGAGGAAGGAAGGTGAACAATCGCCGCCCCACCATCAATAGTTATATGTATGGCAACTATCGTGCTATGCAATGGCTCAATGAAGGCACCGCCCTTGCCGACACATTCCGCCAGAAGGCAGACCGTCTGAAGGCACTTGTGGAGACCAAACTGTGGGACAGGCAACTGAAATCCTTCGGCACGCTCACCATGACAGACTCCCTTGCCAAGGTGAGAGAACTGATAGGCTTCCTGCCTTGGTATGTCAATATGCCCGACGATGACTCCCTGCGCTATGCTCCAGCGTGGCTGCAACTGCTGGACAGCAAGGGTTTCGAAGCACCTTTCGGCATGACGACGGCAGAGAGACGCCATCCGCTCTTTCGCAAGAGATACAAGCCAGGCAAGCCCACCTGCGAATGGGACGGTGCCATCTGGCCCTTTGCCACGAGTCAGACGCTCACAGCCCTTGCCAATGTCTATGACTGTTCGCCACAACTTGCCGCGGCATTGCCAGACACCATGTTTTTCCATCATCTGAAGAAATACACCGAGTCGCAGTATCGTCGTGGGCGGCCCTACATAGGAGAATACCTTGACGAGAAAGACGGACAGTGGCTGATGGGCGACAGAGAGCGTTCCCGCTACTATAATCATTCCACGTATTGTGACCTCATCATCACCGGACTGTGCGGACTGCGTCCATCCATGTCGGCAGAAGTCACCGTCCGTCCGCATATCCCAGCCACATGGGACTACTTCCTTCTCACCGGAGTGCCTTACCACGGACGCCTCGTCACCATCATCTACGACAAGTATGGCGACCGCTACCATCTGGGGAGAGGGGTGAGAGTTATTCTTTAATTCATAATTCATAATTCATAATTCATAATCTTTAGTTCATAATCTTTAGTTCTTTAGTGAAAAGTTTATTAAATGAAGAATGAAGAATGGGAGTTAGTCTTGTTTGCTTGAGAAACTCCACTAAGAACCTCAAAGCGAAGAACGTAATCTTCATTCTTCATTTTCCCCAGAGGGGGTCTTATTTTTCGCAGCAAAGCATATTGTCAAACAAAAGTCCAAATCAGTGACTCTTTGCTTTTTTCTGGTCAAGCGAGAATCGATTATTTGGAAAAAGAAAGGAGGGGACAAGCAAATATTGAAAATATGCTTAAAGTTGTAAATTGTTGAGTGTTAACGATATATAGGTTAATGCAATGCTATGGGAATAATTTTAGGCAGGGAAAGCATAGTTTTAGCACAGAGAAAGCATAAATATAGCTCGATGAAAGCATAGATATCAGGAAGTAATAACATAGATATTGCAACCTAATATCTATGCTTTCATCTTTCAAAGACTAAAATACAGCAAGAAGAAGCACAAAAAGCGGTATTCCCCTGCCTTGCCATCTGAAAAACGAAATGTGAAGAGGAGGAAAATGAAAAGTCAGAATGTAAGGAATAATCCCTATTCGCTTACACTTTGTAAAGAATGAGATCTGGGCTTTGAAATTGGTGTCTTTGGGCGCAATTATAGTGACATTTTGGGATGGACGATGATTTTTTATGAATAATTGATATTTTTTCCGGATAATGTGTTATCTTTTCATCCTTTTTTACTACCTTTGCCATCGCATTATGACATGGTTGAGAAGGGGACGAATGCAATAAAATAGCGACTCGAACGGAACCATGACAATAGACGATTATAAAAATATGAAGTAACTGCAATCATGAAATTATCTGGACTTATAATGATACTTACGATGCTTGCATCCGGTGTGCAGGCACAGACCGTGAAAGATAATCACGCTGGCTGGCATCTTGTATGCAATGACTCTCTGCAGGGAGCCAATGTGAAAGCCGCTCTGGAATATCTCTCGATGAAAGTGAAGAAAGCCAAGAAACCTGTAGTGGTCGGAATTATAGATTCTGGAGCCGACACGCTTCTGGCTAATATCAAGAATGCTTTTTGGACAAATCCGAAGGAACGCCGTGACGGAAAGGATAATGATCGAAACGGATACGTGGACGATATACACGGCTGGAACTTTCTCGGCACGCGAGATGGTACATTCAATATGACGAGTGCCGGAACGGAAGAGTATCGACAGTTTAAGCGCCTTTACCCTAAATATAAAGGCGTGAAGCGTGAGGAAGCTGCAGACAAGGCTGAATATGACTTCTATCTTCGCATGAGAAAGAAGGCTGGCATCAATGGCTATCTGATGATGTATGACATCAATCGCCAGAAAGCAGTGGCGATAGCCATGATGGATTCCATCATGCAGCGCGAGAATATCAATGCTGACACTCTGACGCTGAAGGGCGTACTGATGCAGGATGTGCAGGACACGATATGGAATAAACTCGGAGAGATGCTCATCACAGATTTGCTTCGCTCAAGCAAGACCACCTCATGGACTGACTATAAGAAGTCGCAGGCAGACAATCTCCAGCTGATGAAGACCAGAATCGACGGCATAGAGAATGCTGAGGACAAGCGTCTGCTGATGGGTGACGACCTGGAGAATGCTTCAGATATATATTATGGTAACAACACTCTGACTGTGGAGGGGTGTGAGCATGGCACTTTCGTAGCTGGAGTAGTAGGCGGCAACGGTGGCAATGACAAGCGATATGCAGGAGTGGCTGACGGAGTAGCAAAACTGATGATACTTCGTGCCGCTCCAGAAGGCGATGAATACGACAAGGATGTGGCAACAGCTATACGCTATGCGGTGGATAATGGAGCCAAGGTGATAAATATCAGTCTCGGAAAATATCAGTCGCCTACGCCACAGATGGTAAGTGACGCCATAGCCTACGCAGCCAAGCACGACGTCTTTGTGGTGCATGCAGCTGGCAACAATGGACTCTGCATCGACACCATAGCATATTATCCTACGGGAAGGGACGCCAACGGCAAGGCATACCCTAACTATCTCCGTGTAGGAGCCAGCGGCATGGATGGAAGATGCTGCAAGTTTTCCAATTATGGATCAGAGAATGTGGACATTCTTGCACCGGGCGAGGCGATAGCATCTGCCTTTCCTAATGACAATTACGGGACTTCGCAGGGCACCAGTGTAGCTGCTCCGGTGGTAAGTGGTATAGTGGCATTGATCAGGTCATATTTCCCAAAGATGAAAGCCGCAGATATCAAGTCGCTTCTGATGCGCACAGTGCGTAAGAATGGACAGGAAGACAAAAGCCTGAGCGGTGGATGTATAGATATGTTGAATGCAGTGAAGGAGATAATAAAATGAAGATAAAGTGCGGATTATTGCTAGTTTTGACTTCGATTGCAGTCATTCCGATGTACGGATGGAATGATGACAAGGTGGATTGGCAGAAGGTGGAGCGTGCTTCAGAGAAGAGCATCTCGTCACGTTACTATGGCTCAGCCGTCAATCCATCATGGGCTGGAGAGAGCAATATTATTACTTACAGCAGTGTGGTGAAAGGAAAAAGGCAATTTTATCTTGTCAATCCTAAGGACGGAAGACCGCAACTGATGATAAAGGATATGGAATCCTTCGTCCGTCAGTATTCTGCCCTGACCAAGGATACCGCCATGAAGGAGACGGACGTCAAGCTTTATGGCATAGACTTCCGCAATGGTGACACCTCACGCTTCTACTGGCGAAGTAAAGGAAAACGCCTTGTCTATGACCGAAATACTGGAAAAATGGCTATCGACACCACTCCAGAACGTTCAAACAAGAATCGTGGAATGATGGGAGGAAAACGCTCTGCCCATACCAAGGACTCCCTTTTTACCATGCTTGGCGATAGATACAATCTCTATGTGCGTGATAATCGAACTGGCAAGCAGAAGAAGATAACCAGTGACGGCAAAGAGTATGCCTCCTATTGTTATCGTACTACAAAGGATACCATCACGGAAAGCAATCCTTCTGGCTTTTGGCTCGGGCATAAATATCTGTCATTCATCACGGATGATAGTGAGGTGGGGGAACTGTATATCATCAATTCACTTGCGAAACCACGCCCGAAACTGATAACGAAAAAGATGCCATTGCCCAATGAAAAGGGCGTGCGCAGATTCAGATTGTGGTGGTATGATGCAGACAAGGATGAGGGACGGTATCTCGATATTGACCGTTTTAAGGATCAAAATGTGGCGCTCGACTTCAACAGGACAGAGCAGACTATGTGGTTTACCCGCAGAAGCAGATCGGTGGATACCATTCAGTTGTGTCGCATTGATGTGCCAACAGGCAAGGTGGAGGTAGTCATATCGGAGGAATGCAAACCGCATCTCAGTGTCAACCTTTTCAATTATCGCTTCATCGATCATGGAAAGCATATCATCTGGTGGTCAGAGTGTACGGGAAAAGGTAATTATTTCCTCTATGACTGTAATGGTAAACTGCTCAATCGTATCACCCTCGGTGATGATATAGTGGCAGGAAGTATCGAGCATATTGACACAGTGGCACGCACCATCACCTTTGCTGGATATGGAGCAGAGCAGGGAGTAAACCCTTATTACCGCTTCTATTATCGTGCAAGGCTTGACGGCAAGAGGCAGGAAAGGCTTACTCAGGGCAATGGCTATCATGACCTTATCTTCTCGCATGACCGTCGCTATGCCATAGACCAATACTCCAGAATGGATATGCCGCCAGTATTCCATCTCGTAGATATGCGAAATCCAAAGCGCATCAAGGAGATAGCTCGCGTCACGACAGATACTCTTAAGGCGGCAGGATGGCATGCTCCGCAACTTATCACTGTGAAAGCGGCTGATGGAGAGACTGATCTCTACGGACTGATGTATCTCCCTTCCGACCTTGATACGACAAAGAAATATCCGATTATCTCGAATGTCTATCCCGGTCCGCAGGATGATCAGATACCATTGAAGTTCGCCATAGACGATTCAGGCAATCAGTCACTTGCAGAAGCAGGATTTATCGTCATCAATGTAGCGCCGAGAGGCAGTTCGCCTTGGCGAGGCAGAGATTTCTTAGCATACGGTTATGGTAACCTTCGTGACTATCCGCTTGCAGATAATCGCAATGCTATCTTAGAGGTTGCGCAGCGCTATCAGTATATCGACACCACGAGAGTAGGAATATACGGACACTCAGGAGGTGGCTTTGAGACAGTGGCTTCGATGCTCACTTACCCCGATTTCTACAAGGTGGGCATTGCAGCGTCTGGCAATCATGACAATAACATCTACATACAGTGGTGGGGTGAGACATGGCATGGACTGAAACCAATACCTACCAATATGCAGTTGGCTGGTAATCTCAAAGGCAAACTGCTGCTGATAAGCGGCGATGTCGATGGCAATGTGCCGTTTGCCAACACTTTGAGAATGGCGGATGCACTGATAAAGCATAACAAGCGCTTTGAGATGATGGTGCTCCCAGGCAAGGACCACGGTGTGGACTGCCCTTATTACCAGAATCTTATCCGCTATTACTTTCTCGAAAACCTCGTCAATCCTACAGAGAGGGACATAGATATAGTAAATCACAAATAACACGACAAGAAGCATGAGAAAAAGATTATTATTATTTTTCATCGGAACACTGTTCCTGATGCTGGCTCCAAGCTACGCCCTTGCACAGTCAGGGAAGACGGATGACCAGACCATCACCGTGACCGGAGTGGTGACAGACGATACGGGAGAGCCGCTTATCGGTGCCATAGTCAAGGTGAAAGGCAGTGCCAAAGGCGTATCCACCGACCTTACTGGCAAATATACCATAACAGTGCCGCGCAATTCGATGCTTGTCTATTCCTATGTGGGACAGGACAGCAAGGAACTGCGTGCCAAATCCACTACTATCAATGTGCAGTTGAACAGTTCGGAGGTGGCTCTTGATCAGGTTGTTGTGACTGGATATACTCAGACAGACATACGTAAGAGCACAGGATCTGTCGGCATTGTCAGCGGAAAAGACCTCAAGGACTCCCCACTGAATAATGTCGATATGCTTCTCCAGGGCAAGATGGCTGGCGTAAGTGTCAGTGCCACGTCAGGTCGTCCGGGCGAGTCTGCCAAGGTGCGTGTGCGTGGTATCAGCTCCATCACGGGCAACAATGAGCCGCTTTGGGTAGTCGATGGAGTGCCGGTGCAGAAGTCCATGCCGAGCATAGGAAGTTCGCTGATACGTTCAGGCGATTTCAGCACCATCTATGCCAACGGAATTGCAGGCATTAGTCCGCAGAATATCGAGAGCGTGACCGTGCTCAAGGATGCTTCCGCGGCAGCTATCTATGGTTCGCAGGCACAGGCTGGCGTCATCGTCATCACGACAAAGAAAGGTCAGCAGGGCCGCACAAGGGTAAGTTATGATGGAACGGTCAGCGTCTCCACATCACCTACACGCGATGCTTCGCTGATGAATTCACGCGAGAAGTTGGCGTATGAACAGAGCATCTGGGACGAGTTTTCTGCACAGGGCTATGCCAGTGGAGGATATTATCCTATAATTGGTATCGTCGGACAGATACGTTCTGGCTATGGTCGCTTCGCAGGATGGACCAAAGACCAGCAGGATCAGTATATCAATGCGTTGGGAAATAATAGTACAGACTGGTTTAAGGAACTGTTCCACAACAGTGTCTCCACATCGCATAATGTGTCAGTATCGGGAGGTTCGGATAAAAATACATTCTATGTATCAGCAGGAATGAACCAGAACAATGGTATCGTGAAGCGTACAAACTCAAACAGCTATAACTTTACCGCAAAGATTAATGGCACACCGCTCAGCAATCTGCAGTACAACACGAGCGTGGATTTCTCTTATCTGACAGCTCTCTCACCGAGCCAAAGCTTTAATATATTCAAGTATGCATACTTTGCCAATCCTTATGAGAAGCTCTATAACGATGACGGCTCCTATGCCGCTGACGAGACCATATATTCCTTGGCTCCTGTAAATGGAGATATTGGTCGGCAATTGCCGTCAAATGGTATCAATGTGATGCGTGAAATCAATGAGACTACGATGAAGAACAACAGCACTTCCACGCAGATACGAGGCGATATCTCGTGGAATGCCTTCAAGGGATTCAAACTGTACGGTCTTGCAGCCTTCACATTCAGTAATGACAACAGTGATTGCGAAATCGGAAAGAATACCTACTCTGCATGGATGGACCGCCCATTTGAGGGCCCAGCCATTGCTACGTCAAAGCGAATGTACGGTTCTCTCACTCAGACAGCAAACCGAAACATGAGTTGGCTGGCACGTATTCAGGCAAATTACTCCACAGTCATCGACAAGGATCATCGCATCAGTGCTGTGGCAGGTTCGGAAATACGCCATAATGAGTCAAAATCCATATATCATAAGTTCTATGGCTACGACCCTGTGACAGGTCAGCATATATCTCCTGTCTATATCGGAACAAAGGCTGATGGCTCGTTGACAGAGAGTGAATTGCTCACTTACCGCAACACAGTCGATGCTCTCTCAGGACAGAGCAGGTCAAAGACAGCGTTTGCATCATTCTATGGCGCTCTCGACTATGCATTCCGTGACAAGTATATCGCTAATATGACAGTCCGTTCAGATGGTTCAAACAACTTCGGAAGTAAGGAACAATTCAACTATACATGGTCTGCAGGATTGGCATGGAATATAGATGAGGAAGAATTTATGAAGGCATTGCAGCCTGTAATCAGCCGTGCCACAGTGAGACTCTCTACAGGTCTGACAGGAGGAGTAAACAAGAGCGTCTATCCTCAGATTATAATGTCATATAAAGGTTATCGCTCTACTGACCTTGATACATATCGTATGGGAGTCATAAGCAATGCTCCGAACCCAAATCTGCGCTGGGAACATACACGCGACTACAACGCTTCGCTCGATATGGGTTTCCTCAATAATCGTATCAATATGATCATTTCCGCATATCGTCGTAAGGGATATGATCTCGTGACCAGTGTCAGCGTGGCTTCCACTACTGGCTTTACTAAGCAGAGCTACAACACTTCGGAGCAGATAAACCAGGGAATAGAGCTTACTCTCAATGCTATCCCATTGAAACTGAAGGATTTCTCATGGAGTGTAACAGGCAATGTGGCTTATAATCAGAATAAACTCACACTGTATGATGCGCCAGACAACTATGTATTCTCGCCAACACGCCTTGACTATCCACTCTCTTCACTCTTCAAAGGCAAGTATCTTGGTATCGATGAGGCTACAGGTATGCTCAATTTCGCTCTGAGACCAGGCACTAATATCGCCTCTTCTGCCGACAAGCGTAAGATGGATAACTACGTATATTATATAGGTACGGAGAATGCTCCGTGGACAGGTGGCTTCTCTACACTTGCCAGTTACAAGAACTTCTCACTGAGCATGAGCACATCATTCGCTTTCGGAGCAAAAAAAAATAGCACTGTCAGAAATGATTTCGCTAACAGGGGAGAACTTTCAGGCACGCGTGTCAACCAATATCAGACGCAGTCTACCGACCTATATACAGCGCATCTGAACAAGCCTAAGGAAGCTTCAAACAGATGGACACCGACAAACCACATCACTAACGGATATCCAAGACTGATAGATACCTACGGACCAGCCATCTCTGTGGATCTGGATAATGTCAGTTCCTCTTCCATCACGGACGGTGCAGACTATTGCAATGCGTCATACTGGAAGATAGGCAGTATTTCATTGATGTACAGTGTGCCAGAGGAGATAGTGAAGAGAATGGGATTGACCAACCTTGGATTCTCATTTACAGCAAACAATATCGCCACTATCACAAACTTTAAGGGAATGAACCCAGAGTCACCTGGTGCGGTATATCCTATCAGTCGTAGTTTCTCTTTCGGACTAAATGTAGGACTCTAATGGAATTAGACGGATTGGAATCATAATAATCATAAACAATAATATTGACCACCTACTTATGAAAAATAATTTAGCATATATATTCATGCTTGCCGTGACACTCACTTCGTGCAACGGTTTCCTCGACATAAAGCCTGATGACAAGATCATCCCTGAAACTCCGGAGGATTTCTCTGCCATCATTCATGAGATGTGTGACGAGATAGAGAGAGGACTGACCCGCACAGTAGGAGCGAAAGCGGCAATGGAAGCTGCAGGGGTATATTCCATGGCTTGCTGGTGTGATAACTTTGAGACAAACCTTACAGAGTATCCCATCGGAGTTATGCTCCCTACCTATATAGGAACATATTGCTCCTCGGGCAGTATGTACAAGAGTTGCTACTCCACTATCGGACGTTGCAACATCATAATCGATAATCTCAAGACAGACCTTGATACGCAGGAAGCAAAGGATGTCATTGGTACGGCATACGCTATTCGCGGTATCTGCTATTATCAGTTGCTGCGTTACTACTGTCCGCCTGTCGGAAGTGAAGATGAGCAGTTGGGCGTGCCTCTGGTGACAGAATTCAATATGGAGGCAAAACCTTTGCGAAGCACCATCCCCCAGACCGTGGCAAGGGCGGAGGAGGATATGAAGAAGGCTTTAGAATATGACATTCAGAATGAGTATTATTTCTTTACGGACGACGTGATAAAGGGGTATCTCGCTCGTCTCTATTTCTGGAGCAAGCGTTATGACGAGGCAATGGAAATGGCTCTCGACGTGCTTCAGCGACATCCATTGATAGAAGGTGAAGAATACCAGAAGATGATGGAGGCTTATGACGGAATGGCTGGCAATATGCTTTTCCGTGTGGCAAAACTCGATAAGAGCTTCGCCTCCGACAACATATATCTTTCTGCCCGCCCTATTAGTGCCCGCTTCATCAAGTTGTTCAAGGAAGGTGATGCAGATATACGCTATAGCCTCTTTATCGGCAGGAAACGCAAGAACAAGAAGATATTCTTCTCAGGACTCCGTTCTGCAGAACTGGCGCTGATAGCTATGGAAAGCGCCTATCACATGGGCGATACCAAGACTGCGCTCCAACTTCTCAACGACCTGAGAAAGCATCGCATCAAGGACTGTGCAGACTATACCATGGCGACCTTGCCGGCAGTGGATGCTGCAGACAT
>SAMEA104315432__coassemble_66_pt1 | contig 76183 bp, 55 predicted proteins | sample SAMEA104315432__metabat2_low_PE_031 | metagenome-assembled genome bin SAMEA104315432 (sample SAMEA104315432) | gut metagenome | biome: Monkey gut; feature: monkey-associated habitat; material: faeces | place: China | collected 2013
ACCTCTTCTTTTTATGAGATAAAAACTTATCTCATTCTCAATCACTTATAAAAAACTTGTAGTTTCGACATTGAAAAGTTTGTATTTTCAATGATTATTCGTATCTTTGCACAGTCAGTCCTCGCCAAGCCTCTTAACAATGCTCAAATCGTGCGAGGCGTTTTTTGTTTATACACATTTGAACATGGCGAATCTTATTCCCTTTACAAAACGGTTTGAATCTTCGGAAAATCTCGTTAATTTGCTTGAATCACGAGGTTTACAGATTTGTGACAGAAACAAAGCCATACAATATGAAAACATTAATATTTTTTCTGATATTCATAATTAGCACACTTTGCTGCTATAGCCAGGCCTCTATGACGGGTGCGCCGCGACAGTTTGCTGCGCCACGTGCGTCTTTCAATGATATCATTAGCATTGGTGAGCTGATAAAGAGTGTGAAAGAGGGCAACGTTGGTATTAAGAAAATAGCGAAAAAGAGCGGCTATACGTTTCGAGGTCGCTATCACGACCCTGAGTTGAACGACTTCTATTATGAGGATGTCTACTATAAGAATTGTATGGTGGCGGCAGACGGCAGTCCGATTAAATATGGTAAGGGTAATTCTTCTGTGCTGATAGCAGGAAGCGTTGGCTTCGGACCTTACGTCTCGATTTGTGTCTACAACAAACGTGCCTATAACTACATAAAATCGGAACTAAGGAACAAGTTCCATTTCAAAACCGCGGAGGTCGATGGCAAGTGGGTAACGCTGAAGAAAGGGAATGTGGTTGTTGACGTTTTCGTGGACGGCAATGCCTATGGTTTCACCTTTTCAAATAGGCCTTGATTAAAACCCAAATCGGTCATTAGACCACAATGTTCAAAAATTCTTGCTATTGCGTTGTTTCCTAACATCTTTTATTTTCTTGTCGGCATCCTGCCTGTCTTTGTAACTTGACGTAGCCCACTACGCCTACGTTACAAAGACAGCCAATCTGCTCGACAATAAAACAAAATCTGTTTAGGATCAAATGACCGATTTGGGTTTAATCTGGAAGAACCGTGTTTACAAAAAAAGCATAGCTTTTACGTTCTAACAATGATTGCATTAGAATGTAAAAGCTATGCTTCTGTGATATGAATTGTTATGATGGATGTTATGAATAATGACCTGCGAGAGGATTATTTCTTTTTATCAATAATAAGCTTGTTGCCTACATGAGTGACATGGAGATAATTAAACTCATTGAGATTATCTACAAATTCCTTGATGCTTGACTTGCGCGATGCGATGAAATGCAGGCGATAGCTCATCAGGGAGTTGTGGCGTATCTCGACATTGACGTTATACCATCTGCCCAGTTCCCTCACTACGTCGATGAGCGGAACATTGTCGAAATAGAAATAGCCGTCCTTCCACTGCGTGTAGCACTCTGTATCGACTGTGGTCACCGAGATTTCCTTTTCTTCATTGTATGCTGCATTCTGTCCTGGTTTGAGCATTATCTCCTTACCTTCTGCATTGACAGCCACTGATCCCTTGATAAGGGTGACGTTGATGTCGGTGTGCGGATAAGCTTTAAGATTGAATTCGGTACCTAAAACTTTGGTGGAGAGTCCTTCTGCCTGCACGATGAATGGACAGTGCTTGTCTTTGCTGACCTTGAAATAAGCCTCACCTACGAGCTTTACTGTTCGGTTTTCGCCAGTGAAATGCGTAGGGAATGTCAGTTTACTGTCTGCATTGAGCAGCACGACTGTACCATCTGAGAGCACCACCTCATAGTCTTTGCCTCTTGGCGTGGTGATAGTCTTGGTTTCAGGATCGGTCTGGGTGATTTGCACTTTGGAGAAGTCAGCCTTGGAAGAGTTGACTATTATGCCTCTTTCTGTTATGACATTTTGGATTGGCTCCATATCCTGCTCTTCCTCACCTCCAATCATTATTTCCCTTGGTGCCTCATTTGATTCAAAGGCAAGCATATTGTTTTCCTGCACTGGGAATTTGACAAAGACGAAGACTATAATCATTATGGCAGCAATAGATGCTACGGCATAGAAAGCTTTTCGTAGGAACGGGAGGTAATCAGTATCTTCTTGTGTCTGGATTTTCTGTGAGAATTTGTCCCATTCTTTTTCTGCATCATAATGGCGTGATGCCTTAAATTTGGCAAGTCGATACTCCAGTATCATCCGTGCTTCCTCTGCACTTTCCTCATCAGAGAGAAGTGCTTGGAAATCGGACGATTCCAGATTTTCCGATTGCTCTATCATTTCGAGCAACTTATTTTCCTTATTATCTTTTGTATCTTCCTTGCTAATCATATTCCTATTAAATGTTGTCTGGTTGTTTTAAAATACAATGTCATTTTTCCTTCTTTCATGGATATTTCGATACCAGCGACAAGACAACTTTCATATATATTATATACGACTACTATAACCTTTTAGTCCCTTGGCCTTTCTTATATTTTACTGAAAAAGCATTTCTTAACATTGCGAGTCCCTTCATGACGTTTTTTCTGATGCCGTCGCGACTGAGTCCGAGGATATCTGCCACTTCATCATATTTCTTGTTTTCGAAGTAACACTGCTCTATGATAAACTTGATTCTTGGTGGCATTTCCTCCATTACTCTTTCGACTACGGTCATTCTGTCTTCCTCTTCTTCGTTATGATGAAAAGTAGGATTTTGGTTATGGAGAGCGAGGTATAGTTGTGCATATTTATTCTTTACTTTTTTATGTTTGATAAAGTCAAGACTTCTTCTTTTTATTCCATTGAAGAGATAAAAATCTGAATAGACTATATCAGGATCGAAACTTTCCCACAACTGAAGCATATAGTCTTCTACGATGTCGTGGGCGTCTTCTTCATCATTGACTATAAAAAAAGAGGCATAAAAAAGACGAGAATGGTTTTTTTCAAACAATTCTTTGAATGCTTCTTCCTTTCTCTTCTTTTTTATGCCCATTAGTCATTCTTGCTTATTACAATGCGCAAAGTTACACATTTTTATGCAAGTAAGCAAAATTTTTTTGTTATTTCACCAAATCATACTTCTGGTCGTACCCTCTTTCCTTCAAATGTATGCCTTCTTTCATCCATCTTGGCATTTTTGCGCCTTTGAGATAGTAATCGAAGAACTGAGTCTGGCGTATTGTCCAGTCTTTCTGCTGAGGGGTTTTGAGGACGAAATGTCCCTGTCCTTTATAGTTGCACATCCATGCTGGCTTCTGCAATCTTCTCATAGCGAGATAGAGTGCTCTGCCCTGTTCGTAAGCCACAGCCTCATCATGATCGTTGTGGAAGATAAGGAGCGGAGTGGTAATCTTGTCAGCATCGATGATTGGACACATTGCGAGATATTTGTCCTTTGCATCCCAGAGCATTTCGCCCATACGGCTCTGCGTCTCTTCGTACATGAAGTAGCGTGGGAGACCACTACCGTTTCTGATGCCGAGGTAACCTGTCACCATATCTGTAATAGGTGCTCCAATCTGTGCACAAGCAAAGAGGTCAGTCTTGGTGACAAGATATGATGTCTGGAAACCAGACCAGCTGTGTCCCTGGAGACCAATCTTGCCCTTATGGGCGTAGCCTTGCTCGATGAGCCAGTTTGTACCACTTACCACAGCATCGTATGTGCTTTTACCAGGAGTACCGACAGTGAAGTGTACGTCAGGCATGAAGAGGATGTAACCGTTGCTGACGGTGTAGATCACATTTGCCATAGCGCTGCTGAGGGTTGGGAAATAGTAATTATTTCTCTCCTCAGTATGTGTCTCATAGAACTGCACGAGGACAGGATATTCCTTTGTGCTGTCATAGTTTTCTGGGAGATAAAGCAATCCGCGATTCTGCTTGCCTTCATAGTTAGTCCATTCCACGAGTTTGCAGGTGCCCCAAAGGTATTCCTTCTGCTGAGGGTTAGCGTCTGTAAACTTCTGTGCATTGGTGAATTCTGCTGTACTAATCCAGAGGTCTGGGTAGGTCTGAACATTCTGGCGTGTCCATACGCAGTACTTCTTATTGTCAGAGAATGCCTTTACCTGGAATGCGTACTGACCGTGAATGAGGCTCTTTACACTGCCCTTCATATCGAGAAGGCAAATAGACTGGCTCATATCCTTATGGTGAACACCGAGCAAGTAGATCTTTTCGTTTGGCTCAAAGATTTCCTTGTCGATGTTACTGAAGAGCTTGCGGTAAGCAATCTGATTCTTTCTACCCACGCCCTTTGTCAAGCAAGAGGTCTTTTCTTTTCCGTCGAGAGCTATCTTCCACCAGTCGAAGCCATCCATGATAAAGACGTACTTGCTGTCTTCTGTCCATCCTCCGATGCCATAAGCAGGAGCTGGAGCTGGCTTGTCCCATAGCTCGTCATAAACAGGATAAGGAATCTCGGCAGATGCATTAACGAATTCACCAGTTTGCGCATCAAACTTATTCCAGTTTTTGTTGAGCGAATCATAAATCATAGCCCATCTTCCGTCAGGAGACCACTTAGGAAGCTCACGATACTCCTTACCAATCATCCTGCTTTCTCCAGTATGGATATTGACAGCATACATATCGAATGGCACTTTGTCTCTCCATTCTCTCTGATACTGATAAGGATTCTTATCGGTATAGATCATGTAGTTGGTGCAAGTCATGTCGCGATAAGGCACAGATTCCTCGCATCCAGCAGGGATAGCCTTGACGAGTTTCTTTGCTTTGCGGTCGTAGATGTACTTATCTACAGGGTTGCGCATCTGTCCATGTTCGCTCTGGAGGGTAGGCACTTCCATTTCATTCCAGGTCCAGAGTTCGAGTTCGAAGCTTTCATCCTTCTTCTTCTCCTCCTTAGTTGCAGCGGCAGCACGGTTTGCATCTGAGAACTGCACCATAACATAGTTACGGTCCTTCATCAGATTGAGGCGTGCTATCTGCTTTCCTGCAGGAACTGGAATCTCTTTTATATTGAATATGGTGTCAACAGTTCTCTTATTGAGGTCGAAACTGCAATAGACAGACTCATTGATGTCAAACTGACCGGTAAGTGTGGTGTGGTCGAAAGAGAATGATGATGGGATGGATTCCTTGTCGCGCTCTACGAGAGTCTTGTAAGGACCCATAAGCGGACCGTACTTGATGGCGCGCTTATCACCCTTTTCCTGCACGAATATCAAGTTGCGATCATTGTTATAGATGCTGTGGTACTTGATATCTTCGATGCATACAGAGTCATTCTTTGTCAGGTTTCTGATGATAAGATTTGAATGGCTCTTGATATTCTTCTCCTTGTTTTCAGGTATCTGAATACGGGAAGCGGTGAAATTGGTGATACCTATTGGCTCAAGAGCCTCAGGGTGAGTCCAACGTCTCTTCTTTCCTGATGGGAGATCAATGATGTAGGTAAACTCATTGTCAGCGGTATCAGTTTCAGAATAGAACAGCTGCCTGTCGTAATTGAAATAATTGATACCATCCACGTTACCGAGATTGATATACTTCTTGGTCTTGCTATCGAAGAGCATTACCGGAATCTTTCCGCTCTCGCTGTAACTGGTCTCAGTAGGAACAATCTTATAGGTAGCATATCTGCCGGTAGGAGATATGTTAGGATTGTCGATACGGTTCCAAGAAGTGCACGCCTTGATGTCGAGAGGGCGCTTCTGCTGGGCGAAACAATAGCCTGTCACCAATGTGCAAGCTATTATTCCTATGATTTTCTTCATACTATTATCTTTCTTTTTGGTGGATATCTACTGTGCCACCTATTATTTTTCCATAAAGTAATTAAGGTCAATAATGTCCATAGCGGACTCATCACCGAGAAGCCTCTTAGCGAAGTGACGCCACATCTTGTGCTCGAAGAAGAGGTCAGACTTGCCACCAAAACCGTGAGTACACTCTGGCAGAGTGATCATCTCAAAGTCCTTACCAGCCTTGATGAGAGCATCTGCGAGACGGAAAGTGTGTGCAGGATTCACAGTGTTGTCCATAAGACCTGTGAAGAGCATAAGTCCACTCTTGTAATTCTTTGCCAAATCCTGGTTAGGCTTTGTGGTAACGCTGTAGGAATATTCGGTATGAGTCTTTCCATCGCTATCCTTTACCTCTTTCTTATATTCGTTTACACCGAAGTGAATCTCCACCCAACCCTTGTTATAAACGCTGTTGTCGTGGTTACCAGCAGATGCAACGGCTGCTTTATAGAAGTCTGGATAGGTCATGATAGCAGCAGCAGACATGAATCCGCCACCTGAATGGCCATAGATACCTACCTTATTGATGTCAATAAACTTATATCTCTTCGCCAACTGCTCGATAGCAGCCTTGTCGTCAGCAAGAGCATAGTCGCGCTGATTGCCATAACCGTGGGTGTGATAGTCCTTGCCTCGCATTGGAGTACCGCCGCGATGACCTACTGTGATTACAATAAATCCGAGCTGAGCCAAGCGAGTATTCTTGTTATCATTGATAGTAAATCGGGATGGTACGTACTCGAAATGAGGACCAGGATATACATTACTGATAATAGGATAAGTCTTGGTGCTATCGAAATCGGCTGGCTTCCACATCACGCCATAGAGGTCTGTGAATCCATCAGCAGCCTTTACAGTAAATCTTTCAGGCATCTTCCATCCGAGATCATATACCTTCTTGAGGTCTGGATCCTCAAGTTTCATGATTATCTTACCCTTTCTGTTTCTTACTACGTTCTTGTTTGGCATCTCAACGGTGCTGTAACTATCAACATAGAAGTTATGAGTAGGGCTGAAGCTTACATCATGAGAAGCATTCTCGGCAGTGAGCCTGCAGAGTGAAGACATACCCTTATCGACGTTTATTCTATAGAGTATATAGTAGTAAGGGTCAACACCTTTCTCTTTACCATATCCATAGAAATAAACTTCACGACGCTTCTCATCCTTAGCGTAGATAGGACCTGCTACCCAACCGCCTTCTGTGACAATATTTTTGAGTTTACCAGTGGCAGTATCATAGAGATAATAGTGACCCCAACCAGTGCGCTCAGAGCGGAAAAGGATTTCCTTACCGTCTTTGAGGAACTTTACGCAACGCATCTGATAGTCGAGATAAGGCTTGTTATCCTCATGGATTACAACCCTTACATCACCAGTTTCGACGTTGACCTCACAGATATCAGCCTGATTCCAAGGGCGGTTATAGCGCTGGAAGTAGAGGCGCTTACCATCTTGAGAAACATAGAGCACATCCATGTATTGGTCAGGCCAACGGTATGTGTCGATTTTCTTTATCTCTTTGGTTTTTACATTACCGATGAGAAGTTCGTATTGAGATACGTTCTTATCACCTGCAAGCTCAGCACGATACTTCACGAGTTCTGGCTTCGGAGTAAGATTATTGATAAGGTATTGGTAATCCACCTTACGATTATCCTCTCTTACTGCGTAGAAGTAATGGCTGTTAGGAATCCAATTGGTGCCTTGAGCTCCAAATCTTCCTTCCATTTTGCCTTCATCCTCACGATTGAAAGTATAGTCTTCTGCACCATCGAAGGTAAGCTGTATCTCAGTAGTGTCCTGTCCTTTCTTTTCATTACCTACAACAAAGAGGTTATGCTTCTTAGCGTAAAGGAAGTAAAGGCTATCAGGAGAGTAGTTCATCCAATAAGGTTCAACATCATATTTGTTGTCCTTGTTCTTTTCAACTACTTTAAGCTCCTTTGTGAAGATATTATAATTGAAGTCGAAAGAGTCCATACTAAACTCAATCGTCTTATTGTCCTTCAAAAAACTGAAATAGATACCTGGATCCTTGTCATTATAAGAACGATGAGTATAAGAAGCCACTTTGCTTAGGAGATCCTTATTATCAAACAACAAACGGTGCTCGCGCTTAGAAGGATTGACATAATAATAGCGAGTGCCTTCGGATGTAGTAAAATTATAATAGAAACAATCGGTCTCGTTAATAAATGTAGGATAGACTCTGGTTGACAACTTTTGAATAGGTGCAGCTTCCAGTCTGCGGAAGCGCTCTGCCAAGCGATAGTTAGCCTTTGTTTGGCAGAAAGCGTTGCTGCAAAGCAGCAACGCTCCTGTTAAAACAAGGGTCTTATGAAAAAGGGATTTTGGTATATTCATGTTTACTAAAGTCATTGTTTATTTAATCTGGAAAATGCTTTCCCAGTTTTCAAAGCGACTGTCACCGATAAGATGCTTAGCAAAGTAGCGGTACATCTTCCACTCGAAATAGTCATCAGCACTTCCGTAACCGTGTCCGGCTCCAGGTATTACGAGCATATCGAAGTCCTTGCCAGCCTTGATGAGAGCATCAGCAAGACGATAGGTGTTAGCAGGGTTTACGTTAGTATCCATATCACCGGTAACGAGGAGGAGGTGTCCCTTCAGGTTCTTAGCCAACTCCTGGTTGGTCTTAACGCTGAACTGATAGTCATACTCCTTGTTGCCATTGCTGTCAGTACCCTTTTCTACTTCTCTTACACCATTGTAGCACTCACCCCAACCGCGGTTGTAGATGTTGTTGTCATGGTTACCAGAGCAAGAAACAGCAGCCTTATAGAAGTCTGGATAGGTAAGGATAGCGGCTGCAGCCATAAATCCACCACCAGAGTGGCCATAGATACCTACACGCTTAACGTCGATGAAGCTGTAGCGCTTAGCAAGATTTTCAATAGCAGCCTTATCATCAGCGAGAGGGTAATCACGCATGTTGTTGTAACCATAAGTGTGATAGAACTTACCACGCATTGGGGTATCACCACGGTGACCTACTCTGATTACGATACATCCCATCTGAGCCATAGTGCTGCAATACTGTTCTCCGAGAGAGAAAGCAGAAGGCACAAAGCCATAGTAAGGACCTGGATATACCACAGAGATGATAGGATACTTCTTGTTAGGATCGAAATCAGATGGCTTATACATTACGCCATAGAGATCGGTGCGATTATCAGCAGCCTTAACAGAGAATACTTCTGGAGCAGTCCAACCATCTTCGATAGCTTTGCTGAGGTCAGGCTTTGGAAGCTTGACTATAATCTTACCATTGATATCCTTCAAGTTGATTACAGGAGCCATATCAGCTCTTGAATAAGACTCTACGAAATAACGCTTTGAAGCGAGGAATGTAGCATTATGCTGTCCGTTTTCTGTAGAAAGAGGAGTGATACCGCAACGGTCGATGTTTGCCTTATAGACCATGTAGTAGTGAGGGTTGATGCCCTTCTCTCTACCATAGCCATAGAAGTACATAGTACGCTTGAGGGTGTCGATAGCACAGATGTTACCAGCTACCCATTCACCTGCTGTGATGGCATTCTTAAGGTTTCCGTTGCCATCATAGTGGTAATAGTGAGCCCAACCTGTGCGCTCAGAGCGGAAGATGATGTCCTTACCATTGTTGAGGATAGCAGTGCTCTTGGCATGCTGGTCGCGATAAGGCTTATCAATCTCATGTATGACGGATTTAACTTCGAGTGTAGCAGTATTGACAGAAATGAGATCCATCTCGTCCCAAGTACGCTTATAGCGTTCGAAGTAAATCAACTTACTGTCAGAAGTGACATGAACGAACTCCAAATACTGATCTTGCCATTTCTCGATTGGCGCCTTCTTAGCAGTACGTTCCTTAACATCGATGATGGTAAGGTCGTTCTGGGTAACGTGCTTGTCGCCAGGATATTCGTACTTGTAAGTTACAAGTGTTGGCTTTGTGGTGAGAGAATTGACTACCCAGAGGTCATTAAGCTTACGGTTATCGTCTCTTACAACGAAGACGTGACGGCTGTCATTACACCAACGAGCGTCAGTAGCGATTTCGCAGGTGTCGTCTGGATATTCCTCTTCTTCTCTTGGGCTACCGTATGAGAAGTCCTTTACACCGTCGAAGGTGAGCTGAACCTCAGTGGTGTCCATGCCTTCAGCCTTGTTACCTCTTACATAAAGGTTGTGCTTCTTAGCATAAAGGATGTACTTCTTATCTGGAGAGAACTTCATCCATGAATAAATATCCTCATTTGGAGCGTCCTTTTTTTCCTTCTCTACTTCAGTGAGAGTATGGTTATAGCGATTGTATCTGTAGCGCTTGCCGTCATTTTCAAACTCGAACCATGAGAGATCCTTTGCAAATTTCTCTGGTATTACCGGGAGATTGTTGATATCTACTGCCTGATATGTCTTGAGATTGAGCTGCTCAGCCATTATCTTCTTGTCAAAAAGAGGCTCTTGCTTGCGCTTGTCAGGCTGTACGAGATAAAGGTCTTTTCCCTTTGCAGTCTCAAATTCATACCAGAAATTGTCTGTCTTGTTAATCTCACGAGGCCATACAGAGAGAGAAACGCGTGTTCCCTTACCTCCGAGACCAAACTCCTTAAACTTCTTTGCCATTTCAAAGTTAGCAAATGGTTTATCTTCTGTCTGTGACAGTTTGCACTGTGCATTGGCAGTGGCGCAGAACGCCACTCCCAATGCTGCTATCAAGAAAAATTTGTTTTTCATGTCAATACTTGATAATAATTCTTGTTATTAGAACTGATAAATGAACTGCTCTGTAGCACGTCCTACCTTATAGAGAACGTCAACGATCTTACCGAAGTTGTTGTTAGTAACCTTATCATTAGGGAATGCCTGATGGAGAGTTACTGCCTCACAGTTACCGTAATCGTCTTCCTGCTCCATTACAGAGAAGATATAGAATTCCCCATTGTCGAGAGCTACACCGAGCTGACCTGGGTAATCATACTTCTGCTTATATGGGTAATTCTGAACGTCGTTAGCGTCGAGAGAAACGATGTCGTGATCGAATGTCTTGACAAGGATTCTGTCACCGAGCAGCTCTTCATAAGAATTAGGGTCAGCACCGTACTGACAATAGTATAGCTTGTTGCCGTCAGCAATCATGACATAATGCTTGTTCTGGAACACTGCCATGTCCTTGAAGTCAGAGATGAATCCGAAAGGACGCACATAGATATCTGTAATATAAGCCAACGGATCGTATGTGTAGTTTGCTTCTATGTGGCAGTTGAGCAGAGAGTACATTCCTGTAGATGGGTTCTTGGTCAGAGCGACGAACCACTGTGGAGGGTATGAATAGTCGAAATCAGCCTCCATAGAGCATGTAGCAGGACGAAGGTCAACGATTTCATCCTCCATATTGGTAAAACTGTAATCCTGCTCAGTGTCATTCACCACTTCATATACATCACCGGACTGGCGACGGCTGTTCTCGCTGATTGCTGCTGAATTAGAATAACTGTTGGTTCTGCCAGCATCAACGATAGCCATCAGGCTGTTGTCCTCAGAAAGGGCAAGCATCGTCTGGCAATATGTGCCACCATACTTATAGAATGGGAAGAGACGCTTGAACTTCATTCCGTTATTGATCGGCACATTGGTGAAGGTTCCGATGTGGAAGTCGGAAGCATCAGGCTTGACATTACAGTAGATGTAGCCATCCTCTGAACGCACTGCCTTCAAGCTCCAGGTATAAGAGCACTCTACAGGCTTGAAGTTTTCAGGAACGTCATCACCGAACTCCTCGATGGTGTAGGTCTCGTGCTGAAGGCTCTTGCCATTGAGTTCTTCCCACTTGTCGCCTCTTACTACCAGTTCGTCATATTCATCAATGCCGAATGCATCATAGTAGTCAGCCTCACCGATAGAGAGGGTAAGACCTGTAGGATTCATGCCAAGACTCTTGTTGACATCAAACTTGAGGGAATTGTAGATGATAGAGTCTCTTTTTAGGTCTTCATTCTTGTATTTTATGTCATACGTCATTGAATTAGGAGTGATGAAGTTGAGCACTGCTCTGCCGTCATCTCCCTTTGAAAGTATGGCCCATCCTCTCTGGAACTCAGACATCACCTTTACAGTGGTGGTGATACCATATTTCAGTCCGGACTTGTTGTCAATGACATAGAAAGAGATTGTATGCGTACCGCTCTCGTCGAAACTGAAAGTGCATTCCTTCTTGTCAGCACCTTCCTTTTTCTTTCCATCCACAGTCCATTCGTAGCTCACGTCCATATCTTCTGGTTTGTCGATGGTGAACTTGAAATCAGGACTGATGGTGAGCTCCTGACCAATCGAGAGATTATAGCTATCAGAGATATTCTGGAAATTGGATGTACCGCCTTCAATCTCGTTCACCTTGCTATAGTTGTAATTATTGTCGTCATCAATACAACTCACCATGCAACCCATAGTTGCGAGAATGCAGGCAGATAAAAGTATTTTTTTCATATTCTTATTATCTATTGGTTTGGTTATCCCGCAACGGGAACTTCGATTAACATTCCAGTCTGTTCATCCTTGAGAGGGCCGAGGCCTTGAGCTTCTCTCTCTGCATTGATATTCTTGACTGTATTCTTGAGCTTGATGGCATACTTACGGAGCACCTGCTTGTTCTTGCCGTCGAAGACAACGTCGTCCTTCTTCAGTTCTTCAAGGAAGAGCTTGTACTTGAGTTCGGTATATTCACCGAGATAATACCATTCAACAGAGTTGCCAGGGTTTTCCTCGTTACCCACATCATTTACTGACCACCAGTCAGGCTTGAAGAGACGGTCGGTCACAGAGATGATAGCGCGGGCATACTCTCTGGTGCCCTGTTTGATGATGCCTTCCTCCACTACCTGAAGTGCAAGGTAGAAAGTCTTGGCAGCCATCTCAGGAGACTTTTTGAGGCGGACGCTGATGACATTCTCCTCTACTCCTGGCTTGATGACGCAGTCTTCAGGCAATACGTAGTAGTTTGCTGGGAGAGTGGTGCGTGCAGTGTCTGCTATGACGTGGAAGTGAAGGTCTTCTGTCTGCACCTGCCCGAATGATGAAACAGGAATGGCAATCACAGCATCCTCACCCTCATTGTACATTTTGAAAGATACAGTGGTGGTGTCCTTGGTGAAGTCCTTGTCGAAAATGACATAAGCTGTGTCATTTCCGTTGACAAGGATTCCTTCCTCAGAACATGAAACCATAGGCAGAGCAAGGCATCCTATAGCCAATGCTGCCAGTATATTGTTCTTTATCTTCATTTGATGAAATTCTAAATAGTGAGTATTTACTTGATGTTGCTTTCAGAAGTTGGCTTTGGTAATACGAAGTTAGCTTCTGTAGGGAGGATTTCTTCACCGTTAGGATTAGGCAGGATACGGTTCAGACGCTTGTAGATGAATAATGTCTGACCTTCACCAAGGAACTCTCTGCGCATATCGCTGATAAGAGCAGAAATGAAGTCTTCCTTTGTAGAAACATTATCAAGATTAGGGCGCTTGATACCTCTACCCATCTTAACCTTCTGGAGATACCACTTAGCCCAAGCGCAAGCCTTTGCATCAGCAGGGTCATAGAGACACTCAGCAGCGATGTAGTAAACCTCAGACATACGGATCAGAGGAATGAGCTTGTTGTTTGTAGAACCGTACTGAGAGCTCTCTGACTGCTTGTGGTACTTCAAAGGACGATAGTAACGACCGTTCTGCTTTGACTCAAGCTGATAGATACATCTCCAGTCCTCGTTCTTTTCATCACCGAAGTAAGTGTTAACCATATCAGAAGTCCAGCTGAGATAGTTCTGTGAATATTCATCATTACCATCTGATCCGTGGTTGATCTCCTCATCCCAATCTACCAACTCTGTAGGAGAATAGAGACCGAAGATAATGTCCTCGTACATCTTGATGTTACCAGACTTGATATTATCAGGACCGGACCAAGATGATGTCTCGGCAGCGAAGAAACCATACTTATCCTCTTCATCGAGAAGAATCTTAGCCTGAGCATAAGCTTCATGCTTCATGCCAGCATAGAGATATACGCGAGCAAGGAGTGCGGTAACAGCCCAGTAGTTAAGACGATAACCTCTGTAAACATAAAAGAGATTCTTGCCTGATGCAGACAAATCGAAACGGGTATTAGCATTGAAGTGGGTAGTAAACTCACCTTCATACTTGAAGAGTCCTTCCTGTGCTGTCTTGAGGTCAGTAATGATTTTTTCGAGACACTCAGAAACTGACTTGTTATCATTTACGTATGCAGGATAGTAATCTACGTATGGGATGTAGCCCTTGGTGCCAGGATTGGCAGCTGGAGCTGGAGCGTAGATACGGAGAAGGTCGAAATGAAGCATAGCTCTCAGACCTATAGCCTCACTAAGGATAAGTTTACGCTCACGGTCACCGAGATAGAAGATAGCGGTATCGGCAGCAGCCTCTTCTGTCTTCTGGATCAACTCATTACAGTTTGCGATTGCATTCCATGCAGCATTCCACATAGCGTCTGTAGTAGGAGTGAGCTGTGAGTTGGTGAAGTTGAGGGTGGCAATCTTGTTCATAGCCTGACCTGCACCAGTAGTAGGACATTTCTTCATGTTATATACCTGTCCCCACGCATCGATGATACCCCATGTCAAGTTACTGCCATAGAGATTGAAGGTAGCCATCTGGCGGTAGATACCGTTCAGAGCTGTCTGGTATCCGTCGCCTGTAGTGAACAAGTAGTCTTCCTTGATCTGGTCTTGTGGATTAACATCCAACCAGTCAGAGCATGATGTAAGGGAGAAACCCATTACGATCAAGGAGATAATGCTTAAATATATCTTTTTCATTTTGTTCAGAATTAGAATTGTGCTTTGACTGAGAAATTAAACTGGTAAGATTTTGGATAGCTGAGACCACGCTCCTGTCTTACTGTGTTCCAGTTGATGAGGTCACTGGTGCTTGCCTCTACACGGAGCATTCTCAATCCGAGTACACGCTTAACCCAATCTCTTTCGAAGTCGTATGACAGAGTGAGAGCATTCATACGGAGGAACGCATTGTCCTGTACGAAACGTGATGTAGGCAATGTAGTCATAGAACCATCCTTGATGTTCTTGAACTGAGCGATATCGCCTGGCTTCTGCCAACGGTCGGTGAGTACGCGGAGGTCAACGTTGCCTTCTGCTATCTTTGCATTTTCTACGCGGTCAACCAAAGTCTGGTTGTACTCCTGTCCACCCCACTCATAGAGGAATGAAGCGAAGAGGCTCCACTGCTTGTAGCTGATATTGAAACCGAATGCACCATTGAAGTCAGGGTCTGTGTTACCGCAAACCACTTCCTGGGCTGCATCCCATGTAGTGCTTACAGTTCCGTCACGGTTAAGGAACAATTCCTTACCTGTAGCAGGGTCGATACCGAGTGACTTAACAGCCCAGATAGATGTGAGAGACTGTCCTTCCTCATACTGTGCGATTGGAATAGAGTAAGAAGCATCACGGTTAGAGATACCGTACAGCTGCTTAAGCTGCTCATTCTTATAGTATTCTGCTACGCGCTGGTTGTATGCACGCTGTGAGTCAGAAATCTTCAGAATCTTGTTGGAGTTGTGAGCGATGTTACCCCAGAGAGCAACGAGCCAATCCTTATTCTTATAAGCATCGAAACGCAATGTCACCTCAAAACCCTTGTTTTCCACCTCACCCATGTTGTTCTTGTAGGTAGAGAAACCTGAAGTATTAGAGAGAGTTACGTCGTTCACGAGGTCGATAGTCTTCTCATAGTAATAATCGAAGTCGAGAGTGAGACGCTCGTTGAAGAACTGAGTTTCGAGACCGAAGTCGTACTTATCAGTTTTTTCCCATGTAAGATCCTTATTACCAAGAGCCTTGAGGATAGCACCGTAACCTGTAGCATACCACTCATCGAAGAGAGGCTCATAGACTGTCTGAGCAGCATAGTCAGGGAAATTCACCTTACCTGTACGTCCGTAAGAACCACGTACCTTCAAGCGGTTGATGTACTTGTTGTCCTTGAGGAACTCATAGTTGTGAACGTTGATACCGAGACCTGTAGAGAAGAATGGAGCCCAACGCTGGTTAGAACCGAACTCTGAAGAACCGTCGAAACGAACAGAACCGTCAACGAGGTAGATGTTGTTCCAGGTATAGTTGATAGTTGCGAGCATACTTACCATGCGTGATGTACCCTCAGTCTTTGTAGGCTTCTTATAGATTTCGTTAGCATAGTTCAGAGAGTGGAACTGACCTGAAGGGAAGCCACGATAATGAGCGGAGAGACCGTCATTGGTAGAAGTATTCATTTCCCAACCTGCAGAAGCATTGAGGTTATGCTTGTCGAAGCTCTGGTTGTAGAAGAGGAACGCATTAGCAGACATTCTCAAGCTGTTGCCGGAAGAGGTGTAGAGGTCACCCATTTTGTCCTTATTCTCGCTGGAGTTGTCACCGATAGCACTTGTCTTGCTTGACAATGGATCGATGAATCTTTCACCACGGCTGTACTGTCTTGTCACGCTGAACTGACCCTTAGCCATCCAGTAATCGTTGATATACCAGTTGAAGCTGAGGTTGTTGATGAACTCGTCGTATGAATTCCAGTCGAAGTTATTGAGAGTAGCCTCGAAGAGAGGGTTGTTGGCACTACGGTTGCCGCTTGTTGTAGAATAGTTGAGACTCTGTGTGAGCTGACCGTCCTCGTATGGAGTATCGTATGGCATGAGGCTGGTGTAATCACCGAATGAACCGTAAGGAGACTCCTTAGACTTAGTATGATTGAATGTAGAGGTGTTCTTGATCTGGAACTTCTTCAGACGATAGTCGAGAGAGATACCGATACCGTAACGGTCACGGCCAGATCCCTTCATGACACCCTGTACCTTATTGAAAGAACCGTCAATACCATAACGCAAGTTCTGAGTACCACCTTCGATATATACGCTGTGCTTCTGGTCGAGACCGTTTCTCAAAGGAAGTGAGAGCCAGTCTGTGTCGATGCCTCTCTTGAGAAGAGCAAGCTTCTTGTTGTATGCGTTAACGCCGTCAGCCTCTGTATTGATACTGCCCTGTCCTGGCTCGAAGAGACCAGCAAGACGCTCAATCTCAAGCTTCTCGCTTGCATTTGCAAGGTTATAGTCGCGAAGGTCAGGAGTCTCCAAAGTACCTGTAAAACCGTAAGATACGCGTACCTCACCTGGCTTAGGAGATACTGTAGTAACGACAACAACGCCGTTAGCTGCACGTGAACCGTAGATGGCTGTAGTGGCAGCGTCCTTCAGGATGGTGATACTCTCGATACGAGCAGGGTCAAGGTCATAAATCTTCTCGATAGACACCTCGAAACCGTCCATGATGAATGTAGGGAGGTTAGGGTTGTTCTGGAGGTTTGACTTTGAAAGCTTGTCGGTATCAAGTTCACGGATACCTACACCAGAACGTCCACGAATCTGCATCTCAGGCATGTTGTTCGGGTCAGAACCGAACTGAGTATTATTAAGGAGACGGAAAGATGGATCGAAGCTCTGGATAGCGTCAAGGATATTAGTCTGAGATACCTTACGGAGGTCATCACCAGCAATCTGTGTAGAACTACCAGTGTAACTATTCTTGCTGACGTTACGATAACCAGTAACGACCATATCCTGAAGGCGCTGTGAGTCCTCAAGAAGAGTAACCTTTACGTATGGCTGCTTAGAGGACAACACCATTCTCTGCTTCTTCATACCAATGAAGGAGAACTCAACGAGAGCCTTTGCCTCCTTAAGCTCGAGAGTGAAGTTACCCTCTACGTTGGTAGTAGTACCGTAGTGCTTATCTACCACAATAATATTAACACCAGGAATAGGACCACCAAACTCGTCAAGGACAATACCACGCACGGTATGACTCCCATTTTCTCCTCCTTTGGAAACGCTGATGGATCGCTTTGCACTTTTTGTCACATTGATGTAATTGCCATTGAACTTATAAGCGAATGGCAAATCTGATAACAATTGTTTGAGCACTGAGCTGACAGCCTGCTCCTTGGCATGGAGTGATACATTGTAAGACTGCACTTCATCGTAGGTAAACAGGATTTTGTAACCTGATGCTTTTTCTACTTTTTTGAGTGCACTGGCCAATGGCTCATCATTGCATGTGACGCTAATCTTCTTGTTTGGTGACTGTGCTAATACAATAGCGCAATTTGATAACAAGAAGAGCATCAAGAAGGCAAACTTAAATGCCTTCAAAATCGCAGAATGAAACTGTTGATACTTCTTTCTCATATAAATTTCGATTTTGTTGATGGGTTTTTCATTCGGTTATAAAAACGACAGGTGTCAGATTATAGTCCCTATAATTTTAATTATTTTTTATGAAAATGCAAAAAATATAGAAAAGGGATAGCTTTTGAGATGAAAAAACATTAAAGTGTATGTAATACAGTTATAAAACCGCACATTTAGTACATACAGAAACAGGCTCTGTAAAATTGGGATTTCGGATGGTTACGAAACAGGCTCTGTAAAGTTGAGATTTCGGATGGTTACAGTTCTGCAAACAATAAGAAACGAAAAAAGTGAGCTCTATATAATATAGAACTCACTTAGATTATATTGTAACTTACAGATATTACTTCAAGGCAGCTACCTGTGCAGCCATTGCATTTGAAGGGTCGATAGCAAGAATTTTTTTAGCGTACTCCTTTGAAGTAGCAATATCATCCTTAGTCTTGAGGAAATATACCATGTTATAAGTGTAAGCCTCTACGAGAAGACGGTTGTCTGACTCGTCCTTCTTATCGAGAGCCATGATAAGCTCGATAATCTTGTCATAGTGTGGCTTAGCTATACCAGCCTTATCTTCTGGGTCGAGAATGAAGGCGAGCTTAGCACGCTGAGCTGTTACACTCTGCTCGAAATTAGGGAACTCTGCAGCAATCTGACCGAATACTTCGTCTGCCTTCTTGATAGCCTCTGCCTTCTGCTCAGGAGTAGCATTCTCTTCGAGAGCCATAGAACGATAAATGAGAGCGAGACCATTTTTCACGTTTGCAGTAACCTTCTCCTGACCTGCAACATACTTCTCATAGTATGCGAGAGCGTTGTTGTAATCACCAAGTGACTTATACACGTCAGAGAGATTCTTATATGAGCTAACCTTGTCAGCTACATCTACGTTTGGATCCTCTACAATCTTCTTGAACACCTCGATAGCCTCGTCGTTCTTCTTAAGCTTCTGGAGAGCTGTACCATAGTTGATATAGTCAAGATAAGAGAACTTAGCAGAGTCTGACTCATTGAAGAGACGGTTTGCATAAACGAGAGCTTCCTCGTACTTCTCAAGGTTCACACTGTTGAACATAGAGAGACGGTTGAGGGAAGCATAGCGTGGGAACTTCTCATTACCGAAAGTAGAAACCTTGAGAGACTCGTCATACTTCTGCTTGAGGAAGAGGAGCATAGAGTAGTCGGTAAGCTCATAGTTCTTCATCTTGCTGAGGTCCACCTTTGAATAGTAACCTATTGCTGCGTCTGCATTGCCAGCACGAGACTGGATTTCAGCAGCGATGAGGTCAACAGGATAAGATGGGTCGATGGAACGAAGTGCCTCAAGCTTTTCGATAGAGCCCTTTGGGTCTGTCTTACTATTGATCTGTGCATAACGACGGTATCCTTCAGGATCCTTTGCATCAAAATAGATAGCCTGCTCAAACCAGCTGGAAGCTGCGCCACCGTCATCCTTGAGGACACAGATGTCACCCTTCAATACATAGCCAGCTGCTACATTCTTGCCTGCCTTGATAGCGAGGTCAGCATAGACATCAGCCTGATCAAAATTCTTTACACCGAGGTAAGCACGACCTACAGCAGCAAGAGTCTTAGCATCCTTCTTGAAAGGCTTAACAAGATTCTTCACCTGCTTATCGGCATCCTCTGCCTTACCTTTGATAATCTCAGTAGCTTGAGAAACGACATCGTCACTCTGAGCCATAACAGGAGCGCTGATGGCTGTCATCAAGGCTCCAATCAAAAAATATTTAACTGTCTTCATAATTTTCTTGTTTTCTACTTTGATTTTTCAATTTTATTACCCCTTGAGATTTCAATCTCTAACTATATAGACGCATTACATAGTTTGTTTGTTGCATACATTGTGTTAAATGTCCTTGCGAGTATGTTAAATAGTATGTTAAATAGTATGTTACAACACTCTTTTCGGATGGTTTTATGGACGATTTGAACACGACAGCTATTCTTAATCATCTACATGAACCTCACGGATGCTGATATTGCCATAAGCTGGAAGGAGACCAGCCTTGAAGAGTATCAACTGACCTTTTGAGGAGATGATAAACTGCGTGAAGCCGTATGGAAGTCCGTAACGACCGCGCTCATCATTGAGCAATGCCCATATTCGACGGATAAATGGATATTTGTCGTTGTAGATATAGCCCTGATAAGGCTTGTAAGAGTTTTTCCATGTGGCAGGGTCGTGCTTTGCTATGCGCAAGACACGAATGGACTTGTTCCATGTAAGGTTGGTGGTGTCACGCTTATCATTGAGCCAGTTACTTCCGATAATGCCAATGGCACCCGGCGTCTGCTCAACGTAAGTGACCACATCAGAAGTCTTTTTGGTAGCAAAGACATTCGGACTGGTAATTGGTTTGCCACCGAGGATGGAATCCTCCACATAGTGGACAGTGCTGGAAGTCTTGTTGTCGAAAGCTACTATAATCTCGCCTCTTGACTTGCTTGCCGGATTGATCTGTGACCACTGGGTGTATTCACCAGTGAGAATCTTCTTTACTGTATTGACAGATAGGCACGAGTCATTATTATTTTTGTTGGCGATGAGAGCTAAGCCATCATATCCCATAAAGATAGAGATAGGCAGACGGTCACGCTTCTTGAGGTTTTCCCTCTCTGACTTCTTGAAGTCACGAGCTGTAATCATAAGGAGAAGCTTGTCATCGAGAAGGAGATTCATTCCCTCAGATTCACTCATATACTTAGGAGTGACGTGCGCATTAGGATAAATGGAATGAAAAACGTCCATTTCCTCATCAATGATAGGAGCAAAACTTTCATCCGCTCCGAAAGTAATCTTACCGGTGGCGTAAGTGTCAGTGCGCGCATTAGGGTCTTTCTTTTTCTCTTTACAAGAAGACAACATGCCTAATGAGAGCATTGATACTATTGAAAAAATAATAAGTGAATTTATATGCTTCATAATGAAAAAACGTTTATGTTCCTATCCGATGGATTTTACATTCAGACTTTAAAGCTATAGAATCTGGATTTCAGTCCTTATATATAATCCTGAGCTTCTACTCCCTATATATATAATAAGGTGGATAAAGTGACTGCGCAAGAATGACATTTCACTCCGATTGGAGCTGAGAATAAAAGTGATGCGCTGGCACGGTGTCAGAAAAAACTTGGGTTCCCTACTCTACAGGAGGGAGGGAACCCAAGGATATACATTAAATCCTACATTGGGTAAGAATAAATCCTACTTCAGGTAAGATATTCGTTCATAAATTACTGAAGACGGAATGTTACAGGGAGCGTATATTTTACGCGCACTGCAGAACCATTCTGCTTACCAGGAATCCAAGCAGGCATTGAGCTAACCACGCGAACAGCCTCCTTATCAAGAGAAGGATCGACAGACTTAACTACGCGTACGTCAGTAACACGACCGTCACGTTCTACGACGAAGGTACAGACTACACGTCCCTGGATACCATTTTCCTCAGCAACTACAGGATACTTGATGTTCTTGGAGAGGAACTGCATAAGAGCTGAGTTACCACCAGGGAAAGAAGGCATCTGTTCTACAACATCGAATACCTTGTTTTCTTCCTCCTTAGGCTTCACAGGCTCAGTAGCAATAACTTCCTTAGCCTTGAGGACTTCACCATTCTCATCGTTACCTACAACGTTGGCAAAACCAACGGCAACCTTAGAGTCCATGATTTCTTCCTGAGTCTTAAGCTCATCTTCAGGCTTCACCTCTTCGTCCTTCTTGATGACAGGAGCGGTGAACTTTACAGAGCTCTTAACCTTTTCTACGACTTTTTCAACTTCCTGCTGCTTAACAATTTCCTTACGCTCCACCTTGGCTTCCTTCTTCTTCTCCTGCTTGAGAGTTGAGAGTTCGGTCACCTGGTCATGTACCTGATGAGTCTTCTGATACTCATCGTATGCGTTTTTAGCAACCATATACACCATTACACATGCAAAAAGCAGGAGAACGGCCAAAATGGCAGCGACATTACGACGACCTGTCTGGCGGCGGAGAACATAAGCACCGTACTCTTTGTTACGGTTTTCGAACATTAAGTCCGACCACTTATTGTCAATAAGATCTATTTGTGACATTTTCTTTTCCTTTCTTAAGTTAAAGTTACATTACTAATAGACTTACTCCTTGACCTTAGCCTCTTCGAGAAGCTTCTTGTCCTGGTCGTTGATTTTATCTATCACATACTTGTTAATAGAGCATATCTGCATCTCGTCGAGAGCATCAACAAGGTTGAGATAAGAAGAGTTATCTGTAGCCTTGATGATAACGGTCATTGTCTGAATCTTGTTGCCATCACCATTGATGTCACCATTTCTGATAGCTCTGAGACGCTCATCATACTGTGCCTGAGGCATTTCAGGGTTCTTGGCACGCTGCTCGTCAAGCTTAGCCTTGGCGGTCATGATGTCGAGAACTGGCTGAGTGCCATCTTCAGTCACGTGAGAGATGAGGACCTTACGGATACCATCCTTACCCCATGTGGTCTTCTTGAGACAGGTAGGGTCGTCGTACTTAGGCAGACCAGCGATGTAGTAAATCTGGTTGTCAGCAGTAACATATATAGTAATGGTATAAGATGCCTTAGTGACAGACTTGTCCTGGTCAGACAGGTTCTTATCGTTGGTAGGCATAGAGAGTTCCATGGTCTGAGGCTTAGCCAATGTAGTACAGAGCATAAAGAAGGTGATAAGCAACATCATCATGTCCACCATAGGGGTGAAGTCCACGCGAGTTTGCTGTTTCTTCTGTCTTTGTTTCTTTTCTTTTGCCATGCCTTAGTCCTCCTCAGTTTTCAGGTTGGTGATAAGATAATAACGGTTCTCGTTAATATCCTGCAACTCGTTCATTACTCGCTTGATAGTCTTATAAGGAGTTTCGCTGTCAGCCTTGAGCGCAACCTTGATGTCGCTGTTAGCAGCGCGAGCTGCCTTTACCCAAGTCTGGAACTCACTGATTCCACCATCAATACTATCCAAAGGAATACCAAGTTCTGCAAGCTTCTTTCCACGCTCCAAATCAGGAATCTTGAGGAAGTCCTCGAGGTCCTGCATAGGTGCGCCGAACATAGGGTCAGCTACGAAAGCTCCCTTGAGCTTTGAGAGGTCCAAGCCATACTGATTTGTAACATCATCAAAAACGTCACCAAGCTGGAACTGGTTATCCATACTCATGAATACCTTGCCGGATTTATCGACAAGAATATTCAGCACATCCTTCTCAGGCACCTTAATCTCAGACACAGATGCCGGTGTAACCACCTTTACTGGCTCTGGCTTCGTAAATGTTGAGGTCAACATAAAGAAACAGAGCAACAGCACCATCACGTCTGACATAGGCGTCATGTCGATCCAGATGTCTTGTTTCTTAAGTTTTACTTTACCCATAGCGATAAAAGATTTAAAGGGTTAGTAAAAACTTAAGCCTCGTCGTGGTTTGCCTCGTAAGTCTGAGCGATAGTGTAACCAACCTCGTCGAGAGCGTATGTGAGCTTGTCGATACGGTTAGAGAAGAAGTTGTAAGATACTACTGCGAGCCAAGAGGTCAAGATACCGAGGGCGGTGTTGATAAGAGCCTCAGAGATACCTGTAGAAAGTGCGACAGAGTCACCACCACCACCAGAAGCAAGAGCGGCGAATGACTTGATCATACCTGTTACAGTACCGAACAGAGCGGTAAGAGTACCGAGGGTAACGAGAGTAGCGAGGATAGGCATGTTCATCTGAAGAGTTGGCATTTCCAACTGTACAGCCTCCTCATGAGCCTGCTGAATCTTAGAGATCTTCTGAGCCTTCTTGATGCCCTGTGTTCTCTCCATCTCCTCATAAGCATTGAGAGAAGCACCTACTACGTTAGCGATTGTACCACGCTGCTTAGCGCAAAGGTTCTTAGCCTCAACGAAATCGTTCTTAGCGAGAGCTGCCTTGATTGCAACAACGAACTTTGTAGTAGCCATCTTACCGAAAGCGGTACGCTGAGCGAGGTAACGCTCTACTGAGAGGCACAATACAGTAAGCATCAAAGTGATGAGGACTGGAACGACGATACCACCCTTGTAGATAGTACCAAGCATATTACCATTGAGTACTTCACCTTCTGGGTCACCACCAACGAAGTTAGCTGGGTTACCGAGAACGTACTTGAAGATACATACTGCCACGATGAACATAGCGGCGATGATCCAAACTGCATTACGAACGCCCTGGAAGCCTGTTGACTGCTTCTTCTGGGCTGGCTTTTGTGTAGCTGCCATAATTTTGATTGATTTTTAGTTATTAATAATTTGAGTTAATAATTTTTGCCTATTAATCTGATACTTCTTGTTATTTTTCTGCTATTAGGTATTTTGTCGAGCGGTTAACATAAAGTTATATGTCGGCTTTCCAATCGCAAAGATAGCAAATTCTCTTGAACTATCGTATCGATTAAGAACTTTTAACACACATTTTTACATTTTACACTGCCAAAAACCTGCAAAACGTGGGTATCATTCCGCGTTTTCGTGCATTATTTTAATTTAGCGAGACATTCCTTAATACGGCGCATTGCCTCTCGGATATTGTCATCGCTGGTGGCATAACTCATACGGAAGCACTCTGGATCGCCGAATGCGTCGCCTCCTACTGTAGCCACATGACCTACTTCGAGAAGGTACATGGCGAGATCGGTGGAGTTATTGATAGTGTGTTGTCCATCACTCTTGCCATAGAAGCTTGCGCACTTAGGGAAGAGATAGAATGCGCCCTGTGGCACATTGACTTCCAGTCCTGGAATATCCTTTGCAAGTTCCACGATGAGGTCACGGCGACGCTCGAATGCTACGCGCATTTCCTCTACGCAGTCCTGTGAAAGGACGTAGGCAGCCTCAGCGGCTTTCTGGCTTACTGAGCATGGTCCTGATGTGTATTGACCCTGCAATTTGTTGCATCCCTTTACGATCCATTCAGGAGCAGCCATATATCCGATACGCCATCCAGTCATCGCGTATGCCTTGCTGACGCCGTTGATGATGATGCACTGTTCCTTCATTCCAGGGAACTGTGCTATGCTCTCGTGCTTGCCTACATAGTTGATGTGCTCATAGATTTCATCAGCGAGGACATAAACCTCTGGATGCTTCTTGAGGACATCGGCGAGAGCCTTGAGTTCATCCTTGCTATACACGCTTCCAGTAGGGTTGCTTGGAGAGCAGAGGATGAGCATTCTTGTCTTTGGAGTGATAGCCGCCTCAAGCTGTTCAGGAGTAATCTTGAAGTTCTGATCGAATCCCGCTGGGATATGAACAGGGACACCGCCTGCGAGGAGCGCCATCTGTGGGTAGCTTACCCAGTAAGGTGCAGGGATAATAACTTCGTCACCATCATCCACGAGAGCCATTACAGCATTGCAGACAGCCTGCTTTGCGCCATTGCTGACGAGGATCTCCGACATGGTATAATCAAGTCCGTTCTCACGCTTCAGTTTCTCTACGATAGCTTTTCGAAGGTCTGGATAGCCAGGAACTGGAGAATAACGTGACCAGTTGTCATCCACAGCCTGCTTAGCAGCAGCCTTGATGTGATCAGGAGTGTTGAAGTCAGGCTCACCGACGCTCATGTTAATCACATCGATGCCCTGCGCTTTCATCTCACCACTTTTCTGTGACATGGCGAGAGTAGCCGAAGGAGCGAGTCTGTTAAGACGATTTGATAAATGTACCATATTTGTTTGTGTTAGAAAAATTATTCCCTTTAGCAGTTAGAAATGAGTGGTGAAACGCAATAGATTTGTCATTTTCCTCCCATTCAATTTGCAAAGTTAATAAAAAACTTTCTTTTCACGAAAATATTGTATCATTTTTTACCTTTTTGCTTTACTTTTGCACCTTTTTTACTTTTTGCCTACACCTTATTTATATATATAAGGAAAAAGCACATGTTTATGCGCAAGAAAATATATCACTTTCTTGTACCACATACACATTATTTCTGTAGTCAAAATTACCTGAAGATTTCAAAGACCACCTTAGCTATTGCGAGCTGATTATTGGAGTCCTATTCCATCGTTATACCGTTAGTAAGTAGGTAATCAAAATTATTTGTTAATGAATAGATAATAATATTTGTTTTTCATTATTATGATCACCTACTTATCAGTCTGCTCTTCCTGCGCGATTGTGCCGTAAAGTTCCTCCACTCTGCAGATGACGGAATTGCTGACAGTGCGTATCTGCCTCAAATCTCCATAGAGACGGAGACGGAATCTCCACATACGGAAATAGAGAATAATGCCTACGGGGAACACCAGAGCTGCGAGGACATTGAGCCATTTGCGCTCGAAAGGACGGGTATGTGCCTTCAATGAGACAATCGGATACTTATTGAGATAGCTCAATATGTACCTGTCGCGGGTGTTGGAGAGGTCTTCTATCACGGCTTCGAGAGTTTCGCTGATGCGTTCCATCTCATGGTCAGGCTGGTATCGGAAGAACACATTGACTACATTCGGCATGCGCATCAGGTGGTGCGCATGGGCATAGTCGTGTATCTGCTGCGTGATAGCAGTGAGTGTCCTTGTATCTCCGATATAGTCAGGATCCTGGATGATGACTTCCTTGCCGGCGATGTTACGCTTCTGACGCAGTCCGAGGAGACGTATGAAGAAGAGTCGGTAGGCATCCATATTGAATACAGCCGAGTCTTTGTTAGCCTTATAGGTGACGAATGTGGCGAGCGGGATAAGGACAGCAGGTGCGAGTCCCTTACCAAACCATACCGGCCACTCTCCTATTCTCGACATTCTGTAGCCTGTATTGTCGAGGATAAAGAAAACGATGAAGACCAATACCGATATTATGACAGGCAGACCGAGTCCACCCTTACGGATAATGGCTCCAAGCGGTGCGCCAATAAAGAAGAAGATGAGACAGGTAAGCGACAGTGTAAACTTATTTATCTGCTCTATTCTGTGCTCTCTTATTATCTTTTCTCCATCTTTGGAAATCATTTCGCGGAACTCCAATTCGGAGGAAACCATCTGCACACTATTCAATGACCGCTGAATGGCATCTCTTCTATCCGCCAATGACATCTTGTTTACGAGGGTGTCAAACTGCGTTGTATTCTTTGCAGCTTCCTTGATAGCGAGCAGTGAGTCTTTCTTTTCCAGATGCGGAATGGCTATATAGCCTCTTTTGAGGTCTTCCGCCAAGCGAGTTCCTACGCTGTCATACGTATGATTGAGCGAATCTATCGCAAGACTAATCTGACTAAGGCTCTTCGCCTGCGGGTTATTTGAGAATACTGAGGCATCGGCAAGGTTGAATCCATTGTCGAAATTGAGTACTATCTTCTTGCTTACGAATGACTCTCGACGATATGGCACGGCGGAATTCTGCGTCAATTCCTGTGAGCGCATATTCTCAAACCATTCTCCATTATATAAAGAAAGGACGAGATGCTGTTTCTCTGCCGTGGATTGCAGCATTCCGGAGTCTGCCAGAATGATTGCCGCATCCTCATAACTATCCGTCATCCTATATATCATGACACCATAGAGCATACCTGTCTCCATATCTTTCTTTTGGACATAGAGGTTGCAATTTGGTATTCCGTCATAGAATATACCTTCTGGTATCTCCAGTTCCGGGCTCTTCTGCCTCATGGAAAGTAGCAGTTGGGCAAGCTTCTTTGTGGCGTCTGGTCCTACTGAATTCTGGAAATAGAAAGAGCCTACGGAGACAAAGATTGAGAAAATGATGAGTGATCTCAAAGCCTGCATCAGCGATATTCCTGCCGCTTTGATGGCTGTAAGCTCACTATTCTCACCGATATTACCCATTGCTATGAGTGAAGAAAGGAGCACGGCGAGAGGGAAAGCCTGCGGAACAAGCTTGAGGGACATATACCAGAAGAACTGTCCCAGCACGTCTATCGACAATCCTTTTCCGATAAGGTCATCGACATAACGCCAAAGAAACTGCATCATAAGCACAAAGAGGCTGATGCAGAAGGCGCCGATAAAAAGCAGCAGAAACTGCCTTAACATATATATGTCGATTTTCTTTATTCCGAACATGCTTGTTTCTTGGGGTATTCCTATAGGGTGCAGATGACACTTCTACACTTTTGGGGTACAAAATTAGCACAAAAAGTTCAAATAGCCAAATTATTCTTCACATTCTATGGTTAATGTAATAAAAAAGAAATAGTCGGACTACTGTTTCGCGGGTAGTATATATGAAAAATAAAAGCGGGAGATGGGGGAATAGTAAAACAAAAGCGGGTTGGGGGTTGTTGGTTTCTGTATGGTGTATATTACACAATCAGGAACCGGCAACCCACAACCCATTCTTGTGGTTTTGGACTAAAGAAGTCAGTATCACTTATGTCTCTTGGCACGCTGCTCACGATATTTCGCCTTCTGCATAGCAGAGCCGGAACCGTGTGCGCCAGTGATATACTTCTTTTTCTTTGCTTTGGTCTTTACCTTGCCTTCGTCCTGCTTTGGGCGATCTCCGCCTCTGCTGAATGAAATGCCATTGACCAGGATGTCTTCGAAATCGCTCATAGTTGTATTTTTTATTAAATGAAAAAAACAAAGGAAAAATAAGACCCCCTCTTATCCCCCTGTGAGGGGGAGGCTGGTTACGTTTCCTTCTTTAGTGAAAAGTGAAGAGTGAAAAATCGCGCTGACGCAATTGGGAAACCGCAAACCGTAGAACGTATATAGCCTCCCCCTTACAGGGGGATAAGAGGGGGTCTCATTCTTCATTTTGAATTAGTGATGGAACAGACGTACGCCAGTGAATGCCATAGTGATGCCGTACTTATCACAGGTCTCGATGACATTATCATCGCGCACGGAGCCTCCAGCCTGGGCAATATACTCTACGCCTGACTTGTGAGCACGCTCAATGTTGTCGCCGAATGGGAAGAAAGCATCAGAGCCGAGACTTACCTTTGTATTCTGTGCTATCCAAGCCTTCTTCTCCTCACGTGTGAGAGGCTCTGGCTTCTCTGTGAAGAAATTCTGCCATGTACCTTCTGCAAGTACATCCTCATAGTCGTCAGAGATATATACATCGATGGTGTTGTCGCGGTCTGCACGACGAATGCCTGGCTTGAATGGCAGATTCATCACCTTAGGACACTGGCGAAGCCACCAGATGTCAGCCTTATTACCAGCGAGGCGTGTGCAGTGGATACGGCTTTGCTGACCAGCACCAATGCCTATAGCCTGTCCGTCCTTGACATAGCATACTGAGTTTGACTGAGTATATTTCAGAGTGATGAGGGCAATCATAAGGTCGCGCTTTGCCTCCTCAGTGAAGTTCTTGCTTACAGTAGGGATATTCTCAAAGAGAGCAGGATTATTGAGAGCGATCTCATTGCGTCCCTGTTCGAATGTGATGCCAAAGCACTGCTTGCGCTCGATAGGAGCAGGCTTGTAGGTTGGGTCAATCTTAATGACGTTGTAAGTGCCCTTGCGCTTGTCGCGGAGTATCTGGAGAGCTTCCTCTGTAAAGTCAGGAGCAATGATGCCGTCGCTTACCTCGCGCTTGATGAGTGTTGCCACAGCAGCATCACAAGTATCTGAGAGTGCGATGAAATCACCATAACTTGACATACGGTCTGCGCCGCGAGCACGAGCATAAGCGCAAGCTATAGGTGAGAGAGGTATCTTCACATCATCGACGAAATACACCTTCTTGAGTGTATCAGTCAATGGAAGTCCTACGGCAGCACCAGCTGGGCTGACGTGCTTGAAACTGGCAGCAGCTGGCAGTCCAGTAGCCTCCTTGAGTTCCTTGACAAGTTGCCATGAGTTGAAGGCATCCAGGAAGTTGATATATCCTGGGCGTCCATTAAGTACTTCGATAGGGAGTTCACCCTCTTCGATGAAGATGCGTGACGGTTTCTGATTTGGGTTACAACCGTACTTAAGTTCTAATTCTTTCATTATATTTATACTTGTGATTTTTGTTTATCCTACTGTTGTGACCATAATAACGGCATCCTTTCCCGTGCCGGAAAGCGCCCATAATGCGCCTTTTCTTGCCTTTATGGGATAGGTCTTTGCCTCTCCGTGTGCAAAGTTAATAAAAAAAACTCAGATTTTCTTTGTATTATGTGAAAAATGCTTACCTTTGCACCTGGATTTACCACTATATCAATACGAAAGGGAAATGAAGCATAGAAAGTTAAACCTGCATAAGGCATGGGAGATGTTCAAGCATCTGGAGCATCCTTCAAAGGAAATGCTCGACAATATTGCCCTTCTTGCTGGCTTCCAGAACTGGAGCGAGCTCCATTCCGTATTTCAAGAGGAGTGCATCGACAGCCCTGACGATGACTCAGAGGAAGGAGAAGAAAAAGAAGAGGAAAGACATACATAGAAAAAAGAGCAAGGCTCATCTTCGCCATACAGCGGAGTTGAGCCTTGTTTTTTTCTTTCTTCCTGGATAAGGGTTATTACTTAGTAGTAACGACGCGTCTCTCAGCGATACGAGCCTTCTTACCAGTGAGGTTACGGAGGTAGTAAAGCTTAGCGCGACGAACCTTACCGTGCTTGTTCACTTCGATAGAGTCGATAGCAGGAGACTCGATTGGGAAGATACGCTCTACGCCAATAGTACCTGACATCTTACGAACTGTGAAACGCTTCTTGTCGCCATGACCAGAAATCTTGATAACGACACCACGGAAGAGCTGGATACGCTCCTTAGAACCCTCGATAATTTTGTAAGCGACTGTTACAGTGTCACCTGACTTGAACTCAGGGAACTTCTTGCCGGTTGCAAATGCTTCTTCAGCAACTTTGATCAAATCCATTTTGAATGATATTTTTTATAATGTTGTTGTATCGTTCGAGCGCAACATAGCGGGTAACACTTCTCCCTCACCATAGGTTACGCCGAAAGCGGGTGCAAAATTACTCAATTTCAATGGAATAACCAAACAAATAGTCTTTTTTTTCGCATTTTCTTTTGATTATCAGCATTTTTTGCTTAATTTTGTCCTCAAAACAAGTATTATCGACATGAAAACATTATCTACAAGCTACATTGCCCTATGCCTCTTTTCGCTCGCCTTTATGGCTTGCACATCGCATAGATATTCCGTGGAAAGCATGGATTTCCAGCGATATACGATTGATGCTAAATACGACAAAGCGAAGAATGACGCCGCCGAAGCCTTCATCGCGCCTTACAAGCACGCCGTGGACAGCATCATGTCACCCGTAGTAGGTCGTGCCGCACACGACATGACGACACGTCGCCCGGAAAGCCTTCTATCCAATTTCCTGACCGATATCCTCGTGGCATCAGGCAGCCAGTTTGGAGAAAAGCCTGACCTCGGCGTATATAATATAGGTGGAATACGCGCTTCAATCAGCAAAGGCGACATCACCGTGGGCGACATCATCGACGTAGCACCGTTTGAAAACAAGATATGCTTCCTCACTCTCACGGGAAAAGACCTCACAAGCCTCTTTGAGCAGATAGCGGCACGCCACGGAGAGGGAGTCAGCAAGGAGGTGAAAGCCGTCATCACAAAGGACGGAAAGCTCGTATCGCTCCTCATCAAGGGACAACCAGTCAATCCGGAAGCCAAATACCGCATCGCCACCATCGACTATCTCTCTGAGGGCAACGACGGTATGCCTGCCTTCACGCTTGGCACCGACCGTAAGATGCTGACCGACAAGAGCAACAATCTCCGATTTATCATCATCGATTACTTCAAGCAACTCTCCCGACAGGGCAAGGAAGCTGAAGCTAAACTGGATGGAAGAATAACCGTAACTGAATAAGACATGAAAAAGATTACCACCATACTCCTTATCATGATTTCCGTCTTCTCCATCGCCGAGGCGAAGAAGGACAAGACCATCACCGTCTATCACACCAACGACACCCACTCTCAAATCTATCCATACAGCCCTAATCTCAGCGACACCACCAAGGCTGGACGCGGAGGTTTCGTGCGCCGCGTGGCTTTCTTCGACCTTCAGCGCAAGCAGAATCCCGACCTCCTGCTCTTCGACAGCGGGGATTTCTCTCAGGGTTCGCCTTATTTCACTATGTATAAGGGCGATGTAGAGGTAGGACTGATGAATCTCATGGGCTATGATGCCGTTGCCATAGGAAATCATGAGTTTGACTTCGGACTGGAGAATATGGCACGCCTATTCCGCAATGCCAAATTCGCAGTGGTCTGCGCCAACTATGATTTCACCGGCACGCCATGCGAAGGAATCGTCAAGCCATATACCGTCATCGTGCGCAACGGTGTCAGAATCGGTGTCTTCGGGCTCTCACCACGTCTGGAGGGACTCGTCACGGCAGCCAACTATGGCGACACTAAATACCTCGACCCTATTCCTGTGGCAAAGCGTATGGTTTCCATTCTGCGTGGCAAGGAGAAGTGCGACATCGTGATATGTCTCTCCCACCTCGGTTGGAAGATTGGCGACCCTACTGCCAGCGACGAGTGTGTCATCAAGGAGACTACAGGTATCGACCTCGTACTCGGTGGACACTCCCACACTATGCTTGCTACTCCGCAATACGTAGAGGATGCTGCCGGCAAGAAAGTGCCGGTAATCCAGAATGGTAAGAGCGCTTGCTCCATCTCCCGCTTTGACATTCATGTGAAGTAGTTGTTTGGTTGTCTTGTTGTTTTGTTGTTTTGTGGTCTTGTTGTTTTGTGGTCTTGTTGTTTTGTGGTCTTGTTGTTTTGTTGAATGTATAAACAAAGCAAACAACTAAACAACAAGATTTGGCTGGAAGCCAATACCGAGCGAAGCGAGAGTAACCCGGGACGAAGTCTCGGGATTACACGTAAAATGGAAATAGCTGTCTGGAAGACAGTACCTTGATTATGTGGTCTGGTTGTCTGGTTGTTTAGTTGTTTGCTTTGTTTATACATTCAACAAAATCACTAAACCACAAAACAACAAAACAACAATATTAAACATTGATGTTTTATTAAAAGACAAGCCAACAAAACCTGTTCATTTTTTCCACATCAGCACCAAAGACCACTCTATTCTTGCAACAAACTGATATTCAATAGATTACAAAAGCATAGTTTTTAGGCTGCAAAAGCATAGTTATTGGGAGGTAATAACTATGCTTTTGCAGCCTAATATCTATGTTATTGCATCGTGAAAGCTTAGCCATGGCATTTCAGAAGCCAAGAGACTGTCTTTTTGTTCTATTTTTCCTATTGTTGTCTTGTGGTTTTGTTGAGGAATAAAATATCAATAAATAAAAATATATAAAAATAGGTTGTGGGTTATCGGTTGTCGGTTTTTGGTTGTGAATTGTTGATAGGTTGCTACTATATTACCAACAACCTATTACCCTATAATTTTTCTTTGTTTTTTTATATTGATGTTTTATTAAAAGACAAACAACTAAACAACTAAACAACAAAACAACTATTCCACATATATCGTGCTTCCCTTGACATACACCTGAACTTTGCCCATATCGTTCATAGCCTTTACGACGGTTTCGACGCCGTTGTTGCGCTGGGCTATGAAGCGCATACGGTAATGCATCGCTTCGTCATTGCGGAAGATGACGGACATATTGAAATTCCTGCCTATGGTCTCCATGATCTCTTTCAGTTCTGCCTGCTCGAAATAGAGATAGCCGTCACGCCAAAACTCGTAAGGTGTCACATCAGCTTCTGAGACAGAAAACTCTGCATTGTCGCCCGAAAGCACAGCCTCCTGATGAGGTCGCAGAAGCACATGAGCACCGCTTTCCGTCTGGCGAAGGCTCACACTGCCGTTGACGAGCACTACTGCGGAACGATTGGTGGATATATTAAACTCCGTGCCGAGCACCATCGTCAGCATCTTTCCTGATGTTATCACGAAAGGATGGGCAGGGTCATGCGCCACTTTGAAATAGGCTTCGCCCTCAAACACCACTTCTCTCTTGTCGCCAGTAAATCGGTTTGGGAAGATAATTCTTGCTCCTGGGTGCATATATACCACAGTTCCGTCAGGAAGGGTGATGTCTGCCGATGCTCCAGAAGGCACGTCAAGTGTCACTTTCTCCGCCACTCCCACCTCGGCAAGGACCTTCTGGAAATCGGATATTGATATGCTCTCTGCTTGCGTTCCCTTGCCAGCCACGGTCATCTTTCCGTCAGCATTGGTGGTGACGGTGATGCCTTTACGCAGGTTTTCGGCAGTAAGAACTGCATCTGTCGCAGGGTCAGTCCCTTCTTTTCCGTCAATATGCAGGAAGAATACGGTTGCTATTACAGCCGCTGCAATGCCAATAGAAGCGATGAACAGATTGCGTCTGCGATGGCTTGACGGCTTTGCGGTAGGCTCTTTTTCCATTTTTGCGTGAAACTGTCTGAGCCTTGCCTCCACGTCCATAGAGTTTTCTGTCTGCAAAGCCTCCTTGACGGCATGGATAAGGGCAACGTCTTCCTGCAACTCATCGTCGTCTTGCAGTGCGGTGAGTTGCTCAGGAGTGAGGTCTTGCGCTTGCTCAAAGATGTCAAGTGCCTCTTCCATATTCCTTATATCGTGCTCTTTTTCCATTATTGTCCTATTTCTATTACGTATGAGAATAATATCAGGTTACGATTTTAATGTTTTTTTAATTTCGCGGATGTATTTCAGGGCTTTGACAATGTGCTTTTTCACGGTGGCAATGCTTATGTCTCTCTCTTCCGCCACTTCCTTATAACTTTTTTCCTCTATGTAGCACGCACGCAGGATTTCGCCTGTCGGTGAGCCGAGGTCATCGAGTATTCTGCGTATTATCTTCAGTTCGTCGTCCCGTTCGCCAAGTCTTTCAGACGAAATCTCATATTCTCCTATGACAGAGACATACTTCACGTAGTTGCGTCGATTATTATTCTTTCGCAGGAAGTCTATGGCTTTGTTTTTCACTATGGCATAGAGATACCTCTTGGCGAAATCCTTTTCTATAGAGGCAAAGTTGTTCCACACGCTCTCGTAAGCCGAACTTACGATATCGTGACAATCTTCATCATCGCTGATAAATTGATGAGCGAAATGAAAGAGCGGCTCATAATACTGGCGGAACAGTTCGTCGAAATCTGAGGTTTCAGTCATTGCGCTTGCAAAGTTAAGCGTTTTTGTTTAGAAAAAGCAAATTTCTCCCCTTTATTTTTTCTACTTTCCCAGCATTTTTGCGCTTAAAACGAAGAAAATGCAGACAAAAATCATTTTTTTCTACACAATTCGTAACCTTTTTGCTCGTTGTTACGTAATAGGGAATAAAAGCAAATATTTTTATTAACCTCAACCAATACTCGCTTATGAGAAAAATAATTTTCGCAATGGCAGTCTTGATTCTATCGGTCATACAGGCAGGTGCACAAGATAAAAGCACTCGCCTCACCATGACATTCCGGAATGAAAGTTTGCCATCTGTCTTCATCCGACTGGAGAAGTCGTCCGCCTATAAGTTTCTATTCACCTATGATGATGTGCAGAATTACAAGGTCAATGGAACTGTGAAAAACGCAAAATTCTTTGAAATAGTGGACTTTGTACTCAAGGACAAGCCACTAAGCTATAAGGTCGATGGAAAATTCATCACTGTGACATTGCGGAATAGCAAGAAAAACTCTGGCAAACAGCAGTCATACGGTGGCTATGTCAAAGATCAGCACGGCGAACCTGTCATCGGAGCACAAGTGAAAGTGCTTGGCACGCAGATATTGACCGTCACCGACTTGGATGGAGCTTACAGTTTTCCTTATTATATGTCTGGGGACATGAAGATACAAGTGTCTTACATAGGCATGAAGACTGCCACACTGCCTTTGCGTCAAGATATGCAGATTACTCTTATGGAAGACACTAAAGAGCTCACAGGAGTAGTAGTGACAGGTATCTTCAATAAAGCAAAAGAGAGTTATACAGGTGCAGTTTCCACCATTTCCAAGCAAGACCTTGAACTACATAGAGGTCAAAACCTGCTTCAGACGCTCAAAAACGCTGATGTTTCTCTCAATTTTGCCATTGACAATCTAAATGGTTCAGACCCTAACAATCTCCCTGACATCAATATGCGAGGCAACTCTTCGCTCCCTACTTCCGTGCAGGAGTACAACATGAATGCCTCCAATTCTGCCAATACTCCGCTTATCATCGTTGACGGCTTTGAGATTTCCCTCACCAAACTGATGGACTACAATGATGACGAGATAGAGAATATCAACATCCTGAAGGATGCTTCCGCCACAGCCATCTATGGTTCGCGTGGTGCCAACGGCGTCATCGTCGTGACAACGAAGCGCCCGGAGAAAGGAAAACTGAAGGTGCAGGCAGAGCTTGGCATCCAGCTTGAAGTGCCGGACCTCACTTCCTACGACCTTCTCAACGCTACGGACAAACTCGAACTGGAGCGTTCCATCGGTCTGTATGGTGCCGCAAAGCAGGAGACACAACTCAAGAGACAGCAGGCTTATGCCGACAAACTCGCCCTCGTGCAGTCCGGCATCGACACAGACTGGCTCTCAAAGCCTGTACATACCGGTATCGGACAAAACTACAAGCTTCGTCTGGAAGGTGGCGCAAATGAGTTCCGATGGGGTGTCAGCCTGTCATACAATAATGTGACGGGCGCAATGAAAGGGTCTGAGCGAAACAATTTCAGTGGTGGCATCACCCTGATGTACAACAAGGACAACATTTCCATACGCAACTATACCTCAATAGGATACAATAAATCAAAAAATTCTCCATACGGCTCATTCTCCACATACGCAAAGATGCAGCCTTACTACTCTCCTTACGATACCAATGGCAATATCATCAAATATCTGCCAAACTTCTACATGACACAAAACGACAAGGAGAACCCTCTCTACAATGCCAGCCTCAACATCAAGGATGAAAGCGGATATCATGACATCTCCAACAATCTCGCAGTGGACTGGACCATCATTGATGGGCTAATACTTCGCGGACAGTTTGGTATTTCTTCCAACTACAGCGATACTGACCTATTTTACCCTCCAGGTCACAGCAGATTTGTCAATTACACCAATGACGATATCACACGCAAAGGCTCGTACTACAAGAAATATGGTCGCACCTCAAGGCTCAGTGGTACGATGACTCTGTCATATAATAAAGTTATAAACGACGTTCACCAGCTCTATGCCGGTCTCAATTATGAGATCTATTCCAGCAAGACAAGTTATGAAGCATACACAGCTGAAGGCTTTTTCAATCAGAATCTCAATAATATAGGCAATGCCGTGCAATACGCAGAAGGCAGCAAGCCATCAAGTTCCGATGACAAGACCCACCGCCTTGGCTTCACCTGCAACCTGAACTACACCTACGACAACCGTGCCTTCATCGACTTTTCTTACCGCATTGACGGCAGTTCGGAATATGGTACAGACAAGAAATACTCCCCTTTCTGGAGTGCAGGACTTGGATGGAATCTCCACAATGAGAAGTTTATACGCCATCTTAACGTAATCAGCAACCTCAGATTGAAAACCTCATACGGAGAGACAGGAGCAGCATTGTCAAGCAACAGTGGTGCTGTGACATCATTTACCTACGATACCACAAACAGATATTATCTCTGGAACGGTGCAATCCTCAACGGACTCGGCAATCCTGACCTCACTTGGCAGACCACTAAGCAATTCAATGTAGGAATGGAATTCGGCTTTTTCGAGAATAGAATACGAGGTGAATTCAATTATTACAACAAGACCACCAGCAATCTGCTCTCCTATATGAACACACCACTGGCACTCGGCATATCACAGTATGCGGCTAATATTGGTGAAGTGAAGAATCATGGCTGGGAGGCGATGCTCTCTGGATATATCATACGTAATCATGAAAAGCAACTAAACTGGATGATTTCCACGCAGTTGACATATAATCATAGCGAGATATCCAAGCTCTCTGAGGCTATAAAGGCACAAAATGAGTCTTACATGAAGACTGGTGCCGACATATCTTCACTTTTCTTTGAGGGGTATCCGCTCAACGGCATCTACGCAGTAAAGTCAAATGGCATCAATCCTGCTACGGGAGAGGAAGTCTTCGTCAAGAAAGACGGAACGCTCACCAATGTGTGGAAAGCCTCTGACAAGCAATACTGCGGACAGTCAGACCCAAAATACCGCAGCCTTATCAATTCCCTCGTGCAATGGAAAGGCTGGCAGCTCAACGTGGCATTCTCCTGTTACTGGGGCGGACAGATGTACAACTCCACGCTGTTAGACAAAGTAGAAGTGAACTGGGCAGACATTATGAGTGGCAATGTCGATGCACGTGTGCTCAAAGACCGCTGGATGAAACCTGGCGACAACTCGTTCTATACAAAGATAGGCTACAACAAGCCAAAGGCAACTTCACGCTATGTCTTTGACAATAATTCCATTTCGCTCTCTTCAGTAAGCCTGCAATATCGCTTGACGTCACATTGGCTACGCAAGGCTGGACTGACCAGTGTCACTTTCGGCGCCAATGCCAGTGACCTCTTCTATGTATCCACAGTCAAGCAGGAACGCGGAACATCCTATCCTTACGCACGTAACATCCAGGGATATATGAAACTCATATTCTGATTATGCTCTATTATCCATGCACCATTAAAACATTAAAAATCATGAACCTAACAAGATACATAAGCAAAGCCGTCCTTGCATCCTCTGCTTTCTGCGCCATCGCAACCGTAAGCATCGGCACACTTACCAGTTGTGACGACTTTCTCGACGTCAAAAGCGAGACTGTAGCAAAAGAAAAGGAACTCTTCGAGACGAAAGAAGGCTTCCAGGATGCACTCACAGGATGCTATGAACTCATGGCAGCACAAAGTGCTTACGGCAAAAACCTCACCTTTTACATGACTGATGCACTCGCCAATTACTGGAATCTCGGGCTTTCTGCGTCATCGACACTCGAAGTGCTGAAGAACATAGAAAACTTCAATTACACCAATGAGAACGCCAAGACTCTGATAAAGAGTTCTTATCAGCAACTTTTCAGAACAGTTTTGCAGTCAAATATCATTCTAAAGAATCTGGAAACCAACGGCAATGTCATCTCCGACCCTGCCCTTCGTGCCGTCATTGAGGGCGAATGCCATGCCATCCGTGCCTATTGCCAGTTTGATATTCTGAGGCTTTTCGGCCAGATTCCGCAGAATGCCACCAAGCAGATTTCACTGCCTTACAATGAGAGTACAACCATCTATGACATTCCTCCATATTATACATTTACAGAATATGTCGATAAGCTAAAGGCGGACCTTGCCAAAGCAGAGGCTTTGTTAAAAGCTAATGACCCGGTATATACCACCTATTCATTCAACCAGACAATGCGTTTAGGCGACAATGTACCGACTCTCCAGGAGGAATACCTCTACTATCGCCGTATGCGCCTCAACTACTGGGCTGTACGTGCCATGCAGGCAAGGCTTGCCCTTTACTGTGGAGAGAAGCAGAATGCCCACGACATTGCTATGGATATCATCAATGCCAAGAATGACCGTGGCGAGAAAGTGGTGGAATTGTCAGGTCTTTACAATCTTCCAATGGAAGCCAATGCCACTGCCTACCCTTGCCTTCCTGGCGAAAACATATTCTCTCTAAGCAAATATGACCTTTTGACCTATACAAACCAATGCTTTCCTTTGGCAAGACTTACAGACTATACGCTCGCACTATCAACAGCTCAGATTGATGAACTATATTCCGGACAGACCATTGCCTCTGACAATCGCTATGCAAGATGGTGGCGCTTGTGCACAAGTGTGCAGGGCGCACAGGGCAAAGTGCTCACGAAGTATTACTGGAACTCAAACTCCGATAATGGAACAAAAGCAAATATCAACTATAATCTCATTATTCCAATGATACGATTGTCGGAGGTTTACCTCATGGCAATAGAGACATCGACTGAGCTCAGCAAAGCAAACTCGCTCTACTCAGAATATATGCGCTCTCACAATGTATTGCTGACGGCAGACGCTTTCACCTCATTAGACCAGATTCCAGCCGTCATCCTGGCGGAATACCGTAGGGAGATGATAGGTGAAGGAGCGATGTTCTACGTATATAAGCGCCTTTGCAGCAGCACGATACTATGGCACAGCAATGCGGTCTCAGAGAAAGACTATGAGATTCCGCTACCTGACACGGAGATGTCTGACGACAAACAAGGCAACAATGCCAAGTAATCATACTGTAATAGCTTCAAATTCCAACAGTTATGAAAAAAACAAGATATATCAAACTGGGCAGAACCACAATGCTGTCCCTTACCTTTTGCAGCATATTCTCCATCCTTTCATGCAGTGAAGACCTCCCTACTTATCAGGATTCTGTAGCCCGTCTCAACTTCGATCTCGGTGATGACTATATTAGTTCTGAGGATCGTATTCCTGTAGAGGCTTATTCATTCGTCTATTCTGGTGGACTTCAGCAAGACACAATCTGGGCAAAAGTCACGCTAATGGGAAAGCCTTCCGCCAAGGACCGTCCTTTCAGCATTTCCCAGGTGATGAAAGAGGATAACGATGCCGTGGCAGGCAAGCACTTTATAGCCCTTAACGACCCGTCATTGTCACAGTATTACATCCTGAAAGCAGACAGCGTGTCAGCCATTTTCCCCGTTGTGTTACTTCGCGATAAAAGTCTTGCGTCACAAGTGTATAACCTTCACATCGGCATCGAGGAGAATAGTGAATTCAAGAGCGGTTTCCCATTCTATCAAGAGAAGAGAATTACCATCTCCGACATGCTTGCTAAGCCTACGCAATGGGACGAACGCTATATCAATTATTACTTCACCGAATGGGGTCCTGTAGCGCATCAATTTATGATTGACGTCACTGGCCAACCCTTCGATGACAACTTTATCGAGAAAATTATGTCATCAAGCGACACAAACTATGTATTCTATCTCGCTGAGAAGGTAGCCCGTGCCAAGGTGAAGTATAACAAAGAGCATCCCGACGCTCCGCTTTCCGAAGCTGACGGCACTCTTATAAATTTCAAATGGGAAGCATATCTGTAACATCTAAATTCTTGATTATATGAAATTATTATCTGCATACACCGATAAATCCTTTGCCGTGGCAATGACATTATGCCTTGCCACTGCACTATGCTTCACATCATGCACCAATGATGACAGCACCGAGGCAACGAAAGACCCAGGAAATATAAGCATCAGTGGCATCGACAAAGAAGGCTATACCGCAGTCTCATATTGCGGAAATTACCTCGACATCAAGCCCGAAGTGAAGTCATCATTCGATAAAAGCGAACTGAAATACGAATGGCTTTTATATAAAAACTCTGAAAACAATAAACTTAATGATTCGCATTACGACATTTATCACGGCACGGGAAAGGACTTCGATATCGGGAAAATGGAATTGATATCCACCTCACAGGACCTGCACTATGAGGTAAATCTACAGCCAGAGGAATATACCCTCGCATTGCGTGTGACAGCTCCCAATGGTATCCAGACCTACGAAAAAACAATTCTCCAGACCACTACCACCTTGTCTGACGGATATTACATCCTGAAGGAGACAGCGGACGGCAACACTGACTTCGACATGTGTATGGATAAGGATGGTGCCTTGAATGAGAATATTCTCACAGCCGTACAGGGCACTGCGTTGAAAGGCAAACCATTGGCTATGGGTGTCGCATTCAATCATAGTTATACCGACAACAACGGACAATTCAAAGCATGCAATCTCGTCTCTGCCACCACCGAGAACGGGGAATTCAAGGCTTTCAGCACCAATGATTTCTCCGAGATATTCAATCGCACCAATATGCTATATGCTGGCAGTCTTGATGATGATGAGATACCATACGGTTTCTCAAGTGGACTCTTTAGTATTTTCTTCACTACCAGCAAGGGCATACGCTCACAATATGCTTCCACCACATCCGGTGCCGGATCAGGCATGTATGGAGACTCCCCTATCAAGAGCGGAAGCAGATTCTTTGTGGGCGGTACCTATTGCACAGTGGTGTGGGATGAAAATGGAGAGTCATTCTACTACTCCGATTATAACGGAAGCACTTTTCAAACGAACATAAACTACTCTGGATTCAAATGTTTAGACTGTGGACGTAATAGTGCCGACCAAGCTTTCTTCATTCTTAAGGATGCTACTGGAGCTCGCAAACTGCTTACCATCACGATGAATTTTTCTGGAGCATCATTAGCAAGCGATGTGGACTTATTGCCTAATACACACATTGCAAAGGCTTCCGACTACACCGTATGCTTTTCTGGAGCAAGTTTCATCTACTGTCTTGATGCTAACAAGGTATATGCCTACAATATCATGAACAGTGAAGAGACCGAACTCTCATTCTCTGGTCTTGACCCGAATGAGAAGATTTCTTACATCTCATGCAATGCTTATGGAGAAGCAAAGAATATGCGACTCATCATCGGAACACAGAAAGGTCAAAACTATACCCTCCGTTTCTATCCTATGATTGGTGGTATGCCTGATGGCACACCAGATATTAGTTGCAGTGGAACGGGTTATGTCAAGAGCGTACGCCATACTTCCATTTCGCAGACCAGCGCTACAGAGCAGGATTAAAATAACAGATTGTTGGTTGTCGGTTTTTTGATTAGTTATTGCTATATTACCGGCAACCAATAACCGACAACCAATAACCAACAACCAATAACCAACAACCAATATGAAAAAACTTACAATGCTTATCGCTATGGCAATGCTTTCACTCACAGCCATGGCACAGACAAACTTCCGTCACATCTCTTTTGCAGAAGCCCAGAAGGCAGCTAAGAAAGAGAAGAAACTCATCTTTGTGGATTTCTACACCTCATGGTGCGGTCCATGTAAATACATGGCAAACACTATCTTCCCTCAAAAGGCAGTGGGAGACTTCATGAACGACAAGTTCGTATGCGTGAAATATGACGCTGAAAAGGAAGAGGCAGATCTCGTAAATCGTTCTAACCTTCAGGCATATCCTACCTTTATCATCTTCAATGCTGACGGTACGGAAGTAAACCGCAAAGTGGGTGGCGGTTCAGCAGAGTCTTTCATCGCAGACATGGACCGTCTGCGCAAAGCCGAATTTACACCTGAGAAGATTCGTGAACGCTACAACAACGGTGAGCGTACTCCGAATCTCATCAAGGCTTATGTAGGTCTGCTGGCACAGGAAGGCGCCATGTCGTATGAAAAGCGTAAAGAGAAGATGAATCAAATAGACACTATCGTCAAGCAATACTTTGATGGTCTAAACGACAAACAGCGTCTCTCTGCCGACAACTTTTTCTTATACAAGTCCTACTGCGACAACACTGCCGACGAAAAGATGCAGTATCTCTTTGCCAACCGCGACAAAGCCAGCAAGTCTGTACGCGCTGATGTAGATTCCATCCTTACCAAAGCATACACCCGTGAAGTGGCAAACATCTTGAACTTCTACAAACCTTTCGATTCAAGTTCATACGCACGCTTCCGTCAGCAGGCCATCACTCTCAACGTATTCCAGAAACCTTCCTACCAAGGTTACCTGGAAGTATGCGACGCTTATGCCAGTGGCGACATGAGCAAATATATAGATGCCGTAGAAAAAAACATGACAACGAAATGCAAGGACGACAATTTCACGCTGTTGAATGGCATGGGCGCTGCGCTCAGCAAGGCTAATCCTGAATTGAAACAGCGTGCCGCCAAACTCCTACGCAACAGTCTCCTTTATATGCCAGGCAACAATATATCCTTCCTGGGAACTGCAATCATGAAGTTAGAGGAAACTATCAATACGCACTAAATGGTATTAACACGCACTTGAAACACCGAGACCACTGACTTATATTTATTCTAAGTCAGTGGTCTTTTTACGTCTTTATACCTATTTAGATATAGTATTGCAGAGTTTTTTTATATAGTAAGCTTACCCTGCAAGCCAACGTCAGAACTTAACTTTGTAAGAAAAAATAGAGGAAAAACGGAAAAAGTATTGTTTTTGCGTTATACTTTCTTACACTTCGGTCGTATTTTAAGTAGGTGATCAGAATTATTATTATAATTATCTATTCATTATCAAAATAATTTTGATTACCTACTTATATAAAAAGATTGAAGAAAATGTATCAAGGAAAAGACATATTGGATATACTTGCTCGAAGCCTGATTGGGCAGATAACAGACGAAGAACAGCGTCTGCTGGATGCTTGGATGGAGGATCCTCACAATCAGAAATTGATGAAGGACTTCCTGAAGCGAAGGGATATGCTCTCCATCTATTCCCTCCCTAAGAGCCACAGCGTAATGGGTAATCCATTCGAACAAGATAACATGAGCATTATCAGTGGCAACAACTCGGCTAAGGAGGAAGAGGATAACAAGGTAGAACCGACATTGATCATGGCCGGAAATGAAATGACAGGGGATAAGAGTTCCACTTCCGTAAGCGAAGAAGGCTTTACGGAAGAGGAGGATGATAACGAAAAACACAGATCTATCGCCCTCTGGCTGAAGGTGGCAGGCATTGCCGCCGTTGCTATTTTCGCCTTCATGCTGGGCAATCAGTGGTGGGAAGACTACACGAAGGTGGTGATGCCGCAGATAGATGAAGCCACGATGATGGCAAGGCGCACCTCTATCGAGAGCGGAAGGTCGGATGCCGAGGTGACTATACGCCGCAAAGACTCTTCCACTCCGGCTGCTAAGGCAAGCGTCACTGACGACAATGGCCTCAACAACCTTTACAACTCTCTGAGCGACAACCAGTCACTCAGCATGTCGGACGATATATATGCCGACATCATAACCTACCACGACAAGGAATTTTGGATGACTTTGCCAGACGGCACACGAGTGCATCTGAACTATAACAGTTCGCTGACCTACCCTCTTGCCTTCACAGGCGACAGCCGTGAGGTGGTGCTTGAGGGAGAGGCTTATTTCTTTGTGGCAAAGGACAAACGCCATCCATTCATCGTCCACACCCGCTATGGCGACGTAAAGGAATACGGCACCGAGTTTGATGTCAACACTCGCTATGATTCCAACGACTCTCCTGGCGCTTACGGCATACGCAGCAAAGGGCTCGCAGTGGTGCTCGTGGAAGGCAGCATCAGCATTATTCCGCATAACAAGGAGGAGTATATGCTGAAGCCTGGCGATCTCGCTGTAGTGGCACACGATGCTGAGGTACCTAAGATAAAGCAAGTAGATACCACGCCGTTTACTTCCTGGAACACAGGCTCTTTCGCCTTCAATGATTGTCCGCTCGACAAGTTGCTCGACGTAGTGGGCAGATGGCATGGCAAGAGCATAAAGTTTGCAGACAACAGTTTGCGCAAGATACATTTCAATGGCGAGCTCGACCGCTACGAGAGCCTTGAGAATATCATCTCCGCCCTTGAGAAATCCACTGGCACCAAGATGCGAGTGACCTCAGATGTCATTACGGTAGGTGCTTCAGGAAACAGGTAATATTGTGGTTTTGTTGTTTGGTTGTTTAGTGATTTTGTTGAATGTATAAACAATGCAATTAACTAAACAACCAGACAACAAAACAACAAAGCAACAAAAACACTAAACACAAAACAACAAAAACGCTAAACAACAAAGCAACCAGACAACAAAACAACAAAAACACTAAACAACAATATTAAATATTGATAATTCTCTTATATACTAAACAATAACACAACTTATGAAAATTGAACTGAGAAAGTATCTCCTCTCCGTTCTTTTCGTTGCCATCGGACTCGTAATTGGCAGTCCTGCAGCAATGGCACAAAAGGCAAAGAGCGAGAATGTGACACTCAACGTCACGTCAGCCACTATCAGTCAGGTCTTCACGCAGATGAAGAAGCAGACTGGTTACAATTTCGTAATCAATAGTGACCTGGCAAAGACGATGACAAAAGTGAATGTCAACGTAAACAACAAGCCGATGCGCGAGGTGCTCAACGAAGTGCTCGGGCGATATAAATGCACGTATGACATCGAGGGGCATACCATCATCGTGCTTCGCAAGGCTGTAGATGAGCGTCCGCGCACAGTCATTGGAGTGGTGCGCGATGATGCTGGCAATGCTCTTCCAGGTGTTCCTGTCTGCATTGGCGACTCAAGGGTGTGCACCATCACTGATGAGAACGGTCATTACACATTCAAGATTCCTTCCAGCGGCTGCGACCTGAAGTTCACTTACGTAGGAATGAAGACCAAATACATTGCCATTGCCGCCGGCACATCCACGATAAAGCAGGACGTGGTGATGGACAATGAGTCTGCAATAGATGAAGTTGTGGTGACAGGATATTACACTCAGCGCAAGCAGACCTTCACCGGAGCTGCCACAAGCTATACTGGTGAAGAACTTCGTGCTATCTCTAACAAGAACGTGCTCAGCACTCTCTCTGCCATCGACCCTTCATTCAAGGTGGTGGACAATGTGGCAATGGGCTCCGACCCTAACAGCATGCCTGACGTACAGGTGCGTGGTGTCAACTCTTTGCCTACTACTGACGTGACAAATCTCAATTCGGAATATAAAGGAAGCTCCAATCTTCCTACTTTTATCCTCGACGGTTTCGAGGTAAGCGTGGAGAAGATCTATGACCTTGACCCTAACCGTGTGTCAAGCATATCCATCCTCAAGGATGCTTCAGCGACAGCTATCTATGGTTCACGCGCTTCTAATGGCGTAGTAATCATTGACACCAAGTCGCCAGAGTCAGGCAAACTGCGCCTCAACTACACCGGAAGCCTTGACTTTGAGGTGGCAGACCTCTCTGCCTACAATCTGCTCAATGCTTCGGAGAAACTGGAGTATGAACGTCTGGCTGGACTTTATGACGGCAGCAACGCCATTTACGTGCAGGAAGATTACCTCGCCGACTACAACGAGCGCCTCAAACTGGTGAAGCAAGGCATTGACACCGACTGGCTGTCAAAGCCTCTGAAGTCTGTGGGACTGACCAATAAGCACAGCATCCTGGTGGAAGGAGGAAATGACAGCTTCAGATATGGAGTGGACCTCAACTACAACGGCAATTCCGGAGTGATGAAAGGCTCTAACCGTGACCGCATCGGCACCGGACTGAAGTTCCAATATACATACAAGAACCTACGCTTCAAGGACTATCTGACATACGATAAGGTGACTGCAAACAATTCGCCTTATGGTAGTTTCGACGTATATGCCAAGCTGAATCCTTACTATTCCCCAACTGATGCTACGGGACATATCAAGGATACGCTCTACAAATACTCCACTCGCACAGGTACTACCCTCGTCACCAATCCTATGTTTAATGCTTCGCTGCATACATTGGACAAGACCGTCTATGATGATTTCAAGAATGATTTCAGCGTGGAATGGGACATCATGCAGGGACTGAAGCTCAAAGGCAATTTCTCCATCGAGAGACAAAACAGGCAAACGGACATCTTCAAGCCGTCAGACCATACTGATTTCATCGGTCTTACAGAGAATAAGGGTAGCTATTTCAAGGGAAACACCACTACTAATTCCTATGACGGCAACGTTATCCTGTCATATTTCAAGCTCTTTGGCAAGCACGCAGTGAGCGTAAATGGCGGTTGGAACATCCAGGAGACGTCCAACGACTATAGCGCTTACACCGTCTATGGCTATCCTAACCAGTCTTTGGACCACCCTTCTCTCGGAGGTGGATTCAAGGAAGGCGACCACCCAGTGGGCTATGCCACCACCACACGCCTTATGGGCTTCCTGGCAAACGTAAACTATAGTTATGACGACCGCTACTTTGTAGATGGTTCTATCCGTGTGGATGGTTCCTCTGTATTTGGCAGTAACAACCGTTGGGGCAAGTTCTGGAGCGCTGGTATGGGATGGAACGTGCACAATGAGCATTTCCTCAAGGGCAATGAGATAATCAATCAGCTCCGCATAAAGTTGAGCACTGGATATACTGGAAGTCAGAGCTTCTATCCTTATCAGTCAATGCTGATGTACAACTACAGCAGCAGCCTCGCTTACCAGGAGTATATCGGCGCCGTAATCAAGGCTTACGGCAACAATGACCTCAAATGGCAGCGCACACAGAAGACCAACCTCGGCATCGACTTTGAGTTCCTCAATCATAGGATTACCGGCTATTTCAACTATTTCATAGAGAGTTCCAAGGACCTGCTCGTGGATGTGGATATGGCTAATTACCTTGGTTTCACATCCTATAAGGAAAACCTTGGCGAGACACAAAACAAGGGTTATGAGTTTAATGTCAAGGCTTGCGTCTATAAGGACCGCAACAGCGCCATCAGCCTGTTTGTCAATGGTATGCACTATCGCAACGAACTGAAGAAGATTTCCTCTGGTCTCTCATCCTACAATAAGAAGTCTGACGCAGCAGGCGGCACCGCGCCTTACGTCCGTTACGAGGAAGGCGCTTCCATCAATGCCATCTGGGTGGTGCCTTCTGCTGGCATCGACCCTGGCACTGGTAATGAGATATTCATCAAGAAAGACGGCTCGCTGACCAACACATGGAGCGAAGAGGACTACGTGCCTTACAAGACTACAAGCCCTACACTGGCTGGTACATTCGGCATCAATGCTATATGGAAGGAATGGGAGCTCAATGCCAACTTCTACTATCGCTTTGGTGGTTATGCCTACAACCAGACTTTGGTGGATAAAGTGGAGAATGTGGATCCATTCGGAAACGTGGACAAGAGAGCTCTCTACGACAGATGGTCCACTCCTGGCGTCGCTGCAAAGTACAAGCGCATCAGCGACCTCTCCAAGACAAGACCTACATCACGATTCGTGGAGAAGGACAATGTGCTCTCTGGCAATTCCCTTAGCCTCTCTTACACTTTCCGCAGAGACTGGATAAAGGCATTCGGAGCACAGTATCTGAAGCTCACCGCTATGGCCAATGACTTCATGTATTCCTCTACGATACACCGTGAGATGGGTACAACGTATCCTTATTCCCACCATTACACACTCCAAGTCCAACTTACATTCTAAACGATACAGAGCATGAAAAATATATATAAGATTCTTTGCTTGCTGTTGCTCGCCTGCAGCATCAGTTCATGTGAGAACTGGTTTGACGTCACTGCCAAGTCAGAACTCAAGGGAGACGATATGCTCTCCAACCGAACAGGCTACAGGGACGCACTAATAGGATGCTATGCCACTATGGCTGGAACAAATCTCTATGGCAGCCAGCTTACTATGACATACATGGACGTGCTCGGACAGTATTATTCCACTGCCAAGACTGCGCTCAATAACTTCGCTTATGCTGCCAATTACGATTACTCAAACCTTACGGAAGAGGCTCGAAAAGACGGCATCTGGAAGGATATGTATAATGTCATCGCCAATGCCAACAACATATTGGATCATATCGACGGTGACAAAGGACTCTTTATGGAGGGTGAATACGAAGTAATCAAGGGCGAAGCACTCGCCATTCGTGCTTATATGCACCTCGATTTGCTCCGTCTGTTTGCCAAATCTCCTTCCATGACCGATGGTCTTCAGGCGAAAGCTATCCCTTATGTCGATCATTTCACCAATCAGATTTATCCACAACTGACAGTGGAACAAGTCCTCGAACGCATCCTCATCGACCTTACTGCAGCGCAATCTCTCCTGAAGGACGCGGATCCTTACGGTCCTAAGCATTCGCAATATGACCTTGATGCGCTCAGCGGTTTGCTGAAAGGACGCGAATATCGCCTCAATTACTATGCTGTCACAGCCCTCAAAGCCCGTGCCCTGCTCTATCGTGGCAAGACAGAGGACCTCAATAATGCTGGTCTATGCGCCAAGGAAGTCATCGAAAGTGGTCTCTTCCCATTAGTCACAAGCGCTGATATCCAGAGCTCTGACGACAATGGATTCGTCAGTGAGAATATTTTCGCACTCGAAAGTAAGGAACTGAAGGACAACGTAGCCGAGAAATATTTCTACGTGACAAGCAATAACTATAACTTCCTTGCAGCCAACAAGAGCACAATCAATAAGGTCTTCCCTACCACACTCGATATGGACTACCGCCTGAAATGGTGGATAGAGAATACGGGCTCTTACTATATCCTCTCTAAATACAACACTTCCAAGCGCATTCCTTTGCTGAAAGTGTCAGAGATGTACCTGATTTTGGCAGAGACTTCTGCTACAGAAAGCGACCGAGAGACATGGCTCAATCAGTTGCTTTACCATCGCGGACTGCCTAATGAGAGCCTCGAAGGCGTAGATTTCAAGGCTCGTCTGCTGCAGGAATATGCCAAGGAATTTATTGGCGAGGGACAGTTGTTCTATGCCTACAAGCGTCTGAACTCCAGCAAGAGCCCTGTCAGCAACGCTGTCGTGGCTAATCCGGAAGCTGTATATGTACTGCCGCTCCCAAGTGACAACACTTATTTCCAATAATTGAACGATTACTATGAGACAAATATCATTTTTATCTATAATGGCGACATTCCTCTGCATTGCCTTTTCATCATGCAGCGAGAATGACCATCTGGTGTATCAGGAGAAGGCAAAGGCATATTTCAGCACTCTCACCAATGAGGACAGCCTCTCTTATTCATTCGCCGCAGGCACTGTGGAGAGCGACAAAGTGGAGATTCCTATCATGATAATTGGAGAAAAGACCGGCACTGAGCGCACCGTAGCCATCAGCGTAGATCCTGCTTCCACCGCTAAGGAAGGCGTGCATTACTCTGACCTCACCACGTCTGTGACCCTAAAGCCTGGCGAAGTGACTGCCAATGCCACTGTGAAGGTCTATGACAAGCAGTTGGAGAACGGCGATGTATCACTGATACTGGACATCGTGCCGAATGCTGACTTCGACAATGGCTATACTGACAGGCAGAAAGCCAAGCTTGTCATCACCAACCAGCTCGTCCAGCCTTCCTACTGGAAGATGCCGTTGTCACTCTATTATGGCGCTTATTCCAAGGCAAAGCATCGCCTCTGCATACAGATTCAGGGCTTTGACTTCCCTAAAAAGCTCGACTACAATCAGATATCCGACTATATGTCCTATGGTCGCATGGTGTATAATTACCTGCTGAAGACTCCGGTATGGGACGAAGATACCCAGACCTGGATTACTGCTGACTGGTCACCAATGTAATATGTCATGGTGACGAAAACTTCTTTCCACTCATAAATAGTAACAGACAATGAATAAATATTTTTCCATATTGATGCTTTCATCAGTCATGCTGCTTGCTTCCTGCGTCAGCGATGACTCGAATGATTCTGTCAATACGCTGAACGAGGCTGTCATTTCCGGCATTGCCGACGTCTATGACAATGTCTATGTAGATGACAGACTCTCCATCTCTCCTACTGTCGTGTCATCCACTGGCAATCTGGATGCGTTCAGTTATTTCTGGATTACCTACGACAAGCAGACTTATTATCATGCCGACACCCTCTCCCGCACCAAGGATCTCGACATAAAAGTGACGCTTACTCCTGGTGAGCATACCTTGAAATTCAAGGCTGTGGACAATGCTACCGGCATCTTCTATGAGAAAGAGTCCACTGTAAATGTAGTAAACACCTTCACCAACGGCATAATCATGCTCTGCGAAAATGGCAAAGACGCGGAATTGGCTTTCTGGAGTCCTACCAATGACAGGCTGACTACCGACCTTTACGGCAAGCTCAATGAGAATGATGCCCTCGGAAAGAATCCTCAGCGAGTGTTCTTCAACAAGTACATCAATGACGAAGCAAGCGAAGTGATTATCATGTGTCAGGACGGCAAGGGAGGTAAAGTGCTCAACAGCATCATGATGACCAAGGCTCGCGAATACTCCGACTTCTTCATGTCGGAGCCAGAAGCCATCAATCCGCAGGGATATTTCAGATCCAGTATGCGTGAATACCTGATTGACGGTGGTAAAGTATTCGACCGCGCCACCAACAGCACTACTCCTGTGACCACCGTCAAGCCAAGCATGACCGTAATGGGACGCGATTACAGTATCTCTCCTGAGTGCAATCTCGGCGATGATGCCGCTTTCCCAAGCCGAATGGCTCTCTATGATGATGCCAATGGATGCTTCTATATGCTTCAGAATATCTCAACAGCTTTCCTTACAACGGCTAAGAAAACCAATGGAGTGACATACATAGATGGCGGTTTCTTCAATCCTGACAACACAGGAATGACCTGCGTCTATGCCAACATCAACTCCAGAAGTGAGACCGGAGCGCGTGAATATCTCGGCATATTCAAGACCGCAACCGGAGAATACCATCTGCTCAAGTTTGGCATTGGCTTCTGGGTGAAGGACGCTACTCCTTCCACTTACTTCAAGGATCTCGGCAATGATGTCATCACCGACCCTACTGTCATTGCCGCTTCTTCCTTCTCCTGCTCCGCTTCTTTCGCTGGATATATGTTCTATTCCAAGGATAATGGCATCTATGTGCTCAACACTGGCAACATGACTTCCAAGAAACTCTTCGACCTCGACGCTTCTTGCAGCATCAATAGAATCGAACTTGAGAATAAAGGCGACCAACTATTAGTGGCTTTCACCGACAATGCCAAGGAGGGAAAGAAGGCTGGTTTCGCCGTTTTCTCTATCGGTACTGACGGTGGTATCAATATGTCTCTTGTGGCAAAGCATGAGGGAGTGGCTGATAGAATAGTGGATTTTGAACAGAAATACTGATGAAAAAGACTATAATAATCATAGTAACTATCGTTTTTTCTTTCTTTTTTCAGCAGGTTGCTGAAGCCCAAGGCATTGTCTTCTCTGACATTCCTTGGGCTGAAGCCCTCGCTAAAGCAAAGAAAGAGAACAAGTTTATCCTCGTGGATGCTTACACATCATGGTGCGGACCATGCCGAAAAATGGCTAACACCGTCTTTACGCAGGCTGAAGTGGGCGATTACTTCAATTCCAACTTTGTCAGCATGAAGATTGATGCCGAGAAGCAAGCCAAGCATGATGCGATAAGGAATACTCCGCCTACTGCCTATCCTTCATTCTATTACTATGATGCTGACGGCAATCTCCTGTCTATTGTGACTGGTTATCATGAGGCGGCTGAGTTTATCGACCTATCCAAAAAGGCACTCACTGCTAATATAGGAAAGGCTTACAGCAAGGCTATGCAGGAATGGAAAGGCGGCAGACGCGATGCTAAATTCGTCAAGCAACTGCTCTTTGAGTATGTCTCCGAACTGCGTCCTGACAGCATTCGCCCAATGATGAATGAGTATCTCCGCGGACTTTCAGCCGCTGATTGCGTCAGCAAGGACAATGCCGACATGATTATCTGCTTCATGCAAAGCATCAAGGACGACTTCGTCTGGAAGACTATTGCCACTCATAATCCTGAATATCTGAAGATGTATGGCGAAGACTTCGGCAGAACGCTCTACATGAATCTGGTGAGAATACCTGGCATTGACCGCACGAAAGACCCTGCACAGTATGAGGCTGACATGAAGTGCGTTGATGGTTTCGATTATCCCAACAAGGATATGTTTCGTGAGATCCGCGATATGGAGTCCATTCTCGCTGCACATGACTATACTAAAGCATTGACTTTGGCTCTCTCTATCGGTGAAAAGCATAAGGCAGACCATCCTTATCTCTTCACTAATATGTTCTATTCTTTCATCATCAATGATTTCTTCCTCGACAAATACAGTCCTTCGGAAGTGGAGAAAGAACTGATTATCAAGCTTGCAAAGCTGGCTTTCGAGCACACTCCATCACAGTGTACCGTCTCTTATCTCGCTGCCGCGCAGGCTCGCTCCGGACTTTACAAAGAGGCTTACAACACTCTCGCAAGCCTTCCTTTCTATAAAACTCCGGCTTTGACATCAGCCGTCTATCGCCTTCTCAATCTGACAAGAGTGAAATAGACGTTAATTCTAACGAAATATTTTGAGATAAAAAAGTAGAATCGGTTATCGGTCTTCATTGACTGGTGACCGATTTCTTTTTTTTATGTAATGGGATTATATGTAAGTGATTAGAGTCTTTTCTTATCCTTTTTCCCCAAAAAACGTTTGCAATATATAACTATTTGAAGATATCAGAGTCGAGAAGTAGGAATAGCAGGAGGCATTCCTCCTTTGAGACGACAGTTCGCAAGGTGCTGATAGCTTTGTATTTCTGAGTCTTTACGGTTTCTATCTTCACTTGCATCTCCTCTGCTATCTCCGCATTTGTCTTACCTTCCATAGCGAGCAGTAGCGTCTTACGCTGACGGTCGGGTAAAGTATCGATGTAGGTGAAGATTCTACTATACATCTCTGCGGCAAAAATCTCTGATTCCATCTCGTATTCTGTCATTTGGGCAGAGGCATTAGAGGCGTATATGCGCTCCACGGTGCTGTGCTTGAGAAAGTCCAAACACTTATTATGTATGCTGACATATAGCAGACGCATCATCCTTGTGTGGTTCTTCTTCAGATCGTCGCGTTTTGTCCAAATGGTAATAAACACATCCTGCACGATGTCTTCGGCATCTCCTTCAGATTTTACGAAGGACATGGCATACCCTACGAGCATCCTGTAGTATCGGGTGTAGAAATCCTGAAACACAGATTTCGCCTGTGTTTCATCATGAAATGACGATGGAATAAGATTCTCCGATTTCATATAAACCCTGTTTATCGACTGCAAATTTACATATTTTTTTGCAAACAAGCATCAGAAGCCCACCTTTTTCTTACATATTATCATGAAAATCACTATTTTCCAATCCTTTACCTGCCTGTTTCGCCAGCACTTCTTCGCATTAAGCAATATGCCATAGGGCTTTTGTCTTTCCCACCATTTGCAGAAAAATGTAAAACACATCACAGAAAGATGATTATTGCCAATACATGTGGATATTTCAAAACTTTTGCTTACCTTTGCAGAAAGTTGCCTCTTTCGCATCTGATAATATGCGAATATGTGCAAAAACAGGTATTATGCACTTTGTGGGGAAACGGAAAACAATTTGAGAAAGAAGAACTGAAAGAACAACAATAAATACTGCAAACAGCAACAATAAATACTGTAAACAACAACAATAAATACTGTAAACAACAACAATAGATATGGAATGGATTGAAAGTATTTTTACGATACACTCAGCAGTGCAGACCCTCATCGTGCTGTCGCTCATCGTGGCATTAGGACTACCGCTCGGAAAGCTGCACATCAGGGGTATATCGCTCGGCGTGGCATTCGTGTTCTTTATCGGTATCGTGGCTGGAAGCCTGCATTTCTCTGCCGATCCACAGATGCTTAATTTCGCCGAAACATTCGGATTGTCACTCTTTGTATATGCTTTAGGACTGCATGTAGGCCCTAACTTCATCGGAATGATGCGCCATGAAGGCGTGTCGCTCAATCTTTGGAGCATGGCAGTGATAGTTCTCGGCACTGCAATGGCTCTCGCGCTCTGCCTCATATTGCCTGTCTGCGTGCCGGATATGGTCGGCATACTCTGTGGAGCCACTACCAATACGCCAGCCCTCGGTGCCGCACAGCAGGCTCTCGCCAATGCACACCTGCCTCATAACGGCGCCGCATTGGGATGCGCTGTCACTTATCCTTTGGGTGTAGTGGGCGTTATCTTCGCAATGATTCTGCTGCGCAAATTCCTCGTTTCTCCTGAAGACCTGCTGCCACATCGCAATGATGATGAAGACCAGACTTTTGTAGGACAGTTTGTAGTGATAAATCCTGCCATTTCAAGCAAGACAATCGCTGAAATATCACAGACCACCCACCGCCAGTTTATCATCTCAAGAATATGGCGTGGCGACCGTGTCATCGTGCCAATAGCTTCCACCGAACTGCAGATTGGCGACAATGTCCTCGTAGTGACCAAGCGCGACGAGGTGGCAGCTATGGATATACTCTTCGGAAAGCGCGTGGTGAAGGACTGGAACCGCGAACAAATAGACTGGAATGCTATCGATTCATCAGTAGAAAGCCGCGACATCGTAATCACTCGCACTAAAATCAATGGCAAGGCACTCGGTTCGCTACACATGCGACAGTCCTATGGCGTAAACGTAAGCCGAGTGATGCGTGGTGACATCAAGCTGCTCGCCACAGATTCGCTCCACCTGCGCTATGGCGACAGAGTGACAGTGGTAGGCACACACGAAAACATCGACCATGCCGAGGCGTTCCTCGGAAACGCAGTACAGGTGCTCAATGAGCCAAACCTCGGCTCTATATTCTTCGGACTCCTCTTAGGTCTCGCTGTGGGAATGATTCCTATCTCCATCCCGGGTATGAGTACACCGGTGAAACTCGGCATTGCTGGCGGTCCTATCATCATGGGTATTCTTATCGGAGCGATAGGTCCTCGGATGCATTTGATAAGTTACACCACTCGTTCTGCATCGCTCATGCTGCGCAAATTGGGACTCTCGCTCTACCTTGCATGCCTCGGTCTCACTGCCGGTAAGGACTTCCTTGCCACTGTGATACGTCCTGAAGGACTGCTATGGGTAGGCATCGGACTGGTGCTTACTATCCTTCCACTGCTCATTATCGGCGCTATTGCCTTAAAGACAAAGAAGTTTGACTTCGGCACCATCTGCGGATTGCTTTGCGGCTCTATGGCAAACCCGATGGCATTGAGCTACGCCAACGAGACAATAAAGGGCGAACGCGCTGCCGTGGCCTACACTTCTGTCTATCCGCTCGGAATGTTTCTGCGAGTGATAATAGCTCAAGTGATAATAATGTTCATCGTTTAGTTTGCTGTCCGGTTTCTGCACGCAGTGCTATAAAATATTGTCAAAACTGAATCATCACAGCAATCATAAGTAGGTAACTCAACTTTCGCAAGTAGCTAACAGGCTACTAATCAGTAATAAAATATCAATGTTTGATGATGTTGTTTAGTGGTTTTGTTGAATGTATTAACATGACAAACAACTAAACAACCAGATAACAAAACAACTAAACAACAAAACTGTCCTATTTTTCCACTTTTTCAAAAGTGAAGAAAATTGATTTTGTAACAACTTGATAGTCAGTAGATTGCAATAGCATAGCTTTTAGGAGGTAAAAGCTATGATATTACAGGGTAAAAGCATAGATATTAGGAGGTAATATCTATGCTTTTGCAATGCGAAAGCTAAGTTATCGCAAAATAAAAGCTAAGTTATCATAAATTGATAGCTTAGCTTTTACTTTTTTGTTCGATTTTTCCTTCTGCATGGGTATTTAAGATTGCAATAGTTCAGCTACTTATATATCAGAATGAATCAGGAAGAGACTCCTCCCAATAGAGGTGGGTATAGCTGGCGATGACATTGCCCTGAATGATGAAAGGCGAATCTATTTGCTGCCCGCGAGCATCATATACCGTTGCGCAGGTTGGGGGTTGAGGAGACTGGAAATGTGTGTAGTGAAACTCATGTCCACGGTATTCCATGCCATTCATCACCACCCTGCGGTAGCCTAACGACAGTTTACGATCTGCCTTGCGATTTGAGATGACGTAAGGCAGAACGCCACACATGGGGAAAGCCTCTCCATCGCCCACTATCTCCTTACACAAATACATCATTCCGCCACACTCAGCAATGATTCGTCCGCCTTTCATGGCATAGTCATAGATGCTCTTTCGGATGCGTTCTGCCCTGTGTAATTCCTCCAGATGCTGCTCCGGATAGCCACCAGGGAGATAGACGAGGGCAGTGTCGGCTGGCAGTTCGCAGTCCTCTGTCGGGTCAAAATATTCCACTTTCCCCAGCTTTTCCAGCAAGTCAATATGCCTCTGATATATAAAGGAGAAAGAATCCGCATTGCGAGCCACGAGGATTCTGCCCTTGAGAGGATGAATATCAGGCGATGAAACCGACGTTATCTGTGGCTTTTCTCCTGCTGTAATATTGAGCAAAAGGTCCAGGTTGACATGCTCCTCCATCATATCAGCGAGACGGGAAGTATCTGTCTGCTTACTGAAATCCAGTCCGAGATAGCGCGATGAAGCCTCCACTTGGCGCTGGCGTGGCACGCATCCGAGGCAGACAAGTCCCACATCGCTGCAAGCTTCGCGAAGCATCTGAGCATGACGGTCGCTCCCCACCTTATTGAATATCACGCCGACCACACGCACAGCCTCATCATAATGCGCCATTCCATATAGCAAAGGCGCTACGGAATAGCCGGTATGGCTGGCATCTGCCACAAGTATTACCGGCAAATGGAGCGTGGAAGCGATATGGGCTGGACTACCCTGCTGGCGCAAATAGCCGTCAAAAAGTCCCATCATTCCCTCCACCACGCTGACATCCGCACTCTCTGAGGCTTTGGCATATAACTGACGGATATGCTCTTCCGACGACATGAAGAGGTCGAGATTATAGGATGGGCGACCACACGCCATACTATGATATTTCGTATCGATATAGTCTGGACCACACTTGAATGGCTGCACCGCCATTCCGCGACGCACCAATGCCGCCATTATGCCTATGGCTATGGTCGTCTTGCCAGAGCCTGAGGCTGAGGCTGCGATGAGAAATTGAGGAAAATTCTGCTTCATGGTTGCGAAATTACAAAATTATTGCATTAAATAATCTTTTTCCTCACTATTTTTTTGGTATCTAACATAAAATGACTACTTTTGCACCCAGAAAGAAAAGGCAATCGTCGGCAGAAGCCGTACGATGCAAGGGAATCCGGTGGAAGACCGGAGCTGTACCTGCAGCTGTAATCCCCCACAGACAAGGTCTGTCAGTATAACGCCACTGAGGAATACTCGGGAAGGTATGACAGACTGGGGAGAGCCAGAAGACCTGCCTCTTTTATGCCCACTATCTCAGGCATACGCCACAGACAAGGCATTGCGCCCTCAGGATTAAGGGTCGGCAACATTCCTTATATATTCTTATTTACTTATTGTATTATGACTTGCAGAAAGACTCTGTGTCTTTTGCTTAGCGTTGTATTGTGTCCTTACGCTTGGGCACAAAAGACATTGGAAAGCAAAAAGGCATTGGAAGAAATCGTTGTGACAGGTACTGGAACGCAGCACCTACTGAAGGATGCTCCAGTGCAGACTGAGGTAATCAACCATAAGGCTCTCAAGACCTTTGCAGGACGTAGCATTGAGGATATCCTCTCTCAGCTGTCTGCTTCTTTCGATTTCGAACAAGGTGACATGGGCTCGCAGATGCAGATGAACGGATTGGGTAATTCCTATATCCTCATCCTTGTGGATGGCAAGCGCCTTCATGGCGACGTAGGCGGACAGAATGACCTCGGACTCATCGACCCTAACAACATCGAACGCATTGAGATAGTAAAAGGGGCTTCGTCCGCTCTCTACGGCAGTGATGCCATTGCAGGCGTGATAAATATCATCACTCGCAAGCATGATGAGGGTATGATGCTCGAAAACAAGACCCGATACGGCTCGCATAATGACATACGCCAGCATAATGGCGTGGCTCTGCGCTTCGGTAATTGGAGCTCATACACTAATTTCCAGTTGCAGCACAACGACGGTTGGCAAAACACTGCGACGGAATACACACCCAGTTCGGCAACGCCTGTCACCGACTCCAAGAGCAAGACAGCAAATGAATTTACCAACTGGCAGATAGCTGAACGCCTGGCATGGAAACCTACACAGCAGATGGAGGTCTATGCTGAAGGCACATGGTACCAGAAAGGCATATTCCGCAAGAGCGGTAAATACCCTAAATATGATGTATATAATTTCGATCTGAAATATAAGAATGCCTCTGCATCCACCGGAATGCAATGGACCACTAACCGTGGCGACCTCGTAACGGCTGACATCAGTTGGAATAAGCATGCTTATTACCATGCTTTCACATCCACTACTCTGGCTGAAGGCTTCGACGAGAACGGCAATTTCATTCTCGACTTCCCATATTTCACCGGTCAGAAACTGCTGATGAGCAATCAGGAACGCGCCATGCTCAACCTTAAAGGCGTGTTTGCTCTTTCGCATAATAATAAGTTGAGCGCTGGTCTTGAGGCTCGATACGACTATCTGAAAGCGCCTGCCAGCATCAAGGGACGCACTGCCGACGACAATACTGAGGCGATTTACCTTCAGGATGAGATTCTGATAGCGCAACCATTGCAGGTCACTGCCGGACTGCGCCTCAACCGCAACGAGAGTTTCGGATGGAAACTGACTCCTAAACTCTCCGCTATGCTCAAGCTCGGCGACTTCCGTCTGAGGGCTTCATGGAGCCAGGGATTCAAGACTCCTACCATCAAGGAGCTCAATTATCAATACGCTCGCGATATGAGCGGCATCATCCTCTTCCTGGGCAACCCCGACCTTAAAGCGCAGACATCCAACTATTTCTCGCTCAATGGGGAATATACTCTCGGCAAACTGAATGTCTCTGTGACAGGATATTATAATAAGGTGGACGACATGATTGCCCTGGTCACCGTATCTAAGAGCGAAGCTCCTGACTCCTACCGCCAGCAATACGGCGAGATGCTGAATAAAGTGCGCCGTTATCACAATATGGAGGATGCCAAGACTTACGGAGTGGATTTCAACATACGTTACACCGCAGAGCATTTCAGCGCTGGAGCAGGATATTCTTACCTCGACACTGAGGCTAACATATATGACACTACGCACGACCGAATGACAAATGTCACCATCGACGGAATGGCTCATCATAAGGCTAACGTATTCGCTACATGGAATCATCAGTTTGCCAACAGCTATCTTTTCGGTGTAGGTCTCTATGGAAAAATGTCCTCAAAGCGATATTACCAGACCAATGGCGACGGAAAAGGCTACCAGATATGGCGACTCAGCACTACGCACGACTTCGGCAATAGCCGCCATCTGACCTATCGCATCGAGGCTGGTGTGGACAATATCTTCAATTATGTCGATCGCACTCCACACGGATTGCACCTCGGCACCAACACTCCAGGCACGACGATTTTCGCTTCACTCACCGTGAAATTTGCCAAAGGAAAGAAAATACGCAACCCATTCAACAATAAACATTATAAAAACCAAAAAGAAAATGAAGAAGATTAAATTCTTGATGATGGCAGCAGTAGCTCTCTTCTCTGCCATGACATTCACCGCTTGTGGCGATGATGATGATGACAACAACAACATCTCCAACATGGAACGCTACCAGCGTGAAGTAGATGCTACCGTTAAGGCTAACAAGAAGAATGACAAGGCTATCCTCGTCGTTGCGTTCGGCTCTACATGGCAGCAGGCTTATGATGCTTTCGACCTGACCGTAGAGGAATATAAGAAGGAATTCCCAGGCTATGACGTATTTCTCTCTTTCTCTTCTGCTATCTGCATCAATCGCGCTATGGCTGGTGAGCACGTTGCTCCACGTAACTTCTACGAACCTAAGTACTGGCTCGAGTCTTTCGGACGCGTACAGTATAAGGAAATTATCGTGCAGTCTATGCAGGTTATCCCTGGTGAGGAATACACTCGCGTAATCAATACTATGAAGGACTTCGCTAACAACTCTAACGGAGACCTCGACGATAAATACCTCAGCACGATGACTCTCAAGCTCGGTTATCCTCTTATGGCTGAATATCCTTCTGACGTTAACAATCTCGCTAAGGCTCTCAACGAAAACTTCGGCAGCTACGCTAAGAAGGGCACTATGCTCCTCATGGGTCACGGTAACCCTGATACATACGACACTTACAAGGCCAATATCCGCTATACTCAGCTCGAAGATGCGCTCCAGAAGAACTACAGCAAGAACTACTACGTAGGTACTGTTGACATGATGGAGAACTTCAAGACCCACGTTCACGACCGTATGCTCGCTAACGGCGTCAAGAGCGGCAACGTATATTGCGCTCCTCTCATGTCTATCGCTGGTGACCATGCTCACAATGACATGGCTGGCGACGACGACGCTTGGGACAATGGCTTCAAGAAGAATGATGAAGGTGAGGTAGAGGATACCAGCTGGAAGATGTACTTCAAGCACATGGGTTACACCATCGATGCTGACAGCTACACTGACAACAAGGGTATCGTAAAGGGTCTCCTTGAGTACCCTAACATCCGCGCTCTCTACAAGGCTCACACCAAGAATGCTGAGACTGTGGATTACTATCACTCTAAGAATCCAGAATAATAAGTAGAATGTTTTTTAGTGGTCTTGCGGTTTGGTCGTTTTGAGGTTTTGCTATATGCAAAAAAACTAACGACCAAACTACAAGACCACTGTTTCACTAAAAAAACAACAAAAACAACAGTTTTGAAAACAAAAACTTATTTTGTTCTCTTCGCTTTATCAGCGAGTACTTTTTCAGCTACGGCACAGATACACAGCAAAAACGAAAGTGCAAAAGCAGACCTACAGATGAGCCTCAACCCTGTTGTAGTAACAGGGTCGGGGCATCATCAGCGTTTAGGGGTTACCACTACTCCCGTTCATGTGCTCTCAGCGAAAGAGATTAAGGAGCAGGGTATCAGCACTTTTGCTGACGCTCTCACCAAGACTATGCCTCAACTCTCCATGGCTCCTAATGCTATGGGCTCTCAACTACGTCTCAACGGACTCGGAGGCAAATACATCCTCATTCTCATCAATGGTCATAAGCTCACTGGCGACATATCTAACAATGCCGACCTCAACCGCATCAACATCGCAAGAGTAAAGCGTATCGAGGTGCTTGACGGTGCTGCGAGTTCGCTATACGGCAGTGATGCCATCGCTGGTGTTATCAATATCATCACCGATCAGCCTACCTCTGAGCTTTTCAGCGCGTCTTCTACATCTCGTATCAGCGGTGAAGGTCAGCTGACTGAGCAGGTAAACATCGACTTCTTCAAGGGTGGCTTCGGCTCATATACCTCTTTCTCTCACGACAGAGCTGACAGTTATCGTGTCAACGAACTGGAATACGTGAAGGGTAACGATGGGGAAACTCGTCGCTCTCTCTCTCCTCTGTTTACTGGTTACAGGAACAACCTTGTCAGCCAGCGCTTTACATGGCAGACCACTGACAAGCTTGCCTTCAATGCCGGCATGGAATATGGTCACAAGAAGACCGACCGTCCTGACACCAATCCTGATATTCCGGGAGGTCTCGACTATGAGATGCGCTACAAATCCCTCAGATGGAATGTAGGAAGCATCTACAAACTCAGTCGTCGCAACTCCATTCAGGCAGACTTCACCGTTGACCGTTACCGCTACGGCAAGGAGTATGACGTCGAGACAAAAACCTATAAGGTGGGCGATTATGTACAGTCAAAGAAGCAACGCACTATGGATGGCGAAGTGAAAGCTATCCTTGGACTTACTGAGAAGTCCACCACCATCTTCGGAGCTGACTGGCGCAATGATATTCTTGTCGCTTCTTCTGGCAATATCGACAATAATGCTTACACGCTATCTGGCTACGGACAGCACGAGATGGCTCTCCCTCTCCATCTGAAAGCTACCATCGGAGTTCGCTATACCTACCATAAGGAGTTTGGCAGCCGCTTCACTCCGAAAGTGGCACTGATGTATAGCAACGGTGGAATCAACCTTCGCGCTACTTACAGCAACGGATTCCGTGCTCCTGGACTCGATGAATTGTACTATCATTATTTCTCTGTCAATCGCGGTAAAGCGCAGGTGTCATTCGGAAACAAAGACTTGAAGTCTGAATCAAGCAATTATTTCTCTCTTGGTGCTGAATACCGTATGGAGCGTTTCTCTTTCTCCGTAATGGGTTACATCAATCGCATCAACGATATGATTATCAAGGAGAATATCCCTCTGACTGATCCTCTCCGGGAAATGCTGATGAAGGAATTCCCTGAAATGACACAGGAGCAAGCCAACAAGATGACTTCTTACGCACAATACGCCAACAGCGACGAAGGTGATGTAAAGGGAGTGCAGGTCAATGTATGCACTAACCCTATCGACGGACTCAACCTTAGCGTCAATTATGCCTACACATACGCTCGCTCTAAGTCTGGTGAAGCATGGAGTACGCTCGACAGAAGCATCAAGAATGCCGTGACATTGGCTGTCAATTACAGCCATTCATGGGGCTTATACCGCCTCTCTGCCAATGTAAATTGCCGTATGCAGTCCAAGACTTACTATGCTGCCTACGAGGATGCACCAGGTTTTGGAGTATGGAATATCAACACCACCCACACTTTCTCTCTGGCTCGCCACCTCACAGTGGAGCCAAGTCTCGGTATCGACAACGTCTTTGATAAGATAGACAATCGTATCGACAGCAGCAAGCGTCGCTATGCCCTCTATTCTCCAGGCAGAATGTTTGTCGCAGGCTTGAAGATTAAGTTGTAATAGCTTTGGTTGTCGGTTGTTGGTTATTGGTTGTTGGTATTATAGAAACATATCAACCAACAACCAAAAACCCACAACCCACAACCAAAAACAACCCCCTCCCCCGTGTCCGCCGCGTTACCGGCGGATATAAGACAAGAATCCGCAACCGCGTCAGCGCGATTTTTCACTCTTCACTCTTCACTTTTCACTCTTCACTAAAGAAAGAAGCCACCGTGTCCGCCGCGTTACCGACGGATTATCAGCGGATTACCAGCATATTTTATCCCCCCAAAAGAACAAATGAAACAAATCACAGTAATAGGAATAGGTCCAGGAAGTCAAGACGACATGACCTTAGCGGTAAGGAATACTATCGCTAATGCCGACATAGTAGTGGGCTACAAGTTCTACTTCCAGTTTATCCGCCCACTGCTGCCAGCCTCTGCACAGTGTATCGACACAGGCATGAAGCGTGAATGCGAGAGAGCGGAAGAAGCATTTCGCCTGGCTGAAGAGGGGCATCATGTGGTGGTGATGTCGTCCGGTGACGCTGGAATATATGGCATGGCATCCCTCGTTTGGGAGTTGAAAGCCAAGAGTAATTCTGACGTTCAGATTTCTGTTCTGCCAGGAATATCCGCTTTCCAGAAAGCCGGAGCATTGCTCGGAGCACCTGTCAGCCACGATTTCTGCGTCATTTCGCTCTCTGATCTCATGACTCCTTGGAGCCTCATCGAGCGCCGTATCACTGCCGCGGCGCAGGCTGACTTTGTCACTGCCATCTATAATCCTCGTTCCAACGAGCGTTACTGGCAGTTAGGACGTCTGAAAGAGATTTTCCTCAGCGAGGGACGAAGCGGAGATACTCCTGTAGGCTACGTCCGCCAGGCTGGTCGTGAAGGCGAGACCGTAAAGGTAACTACCCTCAACGACCTCGACCCTAAGGACACAGATATGCTGACCATCGTCATCATAGGCAATTCGCAGACCTTCTCTTTCGGCGACAAGATGATTACGCCACGTGGATATATTGCGAAATACGGACAGCCTGATGAGGTGCGTTCCATCGGTGCTGGCATCATGACAGAGAGCTTCCAGACCATTCTCTCTGAGCTTCATCGCCACGACTACCCTATCGACCACCGCTGGTTGCTGCTCCATGCCATACATACCACTGCTGATTTCGACATGGAGAATGTGCTTTACACCGACCCAAGTGCCGCCACTCGCATCTACGAAAGCATACGCAACCATCGCCTTACCACCATCGTCACCGACGTAACAATGGTGGAGAGCGGCATACGAAAGGGCGCTCTGCAACGTCTTGGCATCGAAGCAAAATGCTATCTCCACGACCCAAGAGTGGAAACTATGGCGGCTGAACAGCATATCACTCGCACTCAGGCTGGCATTCGTCTCGCCGTGCAGGAGCATCCTGATGCGCTTTTCGCCTTCGGCAACGCCCCTACAGCCCTCATAGAGCTATGCGAACTCATGCGTCACGGCAAGGCTCATCCGCTCGGCATCATCGCTGCCCCAGTAGGTTTTGTCCATGTCAAGGAGTCTAAATATATGGTGAAGAGTTTCAATGACGTGCCTAAAGTCATCGTAGAAGGCAGAAAGGGAGGCAGCAACATCGCGGCAACGCTATGCAATGCCATCATGACCCTCGATGATGCCAGTTGCCTTCTCCCTGGCAGAGACCTCTAACAAGCAAGAAACAAGCCACCGTATCCGCCGCGTCACCGGCTGATATAAGATAAGAAATCGCAACCGCGTCAGCGCGATTTTTCACTCTTCACTTTTCACTCTTCACTTTTCACTAAAGGAACAAGCCACCGTGTCCGCCGCGTCACCGGCGGATTTCCCCAGATAATCACCCCACACCCAAATGCTCCAATTCAAAGTAATAGGAATCACCGACCATCCCAATCCTTCCTTCCACAAGGAAGTAGAAGAGCTAATAGCCTCATCCCACGTCTTCTCAGGCGGTTCGCGCCATCATGAAATCATGGCAGACAGACTGCCTGAAGGCGCTGAATGGATTGATATCACAGTGCCATTGGCTGACGTATTCCAGAAATACTCCACTGCCAACTGCCCTATCGTGGTCTTTGCATCGGGCGATCCGCTCTTTTATGGCTTTGCCACTACGCTGAAACGCAAGTTTCCAGAGGCTGACATCCAGGTTTTCCCTACCTTCCATTCGCTTCAGATGCTTGCCCACAAACTCGTATTGCCTTACCATGACCTTACCCTCATCTCGCTGACTGGCAGACCGTGGAATGCTCTTGATGCCGCTTTGATAGAGGGCAAACAGAAGATTGGATGCCTGACCGACCGCAACCACACTCCTTCTGCCATCGCAAAAAGGCTCTTGGACTACGGATATTCCAACTATAAGATTGCTATCGGAGAACATTTGGGCAATCCCGACATGGAGAAAGTGGAGACGATCTCCCTCAATGAGGCGGCTGAAAGGACGTTCTTACTGCCTAATTGCTGCATCCTCATGCAGGAATATCCTAACGAAAAGATTCCTATGGGCATTCCTGACGAGGCTTTCGCCATACTGGAAGGCCGTCCGAGGATGATTACAAAGATGCCTTTCCGTCTATTGAGCATTCAGCAATTAGGACTACAGAGCGACAGCGTGCTATGGGACGTGGGCTTCTGCACGGGCAGTATCTCTATCGAATCAAAGAGATTATTTCCTGCCATCGACATCATAGCCTTCGAAATCCGCAATGAAGGCGAAGCTCTGATGCGCGAAAACTCACGCCGTTTCGGCACGCCTGGCATTACTCCTGTCATCGGCGACTTCATGGCACAGGACCTATCTCGCTTCCCTGCCCCTACTAATGTGTTTATCGGTGGGCATGGCGGCAAACTGAAAGATATGATGGCACGCATCTGCGAGGTACTGAAGCCTGGCGGATGTATCGTGATGAATTGCGTCACTGCGGAGAGCAACCGCCTCTTTGACGAAGCTTGCACAGCACTTCCGCTCTCACAGCAAGCCTCTATTTCCATTTCTCTCAACGATTTTAACCCTATTACCATTAAGAAATGTATCAAGCTATAGTCATTATTTCCGAAGGACAACGCCCTTTGGCGGAAACAATAGCCAAGGAAACAGGCGCTGATATCCTGCATATAAATGATGTTTCTCCACGCTGGCACGATTATAATGCCTTCGTATTCATCTCTGCTCTCGGCATCTGCGTGCGCACTATCGCCCCTCTGATTGCCGACAAGCATGCCGACCCTGCCGTGGTATGCGTAGATACCTGTGGCAAGCACGCCATCGCTGTGGTGTCAGGCCATGTAGGCGGGGCTAACGAATTGACAAAAATCATTGCCCATATCATAGGTGCGGAGGCTGTCATCACCACTCAGAGCGACCTATCTGGCTTGTGGGCTCTCGACACTCTCGCTGCTCGATTCGGTTGGGAGATGGACGAGACGCATATCAACAATCAGATTTCTCTCTTCGTAGCAGGATGCCCTACCGCTCTTTTGCTGGAAATAAGGGATAAAGGCACCGACTGGCTTGAAGCTAATCTGCCTCAGCACGTCAGCGTGTTCTATCATTCTGACGACATACCTGTGGATGAATTCAAATTGATTATCGTCGTAGGTCCTGTCAAACCTGAGACCAATCTGCCTGCGGTATGGTATTCTCCACGCTGTCTCCACGCTGGTATCGGACTGGCTCATCAGGCTCCTGTCGAGACATTGGACGAGATACGCCATTGTCTGCGCGAGAATGGAGTGATGGAAAAAGCCATAGCTGCATGGCACACCATTGACGTAAAGGCTGACGAACCCGCTGTCATCAAGTTGCAAAATGATGGATATAAAGTGGAATTACTCACTGCTGACCAGCTAAACTCTAAGGATGTACCGACTCCAAGCGCTGTGGTCGAACGCCATGTGGGCACCAAGAGCGTATGCGAAGCGGCTGCAATGATTGGTGCCGGCTCTGATTCTCTTCTGCTTACTAAGCAAAAAGGCGCACAATGGACTTTGGCAGTAGCCACGGAATCCGCCTTTGAGCGTCGTGGTCACGTAGAGATTGTCGGCGCAGGTCCTGGTGATCCTGACCTCGTATCGGTGCGTGGCAGAAGATTTCTGGAGACTGCAGACCTCATTCTCTATGCTGGCAGCCTCGTGCCACGCGAGTTGACGCTTTGCGCAAAAGACGGTGCTGTGGTAAGAAGCAGTGCTTCGATGGCTTTGGAGGAACAATGCGAACTGATGAAGTCGTTTACTGACCGTGGTCTCCTCGTGGTGCGTCTGCATACTGGCGACCCTTGCATCTTCGGAGCCATACAGGAGCAGATGGCATTCTTTGATTCGCATGACATTAGTTATCATATCACGCCGGGAATATCTTCCTTCTTGGCTGCCGCTGCCGAACTGCGTTCACAATTCACTATCCCTGAGCGCTGTCAGACCATTATTCTCACTCGTGGCGAAGGACGCACTCCGATGCCGGATAAGGAGAAACTGCACCTTCTGGCACGCAGTCAGAGCACTATGTGCATATTCCTCAGCGCGTCAATAGTAGATGATGTTCAGCGACAGTTGCTCGAAGAATATCCTCCTCACACTCCTGTCGCTGCTTGCTATCACCTCACTTGGCCTGACCAGCACATCTATCGTGGCACTCTCGACCATCTTGCAGACATAGTAAAGGGCAATAATCTGACCCTCACCACTATGATTGTGGTCGGCGAAGCCATAGACAATAGGCATGGATTGTCGGAACTCTACAGCAGTCATTTCACACATTTGTTCAGAAAAGCTACAGAATAATGATTCTCGTATTAGGAGGTACAACGGAAGGACGCAAAGCCGTCTGCGAACTGGAAGAGGCTGGTTCCACGTTCTACTACTCTACAAAGACCGGAGAGCAGGACGTAGAACTATGTCATGGCATTGCTATCAGCGGTGCTTTGACGGAGAGCGACATGAAGGCTTTCTGCCAAGAGAAGGCGATACGCCTGATAGTGGATGCCGCCCACCCTTTTGCCTCCACGCTACATGATACTGTGGCGAGGGTCGGCACTCAGTTGCATCTGCCTGTAATACGCTTTGAGCGCATTTTCCCGCCACGCGATGCGGACATCACATGGGTGGATTCCTATGATGATGTGATAGAGATATTGGGGCGACAGCCTGGTCTTACCGTAGAAGCCACTACGGGAGTGCAAAGCATAGCGAGGCTTAAGCCATTGGAACAGAAAGGTATAAGGATGTATTATCATATCCTTGACCGCCAGTCAAGCATTGACAAAGCCATGAAATGTGGCGTCAGTATGGATCAAATCGTAAGATATGGTCAGCCGGAAGAGGTCAATGCTGACGTGATGATTCTGAAAGAAAGCGGACTGAGTGGCGGTTTCCTGCAAAAAACTGAAAGCGCAAGGCAACGCAATATGAAGATGATTGCCATACGTCGCCCTGCCACTCCGTCATCATTCCTTTGTGTCAACGGTGAGCATGGATTGCGACTGATGGTGGAACGATTGCTTCCGGAATTTTATCCTCTCCATAGCGGACTGACCACTGGCACTTGTGCCACTGCCGCTGCTGTGGCTGCATACTGCCAACTGCAGGGAAAGGAGCCTGATAGCGTGGATATCACCCTGCCTAATGGCGAGACCATCCCCGTCAGTGTGGGTTATGGTGACGGCTATGCCTTCGTCATCAAGCCAAGTGGCGACGACCCTGACATCACGAATGGGGCGGAAATAAGGGCTAAAGTGGAGCTTACTGGCAAGCCTCTCGCCATCATCGGCGGCGAGGGAATCGGCAGATTTACGCTTCCTGGCTTTGATTTCCCTCCTGGAGAAGCGGCTATCAATAAGGTGCCGAGGCAGATGATTCACTCCAATCTTCATGAAGCGGAGGTCAATGTCACCCTCTCCGTAGTTGGTGGCGAAGAGTTGGCACGCCATACTTTTAATCCTCGACTTGGCATTGAGGGCGGTATCAGCATCGTTGGTGTCTCTGGTATCATCAAGCCTTTCTCCGAACAGGCGTTTGTGGATAGCATTCGCAAATGTATGACCGTAGCAAAGGCTTCCGGAACTGATCAAGTGGTAATCAATAGTGGAGCTAAAAGCGAGCGAATGGTGCGTGAACGATACGCTGATTTGCCTGACCAGTGCTTCGTGGAGTATGGCAATTTCATTGGTGCTACTCTGCAAATCGCTGACGAACTGCATTTCTCCTGCGTGCATCTCGTGATGATGCTGGGTAAGGCAGTGAAACTGGCAGCCGGCAATCTCGACACTCACAGCAAGCGATGCGTCATGGATAAGGATTTCATCATTCGTATTCTGGCGGAAGCCGGTTGTGACGAGGAGGTCTGCAAGCGCGCCAAAGCCATCACTTTAGCTCGTGAACTGTGGACTATAGTGCCGCCATCGCGTCTCGATTCCTTCGTAAGCGTTCTCACAGCCCATTGCCACGACGTCTGCAAGCCTCTCTTGCCACAAGGCAATCTCGAGATTATTATTATCAAAAATGTGTGAGGAAGAAAGGTTTTCCCATCCCTCCGCCACTGTGCCAGCCGCGTTACCGACAGATATAAGATAAGAAACCGCAACCGCGTCAGCGCGATTTTTCACTCTTCACTTTTCACTCTTCACTTTTCACTAAAGAAATAAGCCATTGTGCCAGCCGCGTTACCGGCTGGTTTTCCCCAAAATAAAGACAAAGAAAATGAAAAAAGCAACCACCCTATTATCAGCAACCCTAATAGCATTAGCGATATCATTAGCAAGCAGCTGCACTAACAACAGCAAAAAGCAAGCCGACAACGTAGCCTCAACAGAGGCAGTAGCCGACAGCCAAAGCATTATCCACCCCCGCTATGCCAAAGGCTTCAGCGTGGAATATCCATCTGAAGGCATACGCCTCGTGGAAGTAAAAGACCCTCAGAAGGGTAAAGGAATGACCTACCGCTTTGCTCTCATCAGCCAAGGAGCTACTGCAGAAGTGCCGGAAGGCTACACACGCATCGACGTGCCTATCCGCAGCGCTGTACTGATGACTATGCTTCAGCTCTCCAATTTCACAGCCCTCGATGCTCAAGACATCGTGAAAGGCATCACAGGAACCAAGAATCTCTTTGACAAAAACATCAAAGAGCGCGTAAAGAAGGGCGATATAGTAAAGATAGGTATGGAAGGCAACTTCGATCCTGAACTGGTAATGGCTGCCAAACCTGACGTCATCTTCATCTCTCCATTCAAGCGTGGCGGCTATGATGCCGTCAAGGAGACCGGAGTGACCCTCGTTCCGCACCTCGGATTTAAGGAACTCGACCCATTAGGTCAGGCTGAATGGATAAAGTTCGTGGCTATGTTTATCGGAAAAGAGCATCAAGCTAACGTTGTTTTCCAGGAAATTGCCGACAGATATGAGTCGCTCAAGGAGAAGGTGGCACAGGCAAAAGGCAAGCGCCCTACCGTCTTCAGCGGTGAGATGCACGGCGGAAACTGGCACGCAGTGGGCGGCAAGAACTATCTGGCGCAGATATTCCGCGATGCCGGTGCCGATTATGTCATAAATGATGACAACACAGGTGGCGAGCCTCTCGACTTCGAATCCATGTATTCCAAGGCTGCAGAGGCTGATTACTGGCGCATTCTCAATAGTTATCCTGGAGATTTCTCCTACGAAGCGCTGGCGGAATCAGAAAACCGCAACAAGCTCTTCAAGGCTTTCCGCGACAAAAAGGTGATATATTGCAACATGAAGCGTCACCCTTACTATGAGATTTCCCCTATATGTCCTGACAAAGTGCTGGCTGATTTCGTCGCTATTTTCCATCCCGAACTAATGCCAAAGGACTATAAGCCTACATTCTATCAACTGCTGAAGTAAGTAGTGTCCATCGCGTCACCAGCGAATATAAAAATGAAGAATGAAGAATGAAGAATAAGACCCCCTCTTATCCCCCTGTAAGGGGGAGGTTGGTTACGTTCTTCGGCTTGCGGCTTCCCATAGAGCCAGACTCAAGAGGACAAGACTAACTCCCATTCTTCATTCTTCATTCTACATTCTTCATTCTTCATTTAGAACATTCTTCATTTAATCACCGCATGTCCCACCGTCCCATCATAATGATGGCCATTACCCTGACAGCAATGACCATCCTCTTCCTGCTCAATATCCTCATCGGCACTGTCACCATCCCCTTACGTGCCGTAATCGACATACTCCTTGGTCTTGACGCCACGGCGTACGATGCGTCAGATATTACCATCTGGAACAACATAGTATGGAATTCCCGCTTTCCACAGACCGTCACAGCACTGCTGGCTGGCGCAGGACTGGCAGTCAGCGGACTGCAGATGCAGACCGTATTCCATAATCCATTGGCAGGACCATCGGTGCTGGGCGTGTCAAATGGCGCTTCGCTGGGCGTAGCATTCGTAGTCCTGCTGAGCAACTCCCTCGGTGGCGTAGCGCTGAGCAGGATGGGATATATGGGTGATGTAGCAATGACAGTGGCAGCAATGGTGGGCTCATTGTTAGTGTTAGCACTGATAATCTTCGTAGCGCAGTATGTGCATGGCAATGTGACGTTGCTGCTTATCGGTGTGATGACGGGTTATCTTGCCACAGCCATCATAGGAATCCTGAAATTCTTCAGCGCAGAAGAGGACGTAAAAGCATACGTAGTGTGGGGCTTGGGATGCTTCACTCGCACCTCCGGCACGCAGTTGATGGTCTTTGCCATAGTGATGGCAGTCCTTCTGCCATTGAGTATGTTGCTCATCAAATCGATGAACATCCTGCTCTTAGGCGAGAGTTATGCCCGCAATTTGGGCCTCAACATCCGCCGTTCCCGTTCGCTTATCATCATCTGTTCAGGTCTGTTGGCAGCCGTAGTGACAGCTTATTGCGGTCCGATAATGTTCATAGGTCTCGCCGTTCCGCATCTCGCTCGTGCCATGTTCCGCACGTCCGACCACCGCTGGCTGATGCCAGCCACGCTATTCTCCGGCATGCTTCTGACCTTGATCTGCAGTTTGCTCTCCCGTCTCCCCGGCTTCGAAGGTGCCCTTCCTGTCAACAGCGTCGCTGCCCTCGTCGGTGCCCCTATCGTAGCCATGATGCTCATCAAGCGAAAGTAATGCTTTCGCACGCACCTCATTCATACATATCAACAGACAGAAAAAGATTCCCGGTTATAGGTTGTCGGTTATAGGTCGGTTAGTACTATATTACCAACCTACAACCGACAAGTTCCCCTAAGACAGGCTGTAAGCCTACACCGAGCATAGCGAGAGTAACCCGGGACAAAGTCTCGGGACTACAAACACAAAGAAAAGAACTGTCTGGAAGACAGTACCACATTAACCGAAATTTGATTCTCAACTCAAATTTGGCATCCCACCATTGCAGTCCGACATAACTCTTCCCGATTATTTTCTAAACAGCGATGTCATATTTTATAACGCCATGCTCTGTAGATTTGATAGATTGGTTGATATTTGTAGCCTTTATCGCTGCTCAAACCATAATCAATAATCCAAACAATGCAAGAATTCAACAAGCAGTAAGATGGAATGCCCCGCTACCGGTTTATCCAGTAACGGGGCACGCTATTTATTGCTCAACGATCCAGTGCTTATGTTCTAATGTTATTTTGTGTTCAAGTTCTATAGCGTGAACATTTTCATCATCTTTTTCGTAACAGTATTCCGTCTCCATGTCTGATTGGTAATGTTCACCTACAATGGCATTACACCAAGGACAACCAAATGACATGTATGATGAGTCCATGGTTTCGCTATATCTTTCTTTAATATCTCCTAAATTATACCCAAGATGCCTATTATTAGAAAGAAATTTACGAACGCTATTGATCACATCAGAATCAAATTTATCTATATAAGTTTGTGAGTTGTACATTCCTTCGTATGTAGACAAGGAAGAGTCCTCTTTGCTTAATAACCCGACTATCATATATACGTGGTGTAATCTTTTGCATTTGTAACAGGTAGTTGGCATAAACCTCACTTTTACAGCATCAATAGTGACGTTATTCTCTATTTTGAGCCTTTTATTCATGACAATATCTAAGAACTGCCCAATGTCGTATGAATGGCCGTCAGAGATAGTAACTCCATATTCAGAGGAATTTTCTTCTTGTAGAATAGGGAATGACGGGGTAATATTCCCTTCAAAATCAGGATACAGGTCATTGCCTAGCCAATATCCTTCCACGTTGTCGGTCTCCATTGCATGAAGCTGGTTGGAAATATTCCGAATTCTTTTATAGAGATTTATTGCAACAGAGACCTTATTGTCCGTGATAAGGAAATCAGCTTTCCAGTTATTTCTTTTTACATTTGGCAGAATGGACCATCCCTTAGATGATGCATACATTTTTATGAATTTCTTTAGTGCTGCAGTATTCTTCATTTTATCGTCTTTTGATGTGGTGACAATTGGCGTTTCGTCTTGTTTTTCAGAATCGTTTGTAAGGTTCTCTTTGATAATAGTCGTATTTTCTCTAAGATAGGAACTATCAATCTTTTTAAAGAAACTTCCTTCAAACGGTTTTTGCGGATTGTTTGTTTTTTCAAATATCCAATCGCCAATACTTCCCGAATTACATGAGGTTTGTGGCCTTGTTATCAGTTTATTCCAATTCATGAGGGTATTTTCTGCCTCTTCTTTGGAAACAGCACGCATCCATTCAAAGTTTCTGTCTTGAGATTCATATCCTTTCAGTTGAGACGGATTCTCAAGAAAGCTCTCAATACTACCACATATCCTTTCGATTTTTTTTCTCGTTATTTCGTTGAGAAGAATATTCTCAAGTTTTGTCAGCCATCTCAGGTTTTCAACTCTATTGTTGCATCGGTTCGTATCGATGTGGTCTACAACATAAACCTTCGAATCGTTTGGTCCGTAAAAAGCGGTAGCAACAATTATATGTACTCGGTGATTACCAATGGTCATATACCCATTGGTTGAGCTTTTCTTGCCAAATGTCCAAACAGAATCCAAGGAACGAGGCTTCTTGCCCTCTGGAGTTAGTCGCATGACTGCACCATTGTCCCTTACATGATAATACTCATCCTTGTATATACAGGTTCTCTCTTCTTTGTAGTCATTGATATTTCCCATAACAATTACAATTAGAGGAGTTCAACAATATCAAGTCTTGAGCCAAGTGCATTCGCGAGTTTACACAGAACATCTAATCCTGCGGAGTATTTGCCCTGCTCAATTCTACATAGGTTGGCAGGATCAATATTCGCTTTCAATGCGAGTTGGAGAGCCGTCATGCCTTTCTTCTCTCGTATTTCTTTAAGACGTACACCTATTCTTATTCTCTCATAATCTCTGTCAAATCCTACACTTATAGGCATTTCGAGCAAATTCTGAGCACAGGCTCTGGTGAAAAGATTGAAATAATCTACATTATCAGCACTTTGACTTTCAAGAGCACGCTCAATTACTTGAATATAGTAATCTGATGCTTGTAATGGGAAAGAAGAACTAAAGGTCAGTACTATGCATTCACCTGATGGCATAGTAACTTTTAGCCTGGACTGCCCTCTAGAAGGTAGTGGCTCGAATGAATAATTATTTTTTGTCATAATCTTTGTATCGTTTTTATCGTGGTGCGCCCCACTTTTTATGAATGACGATGCAAAGATATACAAAATTCTTCAAATTGGCAAATTTGCCAATTATATTTGTGGGTAAATAATTAGGGTGTCCAGTTTGTCGTACTAAAAACGCACTGGATTAGCCCTGTTT